>Ga0210101_1000137_pt1 | contig 25491 bp, 27 predicted proteins | sample Muzzi_PWC_D1_FD_185534 | JGI IMG/M metagenome (GOLD analysis project Ga0210101, IMG submission 185534) | Wetland microbial communities from San Francisco Bay, California, USA, that impact long-term carbon sequestration - Muzzi_PWC_D1 (SPAdes) | ecosystem: Environmental > Aquatic > Marine >... | reverse complement strand
GCGCCCTGGGTGCGGCCATGCGGAAACTCGTGCATATTTGCTTTGGTGTCATCAAACACCAACAACCCTATCGTCCTCAAGCGGACTTAAATCCCGCTTGAGATCGGTGGAGGGAGATGGTATCTACATAAAGTCGCTTCTCTGTTTCCACTCAGTCCTCAGCACTCAGTCCTAATATTTATACAACACAGGCCTGCAGCGCGGCCTTGATCATCGCCTCACTGCTGTGTCCATGCTCACCGGCCACGTCCCGGATCATACGGCTGGCCTCGGCCGGCTTGTAACCGAGCGAGATCAGCGCCCCGACGGCGTCGGCGACCGGGTCATCTACGATGTCGACGTCCGATCGCTGTCCCGCCGCTGCTTTCAGTGGTCCGGAAGCGGTAAAGCGGTCGGCCAGACGATCAGCCATATCAACAAGCAGGCGCTCGGCGGTTTTCTTGCCAACCCCGGGCAAGCGGGTCAACGCCGCCGCATCCCGCGCGCCCACGGTGCGGACAAAATCGGTGACGGACATCCCTGACAGGATCGACAAGGCCAGTTTGGCGCCGACGCCGCTGACCTTGATCAATTCCCGGAACAGGCTGCGCTCGACCTCGGAAACAAAACCGTAGAGTAACTGGGCATCCTCACGCACTACCAGGTGGGTATACAACGAAAAATCGCCCCCCACCTCCGGCATGTCGAAAAACGTCGCCATCGTCGCCTCGACCTCGTAACCGACCCCGTGCACATCCAGCAACAGGAAGGGCGCCTGCTTGTACAACACCTTGCCGCGTAGAAAGCCGATCATCAGTGCTGCCCCGCCAATTGCACCGCGGAGACCGGCATATTCGCCAGGGTTTGCTGGTGATGGCTGTGACACAGGGCACAGGCCAGGGCATCTGCCGCATCGGCCTGGGGTGATTCGGGCAGATTGAGCAGGACCCGTATCATGTGCTGGACCTGGCCCTTGTCGGCGTGACCGCGGCCGACTGTGGCCTGCTTGATTTGTGTCGCCGAATATTCGAACACCGGGATATCGCGGACAACCACGGCGGCAATGGCCGCGCCGCGCGCCTGCCCCAGCTTCAATGCCGAATCGGCATTGCGGTTCATGAACACCTTTTCGATCGACATCTGCTGCGGGGAATACTGCATCAGCAACTCGCTGATGCCATCGGCGATGGCGCGAATCCGGGACGGGAAATCACCCTGACCGGCGCGGATACAACCGCAGGCTACATAGCGGGAATGACGACCCTCGACATCAATAATGCCAAAGCCGGTTAAGCGTGAACCGGGATCAATCCCGATGATACGTGTCATGGCCGGTCCTGCTGCAAGCGTTCATGGCGACAGTCTACCATGTAATAATCGGGTGGGTAATTATGCTGAAGAGTAAGGGGTGAGGAGTCAGGAGTCAGGATTTTAGGACCTGGGTCTTGGAACCAGGGCCGAGGGAAGTTCGACCAATCACATACTGCAATTCCCGCGAATGCGGGAATCCAGAGTTTTAACAGTAGTGGACACCCGACTACGCGGGCGAAACGAATTCATCGGCGCTTCCCCGGATTCAGAACCCGGGTCCTTGTAATGAGTACTGTGTGACGGCTGCTGCCGAGTGATAGCAGGTCATGTCATCACTCCTCTCTCCGCACCCCTCACTACTGATCTATTGTGACTGTTCGTCGACCTGTTGCATCTGCTGCATGGCACTATCCTGCAGCATCTTTTCCACGCCTTTGGCCTTTTCCACGGCCTTGACCTGTTCCTTCCATACATGATCATCCTTGGCCCTGGGTTGACTGTCGCAGGCGGCCAGCGACGCGAACAGCACCAACAATACACTTATGCTCAGTCTACGCATGTTCATTCTCCATTATTCAGCGAAACACCGGGAAACGTGCTACTTAACTGAACATCGGATTATCCACAGGAAACTTAAGCCCGCACCGCCGGCTGTTCTCCCCGGATATGACGCCGGGCGGCAAAATAGGCCGCGGTAAGAATCATCAAGCCACCGCTCCATTCCTGCGGCTGCACAATTTCATCGGTCAGCAATTGAGCCGACAGCGCCCCGGCCACCAGCTCAAACAACAGGATCACCGCCGCGCGATGGGCCGGCATATGGGTCAGACCGTAGAGCACCAGCAGGGTCATGCCGGTCATCGCCGCACCACCGAACAATACTGTCATCAGTACCACGTTCTGGCTGACCTGGGGCCAGGGGCTATCACTGAGCACGATCCAGGCTGCCGCCAATATTACGACACCGACCCAGGCGAATACCGTCTTTATCCAGATATCCTCTTCATCCAGCCTGCGCACCATGACATTCGACAAGGCAAAACCCAGCCCCGAGGAAATCGCCAGCCAATCGGCACTGTCCTGGGGCCATGGCAGTCCCAAATCGCTGTCCCACAGCATGATGATCGCCCCGGTCATGGCCAGCAGCATGGTGATCTGTGCCGGTCCATCCAGTCGTTCGCCGAGGATCAGCCGGCCCAGCAGCACCGTCCATAACGGTGACAGGAAGAACAGCAGGGTGATCCTCACCACATTGCCCTCCAGCACGGCCTGAATGAAGGCGACATTACACCAGCCACTGGCCACCGCCAGCACCAGCAATAACCACGGGTGCGAGCGGATACCGGTACGCCGCACCAGTACCACGGTCATGACGACGGCCAGTGCCGAGCCGAATATCGTCAATGTCGACCACAATCCGGCCATACCGAGACCGTCCAGCAACCTCAGCGGGTACCAGAACACACCCCACAGGCAGGCGCTGAGCAACAGGCTGATCACGGGGAGTATCGCGAGCGGGGCTTTGGTCGACATGGCGTGTTACTTTATAATGGATGCTTGTTTTTCTTATTACTTATAACACAGATGTGTCCATGAACCCCGATCTCAACCGGCTCCAGCCCTATCCCTTTGAAAAACTGGCCCAACTCAAGGCCGGCGTTGCGGCACCCGAGGGTTTGGATCCGATAACGCTGGCCATCGGCGAGCCCAAACACCGGCCACCACAATTTGTCGCCGAGGAACTGCTCAGCCATCTGCACGGACTGGGCAGTTACCCGTCGACCAGGGGTACAACCGCACTGCGCCAGGCCTGTGTCGACTGGCTGTTGCAGCGTTTTCGCCTGCCGGCCTCGAGCCTTGATGCAGAACGGCATGTGCTGCCGGTCAATGGCACCCGTGAGGCACTGTTCGCCTTCGCCCAGTGCATCATCGACCGCCAGCGGCGGCCAAGGGTGCTGATGCCGAATCCGTTCTACCAGATCTATGAAGGGGCGGCGCTGCTGGCCGGAGCCGAACCCTATTTCCTCAATACCACCGAAGACCATGATTTGCTGCCGGATTTCGAGCGAGTACCCGACTCCGTCTGGCAGGATTGCCAGTTGCTCTACCTGTGTTCGCCGGGCAATCCGACCGGGGCCGTGATCGATCAGGATACACTGCAACACCTGATCACGCTGGCCGAACGCTTCGACTTTATTATTGCCGCCGATGAGTGTTATTCCGAGATCTATTTTGACGAGGAGCGGCCACCGGTCGGCCTGTTGCAGGCCGCTGCCGCGCTGGGCCATGATGATTACCGACGCTGCATCGTCTTCCACAGCCTGTCCAAGCGCTCGAACCTGCCCGGTATGCGTTCCGGTTTTGTCGCCGGTGACGCCGACGTCATCCGGGCCTTTTTCAGCTACCGCACCTACCACGGCAGCGCCATGCCGCCCTATACCCAGGCCGCCAGTATCAAGGCCTGGGGCGATGAACACCATGTCATCGCCAACCGCCAGGTCTATCGGGATAAATTCAGCGCCGTGATCCAGATCCTGTCACCGGTCCTCGATGTACAGCGGCCACAGGGCGGTTTTTACCTGTGGCCACAGACCCCGGTCGATGATACGGTATTCGCCCGTGAGCTCTACGCCCGCTACCATGTAACGGTCCTGCCTGGCAGCTTTTTATCCCGCGAGGCGGATGGCATCAATCCCGGCCACAGGCGTGTGCGCATCGCGCTGGTGGCCGAAGTCGATGAATGCATCGACGCCGCACGACGTATCCGCAGCCTGTGCCAGTCGCTGTAGGCGACAGGCGGCGCGCAAGGCGCGCCGGGACACTGAATTCTGATGAACATGTACGGAGAAAACGATGAGTGATTTACAGACGATTATTGACGAAGCCTTCGAGCACCGCGCCGACATTACCCCGCGCAGCGTCGATACCCATATCAAGGAGGCCGTCAGTGAGACAATCAACCGCCTCGACAAGGGTGAATTGCGGGTCGCCGAGAAACTCGGCGACGAGTGGGTCGTCAACCAGTGGCTGAAGAAGGCCGTATTGCTGTCGTTTCGTATCGAGGACAATACCTTCATGAAGGGCGGCTTCACCAATTATTATGACAAGGTGCAGTCAAAATACGCCGACATGAACTCGCGCGAGTTTCGCGACACCGGTGTCCGTGTCGTACCGCCGGCATCGGCCCGGCGTGGCGCCTATATCGCCCCCGGCGTGATCCTGATGCCCTCCTACGTCAACATCGGCGCCTATGTCGATGCCGGTACGATGGTCGATACCTGGGCGACGGTCGGCTCCTGCGCCCAGATCGGCAAGAACGTGCATCTGTCCGGCGGCGTCGGTATTGGTGGCGTTCTGGAACCGTTGCAAGCCAACCCGACCATCATCGAGGATAACTGTTTCATCGGTGCCCGCTCGGAGATCGTCGAGGGTGTCATCGTCGGTGCAGGCGCGGTCATCTCGATGGGTGTCTACATCGGTCAGAGCACCAAAATCTACAATCGCATGACCGGCGAGGTCACCTATGGCCGGGTTCCGGCCGGCGCCGTCGTCGTCTCCGGTAACCTGCCGGCGAAGGACGGCAGCCACAGCCTGTATTGTGCCGTCATTATCAAGATGGTCGATGAAAAGACCCGCGGCAAGGTCGGCATCAACGAATTATTGCGTGACTGACGGGTTTCGTCATGATCACGCTGTACGGTATCCCCAACTGCGATACGATCAAAAAGGCCCGTCGCTGGCTGGACGCCCACGGTATCGATTACCGCTTCCATGATTTCCGCAAGGACGGTATCACCGTGGCCCGGCTCAAGGCGTGGGCCGACGAACTGAGCTGGGAGGCATTGCTGAACCGGCGCGGCACGACCTGGCGCAAACTCAGCGAATCCGAACGCGAAGCCATCAACAAGACCCGTGCCCTCGCGCTGATGGCAAAACATCCGGCAATGATCAAGCGCCCGTTATTGGATAACGGGCAGCAAAAGCTGTTAGGCTTTGACGAGAATGCCTACCGGAAGTTGTTGCGATTATGACAACACTGCTCTCCGTGCACGAGGATTTGTCGTAGGAGCGGCTCTGCCGCGATGGTGACTGAGTAATGAGTGATGGGAAATGTGTAATGCAGTCTGATTATCTGTTGGGTTGCTTACCCATCACCGATTACTCATCACTCATTACCCAAGTGCTGAGTAGGAGCGGCACACTGATGAGAACTGGACCTGATTAACCAGACAGACTATGAATGACACTGTAGAACTTACCCGGCAACTGATCGCCAGGCCGTCGGTAACGCCTGATGATGCCGGCTGCCAGGTACTGATGATCGAACGGCTGCAGGTTATCGGCTTTGTCGTCGAACGGCTGCGCTTTGGTGAAACCGATAATTTCTGGGCCCGCCGTGGTACGGAAGGTCCACTGTTCGCGTTCGCCGGTCATACCGATGTCGTGCCGACCGGCCCGCTCGAAGACTGGCAATCGGATCCGTTCCAGCCTGAGATCCGTGACGATATGCTTTATGGCCGCGGCGCCGCCGATATGAAATCCAGCCTGGCGGCGATGGTCACCGCCTGCGAGGCCTTTGTCGACGGACATCCGCGACACAACGGTTCGATCGCCTTCCTCATCACCAGCGACGAGGAAGGCCCGGCCACCGACGGCACCGTGCGCGTAATAGAGCAGCTGCAGGCACGGGGCGAACACATAGACTGGTGCCTGATCGGCGAACCAACCAGCACCGAACGGGTCGGCGATGTCATCAAGAATGGCCGTCGCGGTTCACTGGGTGGGCGCCTGACGGTTCAGGGGCGGCAGGGACATGTCGCCTATCCCCAGTTGGCCAGCAACCCCATCCATCTGGCCGCCGCCGCGCTGGCCGAACTGTGCGCCAGTGAGTGGGACAGCGGCAACGAATTCTTCCCGCCGACCTCGTTCCAGATATCCAATATCAACGCCGGCACCGGCGCCACCAATGTTATCCCGGATACGCTGGTTGTCGACTTCAATTTCCGCTTCTCGACGGTGGTCACTGAACAGCAATTGCGGCAGCAGGTTGAAGCGCTGTTTGACAAGCATGGGCTGGATTACCATATCGACTGGACCCTGTCCGGACAACCGTTCCTGACCGCGGCAGGCGCCCTGGTCGATGCCGTGCAACAGGCCGTCTACGACGTCTGTGGTTATGCCAGTGAGTTATCGACCAGCGGCGGCACCTCGGACGGCCGTTTTATCGCCCCGACCGGGGCCCAGGTCGTCGAACTCGGCCCCTGTAACGCCACCATACACCAGATCAATGAATCCATCCGGGTGGCCGATATAGGATTACTGGCCGCTATCTATCAACAGACACTGGAGCGTTTGCTGACGGGTCGATCTTGAGGCAAAGGCAGGTAAAAGGGAGGTATGACATGGCAGGTAATGGAGAAGATCAACGTCATTTCAGTCGCATACCGTTCGACTGTGATGTCACGGTGATAGACCGGAACGTCCACTGGCCTACCCAGCTACTCGACATCAGTCTCAACGGCGCACTGGTATTACGGCCACCCGAATGGCGGCCTGCCAATGGTGACGAGTGCCAGTTGCATATCAAACTGAGCAACAGTGACGTCATCATCAACATGGAACAGGCCACGGTCACCCACGTCACTGACGATCGGGTCGGCTTCAAATGCCAGTTTATCGATATCGACAGCATCACCCATCTGAAGCGCCTGGTCGAACTGAACCTCGGTGATCCCGACCTGATTCATCGCGAACTCGCTGCACTCGGCAATAACTAGCAGGCTGTCGAAAAACCCTCTGGCGGCACAATCCGGCGTTATAAACAGGCTCAAAATGCGGGGCCATGAAGTGGCAAACTGCATGTAAACTGAGCTTCTTACCGGTTTTTGCCTTGTCTTGCACTCACCAGGGACTTGTTCAACAGCCTGCGAGATTAGCCCGACTTCTTGACAAATTTCGTCAGGATGACGATCTGCTGACCATTGACACGGCCCTCGATATGCTCGGGATTATCGGCGACCAGTGAAATACCGCGTACCGCGGTCCCCCGCTTGGCGGTAAAATTCGCCCCCTTGACGTTCAGGTCCTTGATCAGGGTCACGGTATCGCCGGCCGCCAATGCGGCGCCGTTGCTGTCGAAATGTTTGACGGCATCGCTGTCATCACGCCCCTCGCCCGTCACCTGCGCCCAGGCCAGCACATCATCATCCAGATACAACATATCCAGCAGGTCCTGCGGCCAGCCCTCCGCCAACAGCCGGTTCAGCATACGCCAGGCCATCACCTGCACCGCCGGCACCTGGGACCACATGCTGTCGTTCAGGCAGCGCCAGTGATTGACATCAACCTTTTCCGGATCATCGATCTGTTCGCGACAGGTCGCACACAGCAGTACACATTGCTCGGCGTCTGCGCCAGTGTGCGGTGGTACCACATACGCCGCCAGGTCGTCAGTGGCGCCGCATAATTCGCATTTTGAGCCACTGCGTGCCTGTAGTTCTTTTTCTATACTCATTATTCACTCATTATTATCGTAATGGACGGCACCCCATTCCCCACCCATTTTCCCCGGGCATTGCGCAGCCGTTAGGATAAGCGATTAATGTAGATTCAATCAAACCAATAACGAAATCCAGCACTCATCCCCAGGTCCGGACTGCTATTGCTTAATCCAATCAGGGCATTAGCTGTCAGCATGTAATTGAGATTCAGGGCATAGAATGTCCCGATCTGCAGTTCAAGGGGATTCGCCACATGATCGATTGTCGCGGTACGCCCCTCCAGCGAGAGATAATTCCCGAAGCGACCGTCCATCCTGAAAAAAGAGACGCCGTAGAGAAAACTATTATTATAGCTGTCCACGGCAGTATCACCGGTATTAATAAACCCGGCGCGCAGACTCGCAGAAAATGAAGGCCATTGATGATTAATATCCAGGATTAGTCCGATATCGAACTCACCGGTTCCCAGCCCTTTCGATTCATCGGCCGTCGGCAGTTTCAGCATAACGGAACCATCCACGGAGATGCCATCGGCCTGCTTTGGCAGCAAGGTATGCCCTACCAGAAGAGCAATATCGCCCAAACCTTCAACCGTGTAGCCAGGATCATCCTTTTGTATCAAATAGGGTACGGATACACTCACATCATAATTCGAAGCCAGTAAACCGCCGACAACCTGAAACGAATAAAGATCAGAATCAACCAACGTACCAAAATCACCGCTTAGGCCGCCGGCCTCAAACCCCATATAATAATCACTATCACCAGGCTTCGCCTGGGCACCCGGGATGCAGAGGAAACACAGAACCGCGAGAAAAACCCCACTGCCGTGGAATTCGAAAGTCATCGGCTATCAATTACACCGGCCAATGGGGTTCATATCACAACTGCTCAATCATCAACATCAAGTTGTTTATGTAACTGGTCCATCGCCTTTTCCATATCCCTGACCTGCTGTTGCAGCCTGTCCTGATCCTGTTCCGACATCATGCCCTGTTGCATATTTGAAGACATATTTCTAAGCGCCTCGGACATTTGCGCCATAACCCTCGACATATCCCTCATTTGCGTCTGGTCTCTCAGTCGATCCTGATCCATGAGTTGCGTCATGTCACGCAACATGTCGCGCATCTGCACCATCATTCGGGACATTTCCCGCATGGAGTCATGTTGCATCATTTGCGATCCCATGCGTTGAGAGGATTGCTGGGCATTCATCATCTGTGATTGAGAACGGGACATGTCCGCATAAGCAAGACTGTAAGTAAATACACCAGCCAATGCCGTCAAGGCGATTATCGTTTTCATAATATCCTCCTTACTAATGAACACCGATTAATACTCCGCGGATAATATAGTGACAGATTTATTTTTACATTTATACAATGAATCTGTCACTATTTATCTGCTGGGCCAGGACATACGGCCATACTATCCAACAATGATTGACAAGATAATTCCGCACGAAATCAAGATATTCAGGGTGATCAATGGTTCCGCATACCCGGGAAGTACGGGTATTATCCCGCACCAAGGGGTCATCGAGCCCTTAAACCTGAATCAAGAGTTCCGGGATGGGTACTACGACAGGAAGCGCGGCCAAACAATGCCGGAATACAGCCAACGCTATTGCGAACGGCGGCGATGAGAATATCAGCTACAGGCACGGGACAAACTAAACGGGATCGGTGGCAAAATCAGTATCATTTGCTACCGACCCCGTTAACTGAAGACTAACTGTCCTGACTTTTATACGCCCAGCTTTTCGCGCCAGCCCGGATAGATGTTGTCGGCATCCTTCGGGAACGATTCGAATGCGCGGGCGAATTCGTTATGCGTCTTGGCGAATTCGACCGGATCTGCACCCTCTTTCCAGCACTGGTAAGCCTGGTCCAGCGACCGGCCGCCGGCCGCAGGGCCGTCGATGTGGCCAAAGGAGCCACCACCGCAGGTGTTGATCAGGTTGGCGTGGCCGAGGTTTTCGAAGAAGCCCGGCAGACGCAACGCGTTCATACCGCCGGAGATGATGGGCGTCGTGGCCTTCATGCCGTGCCACTTCTGATTGAAGTATGGACCCTGACACTCGTCGCGTTCCAGCATGTAAGCGAGCACGGTCTCACCGATATGGCCTTCCATCTTGCCGTAGCCCATGGTACCGGTATGGATACCGGAAGCACCCATCAGACGCGAGAGTTTCATGTAGCACAACGGGTCCATACCCATCGGGCTCTTGTAGGAAGTCACGGCACCGTGACCTGCGCGATGAAAGTGGAGGAACGTATCCGGGAAGCCGCGGCGGCAGGTCGTGACGCCTGCAGGACCGGCCACAAAGCCGTCAACCAGGAAGGCGACGTGTTTAGCGGAATCGTATTTGTCAAACTCCTCCAGAACATACTCACCGCGATAAATCAATTCATCATGGAAATCAGCGGTAATGTTGGCGGAGAAGAGCTTGACTTCGCCGGTTTCCTGCTGGGCACGGTCCATGGATTGTGCCACCAGCGGAATAACTTCCTTCATCGGGCAAAAGGGCTGGTTAGCCTGTGGCTCATCGTTCTTGATGAAGGTGCCGCCAAGCCAGAAGTCATAACAGGCCTTGGCGAATGGTTCAGGACGCAGGCCCAGCTTCGGCTTGATGATGGTACCGGCTATGTAGCCGCCATCGGTTTGTGAACGACCCAGCACCTTCCACAAATTCGAGATATTGGCGGAAGGGCCATCGAAGTGCCTGATCATGCATTCCGGCACCATGAAGTCCAGCATGCGCAGACCTTCATGGTCGCCCATGCCCTGGTTGTTACCCAGGATCAGTGACCACAGATGGGAAACATTGAAGGTGCCATCGGTCAGGTTGGGGTCGAACAGGTCGACCGGATAGGCAATCTTCGCCAGGCCGCCCTTGTCACCGTAGGCATTCTCGTCGATTTCGTACACCATCGCATCAACACCACGGGTGAAATCATCGGTCGTGGACACTTCCACGTTGGTGCCGGTTGAGGATTCAGCCGCCACATGGGCCGCCACTGCCAGAAAACCATGGCCCTTGGCCGGTATCAGCTTGTAGGCAACCAGCAGATGCCTGCCATCGGCAATCAGATCTTCTTCTTTCAGACTCAGGTCTGCATAACGTCCGGATTGGTCCATTTTGATTCTCCTCAGCGTTTAACTATAAAACCTTCTGCTGCCCTGTCTCCTTACACAACAAAGACAGCCACAATGATTACCACACCCTCTGCCATAACCAACACGGTGTTCAACGACATCAGATACAATGCCTTGTCTGCTAAAGGCTGGATTCCTGACTATTAAGCACTATTTTTAGTTTTATAAAGTCTGAGATATTCAGCCTGAACGCGGCGTTTAGCGGCAGACGAAGAAAAGCGGATTTTGAACTAACGGGACAACTTTAAATAAAGCCCGCTTCTTTATATGGCCATAATAACACTGCAAACCATTCCATACAATTTCACGCGAAAGTAATTAAGCAGTATCGGCGGCGATTGATACTCATTCTCGTTCATTGCCTATGCCATTAGTTTAGTATATTAGTAGGTTATTTAAGTTTGCCGGGGAGGGTACGCGCGCGGCTTTGTTATGCTCCTTATCCACTTTCGTGAGAAGCTGAAAATCAGGTTTATAGCTATCGAATTGGAATACAAAGACCAGGCTGGTTTCTACTCAGGTCGTAAATATCAGTAACGAATATATTAAAATATAAACGTTTTACCTATAGTCATTTTAATATTGGCAAGTTGAATATCGTTACCGCCAATCACTGCATCCGGGCCATATCCTTTAATCTGAAAAAATAAATGATTTTTAACGGCCTCGAAAAATACCCCGACGGTAAATCCATAAGCATGGTCGTTATAGTCCAGTAGCGGTTGCCCGACCTGCCCTGTCAGGATTACGTTTCCCGATACTGACAGATAACCTGCGCCAATACCCAGGCCGGCTTTAAAGGCCCATTCCTCGCGTTTCTTACTGCCAAAGTTATAATAAATGGTGGGCGTTAAATCAAAAGACAGACCGGATAAACGTGTTTTTAGATTGACCGCATTACCATTGACAACCTGCCTGTTCACATTGTAATAACCGATATTGAATTCCAAAAAATAACCCCAATCAGATTCATCACTGAAGTACTTATTCTCGCTCCTGGCAGACAGGGCGGGAATAATAGACAGTTTGTCTTCCATCTCGGCCAGATCATCCTGCGTATTGTCGTCAGATATGAATAGCGTGGATTGTTGCGCTGTAATTCCCAGAAATACTTCGCTCGAAAAGGCAGGCATGGCAACAAACATTAAGCTCAACAAAAGCAGTCGCATTAACAGCATATTATTGACACACATTAATCTGATACCTTGATTCGATCGAGCAACGGGGATCACGGTGAACCGGCCCTTTAACTGTTCCGGTTAACAGACAACGCCCGCTCTTTTCTCCTGGGATTAGCGGCATAACTTTTCTCTCCCCATTTCTGACTCATCGGCCAAATGAACGCATACCAGGGCACAGGAACTGTGCCACAGTTTCCCGTATCTCTTTGGTGTGTTTTTTACGTTGGCGATTTTTTTCAAGGTGAACATCGGCGACGATGACTCCCTCCTCATCGCCTAACTCCGCCTTCACCGTACCGTCCGCATCAACGATTGAGGATAATCCCGGAAATTTACTTTTTAAAAACGGGAGGTGGCCGGGTAGCTCGGTCCCCAGGCGGCCAACCCTGTTGGCCATTACCACAGGCACGCCAAGTGTGCTGGCAAATACTGCCCGGGCATTAACCAGCATGCTATCAAATCGTCTAATATCTCCTGGTATGAATGGCCTGGGTCTGCCAGCGGCAGCGGGAAATAACACCAGATCGACACTTTCCCGATGAAGAAAGCACACCTGCTCATAGAGAAGATTCTCATAGCATATGCCCACACCGATTCGGGCAAGCTCGGTTTCAATCACGTGGTGATCTGTATCTGCTTTATAGAAATAAACATCAATAGAAGCCGGCGGATTCTTACGCACACGGCCTTGTAATCGCCCTTCGGGATCCGCCAGAACAAATGAATTGTAAAAATCCTCTCCTTCAGCCTCCAGGAAACTAAAGCCGATATATATTCCGAAATGCCTGGCAGTGGTTCGCAACCACTTCGCCGATTTGCCATTGATGGTCTCCGCGAAATCCCATATTTCTTCCGTAACCATATAACCGCTAGGCATCAATTCGGGCAGCAGAACCAGCTTGGCCCCCTTTTCTATCGCCTGCACAATAAATTTCTTTGCATGCGTCAAATTATGATCGACCTTGCCGGGAACGCAATTCATTTGAATGGCCGCGACTCTGATAATATTTTTTGGCAAACCGTGCCTCCCTGACCAGGACGTAAGCAGAAGAATCAGATAATATTACCCTGACCCCGAATGTCCATGTGCGGATAGCGGCATGGTTTAGCAAGCCGTGATAAAGTTTTCGGCAAAGCGGTCTACAGATGCCCAGTCAGTATATTCATGATCACGTGAAGTATCAGTACTGCCGCCTTCACGTCTTGCAATCCATTTCATGATGAGACGTGTGACCAGATTATATTGCGTGTATTTCACCGCACCGGCGAATGTTTCAGTTAACACAGGCTGCCATCCGCTGCCTGCAGTAAAATTATCGCCGTAATGCATTGCCTCTTGTCTCGATTTCTCATGTCGGCTGTTCACGGCCATACACACGGTAAAAAAAGCGGACGGTACATTATTGAGCCAATCACGCTGGCTAGTAACGAATTTCTTTACATATTGAGGATATTTGCCCATGTGGATGGGAGCACCGATAATGGCAGCATCATAATTATCCAGCGTAAAATCAGCCGGCAACTGATCAGCAGACCGTACAGTTACCTGATGATCCCTGTTGCGAATAACGCCGGCAATACGCTCTGATATTTTCTCCGTCTGACCTTCTGATGATCCATAGAGTATCAGTACATCCATCTCCATTTCTCCGACTAATCAACGACTATTTCCAGCCATGGGTTCCAGTGATCACTCGATTAAAACCCGCCAGCAATTGTCCGCATTTATGTGCCTGTTAGCCATATTATTCAGTTTTATCACTCGAGCTCGACAGCCAAACTTCAGCTTCATTTCTCTGGTTTCTATCAAATGCCTTAATTTCCAGGCCAGGGATCAAAGCTCCCTCTAATTCACTGATCTTCCTTACCCATGACTTGTCGACTAAAACCGCTGCACGTTCGAACTTCCTTATCCATCCAAACATTGATGGCAGCCGGGAGAATTCGATGGCTATTGCACCCAATGAAGGGAGATGAAAGTCGACAACATCATAAAGTAAATTACCATTTACAATGTTCTCTGATTTGATGACCAGATCATCTAATGCACTCTTCATTTCCTCAGAGTTCAACTTTCCACTCATTGTGATATCCAGACGATTCGTGCCTTTTCGGATTACTTCGAACATGAATAATCCTGTCCTTTATTTATCCTATATAGCTAGCGGTTATCCTGGATATCCTGACAACCCCCATCACTTCCCGTCATTCTCCCCGGACGAAGACACCTTGCGGATTATCTGGGGAACAAACCGCTCAGAGAACCCGGATACAAATGTCCAGAAGGCAAACTTGGCAAAATCAGCACCGGACACAGGGTAGGTAGAATTAAAAAATGCCTTCATGTTCTCGGTTGTAGGAGGGAAATCAAAGTCAGGCACATAAAACTTTGGAAAAAGATAACCCTCAACCAGTCCGGACAGCACCAGCAGATAAAATATCAAACTGAAAATCCCGCCGTATATCGGCACTACAAGGATGGTTGCCCAGGACTCGGACAGAAGCTCCAGTTCCTCGTCCTGGATATTCTTTAAACGTTGCTGGATACTCGCAAAGCCACCAACGATGCCACATTGAAAGGCAAACCATGACACCATAAACCTGTCGCCATAAATAAAGGTAATCCCGAAAAGTATGGTGGTTACAACAACAGAGGCCGCCGTAAATTTCAATAGCCTCTTGGAGATGATCAGCATCATTTCATGCCTTTCCATTTCTTTCTCCAGTAGTACTCTGTTCATCAACCTGGTAAGCCCGGTTTACTTTCCCGGTACTCCTTTACTTTTGGCAGGAAGCCCTCACCCCTCACTCAGCACTCAGCACTCAGCACTCAGCACTCAGCACTCAGCACTCAGCACTCAGCACTCAGCACTTAGTCCTGCTTTTACAGATGCTCTATCGCCTCACCCAGACGCTGAACGGCTATGACCTCGATGCCGCGCGGAGCCTGTTTCGGCGCATTGGCTTTGGGCATGATGATGCGCTTGAAGCCGTGTTGGACGACCTCTCTCAGTCGTTCCTGGCCGTTTTGCACCGGGCGTATCTCGCCGGCCAGGCCGATCTCGCCGAACACGGCCATCTCCGCGGGCAGCGGGCGATCCCTGAGACTGGATAAAGCCGCCAGCACCACGGCCAGGTCCGAAGCCGTTTCGCTGATGCGCACGCCACCGACGGCGTTGACGAATACATCCTGGTCATACATCGTGATACCGCCATGGCGTTGCAGCACCGCCAGCAGCATCGCCAGGCGGTTCTGATCGAGGCCGACGGTAACGCGGCGCGGACTCGGGGCATGGCTTTCGGCCACCAGCGCCTGCACCTCGACCAGTAACGGCCGGCTGCCCTCGCGGGTAACCATGATGACGCTGCCGGGCACGGCCCGTTCATGGCGTGAGACAAAGATCGCCGACGGGTTGCTGACCTCGCGCAGGCCTTTATCGGTCATGGCGAAGACACCGACCTCGTTGACGGCGCCGAAACGGTTCTTGACGGCGCGGATCAGGCGATAGCGGCTGTCGCTCTCGCCCTCGAAATACAGCACGGTATCGACCATGTGTTCCAGCACCCGCGGTCCGGCCAGTGCCCCTTCCTTGGTCACATGGCCAACCAGGAACAGCGCCGTGCCGGTCTGCTTGGCATACTGCACCAGTGCCGCGGCACACTCGCGCACCTGGCTGACGGAGCCGGGAGCCGACTGGATCTGATCGGAAAAGACCGTCTGGATCGAATCGATGACCATGACCCGCGGCTGCTCCTCGACGGCCAGCGTCAGTATTCGTTCCAGCTGGGTTTCGGCCAGCAGCCGCAGATCACCCTCGCTGACGCCGAGGCGCTGCGCCCGCAGTCCGACCTGTTGCAGCGATTCCTCGCCGGTGACATACAGCGTCGGTAAGGTCTGGCTAAGGCGACCGATGGCCTGCTGCAGCAATGTTGATTTACCGATACCGGGGTCGCCGCCGAGCAGTACCACCGAACCATGCACCATCCCACCACCCAACACCCGGTCGAGTTCGGAAAACCCGGTCGGGCTGCGCACCTCTGCATGGGTTTCGATATCACCCAGCGAACAGATACTGGATAGCACGCCGGAGAAACCGGCGGCCCGGGCATGGCGCGAGGCCTTGCTGACCGTGGCGGCGACCTCTTCGGTCAGGCTGTTCCAGGCACCGCAGTCACCACACTGCCCCGACCACTTACTGGCCTGGGCGCCGCACTCGCGACAGGTATAGATCTTTTTGCCGGGCTTAGCCGGTTTTGCTTTGATAGTCATGTTTGCCGCTAACACTCTGTTTACCGCCTGTCACCCGCCGGACGCGTCCGGTGACACCGCATAACAGCTCATAGCCGATGGTCCCGGCATGACGGGCGACCTCTTCGACCGGCAGACCATTGCCCCATAACACGACCTCGTCACCGACTGCAGCCTTCGGACAGTGGCGCAGATCGACGGTAATCATATCCATCGACACCCGGCCGACGAGATTGACCCGCTGGCCATTGATCAACACAGGCGTAGCCGCAGCGGCGGCGCGGGGATAACCATCACCGTAACCAATGGCGACGACACCTACCGGCATATCTTCAGGGCATGACCAACTGCCACCATAACCGACGGCGTCACCGGCGCGACAGTGATTGACCGCGATCAGACGCGAACGCAGCGTCATCACCGGTTTCAGCCCGTGATCGGCCGCTGATGAATCGATAAACGGTGACACGCCGTACAACATGATGCCCGGCCTGACCCAGGTGGAATGATCGTTGAAATGGGTCTGCGGCCAGCCGAGAATACCGGCCGAGTTGGCCATGCTGTTGGGCAGTTCTGTAGGCGCAGCAATCGCGGTCTCGACCTGGTTGAACAGTTCCACCTGATCCGCGGTCTTGTCATCGTGACGATTATCGGCATTGGCAAGATGGGTCATCAGTGTGATCGTCGGCGCCACCAGTGGACACTGTCTCAGCCGCACATAGACCGCGGCCGCCTGTTCGGGTCGGAAACCGAGGCGGTGCATACCGGTATCGATCTTCAACCACACCGGTATCGTCACGCCCGCATCGACGGAACCGCCCGTGGCCGTGGACTGGCTGAGTTGTTCCAGCGCCTGTAATTGATACTCCTGATGCACGACAATACTCAACCGGAATTGCCGCACCAGCGCCAGTTCATCGTCACCGAAAAAACCTTCGAGCAATAGCAGCGGATGATCGATACCGGCATTGCGTAATTCCAGTGCCTCATCGATTGAGGCTACGGCAAAGGCATCGGCCTGGGTCAGCGCGTGCGCGATACGGGACAGGCCATGACCATAGCCATTGGCCTTGATGACCGCGACGATGCGGGAATCCGGGGCGTTCAGCCGCACCCGCTCCAGGTTAGCCTTCAGTGCATCCAGATCAATGAGGGCCTCGGCGGCACGACTCATAGGCAATGACACGTGCCAGGGTACGTGAACTGGAAGCCGGCGCAGGCACCCGCTAAGGCTCTAACCATAACCGGCCCCCGGACCATAACCTTCACCGATAAAATTTTCAAAACGGGTATATTGACCGATAAACGTCAGGCGCAGGCTACCGATCGGACCGTTACGCTGCTTGGCGATGATGATCTCGGCCACGCCCTTGTCCGCCGTCTCTTCGTTATAGACCTCATCACGATAAATAAACGCGATCACGTCGGCATCCTGTTCGATGGCGCCGGATTCGCGCAGGTCGGACATCACCGGACGCTTGTTCGGCCGCTGCTCCAGACTGCGGTTGAGCTGGGACAGGGCAATGACCGGGATATTCAGCTCCTTGGCCAGGGCCTTCAGGGAGCGGGATATTTCTGATATCTCGTTGGTGCGGTTTTCCCGTGTGCCGGCCACCTGCATCAACTGCAGGTAATCGATGACGATGACGCCGAGGTCATGTTCACGTTTCAGGCGCCGGGCGCGGGAGCGCAACTCGGTCGGTGTCAGCGCTGGTGTATCATCGATAAACAGTTTGGCCTCGTTGAGCAGGTTCATCGTCGAGGTCAGGCGCGGCCAGTCATCATCATCGAGCTTGCCGCTGCGCACCTTGCTCTGATCGACGCGCCCCAGCGATGACAGGATACGCAATACCAGTTGTTCGGCCGGCATCTCCATACTGAATATCGCCACCGCCTTGCCGCCGCTGATGGCGATATTCTCGGCGATGTTCATGGCGAAACTGGTCTTGCCCATAGACGGGCGGCCGGCCACGATGACCAGATCTGCGGGCTGCAGGCCGGAGGTCATGCGGTCGAGTTCCTTGAAGCCGGTGCTCAGGCCGGTGATGTCGCCACCTGCCGCATACAACTGATCGATGCGTTCGACCACACTGGGCAACAGACTGGTAATCGACTGAAAACCCTGACGGCCACGGGCATTGCTTTCGGAGATATGAAAGACCATCTGCTCGGCCAGATCCAGCACCTCGGAACTGCTACGGCCCTGGGTATTGAAGGCGCTGTCGCCGATCTCGCCGCTGACACGAATCAGTTGTCGCAGGATCGAGCGCTCACGAACGATCTCGGCATAGGCCTTGATATTAGCGACACTCGGGGTATTCTGGGCCAGGGTACTGAGATAGGCGATGCCACCTATCCTGTCCAGTTCCTCATGCTTTTCCAGCCATTCGGAGACGGTGATGATATCCAGTGGCGATCCACTATTGGCAAGATGACTCAGCGCACGGAAGATCAGGCGATGATCCTGACGGTAATAATCACCCTCACTAACGACATCGGCAACTGTATCCCAGGCGCTATTATCGATCAGCAGGCCGCCGACAACCGACTGCTCCGCCTCAATGGAATGCGGCGGAACCTTTAGCCGTTCAGCGGACTGATCCCCGGTCCGTTCTAGCGAGGCTAGTTCTCCCATGGCATCAATAATACGGCAGAACCGACGACGATGGTAGCGTTGGAATTACTCGGCAACAATACTGAATCGAACCGTGGCATTGACCTCCGGGTGCATGTGAATGTCGACCTCATATTCACCCGTCTGACGAAAGGGGCCATGGGGCAGACGTATCTCGCCTTTTTTCAGCTCAACACCGGCCTCGGTCACCGCGGCGGCAATATCCACGGTACCGACAGAACCGAACAGCTTGCCTTCATCGCCGGCACGCTGGCTGATACTGATACCCGTCAGCTCCAGCAACATATCGCGGCGGCGCTCGGCGATGGCCAGGGACTCGGCTGCGGCTTTCTCCAGTTCGGCACGACGTTCGTCGAAGACCTTGCGATTGGCCTCGGTCGCGGCCACGGCCCGTCCACCCGGGATCAGATAATTTCTGCCGTATCCAGGCCTTACCGTAACCACTTCACCCAGATTACCCAGGTTTTCAACTCTGTCCAGAAGTATGACTTCCATCACTCTCATCCTCGTATACGCAATTGAACAAAAAACCCCGGTCAACGGGGACAGCGGCGGTCCGCGACCGCCCTGAATACTATTTGATGGCCAGGCGCCGGCGAAAATCCAGCCAGCTGTCGCTCAGACCCAACGCCGCCAGTATCATCGCCATCTGTGGCAATAATATCACCACCAGGATATACATCGCGGCCAGGATCCCCCAGTGGAGACCCTTGGCCTTCACCACGGCATGCACCAGCGCCAGACCATTCAGTGAAAACAGCGCCATAATCAACAACATCGCATCCTGGGCGAATCCCTGTACGCTGCCACCGGCAAGGCTGCCGAGCACCGCCACCGGCACCGCCGCCACCGCCAGGCGCCAGTCCAGACGCAGGTGGTGAAATTCCTGGCGGAAACCACCCGGATTAAACAACAATGCCTGCCACCAACGACCCAGGCACAGATTGATCGTGACCGTGTAGACCAGCATCGCCGCCATCAGCCCGGTCGTCATGTCGGCTATACTTCGCACCCACTGATCCTTCTCAGCTGCCGACAGCGGCACCGGCGTCAGGTCCCACAGCGGTTCGAATCGAGGCTGTAAAAACGAATACCACCAGGATTTGACATCACCGACGGTCAGGTAAAACACCAGCATGGCCAGCAGCACCAGCAACGCCGATACCGTCAGCGCCAGGCTCAACGAGCGCAGACGACGTAATACCGTCGCGCTCAGCAAGACCGGCAACCACACGCCCGCTAACAGGCTCAGGACGAACGTCGCATCCATCGACGACAGCAAACCCAATATCAGTAACAGGCCGGCTGCAGCGAAGATCACCAGTGCACCCTCTAGCGCGCCATTGCGCAACGTCACCAGCGCCACTGCACCACCGCTGATATGGCTGAACGGTGGCAGAATCATCGACAACACTGCCGCAGCCATCGTTACCAACAGCGCCTGCAGCCGTCCACGCAGTATAAATGTCGCAAATCCTTGCATGCTGAAATCCCGGGTCTACGGTCGCTCATGACCCGCGGCGACAACCTTCAGGCCGTGCCGGCGGCAGCCCCGGACAAACGCCTTACTCGTGGGCGTCGCAGTACGGCAACAGGGCCAGGTAACGGGCGCGCTTGATCGCGGTTGCGAGCTGGCGCTGGTATCTAGCCTTGGTCCCGGTGATGCGGCTCGGTACAATCTTGCCGGTCTCGGAGACATAGGCCTTTAGAATACCCAGATCCTTGTAATCGATCTGATCCACACCATCTGCCGTAAAGCGGCAGAACTTCTTTCGACGAAAATAACGTGCCATTTTCGATTCCTTATTTGATTCAATACGGGAAAACCGGTTCAACCACGGCTGATAGCCATGTGTCCGAAGCCATCACGATTCTGCACCGACCTGCTCCGCATCCACTTTTTTTTCAGGAGTGGCGGGTTCGGCGTCACTGCTGCTGCGACTGCGCTCGTCATTATCGGAGCGCGCCATCGGCGACGGTTCGGTGATGGCGCTGTCACAGCTGATCACCAGATTGCGGATGACGGCGTCGTTGAAACGGAAGGCACTGGTCAACTCTTCCAGCCCCGCCTTATTGACCTCGATATTCATCAGCACATAGTGTGCCTTGTGAATCTTGTTGATCGGGTATTCCAGCTGACGCCGGCCCCAGTCTTCAAGCCGGTGAATAATACCGCCGTGACTTTCCAGACCGGTGCGATAACGCTCGATCATCGCCGGCACTTGCGCACTCTGGTCCGGATGGACCAGAAAAACGATTTCATAATGTCTCATAACACTCCTTACGGTTTAACAGTCTTCCCGGCAGGTGAATCAGCCGCAGCACGAATGCCGACAACCCCACGATCAGGGTAAGACAAGGAGAAAGCCCTGCTTTCAAAAACAGGCCATTCTATGTCAATTCCCCGTTCCACGCAATGGATTAGCGGATATTGCGGCCGAGCGGACGGTCATAGAGGGTCGCCCGGCGATATTAATCGCTGCATCGGCATTAAGCCTGAGTTAATATTTCCTGCCTATACTTTCTGGTTCTGCTCCCCCTTCACTGACGACCAACGCTATGGTGTCACCGAAACGGTGCGGAATCTAGAGTATTGTCTTCTAAAACAATGTGTAACGAATGACTGATGCCTGCCTGGGGAGTAATGTACAGGTACGGCGGACGTGTTACAGGGAGCTCATGCAAGGCCATGTTCAACAACCGATACCGATGAGCGCACAGGAATCCACAAGACTGATGCCCTCCACCACCGGTAATGCGGCACCCGGGATAGGCATAGCGGCCGGGTTTTCATGTCCTGCGGCCGCTATCAACGTCGCGGCCCCCTGCCGGACCCGCATCGGTCACCAGCACCGGCATATAAGCGGAACGATTAACAGCCGTGACAATAAACATGAATCAACAGCATAATTAAAGATGAACAAATCAGTTATCACAAGGAATGGTCATGCGTATATTACTGGTTGAAGACGATGCCGTGCTTGGCGACGCAGTACAGATAGGCCTGAGCCAGGAAAAATACACGACGGACTGGGTCAAGGACGGTCACAGCGCCAGCCTGGCGCTGAAGAATGAAACATTTGATCTGCTGGTGCTGGATCTCGGCCTGCCGCAACGTTCCGGCATGGACGTACTAAAGGAACTGCGCGATGCCGGCAATACTATCCCGGTCCTTATCCTGACCGCCCGGGATACGATTTCGGACCGCGTCCAGGGTCTCGACACCGGCGCCGATGACTATCTGACCAAACCTTTTGATATGGATGAGCTGGTCGCCAGGATCCGCGCCCTGTTACGCCGCAGCAGCGGTCGTGCCAGCCCGGTATTGACTCATGGCGAGATCACCCTGGACCCGGCCTCCCACCAGGTCACCAACAATGGCGCCGTGATCGAATTATCCGGACGCGAGTTCGCCATCCTGCAGGTGCTGCTTGAATTTTCCGGCAAGGTCATGTCCAGAAGCCGCCTGGAAGAAGAGCTCTATGGCTGGAGCTCCGATGTCGAGAGCAACACCGTCGAGGTCTATATCCATCACCTGCGCAAAAAACTGGGCAGTTCGCTGATCCGGACCATCCGGGGCGTCGGTTACATGATCGACAAAACGGCATGACCACGCCCTCATTACGCAACCGCCTGCTGGTCATCATGCTTGCCATCTTCCTGCTGACCTGGTTCAGCATGATGGTGGCGACCTATATCAATACCCGGCACGAAATCGAGGAGGTCTTCGAAGCGCGGCTGGCCGATTCCGTCGGTGTACTGTTCGACCTGACCGAACACCTGTACGAAACCGCCTCGCATCATGTTTATCACGAAGGCACGCTGGAGAAAGCAAAACTTCATGACTACGAGATCAAGGTGATCTTTCAGGTATGGAGAGAAGGCACGTTGCTGCTACGTTCGGAAAACACCCAGGATGAGATGCTTTCAAACAAAGAGGGCTACAGTGACCTGGACATCAAGGGGAAACCCTGGCGCATCCTCTCGCATACCTATACCAAGGACAAACTGCATATCATCGTCGGCGAACAGTATGCCGTACGCGATCAAATGGTACACAGCATTATGATCAATGTCTTCTGGCCGATCATGATAGCCATACCGGCACTGGCGCTGCTGATTCTGTTCGGTATTCAGCGCGGCCTGCTGCCGTTGAATCGTCTCAGCCTGGATATCTCCACACGTTCTCCGACCCAGTTATCACCGGTCTCCACCGATGGCCTGCCCGAAGAGATCGTACCGATGATCAAATCACTAAATGAATTATTGCGTCGACTGGATTACGCCCTCAGCAGCGAACGCCGGTTTACCAGCGATGCCGCCCATGAGCTGCGTACCCCGCTGGCGGCGTTAAAGGCCCAGGCCCAGGTCGCCGCGCGCTCGATCAACAAGGACCAGCGCATCAATGCTATCGAGCAGATCATCCGCAGCATGGACCGTCTGACCCGGCTGGTCGAACAGTTGCTGACGCTGGCCCGGCTTGATCCGGAGGATGCCACCAAGCAACATTCACGCCTCGATCTGGAAAAGATCGTCGAGGCCGCTTGCTCTGATCTGGCACCGGATGCCGTGAAAAAAAGGCTGCAGTTCGAACTCATACGCAAGGGCGAATGTATTATCAACGGGCTTCCCACTGCATTATCAGTGTTGTCACGCAATCTGATCGACAATGCCATCCGTTACACCCCGGAGGGTGAACAGATTACTGTTTCCGTCTACCCGCAGGACGATCAGGTCATATTCAGCGTGCGTGACAGCGGTCCCGGTATCCCGACGCATGAACGTCAGCGCATCTTCGACCGCTTTTATCGAATCCTGGGCAACAACGCGGATGGCTCGGGACTCGGTCTGTCCATCGTCAAGCGCATCGCCGACATGCACCAGGCCAGCCTGGAGATCATAACGCCCGAAGATAAACAGGGGGTTGAATTCCAGGTTCGTTTCCCGGCCTTAAATAAGGAAACGGCCGTTAGCTCGCCAGCCACCCACAGTGCCAGGACAAAACCGGCCTTGCCGGCCGCCACCCAGCCCGCCTCCTATAAGGCCGGCACAGGCGGACGCTGAATCCGGGCCGGGGGGGCGGTGACAGGACTCATCAGCGCTCGAGCATGCTGCTGCCAACGGTCTCAATCGCCTCATGAAGGATTCTGGAGTAATCCATAGTCGCCTCCTCCTGCATAGGCCCGCATCGACTCAGCAATCATTTCTAGGATGATCATCTTCACCCCGGGCGGCTTCCGAGTCATACGCATCAATTGCATTTGATTGTTCCAATACACCGCCACAGATCGTGGTAGCCAGGATACCCTGTAAACAAAGCGTTTACTGCTAACACCTTGTGGGCTAACCTTCAGGTAAGGTTACCACCCTGCGCCTAATGCCGCGAAAAAACCGTGATAGACTTCAGTTCTGGCCGGAAATACATAACGGTCAATGAACAATAAAAAAATGGTTACCGCTTGAGTGATAGTTGCGAACTTGGCGTATACTGTGGCCTGCGCTGTAACTATTATTTATACAAGACGACGAACCGCCCTTGTCATCTGCTGACCCTGGAATAATGCTGTACGACAATTTTCTTCCCATCATGCTCGCCCTGGCCCTGGCCGGCTCACTGGGTTCGAGTCTGGTCTCGCTACTGGCTGACCGCAGAGCCTGGATACTGCCCCGCCTGGCCTTTCCTTTGCTGGGAATGGCCGGAATATTCTCCCTGGCCGCCGGCCTGGTCGCGATGATCAACGATACAACCTTCAGCTCCCAACTGCCGCTGGGTCTACCGTGGCTGCATTGGCACCTGCGTATCGACCCTCTGGCGGGGTTTTTTCTTTCCCTGATCGGCATTGGCACCCTGGCCACAAGCCTGTACGGTCCCGGTTACGTGCGCGAATTTCATCATGGCCCCTATTCGCTGGCAGTGCTGGGTCTAACCACCGGCTTGTTTGTCGTCGGTATGCAATCGGTGGTTCTGGCCGATGACGCCTTCGCCTTTATGGTGGCCTGGGAAATCATGTCTCTGTCCAGCTATTTTCTGGTAGTTTACCAGCACCAGAATGCCGCCAACCGCCGGGCCGCCTTTGTCTATTTATTAATGGCCCAGGTCGGCGGACTGGCCATTATGCTCAGCTTCGGCGTGCTGGTCGGTTTCGGCAGTGGTATAAGCTTCGATGCCATGCGTGCAGCGCCCCTGAACCTGACCTGGTCATCCATCGCCTTCGCCCTTGGGCTGCTGGGTTTTGGCATGAAGGCTGGCCTGGTGCCTGTCCATGTCTGGCTGCCGGAAGCCCACCCGGTGGCACCCTCGCACATCTCCGCATTGATGTCCGGAGTCATGCTCAAGGTAGCGGTATACGGGTTCATCCGTCTGGTATTCGACCTGATAGGCACACCCCACTGGGGCTGGGGTGTAGCGTTGCTCATCATCGCCAGCATCACTGCCCTGTTCGGCGTACTCTACGCACTGATGCAGCACGATCT
>Ga0210101_1000136_pt1 | contig 25622 bp, 27 predicted proteins | sample Muzzi_PWC_D1_FD_185534 | JGI IMG/M metagenome (GOLD analysis project Ga0210101, IMG submission 185534) | Wetland microbial communities from San Francisco Bay, California, USA, that impact long-term carbon sequestration - Muzzi_PWC_D1 (SPAdes) | ecosystem: Environmental > Aquatic > Marine >... | reverse complement strand
ACAATGGGCACCGCCAAGTTCGTCATTTACCACAATCCCAGGTGCAGCAAGTCACGCGAAGCGCTGCAACTGATCACCGAACGGCAGATCGAGCCCGAGATCATCGACTATCTCGAGGAACCGCCCACTCCTGAAGACCTGCAGCGCATCATCGCGATGCTCGGACTGACCGCACGCGATTTGCTGCGTACCACCGAACCCGTCTACAAGGACGCCGAACTGGACGACGATTCCCTGAGCGACGACGAAATCATCGAAGCCATCTGCGAATATCCCGAGCTGCTGCAACGACCCATCGTCATTGCCGGCGACAAGGCCGTGATCGGACGCCCGCCGGTCAAGGTACTGGATTTAATTGCCTAGCCTGCATATCTCGCCAACCGCCCCGACAATTGCTCCCTGCATTGTTCCGCCGCCGCTACGTCGGGCCGACGGAATAGCACCCGTAACATCCCTGTCGGCGTCCCGCGGACGCCTGCCCTCGCGACGAATATCGGCGAGATATGCAGGCTAGGATTCTAATCGTTTACTACAGCCGCCACGGCGGTATCGCCCGCATGGCCGAACAGGTGGCCCTCGGCGTCGAGGCGAATGCCGCTTGCGAGGCCGTATTGCGCTGCCTGCCGGCGGTCTCCGCCGCCAGCGAACAGAGCGAGGATTCGATTCCCGGTCAGGGCGTACCCTATGCGTCGACTGCCGATCTCGAGGCTTGCGACGGCCTGATCCTGGGCAGCCCCGGCTATTTCGGCAACATGGCCGCGCCGGTCAAATACTTTCTCGACCAGACCAGCGCGTTGTGGCTCTCCGGCGCGATGATCGGCAAGCCCGCCGCGGTGTTTACGTCGACCTCGAGCCTGCACGGCGGGCAGGAATCCGTGCTCATCAGCATGATGCTGCCGCTGCTGCATCACGGCATGTTGATCGCCGGCATCCCCTATTCCGAGCCGGTACTGAACCAGACCCGCAGCGGCGGCACGCCGTACGGCGCAAGCCATGTCACCGGCCCCGACGGCCGGCCGCTCAGCGACGACGAACAGGCCGCGTGCCGCGCGCTCGGCAGCCGCGTTGCCGGACTCGCCTGCAAGCTCGCCTGAACGGCGCCGACGCCGTGCCCGTGTTGAAACTCCTCGCGCTGCTCTCCTGGTCGGCACTGCTGCTCTGCCAGGCGAGCCTGCTGCTGCCCGCGCTGGCGGTCAGCCACTACTGGAGCCTGCCGCTGATCGCCGCGCTGCTGCTGCCGCTCAGGGGCCTGCTCGGCGACCGGCTCTACACCTATCGCTGGATCGGTTTCATGGCGCTGGTGTACCTGTGCATCGGCTTCAGCGAGCTGGCCGCCAACCCCGCATTGCGGCTCTACGGATTCGGCACCGCGTTCGCCAGTATCCTGCTGTTCCTGGCGGCTATTTATCGTGCTCGCCAGCTGGCGATGGCGAGGCAGCGCTAGCCGCCTCCTGGCGCTCGCGCAGCGCCTGCCTGACCAGTGGTATGGTGATGCGGCGTTGCTGCGACAGGGATGCGCTATCCAGATAGCGCAGTATCGCCATCTGCGCGGCCAGGTCGCGCGGATAACGGTTCATCAGGTAGGAAATCACTTCGCCGCTGAGCTCGAATCCGAGCAATGCGGCGCGCCTGCGCAGAATATCGCGCACCTCGCTGTCGCCGCTCACCGGCAGCTGCAGCAACAGCCCCCATTGCAGGCGAGAGCGTAAATCGGCGAGGCCGAACGGCAATGTCTCGGGTCGAGCGCCGAGGGTGAACACGAAGCGGAAATCGCCATCGCGGCATCGATTGATCGCCTGGTAGAAAAATGCCTCCCAGGCGGCATCGCCGGCCACCGCGTCGAGATTATCGATCGCCAGCACATCGCATTCGCCGTAACCGTCGAATTCGGCGGCGTCGCAGCAGACCAGCTGCGCGGCGTCGTAGAGTTGCAGCTCGATGCCGTGCTTGCGCGCGAAGTGGGCACAGGCATTGAGCAGGTGGGTCTTGCCGCTGGCGGCGCCGCCCCAGAGCCCGAGCTGGGTTTCGCCGTCGCCGCCGAGCAACCCCTCGAGGCTGGCGACGATCAGCTCGGCGCGCGTGCAAATGAAATTATCGAAACTGAACTGGCGGTCGAGCGACAGCGGGAGCGCGAATTGTTTAATTGCCCACCCCGCGGTCGATATAGCTGTAATTGAGGATGATCTGGTCCTCGCTGCCGGTTCTCAATTGCGGAAAATCCTCGACTTCCAGTACGTCGCCGAATTCGATCAGGCGCTGCAGGTCTTCGGGGGCGTTGCGCAGGTTGAGGCGGTAGGTGACCACGTCCTTGTTGATCATCGCCACGCGCACGCCGTCGACCGCGTTCAACGATTCGAGGTATCTCTGCACCTTGAGCAGGTTGTCGATACCGTTGACATTGGAAACCGCCAGCAGCAGCGATTCCTCGACGCTGCTATGGCCGTCGAGCGCATACTCCTGCGCCAGTATCTTGGCCAGCCGTCGAACGACCTGGTCGACGATATCCTGCCGCGAGGACGCCTCGTCCTTCCAGCGAAACGACTTGTCGGCGAATTTGACCTCCCAGTCGCCTTCCCAGCCCTTGCCGCTGCGGCCGACGATTTGACCCACCAGCAGCGCGTTGGGCGAATAGCGCTGCGCCATGGTTTCGATCCCGCTGTACTGGCGCGCGGCAATGTCGCGTATCTTGACCAGCGAAATATCCTCAAGGTCCATCAATGGGAACAGCACCGGCACGGCGTGGGTTTGCGCGGCCTTGTCGAGCGCCTCGATCAGGTCCGGGGTCGATTCCTGCGAAGCCAGCTTGATGTTCTCGTTAACGTCGTAGGAAAACACCATCAGCGTGCTCGGCCGTTCGCGTCCCCAGATCGGATAATTTTGTTCGCGCAACAGGGTTTCCACCAGTTGCTGATCGAAATCGATGCGCAGGAAGAGGCGACTGGCATCGAACTCGTCGTCTCCTGGCAGGCTGCGATTGATATAGCGGAACTGCTTTACGTAGCGGGCGCTGCGTTCTATGGGTCGCGCGAAAGCCGGATCCTTCAATGCGTCGTCGGAACCGCTGACCTTGACCAGTACCTGCTTGAAAGCCTCGGTGAAGGATTCCAGCCGCAGGCTGGTGGTCTGGTCGGCGACCGGTAGCTCGACCGTGTAGAGGTCTTCGACGATCACGGCTCCCGCGGACGAATAGCAGGCAACGAGCAGCAACGGCAGCAGCCGCAGCAATTTCGACAACTTCATATTTAATTCTTCCCGGGGCCCGGACATTTGCAAACGAGGCGTGTAAAATAGCACACCGCTATTGTTTCCTGAACCGGCAAACCATGAATCCCCAGGGATCCCTGACCTATCGCGATTCCGGCGTCGATATCGATGCCGGCAACGAACTCGTCGAACGCATCAAACCGGCCATCAAGACGACTCTCCGCGAGGGCTGCGTCGGCAGCATCGGCGGTTTCGGCGGCCTGTTCGAACTGCCGTTGTCGCGCTACCGCGAACCCTTGCTGGTATCCGGCACCGACGGGGTCGGCACCAAGCTCAAGCTGGCCGTGGAACTCGACGCCCTGGACGGCATCGGCATCGACCTGGTCGCGATGTGCGCCAACGATATCGCGGTGCTCGGTGCCGAGGCACTGTTTTTCCTCGACTACTACGCGAGCGGAAAGCTGCAGGTCGACCAGGCACAGCGCGTCATCGAGGGTATCGCCAGGGGCTGCAGCCTCGCCGGCTGCGCGCTGATCGGCGGCGAAACCGCGGAAATGCCCGGTGTCTACCAGGGTAACGATTTCGATCTCGCCGGCTTTTGTGTCGGCATCGTCGACAAGCCGCGGGTCATCGACGGCAGCCGCGTCAGCGCCGGCAACCGGTTGCTGGCGCTGGCCTCGTCGGGCCCGCATTCGAACGGCTTTTCGCTGATACGCAAGCTCGTCGCCGACTCGCGGGCCGACCTCGCCCAGCCCTGCGGCGAGCGAAGCCTCGGCGAGGCCCTGATCGAGCCGACGCGGATCTACGTGAAGAACCTGCTGGAGCTGAACCGTGATTTTCAGGTCAACGCCATCGCCCACATCACCGGCGGTGGACTGCTCGAGAATATACCGCGCGTGCTGCCTCCCGGCGTCGCGGCCAGCATCGACACCGGTAGCTGGCAAATGCCGCCGGTTTTCGAGTGGCTGCAGCAAAGCGGCGATATCTCGACCCCGGAAATGCGCCGCACTTTCAATTGCGGCGTCGGCATGGTGCTCGCGGTCGAAGCGGCCGACGCCGATGCCTGCCTGCGGCGGCTCGGCGAACTCGGCGAGACCGCCTGGGCGATCGGCGAAATCGCCGAGCGCGGCCCCGGCCCGGCAATCGTGTTTGCATGAGCGCACCGCTGCGGCTGGCGGTGCTGATCTCGGGTAACGGCAGCAACCTGCAAGCCATCATCGATGCCATCGAAAGCGGCCGCCTCGACGCCGCGATCTGCGTGGTGGTCAGCAACAACCCGGACGCCTACGGCCTCGAACGCGCGGTGCGTCACGGCCTGCAAACGCGGGTGGTCGAGGCTGGCGACTACGCGGACCGCGCCGCTTTCGACGCGGCGCTGCGCGATTGCCTCGAAGCATTCGAGCCGGATTTCCTGGTACTGGCCGGGTTCATGCGGATTCTCGGGGCGGCATTCATCGACGCGTTTGCCGACCGCATACTCAACATCCACCCGTCGTTGTTGCCCGCCTACAAGGGTCTGGACACGCACCAGCGCGCGCTCGACAACGGCGAAACCCGGCATGGCGTCAGCATTCACCTGGTGACCGCGGAACTCGATGGCGGGCCGGTCATCCTGCAGGGTGCGTACGCGATCGAGCCCGGCGAGACCGCCGCGGACCTGCAACAGAAAGGTCACCGGCTCGAACACGCGATGTACCCCCAGGTGCTATATTGGCTCGGCAACGGAGACCTCAGGATCGACAATGGCCGGATTTATTACCAGCAACGCCCGCTCGATGCGCCGCTCGTTTATCAGTCTTAGCCTGGCGTTTCTGGCGGTGTTCGCGGGCGGCGCGGCGGCCAACGAAGTCGTGCTCAGGCCATTCCATGCCAGCTACGACGTGTATATGGGCGGCATGCGCCTGGCGGTTTCGGAACTCAGCCTGGAGAATAACGACGCCGGCTGGTACTGGACGTTCGTCACTCGCGCCCGCGGCATCTACAAGCTGTTCACCGACAAGCAGCCTTTCTCGGAAACGCATTTCAGGCGTTTCGGCGACGGTTTCCTGGTGACCGAGATGCGGCTCGGCGACCACGGCGGCGAGCAACCGTACGAAATCGCGCACTTCGACTGGATCAAAAGCCTCCTCGAGGTGACGAGGAAAAAAAAGCGTAGTGAAGTCAGGCTCGGCAACGAGGTATACGATTACCTGAGCATTCACCTGCTGGCCGCGTCGATGGGAGAGACCCAGCTCCCGCGCCCGGTGATCGACTTTTACCGCAAGGGGAAACTGATCAAGGTGCGTTTCGTTTACAGCGGGCGGCAGACCGTGAACATCGGCGAGGAGTCGATCGAGGCCAATGTCTACGAACAGGTCGCGGCGCACTCGAAATCCAAGATCAAGTATTACTACGACGTGAAAAACCCGTTGCTGCCGTTACGTATCGAGAAGCTCGAGGCCGGCGAGTCCCCGTCGATCATGACCTTGAACAAGGTCGAGTGGGGATCATAAGCGGGTAAAGCCCTGCTCCTTTTCCAGCCGCTCGATCTCCACCGGCGCGAAAGGCACCTGCTCGATAAAGGCCGGCAGTTCGTTTCGCTCGATATGCAGCGTCCGCATCATCGTCTGGCAAGCCTTGATATCGATGACCCGGTCGGCATCGAGCATTCGGGCGCGCTCCACCGTCGACTGGTTGCTCGAATAATTGCGCTTCTGAAACAATTGCAGCTCCGCGCCGTGTAGCACGATGGCGATCTTGCCGTAGTCCTCGGGATTGAACAGCGCGCGCAGGTCCTCGGCCCGGTCGAGCACCACGTCGAGCTGTTGCCGCGTGCTGACCGTGACGCTGAATACATAGCCGGTATCCGCGGCCTGTTGGGCATGGGCCGCCGGCGCCGCAAGCATCGTTAGCGCCGCGAGGAGTAAAAGCCTCGCGATCACGCTAGCTGCCCCCGGCGATGGTCATGCGATCGACCAGGATCGAGCCGCAGCGAATACCGCCGCGAACGTCGATATCGGTGCCGATTTCGGCTATGCCGGCGAACATGTCGCGCAGGTTGGCGGCGATGGTCACCTCTTCTACAGGGTGATCGAGTTGCCCGTTTTCGACCCAGAATCCCGCCGCGCCGCGCGAGTAATCGCCGGTCACCATGTTGACTCCGTGCCCCATCAGTTCGGTTACCAGCAAACCGCTGCCCATCGCCGCCAGGCACTCCTCGAAAGACTTGCCGGTGTCGGACAGCGTCAGGTTGTGCACGCCGTTGGCGTGGCCGGTGGTGGTCAGGCCGAGCTTGCGCGCCGAGTAACTGTCGAGCAGGTAATGCTGAATGACGCCGTCGGTTACCAGGTCGTCGACACGCGTGGCGACGCCCTCGGAATCGTAGTTGGCCGATCCCAGGGCTCCGCGAATGAAAGGATCCTCGCGCAGGCTGACGAATTCCGGAAACACCCTCTCCCCGGCGGCGTCGAGTAAAAAGCTGGCCTTGCGATATTGCGCCCCGCCGCCGATCGCGCCGGCGAAACTGCCGATCAGCCCGCGCGCCAGCTCGGGCACGAAGACGACCGGCGCCTGCCGGGTCTTGAGTTTGCTGGCATCCAGCCGCCTCACGGTGCGCCGCGCCGCGGTCTCGCCGATGCTGCGCGCGCTGGCCAGTTGCGCCGGATCGCGGCTGACGTCGTACCAGTAATCGCGCTGCATGCTGTCACCGGACTTGCCGACCACCGCGCAACTGATGCTGTGGCGGGTCTTTTGCTGGGCCTGCAGAAAACCGTGGGTATTGCCGTAGACCGAAATCCCGGCGCTCAGATCCACCGAGGCTCCTTCGGAATTGACGATGCGGGAATCGTACTCGAGCGCCGCATTCTCGCATTCCAGCGCCAGCTCGATCACCGCCTGCGGATCGAGGTTCCAGGGGTGATAGAGATCGAGCTCGTGAAACTCCGTGGCCATCAGTTCGGCCTCGGCGAGCCCGGCACAGGGATCCTCGGAAGTGTAGCGCGCGATATCGCAGGCGGATTCGACGGTCTTGCGGATCGCGTCGGGGTCGAGATTCGAGGTACTGGCGCTGGCCTTGTGGCGGCCGAAGTAGACGCTGATGCCGAGACCGTTATCCTGCTGGTGTTCGATGGTTTCGACGCTGCCCATGCGCGCCGCCACCGACAGGCCCTGCGATACCGAGAGACCGGCCTCGGCCTGGCTGGCGCCGTTGGCGCGCGCCATCTCGATGGCCTCGGCGACGACGTTTTTCAATGCATCGGTTCGCGGAAATGCTACCATGCTGCTGGTTTTATCTGTCATCCTCGTAGTTTATCGCAGTCCGTGACGCAAAACGAAGCAGACTTTGAAGAAATCGAATACGTCAGCAAGAGCCAGCTGAAACGCGACAGCCTGGCATTGCAGGCGCTCGGCAAACAGCTGGTCGCGCTGTCTAACGAACACCTCGCCCGCATCCCGCTGGATGCGCCGGTACTCGAGGCCATCGAACTGGCGAAGCGGATTCGCAACAAGCGCAGCGCGTTGAAGCGGCACTACCAGTATCTCGGCAAGCTGCTGCGTGCCCGCGATCCCGAGCCGATCCAGGCGGCGCTTGCCGAGATCGAGAACGAGGCCAATCATTCGATTCGCCGCCACCACCGCGCCGAGCACTGGCGCGACCGCATCCTCGCCGACGGCAATACCGCCATCGACGCCTTGCTCGACGAAACGCCCGCCGCCGACCGGCAGAAATTGCGGCAGTTGTATCGGAATTGGCAGAAGGCGCCCGATGACTCCAAACGCACCCAGGATTCGCGGCTGATTTACAAGGAAATATTTCAGGCGTTGGGAAACGAGTCGTAGCTGTCGGGGTTCGGATCCTGGCTGGCGCGAATCAGGGTTCAAAGTTTGACTATTCGAGTGACTGTCGGCTTTGGCAAGCCCGCTAGAACGGGCTTGCACCGCGGGCAACGATTACTCGGCACCAATTGCTTCACCGGGGGCCAGAGTCAGAATTCCCCGATCGGTATCCTGCTGGAATAATCGCGACGAGATATTTGCTTTACGCAAATATCTCGGCTACTGGCGATTCAATCAAAGATTGTCATCCTCGGAAATTTGACTCTGACCCCGATTTTTCACTGAACTCGATTTTTCAGAACTCTTCGAAGCAACCGGGGCAACAGCTTGCGACCTGCATCGCGAGCATCGATTATTCGATAGCGGTCGATTCGCCGGAGGTGGTACAAACCGCCGGGTTCCCGTAATCACGAGCATTTCGAACTGACCAACCCGCCTGGTGGTCGTCGGATAATTCTGGCTGGCGCGAGGTTTTGTTCGGAAGTTAGCTATTCGATTAGCCGATGCCTTCGGCAAGCCCGCTAAAACGGGCTTGCTTGGCGGGCATCGATCGAGTCGGGACCGCCATTGAGGGGGTCAGAGTAAAAATTCCCCTGTCTGTCTGACTTCGAAAAAAGCATGACGAAATCTTTGCCCAAACAAAGATTTCGCCGGCTTGCGGAAGCGGTAGTCAGGGAATTCACGGAAATTTTACTCTGACCCCGATTTTCCAGAACCCCGATATACCTGGTCGCGGGTCAGTCCGGGCTGGCGGGAATGATCGGGGTCTGGCTGTCGACGTCGGCGTTTTGCGCGCGGTTGCGCAGGTAATGGTCCATCAGCACGATCGCCAGCATCGCCTCGGCGATCGGCGTGGCGCGAATGCCGACACAGGGATCGTGACGGCCCTTGGTGCGAACCTCCACGGCCTTGCCGTCGACGTCGACCGTGCGGCCCGGCAGGTGAATGCTCGAGGTCGGTTTCAGCGCCATGCTGACGACGACATCCTGGCCGGAGGTAATGCCGCCGAGCGTGCCGCCGGCATGGTTCGACAGGAACCCCTCGGGCGTGATCTCGTCGCGGTTCTGCGTTCCCTTGAGCTCGACGCTGCCGAAACCGGCGCCGATCTCGACGCCCTTGACCGCGTTGATGCTCATCATCGCGTGCGCGATATCGGCGTCGATGCGATCGAAGATCGGTTCGCCGAGTCCGGGCGGCACGCCGCTGGCCACCACCGTCACGCGGGCGCCGATGGATTCGCCTTCCTTGCGCAGTGCGTCCATGTATTTTTCCAGTTCCGGCACCAGCCCGGCGTCGGGACAGAAAAAGGCATTCCGGTCGACCTGCTGCCAGTCGAACGCTGCCGGCTTCAGCGGCCCCAGCTGCGCCAGGTAACCGCGGATCTCGATGCCGCATTTCTCGCGCAGGTATTTTTTCGCGATGCCGCCGGCAGCGACGCGCATCGCGGTCTCGCGCGCCGAAGAGCGCCCGCCGCCGCGATAGTCGCGAATGCCGTATTTCTGCTGGTAGGTATAATCGGCGTGGCCGGGCCGGAACAGGTTCATGATCGCGCTGTAATCCTTCGAGCGCTGATCCTTGTTGTACACCAGCAGGCAGATCGGCGTGCCGGTGGTGCGGCCCTCGAAGGTGCCCGACAAAATCTGCACGCTATCGTCCTCGCGGCGCTGCGTGGTATGCCTCGACGTACCGGGCTTGCGGCGATCGAGATCGCGCTGCAGGTCGCTTTCGTCGAGTTCGAGCCCGGGCGGGCAGCCGTCGACTATGCAGCCGACGGCGCTGCCGTGGCTCTCTCCGAACGAGGTCACGACGAAGGATTTGCCGAAACTGTTACCCGACATCAAGCGGCCCTTTTAATTGCAATTGGCAGGATTGTCACTACGTTACAGTGCAATGACGCATTCTACTAAAAAACTGGGCATGATGTTCACTACCGCGGCGTGGGTGCTCGGTTTTTTGCTGCTGGCGCTGGCCTTTTCGAAGATTCTCGACCTGCAGAACAATCCGAACCAGTCGGTGAGCACGGTGGATACCGGCCAGTTCCGCGAAATCGTGCTCAAGCGCAGCCGCAACGGGCATTACCTGTTCGACGGCGAGGCCAATCACCACAAGGTTACTTTCCTGGTCGATACCGGCGCGACGATGACCGCGATTCCCGGCAGATTGCAGCGCGAACTGGGCCTCAAGGCGGGACCGGGGATGTCGGTCTCCACCGCCAACGGCGTCGCCAATGCGCGCCTGACGAAACTCGATCAGCTGGCCATCGGCGGCATCGAGCTGCACGATGTCGAGGCGACGATCATCAACGACATGAACATCGACGAAATCCTGCTCGGCATGAACGTGTTGCGGCATTTCGAGCTGGTACAACGCGGCGACGAGTTGATCATTCGTCAATATCACTGAATCGCGGGCGCCGCGCCTGAAACAGGCGACTATCTTTCGACGATTCGAAGATTTATTGAACTTTACCGAAATACGGCTCATCTAATCACCCGTGATGGACGACAATCCATTCACTGGCTACATTCAACGATTTGAGGAGACCTATTCATGAATACGGCCAAGAAAACCGCCGGAGTGGCAATAGCGGCGGCGGCAGCTGCCCTGTTCGCGGTCGCCCCGGTGAGCGCCTCGTCTAACGAAACCGCCGGTAAATGCTTCAACATCAATTCCTGCAAGGGAACCAGTGCCTGCGCCACCGCCACGACGAGCTGCGCCGGACAGAATTCCTGCGCCGGACAGGGCTGGGTGAAACGCACCAGGGCCGAGTGTGAAGCAGCTGGCGGCAGGTTCGAAGCCTGAGCTGTATTTTCAAGCAACAAACCGTGCACCGGCATACCCGGTGCATTTTTTTGCTTTGCTACAGTGACCTTCGACATTGGCTGGAGGCCTGATGTGACGCCCGGCATACAAAAACCCTTCCTCGGATTCGGCCTCGGCCTGCGCAGCGAACATTACCAGGCGGTGCTCGAGCGCCGGCCCGAAAACGTCGACTGGTTCGAAATCATCAGCGAAAACTACATGATCGACGGCGGCAAGCCGCTGTATTTTCTCGACGCGATCCGCCGCGATTACCCGATGGTCATGCACGGGGTTTCGATGTCCCTGGGCAGTACCGACGAGCTGAATTTCGATTACCTGCGGCAGTTGAAGGCGCTGATCGCGCGTGTCGAGCCCGAGTGGATATCCGACCACCTCTGCTGGACCGGCGTCGATCACAGGAACATGCACGACCTGCTGCCGCTGCCTTACACCGAGGAATCGGTGCGCCACGTCGCCGAGCGCATATCGCGGGTACAGGACTTTCTCGGCCGGCAGATGCTGATCGAGAACCTGTCGAGCTACGTCACCTACAGCGACGACGCGATGCCGGAATGGGAATTTCTCGCGGCGATCGCCGAGCTCGCCGACTGCTACCTGCTGCTCGACGTCAACAATATCTACGTCAGCAGTTTCAATCACCGTTACGATCCCGTCGATTATCTCGAGGGCGTGCCGGCGGAGCGCGTCTGGCAGCATCACCTCGCCGGCCACAGCAACGACGGCAACCTGATCATCGACACCCACGACCAGGACGTCATCGATCCGGTCTGGGCGCTGTACGAGGAAACCGCCAGGCGCTTCGGCCCGGTGTCGACGATGATCGAGCGCGACGGCAATATTCCCGAACTCGACAGCGTGCTCGCCGAGCTCGACCAGGCGCGGCGCATCGCCGCGCCCTGGTACCGGAGCTGATCATGACCCGGCTGCGCGAACTGCAATTGCGTTTCCAGGATTACCTGCTGGGTAATTCCGACGACATCGAAGGCGATATCGTCAGTACCGAGGACGCGCTCGCCGAACATCGTCTCGCCACTTACTACAACGCCTATCGCATTCGGCTGATCGATTGCCTTGCGATCGATTACTCGGCACTGGAAAAGGCCCTCGGCCACGAAGCTTTTGAAAACCTGGCGCTCGCATACCTGGCCCGGTACCCGTCGTCGCAGCCGTCGGTGCGCTGGTTCGGCCGGCACCTGCCGGAATACCTGCGGCGGGACTACCGCGGCGAGGACCGCGAATTTCTCGCCGAGCTGGCCGACTGGGAATGGTCGCTGACGCTGGTATTCGACGCCGCCGACAGCGAGGCGCTGTTCGCGCTCGACGACATGGCGGGGGTTGCGCCCGAGGACTGGCCGCTGCTGCGTTTCCGGTTCAAGCCCGCGCTGCGCTGGCTGGACCTGAACTGGAACGTGCCGCTGATCAGGCAAGCCTGCGACGAGGAAGGCGAAATTCCGCCGCGGCAGCGTAATCCTCATCCGCTGCGCTGGCTGATGTGGCGCCAGGAATTGAATACCCGCTGGCGCTCGCTCGAGGTCGACGAAGCCTGGGCGATCGAACAGGCTGCGCAGGGCGCCGATTTTGCCGCCATTTGCGAGGGCCTGCTGGAATGGTTCGACGACGGCCAGGTGTCGCTGCGCGCCGCCGGGCTGTTGAAACAATGGATTGGCGACGGCCTGCTGCTCGAGGTCGGCAAAGACTAACCCGGTCGACTTCGAAAGTGTTAAGATTCCCGGCAAAATGACGGCTTAGCGCCATAGCGGGCCGACCGGCGGTCGGTGCCCGCGAGTAGCAAACGGGGAATCATCGCCATGCCAAATCTCGACCTCAAGCTGCAGGACCTGGATATCTTCAACGGCTTCATTCGCCGCCACATCGGACCGGATTCGGCCGAGGAAGCCGCGATGCTCGCCGAACTCGGTTTCAAGAGCACCGACGAGTTGCTCGACAAGGTCGTCCCGGAATCGATTCGCCGCCGCAAGCCGCTCGAGGTCAAGGCCAGCCTCAGCGAGCGCCAGGTGCTGCTGCGGCTGTACGAGATTTCGATTCGCAACCAGCTCTACAAGTCGTTCATCGGCATGGGCTATTACGGCACCCAGACGCCGAGCGTGATTGAACGCAACCTGCTGCGCAACCCGGCCTGGTATACCTCTTACACGCCCTACCAGGCGGAAATTTCCCAGGGCAGGATGGAAGCCCTGCTGAATTTCCAGACCATGGTCAGCGACCTGACCGGCATGGAACTGTCCAATGCCTCGGTGCTCGACGAAGCCACCGCGGCGGCCGAGGCAATGACCATGTGCCATCGGCTGGCGAAGAGCAAGAGCGACGTGTTTTACATCGCCGACAACTGCCATCCGCAGACCATCGAGGTAGTGACCAACCGCGCGCGGCATTTACACATCAAGTGCGTGGTCGGCGATCCGTTCGACGCCGCCGACAATCCCGAGCTGTTCGGCGTGCTGCTGCAGTATCCCTGCTCGACCGGCGAAGTTCACGACTACCGCGAACTGGTGAAAAAAATTCACGACAAGCAGGCGCTGGTCACGGTCGCTACCGACCTGCTTGCGCTGACCCTGCTGACACCGCCGGGCGAGTTCGATGCCGATATCGCGGTCGGCAGTTCGCAGCGCTTCGGCGTGCCGCTCGGCTACGGCGGCCCGCACGCCGCCTTCATGGCTACACGCGACGCCTTCAAGCGGTCGCTGCCCGGACGCCTGATCGGCGTGTCCCGCGACAGCCGCGGCCAGCCGGCCCTGCGGCTCACGCTGCAAACCCGCGAGCAACACATTCGCCGCGAAAAGGCGACCAGCAACATCTGTACCGCGCAGGCGCTGCTGGCGATCATGGCCAGCATGTACGCGGTCTACCACGGGCCGCGGGAAATCACCCGCATCGCGCAGCGCGTGCACCGCCTGACCCTGCTGCTCGCCGAGGGCCTGCGCGAGCTCGGTCTAAAGGTCAAGACGAAACACTACTTCGACACCATTACCGTCGATACCGGCAATGCAACCGAGTTTATCCTCGCCGCCGCGCGCGCCAAGAAAATGAACCTGCGCAAGGTCGACGCGCACACCATCGGCATATCCCTCGACGAGGTTTCGACCCGTGGCGACGTCGCTCGCCTCTACGACGTCTTCACCCACGACCGCGGCGACCAGGTGTCGATCGACGAGCTCGATAACCGGGGCGGCGTCGGGCTGCCGCCGGACCTGATCCGCGCCAGCGAGTTCCTGACCCACCCGGTGTTCAACAGCCATCACTCGGAAACCGACCTGATGCGCTACATGCGCAAGCTGCAGGACAAGGACCTGGCGCTCGACCGCACGATGATTCCGCTCGGTTCCTGCACGATGAAACTGAACGCCGCCACCGAGTTGATCCCGGTGACCTGGCCCGGGTTCGCGCGCATCCACCCGTTCGTGCCGCTCGACCAGGCGCAGGGCTACCAGCAATTGATCGTCGAACTCGAGCAGATGCTCTGCGCCTGCACCGGCTACGATGCGATCTCGCTGCAGCCGAACGCCGGCTCGCAGGGCGAATACGCCGGGCTGCTGGCGATCAAGTCCTACCACGAGAGCCGCGGCGAGGGCCACCGCGACGTCTGCCTGGTGCCGTCGTCGGCGCACGGCACCAACCCGGCCTCGGCGCAGATGGCCGGCATGAAAGTGGTCGTCGTCGGCAGCGCTAAAAACGGTAATATCGATCTCGACGATTTACGCGCCAAGTGCGAAAAATACAGCGATAGTCTTGCCGCGATCATGATTACCTACCCGTCGACGCACGGCGTGTTCGAGGACGACGTCATCGAGGTTTGCGATATCGTCCACCAGCACGGCGGCCAGGTGTACATCGACGGCGCCAACATGAACGCGATGGTCGGCGTCTGTGCGCCGGGCAAGTTCGGCGGCGACGTTTCGCACCTGAACTTGCACAAGACCTTCGCCATTCCGCACGGCGGCGGCGGCCCGGGGGTCGGTCCGATCGGCGTCAAGGAACACCTGATACCGTTTTTACCGTCCACCAACCTGAAGGCGGACGGTGGCATCAACAAGGTCGCCGCGGCGCCGTTCGGCAGCGCCGGTATCCTGCCGATCAGCTGGGCCTATATCTCGCTGCTGGGCCGCCAGGGCCTGCTGCGCGCCACCGAAATCGCGATCTTGAACGCGAATTACATCGCCAACCGCCTGAAGGCGCATTTTCCGATCCTCTACACCGGTGCCAACGGCCTGGTCGCGCACGAATGTATTATCGATACGCGCGTGGTCAAGGAATTCGCCAGCGTCGACGACATCGCCAAGCGCTTGATCGATTACGGTTTTCACGCGCCGACCATGTCGTTCCCGGTCCCCGGCACGCTGATGATCGAGCCGACCGAATCCGAGTCGAAGGAAGAACTCGACCGCTTCTGCGATGCGATGATCTCGATCCGCAACGAGATCCGCGACATCGAAGCCGGCAGCATGGACCCGGAAGACAACCCGCTGGCGAACGCGCCGCATACCATCGACATGGTTTGCGCGGACGAATGGGGCCACGCCTACGGCCGCGAGCAGGCCGCCTACCCGCTGGCGAGCCTGCGCGATTACAAGTACTGGTCGCCGGTCGGACGCATCGACAATGTTTACGGCGATACGCACGTGGTCTGCTCCTGCCCGCCGCTCGACGCTTACGCCGAGGAGGATGCGTAATCTGGCAATAACGGGACGCTTTCAGCGACGACAGCGATGTCTGGATTCGCCTAAGCTCGCGATTTACGTCCCCGCACCGCTGGATTAGGATTGGCCGATGGCGATCAGCGTTTTCGACCTTTTTTCGATAGGTATCGGACCTTCGAGTTCGCATACCGTCGGCCCCATGCGCGCCGCGCAGCAATTCGCCGCGCGCCTGCGCGACGACGGCCTGCTGGCGCGCGTCGCGCGCGTCAAGGCGAACCTCTACGGCTCGCTCGGCGCCACCGGCAAGGGCCACGGCAGCGACAAGGCGGTGATGCTGGGGCTCGAGGGCGAATTGCCGGAATCGGTCGACACCGACCAGGTCGACGCGCGTCTCGAAACGATACGCGCGTCGCGTAAACTGAATTTGTGCGGCGAGCGCGAACTCGCCTTCGACGAAAAGTCCGACCTCGTCATGCACCGCCGCCAGTCGCTGCCGTTTCATTCCAACGGCATGACTTTCCACGCTTTCGACGAGGCCGGCGAGGCGCTGCACGAGGCGACCTTTTACTCGGTCGGCGGCGGCTTCATCGTCGACGAGCACGCGGCCGGCGCGGACCGCATCGTCGAGGACGATACACGGCTGCCCTACCCGTTTCATTCCGCGGTCGACCTGCTGATCCACTGCGCCAACCACAACATGCGCGTCAGCGACGTGATGCTCGCCAACGAGCAGGCCTGGCGCAGCGAGGCAGAAATTCGCAGCGGCCTGCTGGGCATCTGGCGAGTCATGCAAACCTGTGTCAGGAACGGCTGCCGCAACGAGGGCATATTGCCCGGCGGCATGAAGGTCAGGCGGCGCGCGGCCGACCTCTACCGCAAGCTCGGCAGCCAGCCGCACATCACCTACAAGGACCCGCTGAACACGCTCGACTGGGTAAACCTGTGGGCGCTGGCGGTCAACGAGGAAAATGCCGCCGGCGGGCGCGTGGTCACCGCGCCGACCAACGGCGCGGCCGGCATCATTCCGGCGGTAATGCATTACTACCAGCATTTTTTCCCGGCCGCCGACGAGGACGGCATCGTGCGCTTCCTGCTCACCGCCGGCGCGATCGGCATCCTCTACAAGGAAAACGCATCGATCTCGGGCGCCGAGGTCGGCTGCCAGGGCGAAGTCGGCAGCGCCTGCTCGATGGCCGCCGGCGCGCTCACCGAGGTCCTGGGCGGGTCGCCCGAGCAGGTCGAAAACGCCGCCGAGATCGGCATGGAGCACAACCTCGGGCTGACCTGCGACCCGGTCGGCGGCCTCGTGCAGGTGCCCTGTATCGAGCGCAACGCGATGGCCTCGGTGAAGGCGATCAACGCGGCGCGCATCGCGATGCGCGGCGACGGCAAGCACTTCGTCTCGCTCGACAAGGTGATCAAGACGATGCGTGACACCGGCGCCGACATGAAGACCAAGTACAAGGAAACCGCGCGCGGCGGACTGGCGGTGAATATCATCGAATGCTGAATAACCTGCAGGCGCGGCTCGCGCCCTACCTGGACCTGCTCGGCGGTAACCCCTGGCTGCAGGCCGCGACGGTCGCGATCGTCTCCCTGATCCTGGCCCTGATCCTGGATCGCATCGTCTCGGGGACGCTGCGCCGGCTCGCGGCGCGCACCCGCGTCGGTTTCGACGACTATGTCATCGACGCCCTGCACGGTCCGCTGCGCACCAGCATCGTGCTGCTCGGCCTGGCGCTGGCCACCAACCTGCTGAAACTCCAGCAACACTTCGAATTCATCATCTTTTCGGCGCTGCTCAGTGTCGCCTACGTGGTGTGGATGCTGTTCCTGTTGCGCGTGCTGCGTGCGCTGCTCGCCTTTCTCTCCCGCGACGAGCGCAAATTCTCGATATTGCACCCCCAGACCCTGCCGCTGTTCGATAACCTGGCGATAATCGCCGTTGTCGCGATCGCCGTGTACATGGTGTTCTCCGCCTGGGGCGTGGACATGACCGCGTGGCTGGCCTCGGCCGGCATCATCGGTATCGCGGTCGGTTTCGCCGCCAAGGATACGCTTGCCAACCTGTTTTCGGGGGTATTCATTCTCGCCGACGCACCCTACAAGATCGGCGATTACGTGGTGCTCGATTCAGGCGAGCGCGGCGAGATCACCCATATCGGCATTCGCAGCACGCGCCTGCGCACCCGCGACGACGTCGAGGTCACGGTGCCCAACGCGATCATGGGCAACACCAAGATCATCAACGAATCGGGCGGTCCCTACGAAAAATACCGCATTCGCGTCAAGATCGGCGTCGCCTACGGCAGCGACATCGACCAGGTCGAGTCCATCTTGCTCGACGAGGCGAACGCCAACGAACTGGTTTGCGCGGAGCCCGAGGCCAGGGTTCGCTTTCGCGCCTTTGGCGCTTCCAGCCTCGATTTCGAGTTACTCTGCTGGGTCAATCAGCCGGCGCAGCGCGGCCTCGCCACGCACCACTTGCTGGGCGCGATCTACAAGCGCTTCAATGCCGAAAACATCGAGATCCCCTACTCCAAGCACGACCTGTACATCAAGCAGATGCCGGCCCGCAACGACTAGGCGAGATCCCGCTTACCCGGCCCGGAAAGAAACCTGACGACGCGCTGCAGCAGGCTAAATGCCCGCCTGGCGCCGATATCCGCCAACGCGGGGCAGCGGGCATTGTTCGCGGCGAATATCATTGCTATTCTACGGGCGTCGAAAAAGACGGGGCGGTGTCGGTTAGTCCGCCCATTCCCTGACGGGGAATTCTGCGTGGCCTGCCGCCACTCCCGCGACCATAGTCCTGCGCATCACGCCGGGAGATGGTCGTAGGCCATACCATCCTCCATGTACAGCGCAGATCTGGCATTAGATTATTGTTGGCCATAAGCCAATCAACAGGAGGACACCATGCAACCTCGCATCAGTATGATCACCCTTGCGGTGAGTAACCTCTCCAGGGCTGTCGAATTTTACGAAACGGGACTCGGCTTTCCGCGGATGGATTCGCCGCCGGAAATTGCCTTTTTTACCCTGAACGGAACCTGGCTCGGTTTATATACCCGGGCCGAGCTTGCCGAGGATGCAACCGTCGACGCCGCGGGCGATGGCTTCGAAGGTTTTACGCTTTCCCACAATACGCCAAGCGAATCCGAAGTCGATGCAGTTTATCAACAGGCTCTCGATGCAGGCGCTATACCGGTGAAACGGCCCGAGAAGGTTTTTTGGGGCGGATACTCGGGGTATTTCAAGGATCCGGACGGGCATCTCTGGGAGGTCGCCCACAATCCGCAATTCTGGCCGGGTCCCGAAGCTTCGACTGCCTGACGATTTCGACTGGCCGGACCGATTCACCCGCTGCACGAGTGAATCGGCCGACGAGGCAAACTTTATTCGCCGAAGACGGTGACGATGGCGTTGCGCACGCCGGCGACCAGCTCGTCGAGCGTGGCCTTGTCGGTGGTCAGCGGCGGCGCGATGCACACCACCTCGTTGCGCATACGCGTGAACACGCCGTTGTCGATCATCGCTTTTGTCATCTTCGGACCGACGCCCCATTCCGGCGGGTACCAGGACTTCGAGGCCTTGTCCTCGACCAGCTCGACCGCGCACATCATGCCCTTGCCGCGAATGTTGCCGACGTGCGGGTGCGCGTCGAGTTCGGCGTGCAGGCTGTCGAGCAGGTAGGCGCCTTTCTCGGCGGCCTGCGCGACGACGCCTTCGCGCTCGATGAAATCCAGCGTCGCGAGACCCACGGCGCAGGTCGTCGGATGACCGCTGTAGGTGTAGGCATGCATCCAGGGTTTGTCGCCGGCGCGGATGGTTTCGGCGACCTCGTCGCTGATGCCGATCCCGCCGAGCGGCACGTAGCCCGAGGTGATCGACTTGGCGAACTGCATCAGGTCCGGCTGCACGCCGTAATGCTCGAGCGCGAACATCTTGCCGGTGCGGCCGAAGCCGGTAATCACTTCGTCGGCGACGAACAGCACTTCGTACTGGTCGCAGATTTCGCGGATGCGCGGAAAATAATCGTCCGGCGGCACGATCACGCCGCCGGCGCCCTGTACCGGCTCGGCGATGAACATGGCGACGGTTTCCGGGCCCTGCCTGAGGATCTCCTTTTCCAGCTCGTTGGCCATCGCGATACCCGGCGACGAACCGTCCTCGGGCGCCGGGTAATGATACGGATCGGGTGCCGGAATATGGCTGAAGCCCGGAATGCGCGGCTCGAACGCGGCCCAGTAGGGCGCGATCCCGGTCGCGCACATGGCCGCGAAGGTAACCCCGTGGTAGCCCCAGATGCGGCTGATGACCTTGGTTTTTTCCGGCTTGCCCTTCGCCTTCCAGTAATAGCGCGCCAACTTGAAGTTACTGTCGGTGGATTCACCGCCGCCGGAGGTGAAGTAAAAGTTGTTGATGTTCGAATAGCACAAATCGGCGAGGCGTTCGGCGAGCTCGATCGCCGGCGGGTTGGAACTGCCGTTATAACTCGAGCAAAACGCCATTTTCACCATTTGTGCGTGCGCTGCATCGGCCAGTTCCTTGCGCCCGTGCCCGCAACTGACGTTCCACAGGCAGGACAGGCCGTCGATGTAACGGTTGCCGTCGGCATCGATCAGGTGCGAGCCCTCGGCCCTGACCCAGACCTTGCCGCCCGCATGGGCCGCGTTTTGATGCAACGGGTGGATCATGTGCTGCTGGTCTTTTTCGATGAGATCGCTATTGCTGAGGGGAGCGTTCATACTTTACTCGCTGTGCTAATGGTTGCCGTGAAGATCGGCTACAGGCGCACTATTATAGGCTTTCCGGGTCGCTAATAAACCCGTAATTGGGGATATGTGCGGCGATCCGGCGCGGAATCCGCCGCCACGGCGATGAAGATTGACGCCGGTGCGGGGCTGCCGCCGGCCGGGCTGGCGTTCGCGCGTCGTCAGTCGGCGGTATCCGCCTCCCGGCGCGAACAGTTCAGCACCAGGTCGATCATCGCCTCGTTCTGCCCGAGATACTGCGACAGGCGAATGCTGACCCGCGGATGCCCGGCCTGGGCACAGGCGAGCTCGCCCGGTATGTCGGCGCTGACGTGACGCCCGCCGGCGAGAAAATAGGGCACCGCGACGATTTCGGTGGCGCCGAGCGCCACGCAGTCGCTGATACCTTGCTGAATATCGGGTTCGGCGAGCTCGAGAAAGGCCGCGTGCACGGCATCGTAATCGCCGCCGCCGGCACCGGCAACCCGTTCGGCGAGGGCGCGCACCTCGTCGTTGGCCGATGTTTTCCGGCTGCCATGCGCGATCAGCATCATCACTTTCATCGTCGATAAAACCCCGAATCGTTCGTTTGCAGGCCGATTGTACGCGACTGGCGCGAATTTGGATCGGCCGTGGAGGCGATTCGCGCCGGGCGAAACCGCAATCACTTGAACCCGGGCCGATATGGCATTAAAGTGGCTCGAATAATAACAACACAATAATAACGGGTAACCGGGCCGACACATCATCATGGTAAAGATCCTCGCGGATATCGGGCGTTTCAATGCGGTCGCCATCATCACCCTCGTGCTGGCGGCGGTATCGGTGATGGTGACCGCCGTCGCGCTGGCCGTGATGGAGCGAATCGGCCTGACGACGGTATCCTGGCTAGCGCTATCGCTGGCGGCGGCCGTGCCCCTGATCGCCGCGCCGCCGATTGTCTGGGTGCTGGTCGATTCGCTGCTCGACAGTCTTCGCAACGAACAGGAAATGCGCCAGCTGGCGAGCTTCGACTCGCTGACCGGGCTGCCGAGCCGGCACGCCTTCTTCGAGTCGGCCGCGAGCCACGTCTCGCTCGCCAATCGCAATCACTCGGTATTCGTCGTCGTGCTCATCGACCTGGACCATTTCAAGTCGATCAACGACCAGTACGGGCATCCCGCCGGCGACGCGGTCCTCAAGCTGTTCGCCGACGTGCTCAACAGCGTGGCGCGGCGCAGCGACATCATCGGCCGCATGGGCGGCGAGGAATTTGCGATGATCCTGCCGAGTACGTCGACCCCGAGCGCGCTGGAGTTCGCCGAGCGCCTGCACGCGGCGATCGGCCAGGCGATGCTCAAGTACGGCGAATCGGTGATCCACTACACCGTCAGTATCGGCATTGCCTGCTCGACATCGGGCCGCCTCAACAACCTCGACAACCTGCTGACGCGGGCCGATCTCGCGCTCTACCAGGCGAAGCGCGGCGGCCGTAACCAGACTCGCGTATTCAGCGAGTCCCAGGAGCGCATTGCGGTCGGCTGAGCAAGCGCCAGGGGTCGAACATGAAAGCCTGCGATTTCATCATTTCCGATGCCCGCCTGGTCGACGGCACCGGCGGCGCCTCGCGAACCGCCGACGTCGCCATCGATAGAGAACGTATCGTCGCGGTCGGCGACTGCGACGAATGGCGCGCGGACACGCGCATCGAGGCCCGCGGCCTGGCGCTTGCACCGGGCTTCATCGACAGTCACACCCACGACGACCAGGCGGTATTCGCGACACCGCAGCTCGAATGCAAGCTTTCCCAGGGCGTCACCACGGTCGTCGCCGGTAATTGCGGTATCAGCCTGGCGCCGCTGCAGGCCGATCACCCGCTGCCGGCGCCGTTCCCGCTGCTCGGCGAAGCGCGGGATTTTCGTTTCCCGTCGGTCGCCGATTACCGCGCCGCGTTCGACGCGGCGCCGGCGGCGGTCAACCTGGCGCTGCTCGCCGGGCACAGCAGCCTGCGCCTCGGCTGCATGGCCGATCGACTGGAGCGCGAGGCCGACGACGGGGCAATCGGCGAAATGCAGCAAAAACTGCGTCTCGCGCTGCAACAGGGCTGCATCGGCTTCAGCACGGGATTGACCTATCCGCCGGCCGCGGCCGCGTCCACCGACGAAGTCGTCAAGCTCGCCGGCGTGTTGCGCGAATTCGACGGCGCGGTCTACGCCACGCATATGCGCAACGAGGGCGATCGCGTGGTCGAGGCGGTAGCCGAAACCCTCGACGTCGGCAACCGTGCCGGGGTGCCGGTGGTCATTTCCCACCACAAGTGCGCCGGCGCGGAAAATTACGGCCGTTCGACCGAGACCCTGGCGTTGATCGACCGCGCGCTGGAGACACGGCAAGCTATCGGGCTCGACGTCTATCCCTATACCGCGAGTTCGACCTCGCTGTTGCCGCAATTCGTGCGCGAAGCCGAATCCGTGCTGGTCGCCGAATCGACGCCGCACCCGGAATGCAACGGCCGCATGCTCGACCGTATCGTCGCCGACTGGCAATGCTCGCTCGCGGAAGCCTGCGAACGCCTCTACCCGGCGGCGGCAATCTACTTTCAGATGGACGAGGGCGACCTGCAGCGCATCCTCGCGCATCCGGCGGCGATGATCGGTTCCGACGGCATCGCGTCCATGCAAACCCCGCACCCTCGCCTGTGGGGCACCTTCCCACGCGTGCTCGGCCACTACGTGCGCGAAAAAAAGCTGTTTCGGCTGGAAACCGCGGTGCACAAGATGACCGGCCTGACCGCCGCCCGCTTCGGCCTCGCCGACCGCGGCACCATCGAGGTCGGCAACTACGCCGACCTGGTGCTATTCGATCCCGACCGCATCGACGATCGCGCGACCTTCGAACGCCCGCGGCAAGCCTGCGACGGCATCGTCGGCGTCTGGGTCAACGGCGAACCGGGCTGGCAGCAGGCGTCGGCAACCGGCAATCGCAGCGGCCGCTTCCTGACCCATTGATGCGGCCGACCGCGTTGCCGCAGTTACTCGCCGATATCGGCGCCTGCCGCAAGTGCGTGGCGGTGTTGCCGCTCGGCCCGCGCCCGCTGCTGCAGTTCGCCCCGTCGGCGCGCATCCTGATCGCCGGCCAGGCCCCGGGGCGCCGCGCGCACGCCTCGGGCCTGCCGTTCGACGACCCGAGCGGCGATCGCCTGCGCGACTGGATGGGCATAGATCGCGACAGTTTCTACGACGCCAGCCGAATTGCCATACTGCCGATGGCCTTCTGTTTTCCGGGCAGCGGCAAGTCGGGCGACCTGCCGCCACTGCCGGAGTGCGCCGCGAGCTGGCGCGCGCCGTTGCTCGAGCGCCTGCCAGGGCTGGAACTGACGCTGCTGCTGGGCAGCTTTGCGCACGACTACCACCTCGGCGGCAAGCCGCGCCCGGTCACCGAACGGGTGCGCGACTGGCGGCAATCCTGGCCCGCCGTGGTACCCCTGCCGCATCCCAGCCCGCGCAACAACCGCTGGCTGAAACAAAACCCGTGGTTCGAATCCGAGCTGTTACCCGAGCTGCGCACGCGGGTTTCGATACTACTGAGCGACGCATGCACCTGACCGACTTCCTGCTGCTGATCACCGCCTGCCTCGCGGTCAACCTGTCGCCCGGGCCGTCGGTGCTGCTGGTATCCTCGGTCAGCGCCGCGGGCGGCGCGCGCGCCGGCCTGTTCGCGGTGCTCGGCATGACCGCGGGCGCGATGCTGCACGTGTTGCTGGCCGCCAGCGGCCTGGCGGCGGCGCTGGCGGCGACACCGCTGGCCTTTACCGTGGTGCAATACCTGGGCGCGGCTTACCTGATCTACCTGGGTATCGATTTACTGCTGCGCAAGCCGCGCCGCGCGCAACCGGCGGCAGCAGGCGTGGCAAAAACCGACTGGCAGTACTTCCGCCGCGGCCTGCTGGTAGACGCCCTGAATCCCAAGATCGCGCTGTTCTTTCTGGCCTTCATTCCGCAGTTCCTGCTGGCCGTCGAATCGCCCGGTTTCCTGACCTCGGTGGCGCTGGGTTCGGTGTTCCTGGTCACCGGCGCGCTGGTCAACGGCAGCCTTGCCTGCCTGGTCGCGGCCGGTGCCAGCGGCCTGCGCGGTACGGCCGGAATCTGGGTTCGGCGCCGGGTGCCGGGTTCGATCCTGATTTTTCTCGGGCTGCGATTGCTGTGGCGCGAAAACTGGCAATGAACCGAAATTCGACGGCGGACTAGCCGCGGCCGGGCAGTTCGACGATGTATTCCTGCGGGCTGTAGCCGTGTTTCGAGTCGCGCGCACGCACCTTGACGCGTTCGATTCCGGCCGGAATCGAGATTCCCGACTGCGAACGGGTAAAGGGTTGCTCGTTTTCGTGCGGGTGGTAGAGAACCCGCGAGCCGAGCAGTTTATCGTCGAGCGTCAACACGTCCCAGCGGTCCGCATAATGGTTCCAGCCCTCGTCGGCGTGTTTCAGCGTCACCGCGAAGGTACAGGTCGACGGGCATTCGACGCGCACGTCGACGATGGTCACTTCGCCGCAATACGCCGCCGGCGCAAATATCAACAACAGGCTCGTCAGCAGTTTTTTCATCCCCTTGCTCCCCGTTGTTCAGTCGGCCGCGCGGCCGCACTTCCAGCAAACCTGGAAGGCGCCGTCGTTGAGTTCCTGGCAACCGCGGCAATACCAGTCCGGGCCGGGACGCTGATCGAGAATCTGCCGCAGGACTTCCTCGGCATCCTCGTAACGGTCGTCGTCCTCCAGCCACAGTTCGGGCCAGGTGTCGAAGGCCGGCAAATTGCCGGCGGCGCCGGCGGCGAACTCGTTGACCACGCGGGTTTCGATACCGGCCGCCTGCAGCAGGTTCTTGATGTTGTAAAGGATGACGCGGTTCTCGTGGGTATAAATCTTTTTCATCGCTTGCGGGATTCGCGTATCAGCTCGTAGGCGGCCTTGATCTGCTGGGTCTTCGCGGTGGCATCCTGAATCATTTCGTCGGGCAGGCCCTTGGCGACCAGCTTGTCGGGGTGATGCTGCGACATCAGCCGCCGATAGGTCTTGCGCAGTTCGTCGTCGCTGATCGACTCGTCGACACCGAGCAGGCGGTAGGCCTCGTCGATCGAGGCCTGCCCGGCGGCGGCATCGGGCCCGGTGCGGCCGAACCCGGCGCGCAGCATTTCCTCGAGCCGCGCCAGCAGCGCGGCCGGGACGCCCAGACCACGGCAAATTCTCTGCAGCGCTTCGCGCTCGGCCGGGTGCATCACGCCGTCCGCGTAGGCGGCCTGCAACTGGATTTCGAGAAACATCTGGACCAGCGTGGTGCGGCGCTGGATTTCGCGCCTGAATTGCTCGACCACTTCGTCGATCGGAAAGTCGGCG
>Ga0210101_1000135_pt1 | contig 25882 bp, 21 predicted proteins | sample Muzzi_PWC_D1_FD_185534 | JGI IMG/M metagenome (GOLD analysis project Ga0210101, IMG submission 185534) | Wetland microbial communities from San Francisco Bay, California, USA, that impact long-term carbon sequestration - Muzzi_PWC_D1 (SPAdes) | ecosystem: Environmental > Aquatic > Marine >... | reverse complement strand
CGCGGGTAGTAATGATTGAAGCGCTCGAAGGCTTGAGCGCTTTCAATAATGGCGGAGTGGACGGGACTCGAACCCGCGACCCCCGGCGTGACAGGCCGGTATTCTAACCAACTGAACTACCACTCCTGATTAGGTGGTGGGTGCTGACGGGATCGAACCGCCGACCCTCGCCTTGTAAGGGCGATGCTCTCCCAGCTGAGCTAAGCACCCGTGTCGCTAAAAAAGGTGCGCTAGTTTACAGCGTCCTTCAGAGCTTTGCCAGCCTTAAATGCAGGCACTTTCGAGGCTGCGATCTGGATGGTTTCACCGGTGCGGGGGTTACGGCCCGAGCGAGCTTCACGCTGCCTGACGAGAAAGGTACCAAAGCCGACGATGGTCACCTGGTCACCCGATTTCAGGGCTTCGGTTACCGCGGCGATCACACCATCGACGGCGCGCGACGCATCGGCTTTGTTCAAATCTGCACCACTGGCAACAGCATCAATCAATTCGGATTTATTCATTTGTTTATTCCATTTGGTTAGGTTGATATATTTTGAGCCCGAAGGGCGGACAGGCACGCAACGTGATCGTTGATTATGGTTACTCGCGGCGAGCAAGTGCCTCGCCGAATCCCCCGTCCAGAGCCTCGAATTAAATCAACAGCAGCCTTTAGGGTCAACCACAAAAGCTCAAAAACATTAAATAAGTCGCATATTTTTCGCTACCGCTAGTGCGCGGTAACCTGCGACGACTTCTTATCCTTGGTCTTCGTTTTGGGCCCTTCCTCGGTGCTCCTCGAATCCTTCGGTAACGGCGTTGGCTGATGCGCCAACGCCACCTCGAGGACCTGGTCGATCCAGCGTACGGGAATGATCTCGAGCTTCGCCTTGATGTTGTCCGGAATCTCGGCAAGATCCTTTTCGTTTTCTTCCGGAATCAGCACCTTGGTGATACCGCCACGATGCGCCGCCAGCAGTTTCTCCTTCAACCCGCCGATCGGCAATACCTCGCCGCGCAGCGTAATCTCGCCGGTCATTGCAACCTCTGCCTTGACCGGAATTCCGGTCAGCGCGGAGACCAGTGCGGTACACATACCGACGCCGGCACTGGGCCCGTCCTTGGGTGTCGCTCCCTCGGGTACGTGGATGTGTATGTCCTTGTTTTCATTGAAGTCTGCAGGCACGCCGAGGATCGACGAGCGGCTGCGCACGACGGTCATCGCGGCCTGTATCGATTCCTTCATGACTTCGCCGAGCTGACCGGTCTGCACAAACTTGCCCTTGCCGTCGACGACCGCCGACTCGATGGTCAGCAATTCGCCGCCGACCTCCGTCCAGGCGAGACCGGTGACCTGGCCGACCTGGTCCTTCTCGTCCGCGGAACCGAAACGGAAGCGTTTTACACCGAGATAATCTTCGATGTTTTCGTCGCTGACGATCAGCTTTTCGCTGCTCGACTGCAACAGCATCGACTTCACCGCCTTGCGGCAAATCTTGGATATTTCGCGCTCGAGATTACGCACCCCGGCCTCGCGAGTGTAGCGGCGAATGATTTCACGCACCGCGCTTTCCTCGATTTCGATTTCGCCGGCCTTGAGGCCGTTTTCCTTGACCTGTTTCGGAACCAGGTATTTCAGCGCGATATTCAGTTTTTCGTCCTCGGTATACCCCGGTATGCGAATCACTTCCATGCGATCGAGCAACGGTCCGGGAATGTTCATGCTGTTGGAAGTGGCCACGAACATCGTATCCGAGAGATCGAACTCGACCTCCATGTAGTGATCGGAAAAGGTATTGTTTTGCTCGGGGTCGAGCACCTCGAGCAATGCCGACGCCGGATCGCCGCGGAAATCCATCGCCATCTTGTCGATTTCATCGAGCAGGAACAGCGGGTTCCTGACCCCCACGCGCGACAGGTTCTGGATGATCTTGCCGGGCATGGAGCCGATATAAGTCCGCCGGTGGCCGCGAATCTCGGCCTCGTCGCGCACGCCGCCGAGCGACATGCGTGAAAACTTGCGATTGGTTGCGCGCGCGATCGAGCGGCCGATCGAAGTCTTGCCGACGCCGGGCGGACCGACGAGGCACAGGATCGGTCCCTTGAGCTTGCGTACACGCTGCTGTACAGCCAGGTATTCGAGGATGCGTTCCTTGACCTTCTCGAGACCGTAATGATCTTCTTCCAGCACCTTTTCGGCCTGCGCCAGGTCCCGCCGGATTTTCGACTTTTTCTTCCACGGCACGCTGACCAGCCAGTCGATGTAATTGCGCACCACGGTCGCCTCGGCCGACATCGGCGACATCATTTTCAACTTGTTGAGCTCGGAATCGGCTTTTTCGCGCGCCTCCTTGGGCATGCCGGATTCCTCGATTTTCTTTTGCAGATCCTCGACCTCGTTGGGCGCGTCGTCCATGTCGCCGAGTTCCTTCTGGATCGCTTTCATTTGCTCGTTCAGATAGTACTCGCGCTGGCTCTTCTCCATTTGCTGCTTGACGCGGCCGCGAATGCGCTTCTCGATCTGCATCAGGTCGATCTCGCCCTCGATCTTGCTCATGATGTGCTCGATGCGCTCGCGCGGGTCCTGGATCTCGAGTATTTCCTGTTTTTCGTCGAGTTTCAGCGACATATGCGCGGCGATGGTATCGGCAAGACGGCTGGGGTCGTCGATTCCAGACAGCGAGGTGAGAATTTCCGGCGGCACCTTCTTGTTCAGCTTGACGTACTGGTCGAACAGGTTGAGCACCGAGCGCAGCAGTACCTCGGCTTCACGGTCGTCGACCGGACCGGTCTTCTCCAGCATGTTGATCGACGCGGAGTAGTATTCGTTGGTTTCCAGCAGGCTGTCGACGATCACCCGGTCGCCACCCTCGACGAGCACCTTGATGGTGCCATCGGGCAGCTTGAGCATCTGTAATATGGTCGACAGGGTGCCGATCTGGTACAGGTCCGCCTGTCCCGGATCGTCGACCTCGGCATTTTTCTGCGCCAGGAGGAGGATTTTCTTGTTGTCGGCCATCGCCGCTTCGAGGGCGAGAATCGATTTTTCACGCCCGACGAACAGCGGAATTACCATGTGCGGGTAAACCACCACGTCACGTAACGGCAAAACCGGAATAAGCTGCCGTTCCTGCGGTTCGGCGAGCACAGTGTTTTGATAGTCTGACATAGATGCCTCGGTGCTAGATTCCCGGCCTATATGGGTGTCCGGGGCCGGTTTTCAACCCGTCGCTCGACCTGGCGAGCGGCTGAGGCTTAATCGTCGGAGGCCACCCGTTGCATGTCGCCGCCCTCGTAGATCACGTAAGGCTGGGCGTGACCCTCGATTACCGCGGCGTCGACAACCACCTTGCTGACGTTTTCCATCGCCGGCAGGTCGTACATGATTTCCAGCAGCGTATTTTCGAGTATCGTGCGCAGGCCGCGCGCGCCGGTCTTGCGTTCCATCGCCTTGCGGGCAACCGCGGCCAGCGAATCGTTGCGAAACTCGATTTCGCAGCCTTCGATTTCGAACATTTTCTGGTACTGCTTGGTAATCGCGTTTTTCGGCTCGGTGAGGATCTGTACCAGCGCATTCTCGTCGAGTTCCTCGAGCGTGGCCACCACCGGCAGCCGGCCGACAAACTCGGGGATCAGGCCGTACTTGATCAGGTCCTCGGGTTCGACCCTGGCGATGACCTCGCCGAACAGGTCCTTTTTGTCCTTGCTCTTGACGTCGGCACCGAAGCCGATACCGCCCTTTTCGGAGCGGTTGAGGATTACCTTGTCGAGCCCGGCGAACGCGCCGCCGCAGATGAACAGGATTTTGCCGGTATCGACCTGCAGGAATTCCTGCTGCGGGTGCTTGCGGCCGCCCTGCGGCGGTACCGAGGCGATGGTTCCCTCGATCAGTTTCAGCAGGGCCTGCTGCACGCCTTCGCCGGACACGTCGCGCGTGATCGACGGGTTGTCGGACTTGCGCGAGATCTTGTCGATCTCGTCGATGTAAACGATGCCGGTCTGTGCCTTGTCGACGTCGTAATCGCATTTTTGAAGCAGTTTCTGAATGATGTTCTCGACATCCTCGCCGACGTAACCCGCCTCGGTCAGCGTCGTTGCATCGGCGATCGCGAACGGCACGTTGAGCAGCCTGGCGAGAGTTTCCGCGAGCAGGGTCTTGCCCGAGCCGGTCGGCCCGATCAGCAGGATATTGCTCTTGGAGAGTTCGATATCGTCCTTGACGTGCCCCACTTCGAGGCGTTTGTAGTGGTTGTAAACCGCCACCGAAAGCACTTTTTTGGCGCGGCTCTGCCCGATTACATACTCATCGAGCACCTTGTAGATTTCATGGGGGATCGGCAGCTTGTTTTCGGCATCCTCGCCATTTTCGTGAATTTCCTCGCGAATGATGTCGTTGCAGAGGTCTACGCACTCGTCGCAGATGAACACCGAGGGGCCCGCGATCAGCTTTCTTACTTCATGCTGGCTTTTACCGCAGAACGAGCAATAAAGCAGTTTTTCGTCCTTATTCTTGGTTCTGTCGTCACTCATACACAACTACCGGAATCGTTACTTCCAACGCATTGATAATATTAGACCAATCCCGCAAGCACAACCGAAAAAAACGCTTTTTGGTCAACGATTCACGGCTCGCGGGCCCCGTGCCACCGCTATTCGTCTTCGGCTTTCTTGACCGGTTCGCTGCGCGAGGTCAGGACCCGGTCGATGATGCCGTATTCGACCGAGGCTTCGGCGCTCATGAAATTGTCCCTTTCGGTATCCTGCTCGATCACGCTTTCCTTCTTGCCGGTATGCATGGCAAGCAGCTTGTTGAGCCGCGCGCGCACGGCGAGGATTTCCTTGGCATGGATCTCGAAGTCGCTGGCCTGCCCCTGGAATCCGCCCAGCGGCTGGTGGATCATGACCCGCGAATGCGGCAGGCCGTAACGCTTGCCGTGACTGCCGCCGGCCAGCAGGATCGCGCCCATGCTGGCGGCCTGTCCGGTGCACAGCGTGCTGACGTCGGGCTTGATGAACTGCATGGTGTCGTAGATCGCGAGACCCGCGGTCACCGAGCCGCCCGGGCTGTTGATATACAGGGAAATATCCTTGTCGGGATTTTCCGATTCGAGAAACAGTAATTGCGCGACGATCAGGTTGGCCATGTGGTCCTCGATCGGGCCGACCACGAAGATCACGCGCTCCTTCAGCAGGCGGGAGTAAATATCGTAGGCGCGCTCGCCGCGAGCGGACTGCTCGACGACCATCGGCACCAGATTCGCCTGCATGTCCGTATGGGCTGCACGGTACGAGCCCGGTACGGTATCAAAATAATCTTTCATTCGCTGACCCTGGGAAACTGCTGGTTGATTTAGAGATTACCTTCCATCAAGTCTTCGAAACTGACCTGCTTCTCGGTAACTTTCGCCTTACTCAAGATGTGGTTGACCACCTGGTCTTCAAGCACCATGCTCTCGACGCCGCTGCGCGCCTGCCGGTTCTGGCGGTAATACTCGCGCACCTGTTCCGGTTGCTCGTAGGAAGTCGCCATTTCCTCGATGGTGTCATCGACGCGCGACTGGTCCAGCTCGATTTCTTCCTGGCGAATGACTTCGCCGACCAGCAAGCCGAGCTGTACGCGGCGCTTCGCATCGGCCTCGAACATTTGATCGGGCAGCATTTTTTCGTCGACCGCGGCGGGATCCTGTCCCATGCGCTGTGCCGCCTGGCGGCGCAGGGACTTGATTTCCTCGGCGATCAGCGCGGTCGGCGCGATGATCTCGTTGTGCTCCAGCAAACCGTTCAGCGCGCGAGTCTTGATTTCCAGCTTCAGCCGCTCGTCTTTCTCGTGTTCCATATTGTCGCGTATGTCTTCGCGCATCTTGTCGATATTGCCATCCTCGACGCCGAAGCTCTTCGCGAAATCCTCGTCCAGTTCGGGTAACTGGGGTTCGGATACCCGGGTCGCGTGCAGCTTAAAGATCGCCGTCTTGCCGGCCACGTCCTTGCCGTGATAATCCTCGGGGAAATTGACTTCGACAGTTTTTTCCTCGCCGGCCCTGATACCCTCGAGACCCTGCTCGAATTCGGGCAACATCTGCTTGGCGCCGAGTTCGACCGGCATATCCTTGCCGCTGCCGCCTTCGAAGATTTCACCGTCGATTCGCCCCTCGAAATCCACCATCACCTGGTGTCCGGACTTCGCGGCGGCATCGACTTCTTTCCAGGTTTTGCGCTGCTGGCGAAGTTTTTCGAGCATGTCGTCGAAATCCGAGTCCTGGATCTCGACCTGCGGTTTTTCGACCTCGATGGCGTCGAGTTCGAGTTTTTCGAGCTCGGGGTACACTTCGAAGATCGCCGTGAACGACATTTCTTCCTTGCCTTCGCTATCGACCGACTCGATGCTCGGCATGCCCGCCGGGCGAACATTTTCCTGGATCAGCGCTTCCTGATAACTGGATTCGATGACGTCGCCGATGACTTCCTGGCGCACGTGGCCGCCGAACTTTTGCTGGACGACCTTGAGCGGCACCTTGCCCGGGCGAAAGCCGTCGATGCGCACCGATTTGCTCAGGTCCCTGAGCTTTTTCTCGACCGCGTCGGTGACTTGCTGCGACGGGATGTGCACCGTCATCCTGCGTTCCAGGCCGTCGAGGGTTTCGATTGATACTTGCATTTCGGAATTTAGTGAGATTTGTTGTGAGAATTCAACCAGATCGCGGCATTTAGACCAACTACGCCGCCATTCTGAAGACAGTGCTGTGACACTGGGCGATGTTCAAAAAGTGGCGCGGATTATACCCACGTCACCGCGGCTTGTCAGCCAATTTTTCGGCCCGATTTCGGCCCCCGCCGGGGATACCGAATCGCCGCCCGGCAAGGCTTTGGCGACCGCGCGAAAGGCGGCGACAAATTCCGCAACCGGCCCTTCCGGCCAGGCTTCGTCGAGCCTCTCGCGCAACGCGGAAAGATGGTGCGAAAGGAGAGACTCGAACTCTCACATCGTAAAGATACCAGAACCTAAATCTGGCGCGTCTACCAATTCCGCCACTTTCGCATGTTTCGAATCGCCGCGCTGCCACGGCGACCCTTCGCCGGCCCGCTCAGCAGGTGATCGCGGCGCCTGCACCCAGGCGCCGCGGGAATAATGGGGTGGATGATGGGATTCGAACCCACGACATCAAGAATCACAATCTTGCACTCTAACCAACTGAGCTACATCCACCAGTAACTGGCACGCCCGGCAGGATTCGAACCTGCTACCCTCGGCTTAGAAGGCCGATGCTCTATCCAAATGAGCTACGGGCGCATCGGATACCTCTCTAAGAGCCTATTTTAGGCGATTGCTGCGTTGGATGCGTGCCGATACGTCGGACCGTCGGATCCTCACGTATGGCATTATACGCTGCGGTCCTCGGCCCTGGCATCCTGCTTCGCTCTACTTCGTGCATCCCTGCACTCGTGCGCGCGCATCCGCCTTGCCCTCACCTAAAATAAACCCCTGGAAAGGCATCCCTGGTACAGGCTTGCACCCGGAATCCATTCTAGAAGCACTCGATCCAATATCAAGGTCTGGATGATATCGGATCCAGGTCGAATCTGGTCGGGGTGGAGAGATTCGAACTCCCGACCCACTGCTCCCAAAGCAGTTGCGCTACCAGGCTGCGCTACACCCCGCCGAGCTCGACAAGGCGCCGAATCATACGCCCAAGCCACCGGGGCGTCAATTCGCCCGCGGCCTATTTGCGGCGCCAGCGCGTGCCCTCGGGCCCATCCTCGATTTCGATGCCGGCAGCCGTCAACTGGTCGCGCAAACGGTCCGCCGTGGCCCAGTCTTTTTGTGCCCGCGCCTGCAACCGCTGCTCGACCAGCGCGTCGATTTCCGCATCCGCGAGCCCTTGCCCCTGCCCCCCTGCCCGGGATTTCAGATACGCCTCGGGATCGTCCTGCAGCAGGCCGAGAACACCGCCGAGTTGGCGCAACAGGCTGGCGAGTTCGTGGCGCGCCTCGTCGCCGCTGTCGCGGGCGCGATTGATATCGCGCACCAGGTCGAACAGCACGGCGATCGCGCCCGCGGTATTGAAATCGTCGCACATGGCTTCGTCGAAGCGCCGCCGGTACTCGCTGTCCGCCGGCGCCTCGACGCGGCGCGTTTCCAGCAGCGAGGCGTAGAGACGCTGCAGCGCGGCGCGCGCGTGCTCGAGTTGCTCCTCCGAATAATTCAGCTGGCTGCGGTAGTGGCTGCTGACGATGAAGTAGCGGATTTCCTCGGCGCGGTAATTTTCCAGCACCTCGCGCAAGATGAAGAAATTGCCCAGCGACTTCGACATCTTTTCCTCGTTGACGCGCACGAAACCGTTATGCATCCAGTAATTGACGAATTTTTCGCTGCTACAGGCCTCGCTCTGCGCAATCTCGTTTTCGTGGTGCGGAAACTGCAGGTCCTGCCCGCCACCGTGTATGTCGAAGTGGTTGCCGAGCATGCTGGTCGACATCGCCGAGCATTCGATGTGCCAGCCCGGGCGCCCGGGTCCGTAGTCGGACGGCCAGCTCGGCTCGCCCGGCTTGGCGGCTTTCCAGAGCACGAAATCCAGCGGGTCCCGCTTGCCGGGATCGACATCGACGCGCTCGCCGGCGCGCAGCTCGTCGAGCTTCTTGCCCGACAGTCGACCGTAATCGGCGAATTTCGCGACCGGAAAGTAAACATCGCCGTTATCCGCCCGGTAGGCATAGCCCTGCCGTTCGAGGCCTTCGATCATCGCCAGGATCGGCGCGATGGTCTCGGTGGCGCGCGGCTCGTGGTCGGGGCGCAAAACGCCGAGCGCGTCGGCATCCTCGTGCATTGCCGCGATGAATCGCGCGGTCAGCGCATCGACGGTCTCGCCGTTTTCGGCCGCGCGTTTGATGATCTTGTCGTCGATATCGGTGATATTGCGAACGTAGGTCACCTCGTAACCGAGATATTTCAGAAACCGGTAGACGATGTCGAATACCACCAGCACGCGCGCGTGGCCGATATGGCAATAGTCGTAGACCGTCATGCCGCAGACGTACATGCGCACCTTGCCGGCCTCGATCGGTTCGAAGGTCTCCTTGCGCCTCGTCAGGCTGTTGTAAATGGTCAGCATTCGTCGCATATCGCGGTGGTCGAATAAATCCGGTGGATTTTAAAAGAAGCACCCGGCAAGCGAAACAACTTAATTATTCACCGCCGGCGCGCGGCAACTTTCATCGACAGCCACAAACCAGTAGAATCCGCAGCCTTGAATCCAGGTGGAATGCTGATGAGACAATTGCTACTTCCGATCGTGGTCGTGCTTGCAGCCATTCTGTCCCTGCTACTCTATCCCGTAATCAAAGGTGACAAAGCAATGAATGAACCCTCAGCAGGCAATCCGACCGTGGTAATCGAGACTTCCATGGGCAATATCACCATCGAGCTCGATACCGAGCACGCGCCCGTTACCAGCGAGAACTTTCTCGCCTATGTCGATGACGGCTATTACGACGGCACCATCTTTCACCGGGTAATTCCCGGCTTCATGGTTCAGGGGGGCGGGCTGACCGCCGACATGCGCGACAAGCCGAGCTCGCGCGCGCCGATTCGCAACGAGGCCAACAACGGCCTCAAGAACGACCGCGGCACGGTGGCCATGGCGCGCACCGGCGATCCGCATTCGGCCACCTCGCAATTCTTCATCAATCACAAGGACAACGATTTCCTGAACTTCACCGCCGAGACCATGCAGGGCTGGGGTTACGCCGTATTCGGCAAGGTCGTCGACGGCATGGACGTGGTCGACGCGATCGCCCAGGTAGCGACCGGGAACAGCGGCCCCCACCAGAACGTACCGCTTGAGCCGATAACGATCACCTCGGTACACCGGCAATAGTCGAGGCCGGCGCGGTGAGCGGCGAAATCCTCTTCATTTCCGATTGCCACCTCGATGCATCGCAGCCGGAAATCACCCGCCAGCTGACCGCTTTCCTCGAGCAGCGGGCGCCGCGCGCGGCACAACTCTATATCCTCGGCGACCTGTTCGAAGTCTGGCTCGGCGACGACGACCCGGTCGATTCCCAGCGCCCCGTGGTCGACGCGCTGCACAGCCTGGCGCGGCGAGTCCCGGTACATTTCATGGCCGGCAACCGCGATTTCCTGCTCGGCGAGAATTTCGCCGCGCGCATCGGTATGCGCCTGCTCGACGAGCCGGTCATCCTGCAACTGGGCGAGCACCGCAGCCTGCTGATTCACGGCGATACGCTGTGTACCGACGATCACGACTACCAGCGGTTTCGCGCGCTGGTGCGCTCACCGGATTGGCAGGCCGAATTTCTCGCCCGGCCGCTCGACGAGCGCCGCCAGGTCGCCGCGCGACTGCGCAGCGAAAGCAGCGATGCGATGGCGCAAAAATCCGCCGAGATCATGGATGTCAATGCCGCCGCCGTGGACGCCTGTTTTCACGAGCATGCCGTGGACACCATTGTCCATGGTCACACGCACCGGCCGGCGGTGCACCGCTATGCCGGCGGCCGGCAGCGCCTCGTGCTCGGTGACTGGAACCCGGGGCCGAGTTTCCTGGCCTGGAAGCCGGATACCGGGTTCGATCTCCACGACCCCCGGGTCTAGATCGGCGTCGGTCGCCGCCGCCGCGACCGCGCCGCAAATCGATTACCCATGGTGCCGAGCCTGTGGCACAATTGCCGGGTAATATAAAAACAAACCGGGGGGAACAGCCATGTCTAGCCAGGATCGGCTCCTGCGTATCGTGCTGGGTTTCCTGGCCCTTTTCGGGCTGGCCCACATGCAGACCTCCGCGCATGCTTACTCGGTCTACGACCAGGCGTTCACGTCGTGGGTCGAACAATTCATTCCCGGCAACAAGCCGGAATTCGTGAGACCCTACGTGGTGAACAAGAGTGCGGCGGTATATACCCACGGGGGCTACGGCGCCAGCGGCGAGAATCGCGAGCGGCTGGAATCCGCCGACCTGACCCGGGACCTCGTTACCGTGAACCGGACCGCAGCGCCCTCGCGAATACCCCGATCGATGTCCGCTTCGCACCCGGGCCGCAAGCACCCGGCCCTTTAGCCTTGCTGTAGCGCTTCGAGTTCGCCGGCGGCAAAACCGGCCGCGAGGCGCGCCTCGCGATTGAAGGGCCCGCGCAAGCTGCCGCCCACGTAGCGGTCGATCAATTCACGGAAGGTTGCCGCCGGTTCCAGCCCTTGCTGCTCGCAAAGTTGCCGGTACCAGCGGTTGCCGATGCGTACGTGGCCGATTTCATCGCGATAAATGACTTGCAGAATATCGGCTGCCACCGAATCGCCGAACTGTTCGAAGCGCGCGATCATGCCCGGCGTCACGTCCAGTCCGCGCGCCTCCATCACGCGTGGCACCAGTGCCATGCGGTGCAGCGGATCGTGCCGGGTACGGCACACCATATCCCACAGGCCGCCGTGCGCATCGCAGGCCCCGTAACGGCTGTCCCGCCGGCGCAGCTCGGCGGCCAGCATTTCGAAATGCCGGGACTCGTCGACGGCGACCTGTAGCCAATCGCCGGTAAACGCAGCGGGTAAGGAACGAAACCGGTAGGCCGCATCGAGCGCGATGTTGATCGCGTTGAATTCGATATGCGCGACCGCATGCAGCAGGCGAATGCGTCCGCGGCGGCTGGCAAAACTGCGCCGTGGCAGGGCCCGCGGATCGACCAACGCCGGTTCATCCGGCCGGCCCGGGTCGTCGATCGGCAGCAGCGGCGCCGACGCATCGCGTTCCAGCCCGCCCTGCTGCCAGTCCCGCTGCAAGCGCCGCGTGCGCGCGCATTTACGCGCCGGATCCGGCTCGAGAATCGCGGCCTGCAAGCTGCCGTAGAGTTCAGCCATCGAGCCCGCGCGACAGGTCGGTAAAGATATCCTCGATGCTTTCCAGTCCGACGGCGACGCGAATCAAGCCTTCGCTGATGCCGGCACGCGCCTTGATTTCATCGCTGACGCGGCCGTGCGTGGTCGTTGCCGGGTGCGTGATGGTGGTCTTGACGTCGCCGAGGTTGGCGGTAATCGACAGCATGCGGGTTGCATCGATGACCCGCCAGGCCGCCTCGCGGCCGCCCTTGACCACGAACGAGACTACGCCGCCGTAACCCTCCTGCTGGCGCCGCGCGAGTTCGTGCTGCGGGTGCGTTTCGAGCCCCGGGTGATAAACGCGTTCCACCGCGGCGTGGTGGCTGAGGAACTCGGCGAGCAACTGGGCCTGCCGGGAAATCGCCTGCATCCTCAGATTCAGCGTTTCCAGCCCCTTGAGCGCGACCCAGGCGTTGAACGGGCTCAGGCTCGGCCCGGTGGTGCGCAGCACGCCGAAAATTTCCTCACCGACCAGCTGTTGCGGCCCGACCACGGCACCGCCGACGATGCGCCCCTGGCCGTCGAGATACTTGGTCGCCGAGTGCACGACCAGGTCGGCGCCGAGATCCAGCGGGCGTTGCAGGGCCGGCGTGCAAAAGCAATTGTCGACCACCAGCAGGCAGCCGTGCTCGTGCGCGAGGTCGGCGAGCGCGCGAATATCGGCAATTTCCATCAACGGATTGGACGGCGTTTCCACGAACAGCAGGCGGGTTTCGCCGCGAATCGCTCGCCGCCAGGCATCGAGGTCGGTCAGCTCGACGAAACTGGCGCCGATGCCGAATCTCGGCAGGTACTTGTCGAACAGCGTGGTCGTGGTGCCGAAGATCGAGTGCGAGCTGACGATGTGATCGCCCGCCCGCAACAACGCCAGGCAAAGGCTGGTAATCGCCGCCATGCCGGACGCCGTCGCCACGCAGGCCTCGCCGCCCTCGAGCGCGGCGAGCCGCTGTTCGAATGTCCGCGTGGTCGGATTGGTGAACCGGGAATAGATGTTGCCGGGCTCATCGCCGGCAAACCGCGCGGCCGCCTGGGCCGCATTTTCGAAAACGAAGCTCGAGGTGGCGAAAATCGCTTCGCCATGCTCGAGTTCGGCGGTACGCAGCTGGCCGCTTCTGACCGCGAGCGTATCAAAACCTGGATTATCGATGTTCACGGAGTTTCTCCAATAATAGAAAAAACTCGGGAGGGAATAGTACGGAAAACTTTCGGGACTACCCTCTTTAGCACATTTATATTTGAAGCCGGATATCCGCTTCGAGGCGCCTGCAAGCCGAGTAACAAATCAGCGCCGGACGGCTAAGATATGCTCTCGTCATTTACCTGTCAAGCGCCCGGCGGGAGATTCACGTCCAACCACGATACCGATCGGCGAATCGTTGTCGGCGTCGCCTGCCGCGCGTCGTCGATCGCTGAACCCGTTGCGGGAAATCGCGCCAGGGCGGCGCGACCGCGGCTACCTGATGACGACCAGGTCGTTGACCATCACATCGTCGAACAATTCGATCACGTCGTCGTTCAGCATGCGGATGCAACCGGCGGAAACCGGTTGCCCGATGCGCCGTTCGTCGGTGGTGCCGTGAATGTAGATATAGCGGGCGTAGGTATCGCAGGAACCGTCGCGATTGACACCCGGCTCGAGGCCGTCCAGCCACAGGATTCGCGAAGTGATTTCATCGGCGTCGCGATTATCCAGGTTGCGCGCGATCCTGCCGGTAGGCTCGCGGGCCTTGAAAACCATGCCGCGGGGTGCGCCGCCACCGATCTTTTGCCGAATGCGGTGTACGCCGTGCGGGGTCATGTTCGAGTCCAGGCTATTGCCGATGCCGTTGGCGGCGGTGGAAATCGGGTAACTGCGCTCATTGGCGTCGTCGACATCGATCTGGTACAGACGCTGCGCCGCCGAATCGACGAAAATAATCGGCCGCTGGTCGGCCAGCGCATTGTTGCCCTGCAGCCGGTGAGCGATATCGCGACTGATGTCCTGCCAGAGCATCAGGCGTTGTTGTGCAGTTCCATGCCGATCACGGTGACTTGTTCCTCGCTGTTATCCTTCGCGGAATCATTTCTCAAGATCCTGATTTTATTGAGATATTCATCGTCGACCGTCTTGGTGACGTACTTGCCGTCGAAGCACGAGCAATCGAATTTCTTGATGCTGGGATTGCCCTTTTGCACGGCATCGATCAGGTCGGGGAGATCCTGGTAGATCAACCAGTCGGCGCCGATGTAGTCGGCGATTTCGGCCTCGCTGCGGCCGTGGGCGACCAGTTCCTCGGCGGCCGGCATGTCGATTCCGTAAACGTTGGGATAGCGGACCGGCGGCGCCGCCGAGGCGATGTAAACCTTTTTCGCCCCTGCCTCGCGGGCCATTTGTATGATTTGCTGCGAGGTCGTGCCGCGCACGATCGAATCGTCGATAAGCAATACGTTCTTGCCCTTGAATTCGATATCGATCGGGTTCAGCTTGCGGCGCACCGAGCGCTTGCGCATCGTCTGTCCGGGCATGATGAAGGTACGCCCGATATAGCGATTCTTGATAAACCCCTCGCGGTACTTGACGCCGAGGTGAAAGGCGAGCTCCATCGCCGCCGGCCGGCTGGTGTCGGGGATCGGAATCACCACGTCGATATCGTGGTTCGGCTTTTCCCGCAATATCTTGCGCGCCAGCTTGACGCCCATGCGCAGGCGCGCCTTGTAGACGTAGATATCGTCGATGATCGAATCCGGGCGCGCGAGGTAGACGTATTCGAAGATACAGGGCCTGAGCTTGGGATTCTTCGCGCACTGGCGGCGGTGCACGCGGCCGGTGTCGTCGATGTAAACGGCTTCCCCGGGCTGCAGGTCGCCGATCAGCTCGAACCCGGAAGCCTGCAGGGCCACGCTCTCCGAGGCGATCATGTATTCGGTGCCATCGCTGGTGTCGCGCTTGCCGTAAACGATCGGCCGAATACCGTGCGGGTCGCGGAATCCGAGTATCCCCTTGCCGGTCAGCATCAGCACCACCGCGTAGGCGCCCTGGATACGCTTGTGGGTCTCGGTCACCGCGGTAAATATCTCGTCCGGCGTCAACTTCAGGCTGCCGCAACGCTGCAATTCATGGGCGAACACGTTGAGCAATACCTCGGAGTCCGATTCGGTGTTGATATGGCGCAGGTCGGACTGGTAGAGCTCGGCCTTCAATTGCTCCATGTTGGTCAGGTTGCCGTTGTGCGCCAGGCTGATGCCGTAAGGCGAATTCACGTAAAACGGCTGCGCCTCGGCCGACGACGAGCAGCCGGCGGTCGGGTAACGCACGTGGCCTATGCCCATGGTGCCGGTCAGCTTCAGCATGTGCCGGGTATGGAACACGTCGCTGACCTGGCCGTTGTCCTTGCGCAGGTTCAGTTTCTTGTTCTGGTCGCAGACCACGATTCCCGCTGAATCCTGGCCGCGATGCTGCAAAACCAGCAAGGCATCGTAAATGGTTTGTGCCACTTCCTGGCGGCTGACGATTCCGACTATTCCGCACATATTCTGTTCCTCGGCATCTTTACTCGCTCAGAACCTGAAGCTCTCGGCCGCGTCGGCCGGGATGATACCCTTGAGCCAGGCCGCCAATTGCTGGAAAAATCCCATCATCGCCGAATCCTGCCACCAGGACGCTTGCGGCATCGGTGTCAGGCTCGCCAGCAACACGATGATGGTGACGATCAACACGCCGCGCGCCGCACCGAACAGCACACCCAGTGCCTTGTCGGTACCGCTGAGTCCGGTCCTGTCGACTAATTGACTCATAATAAAGTTGATAATTGCACCGATTACAAGGGTAGAGATAAATAAAAACCCGAAAGCGACGATATTGCGAATCGTCGACGATTCGACCCAGGGCTCGAGCACTGCCGCCAATGGCGCAAAATAGCGGAACGCGAGGATACCGGCGACGACCCAGGTGATCAGCGATATGGTTTCCTTGACGAATCCCCGCACCACGCTGATCAGCGCCGACAGCACGATGATTACGATGATGACGACGTCCAGCCAGCTCATCGGCAAACTCCGGTAACGGCGGGCTCGCAGGACCACCACGCCTGGCGACTGTGCATGGCCCGCACTCGGCTCGAAAATCGCAGATTATCTTTCATACTTCATAATAATGCCATCGATGTCGTACTTGGCCTTGATCTTGTTTTGCGCGACCCGGGTCTGGTCGCGGTTCAAAAAAGGCCCCAGCCGAACCCGGTAACTGGGCTTGCCCTGGTATTCGAACTGCTCGATGAACACCGCCGCAATATTGGATTTTCTGAGCCTGTCGCGCTGTGCAAGCGCCTTGTCGCGATCCTGAAAGCTGCCCACCTGCAATACCCAGCTGTCTCCCCCGGGCTGGTCTTGCGGCGGATTCGCGGGTTCTTCGGCAGGCGGCGTTTTCACGTCTGGCGGCGAAGTTTTGGCCAGTTTCTCGCTATTCGCATTCGCGGCGCTGCCCGAGTCGGCGGCTTCGGGCGGCGAATTTTCGTCGATGTGCCGCGCTTCGAGTTCGGGCAAGGCATCGACTTTCGACTGCAATTCGACGATTTTCGGCTCGAATTCGGGATTTGCGCCGACCAGCGGCTGGGGCGGTATGACGACCTCGAGCCGATTCCTGTTGGTGCCCGATCCATCGAGGATCATCGGCAGGAAAATGACCGCCAGCGCGCATATCACGATGACGCCGACCAGGCGGTTTTTAGTGTTCGCATCCATACTGGTTCAGTTAAGGGTATTCGGACAATGCACGCAGGAGCAGTTCGACGGTGACGAAGGAGCCTGTGGCGAGCATTATATCCGTATTGCCCAAAGATGACAGTGCGTGGCGCAGCGCCTCGGCCGGATTTGCGAAGCGCGCCTCGATTTCTACGGCACCGCCGATGCGCGCCTGCAGGCGCTCGGCATCGAGGCCGCGGTCGCTGTCCAGCGAGGTCAGCCACCAGGTATCGACGTAAGGCGACAGTATGGCGGTGAACTGCTCCGGCTGCTTGTCCTCGAGCATGCCCAGCAGTACCACGATGCGCCCGTGCCGCGGCTTGATTTCCTCGAGACTGGCGGCGAGCACACGGGCGGCGTCGGGATTGTGGCCGACATCCACGTACAGCGTGCCGGGCAGCGGGCTGGGCACGGCCTCGAAGCGGCCCGCCACGCGCGTGCCGCGAAAGCGAGCGTTGATTTGCTCGGGGCTATAGCGCGCCAGCGGCAGCAGTAGCGACAAGCCGGCAATCACGCCCGCCAGGTTGAGCGACTGGTGGGCCCCCGGTAATACCCGGTCGACTTCCAGCTCGAGTTCCCGGGATTGCCAGGTGAAACGCTCGGCGGACAGCGGCAGCGCCCGGTAATCCCGCCCGATCCGCAGACAGGAACAACCGCGACGCTCGATTTCGTCGAGCACCGAGCGCGGCGGATCCGGATCGTTCAGCACCACGCGAATGCCGTCGCGCAACACGCCGGCTTTTTCGAAACCGATTTGCTCGCGGCTCTCGCCGAGCCAGGCCTGGTGATCGATGCCGATCGGCGTCAAGTGAACCAGATCGGCATCGATGATGTTGACCGCATCCAGCCGCCCGCCGAGACCGACCTCGAGTATCGCGTAGTCCGGCTGCCATAGCTGAAACAGGTGGAGCGCGGCCAGCGTGCCGTATTCGAAATAGGTCAGCGAGGTAGCGCCGCGCGCCGCCTCGACGGCGGCGAATGCAGCGCACAATTCTGCGTCCTCGACCGGTTCGAGGTTGCGCTTGATGCGTTCGTTATAGCGCAGCAGGTGCGGCGACGTGTAGCTGGCGACCTCGTGGCCGGCGTTGCGCAGCCAGGTTTCGTAGGCGGCGACGGTCGAACCCTTGCCGTTGGTACCGGCGACGGTGATTACCTGCCGTGCAATGCGCTCGAGGCCGAGACGCCCGGCGACCTCGCGCACGCGATCCAGCCCCAGGTCGATGGCCTTGCCATGCAGGGCCATCTGCCATTCGAGCCACTGGTCGAGCGTATCGAAATGCATTCAGCGCTGTTGCGAGACGAATCTCAGCGGGGTTGCGCCTGCCCCATCAGCATGGCGCAGAGCGAGCTGATCTTTTCGCGCATTCGGCGGCGGTCGACGATCATGTCCACCGCGCCGTGGTCGAGCAGAAATTCACTGCGCTGAAAGCCCTCGGGCAATGTTTCCCTGACCGTTTGTTCGATGACCCGCGGCCCCGCGAAGCCGATCAACGCGCCGGGTTCGGCGATGTGGATATCGCCGAGCATCGCGAAGCTGGCCGATACGCCACCCATCGTGGGATCGGTCAGCACGCAGATATACGGCAGGCCACGCCGCGACAGGCGGGTCAGCGCGGCACTGGTCTTGGCCATCTGCAACAGCGAAAACAGGGCTTCCTGCATGCGCGCGCCGCCGCTGGCGGTATAGCAGATCAGCGGCAGGCCGTGTTCCAGCGCGGTATTCACCGCACGGACGAACTTTTCGCCGACCACCGAACCCATCGAACCGCCCATGAACTTGAACTCGAACGCGGCCGCGACCATCTCGACGCCCATCACCGTGCCGCGCATGACGATCAACGCATCCTTCTCGCCGGTCTGTTTCTGCGCCTGGCTCAGGCGTTCGCGGTAGCGGCGATCGTCGCGGAATTTGAGCACGTCATCCGCTTCCAGTTGCGCGCCGATCTCGCTGCGGTCCTCTTCGTCGAAAAAGGCCTCGAGCCGCCGGCGGGCGCCGATGCGCATGTGAAAATCGCACTTGGTGCACACTTCCTGGTTACGCTCCAGTTCGGCACGATAAATGATCGCGTCGCAGGAATCGCATTTCGCCCACAGGCCCTCGGGCACGTTTTTCTTGTCGTTGGCCCCCGAAGTCCTGATCTTGGAGGGTAACAGCATTTCGAACCAGTTCATGCAATGCTCCAGAAAAATTTGCCGGTCTCAAGCACCGGGTTAGCCGTCGAGACCGTCGCCAATCCTGACCTGTTCGATGAATTGCTCGACCAGCGCGGGATCCTTTATGCCCTTGCCGGCCTCGACGCCACTGCTGACGTCCACTCCCCAGGGCCTGACACGGGAGATCGCCTCGGCGACGTTAGACGGGGTTATACCACCCGCCAGCACCACGGGATAGTCAAATGAAGTAGGGATTCTCGACCAGTCAAATGTATCACCCGAGCCGCCCAGGCGTCCAGCGGCGTTGCTGTCGAGCAAAAACCCCTGCGCGGATTCGTAACGCCGCGCATATTGCAGCGGGTCCTCGACACTGGCCATGGGAATGGCCTTCAGATAGGGCAGACCCCAGCTTGCGCAAAATTCGGCGGGCTCGTTACCGTGGAACTGGAGGCTGTCCGGTTTTACCCGACGCAGCACCTGCGCGATCCAGTCCTCGCTTTCGTCCAGAAACACTGCCGTCGCGTTAACGAAAGGCGGCAAGCTGCGCCTGATCTCGATCGCCTGGTCGAGGCCGAGCGCCCGCGAACTGGGCGGATGCATCATCAGGCCGATTGCATCCGCACCCATGGCCGCGGCGTGGCGAGCGTCCTCGACGCGGGTTACACCGCAAATCTTGACTCGGGTGCGCTGTTTCATGATTCGAATAATACGGGTTTTTTAGCGCGCGTGGGCAGCTGATATCGGGGCTCGTACCAGGCGCGCAGGAAATACAGGCCGGCAGCCGGGGCGGTGACATCGGCCCGGTCGCGGTCACCAGCCGCGAATACCTCCGCAAACCAGTCGCGGTCCTGCTCGCCCTTGCCGACCGCCATCAGGCTGCCGGCGATATTGCGCACCATGTGGTACAGAAAGGCGTTGGCCCGAATATCCAGGCAGACCAGGTCGTCGCGCCGGAACACCGCTATCTCCTGCACCTCCCTGAACGCCGATTTGGCCTGGCAACCGACCGCTCGAAAGCTGCTGAAATCGTGCTCGCCGAGCAGCAATTGCGCGCAGTCGTGCATCGCCTCGTGATCGAGCGAGCGGTGTTCCCAGCTGGCGCGATCGTGGAACAGGGCGCTCGGTACCGCGGCATTGACGATCAGGTAGCGATAGGCGCGCGCGCGGGCACCGAAGCGGGCGTGAAAATCGTCGCTCACCGGGACGACCCACAGCAGGCGAATATCGTGCGGCAGGCGGCAATTCGCGCCCAGCACCCAGGAGCGCTCGCTGCGCTCGGCATCGCTTTCGAAATGGGCGACCTGCTCTATCGCGTGGACTCCCGCATCGGTACGCCCTGCACAGACCAGCTGAACCGGGTGATCGGCGACGAAACCGAGCGCTTCTTCGAGCTGCTGCTGTATCGACGCGCAATGCGGTTGCCGCTGCCAGCCACAATAGGCAGATCCCGAGTATTCGACGCCGAGCGCGTATTTCACGGCGCGATCCTGGTTTCGGTGTGCGCCCCGTGGCACGGGACGCGGGGAGATTCTGGGGCTGGGATTTCGAGCATGGGTACGACGCCGGGCGCTGCTTTCGAGGAGCCGCGGAGTTTAGCAAATCGCGAGCCGGGAGTGCGCGTATTTTTGGCCGTGAAGGACCGCTTGCAGACGGTCGAGCGCGATGGTTTCGGGAACAACCGGCCGCGGGACCGGCGCCGGCCTAGATTTGATCCAGCAGCGCCTGCGCCTCTTCCTTTTGCGCCTCGTTACCCTCGGCGAGTACTTCTTCGAGGCTGCCCCGAGCGCCCTCGGTATCTCCCATATCGATGAACGCGCGGGCCAGGTCGAGCTTGGTCGACACTTCGTCGACATCGTCGGGCAGCATCAGGTCGTCGATATCGTCGAGGTCGTCGGGTACGCTGGCGACCGCCGTCGGCTCGTCGAAATCTCCCGGCGAAAAGGTACCGGTCTTGATTTCCTCGTCGTCGTCTTCCATGTCGACATCGATCGACAACGACTCGTCGAGATCGTCGATCGAACCGACCAGCGCGGTGGGCTCCTCGAAGTCCTCGCCGCCGAAATCGACGATCGAAATATCTTCGTCGTCATCGGTGTCGTCGAGCGGCGAATCGAAATCGTCGAGTGCCAGCGAATCATCGCCAAGGTCGACGGCACCGGCATCGTCCATGCTGAGATCGATGTCGTCCTCGCTCTCGTCAGCCTCGCCCGGGGTGAGCAGTTCGTCCGCCGCGAAGTCCGGGGAGATGACTGCCGTTTCCTCCATGAAGTCTTCGCCGCCGGTTTCGTCACCGAGGTCCAGGCCGAGAGCCTCGGCAGCCTCGTCATCGCCTTCGAGCGCCAAGCCCAGGTCGTCGCCGAGATCGAATTCGGACGGGTCTTCTGCCGATGAATCGTCACCGATGGTGAAATCCGACGAGTCTTCTCCGGTGACCTCGTCCTCGATGTCGAAATCCATCGACATGTCGAGATCCTCGGCCGACTCGCCAGTTTCGAGGGCGGTATCGTCGTCCATCGAAAATTCGAGTTCCTCGCCGATATCTTCGGGCAGATCGAGGGCGAGATCCTCGTCAGCCGGGGATTGCCTGTTCAGGTTGGTATCGTCGTCGTCCGACAATTCCGGCAATTCACCGACCTGCCGCACGACCTGGGTCGCGGCAATATCGCTGTCGTCTTCGTCGCCCAGGTCGGGCAGATCGTCATCGAAACTCGGCAGGTCGTCGACCTGCCGGATCACCTGGGTTGCCGCCACTTCGCCGGCGTCTTCCTGGCTGTCGGTTTCGTCTTCGCCGAGATTGAAGTCGGTGGTCGAAAAGCTGCTATCGTCGCCTTCCGAGGCACCGAGATCGAAATCGGCCTCCTGGGGCTTGGAGATTTCGAGATCGGCGGCGCTCATGCCGCTATCCTTGGCATCGGAGAACAACGGGTTATCGGGCGCCAGTTCGTAGCCCATGACCTGTACGCGATCCCAGTAACGGCTCGCGGTGCCACCCATCGACTTCAGCTTCTCGGCCTCGCTGACGAAGGCCGAGGTATTCTTGGTGGCGAAGTAGGTATCGAGGAGTTTCGACCGGTAATCGGCACGCTCCGGATTCGCGTTGAGGTTACTGGTCAGCAGTTCCTCCGCGTTGTCGTAAAGCCCGTATGCGAGGTAGACATCGACCTCGTTGAGGACGTCATCCTGTTCTTCCGCGGCGGTAGCCGGCGGCGCCTCGATTTCAGGCATGTCACCGGCGGAAATGATCGCCGTCTGTGCGAAATCGTCCTGCGCGGATCCCGTGCCGATATCCATCGCGGTCGAATTCATGGTTTGTTCGCTGCTCGGCACGGATCGATCCTCTTCCATGCCGGAATCGATGATGCTGTCTTCGGCCGCCTCGCTGTCGGCGAGCTGAATCGGGGTCAATTCCTCCGCATCGTCATCGACGAACAGGTCTTCGTCATGACTCGCGGTTATTGTCGAGTCGCTTTCAGTTGTGTTTTTTTTTCTCCGGTAGACGAGCCATCCCAGCAGCAGGATGACGACGCCACCGAGGGCGCCGAGGGTTAACGGATCGCTGAACATGCCGCCAAGCGAAGGTATTGCCCCGTCGAACGAAGGCATAGACGGAATCATGTCGATCACGTCGGGCGGCAGGATACCGTCGAAAATGGACGGTTGACGTACAGAGGTTTCGGTAACGATAACCGGTGCCGGCGGCGGGGTCTGTTTACTGGCCTGCGTATTGCCGGCAGCCTGGTCCGAGTCGCCAGTCATCCGATCGTCGGACATCTGGTTACCGGCCGACTGGTCTCCGCCCATGGCATCGCCACCGCTCTGCTTCGAGGTATCCGCCATGGCGACTTCGTCGTTGACCATGCCGTCGTCCTTTTTCGCGGCCTCGTCATTGACCATGCCGTCCTTGCTGCCCTCGTCGTCGACCATGCCGTCACTGGCGGCCTTCGACCCTGCCTGTTCCTCGGCCTGTGCCGCGGCTTCCTCGGCCAGCAGTTCCTCGATCAGCGCCTGTTCGCTGGTTTCCGACTTGCCGGCCGCGGTTTCCCCGGCGGACAGCTCGATTTCGCCACTGCCCTTCGCGGCGGTATCGGCCGGTTTATCCTTGTTCTTCGCAGCCTCGTTGGCCTGCACCTGGGCGAGACTGTCGTCTTCGATCTGCACCATCTTCTGCAGCTCTTCCATCTTCGACAGTCGTGCCTGCAGTTCGGCTATCCTGGATTCGAGATCGCGGTTTTCGACGCGCGAGGCTTCGAGCTCTTCCTCGGCCATCGCCAGCCGGTTGCGCAATTCACCGACCTCGCTGCTGTCGCCGGTGCCCGTGTTTTCGCCGCTGCCGTCGGCGGGCATCAACAGGCTCAGTTCGCCGCTGTTTTCCTCGCCCTTCGACGCCGTGCCGGTAGATCCGGATGCTTCGCCCTGGTCTACCATGCTGGCCGGTGTGGCGCCGGTTACGCGGGCGACGTATTCGTCCCAAAGGCCGTTCTGGGTCAGCACCTCGGCATAGGCTTCCTGGGCACCCATCGCATCCAGTTCGGCGCCATCCGGTACGCGCAGGATCGCACCCGCACGCATGTTATTGATATTGCCGTCGTTGAAAGCGCCCGGGTTGGCACGCTGAAACGCGAGCATGATCTGCGACATGCTGTGCGTACCGTCCTGATAACGGCTGGCGATGCTCCACAGGGTGTTGCCCTTGGCGACCAAAACCTCGCCGTCGAGGTTTTGTTGGGTCGTAGTCGGGGTATATTGGTAACTGCTCGAATCCGTTAACGGTTCGGGCTCGGGCCGGGGTTCGGCAAGCGGCTGCGGAGCCTCGCTCCCGGCCGACGCACTGTCGTCGCTAAGCGCGATCGGCTCGTTAATTTCCTGCCCGCTGCTTTCCGGCTCGGGTTCGGGCATCGTCGTTTCGCTGATCCCGGCCTGCTCGGCGATTTCGCTAACGCTGGAGCCCTCGTCGAGCGGTTCGACTTTCGGCTGGCTTGCGGTTTCCACCGCTGGCGGTTGCTCGGCGTAAAACGGCGGGTCGAGAAGAATGGTGAATTCACGCAGCAACCGGCCCTTGGCCCAGTCGGCCTCGATAAGAAAATTCAGAAACGGTTCCTTGACCCCGTCCTTGGTGGAGACGACGATTACCGCCGAATCGCCTTCCTCGCTTTTCTTGACCTTGAAGCGGAGGTCGGACAGGTACCTGGGACGGGATAGTCCCGCGCGGGCGAACGCTTCGCGCGAGGCGAGGCTGACCAGCAGGTCGTCGATTTCACCGGGACGAGCGGAAATCACCTGGATTTCTGCTTCGAGCGGCTGGTTCAGGAACGACTTGACCTCGATCTCGCCCAGACCCAGGGCGAGAGCCTGGGTCGGCAAGATTGCCGCCAGCCAAATTGTTACTATGAATCCCAGATTACGCACGTTTTAGTCTCCCAGCTCCCCGACTTATTCTTCTTAGGAAGTGCTTTAAATTCCATGCACCTATGACTGCAGCCAGAGAATTTACTTTAAAGAAAGCACTTTCACAAGTAGATGTAAATATAGATTATAGAAAAGATTTTAGCAAAAACTCTAAAACATTCATCAATTTAATGACGTTTTGTCGTTACAGCATTCCGCCGCGGGCGCCGCGGTACGGGTGACAGGCGGGCGCGGGGCGGATTGCCCGAGGCTTATAGCACAGCTAAACGTTTGATTCCAATTGAAAAGCCGGGATTGTGGATTAACTCTCGAAAGCCCCGGCAAGGCAAGAATTAGCGCGCTGAAGGCGCGCTCCACAGGCATTTTTGCACCGCGACGGAAGGCGTGGCGGCCGGGTGCCCGCCCCGCGGGGCGAAGAATATGAATTATTTCCCATAAATCGCCTCTATGCCGGGTGCGCGGCAGGGACCGGCTGCGCGGGCCGCCAGCCGCGCGCCGGTCCGCCGGGATGGTGGGCCACCGCTCGCTCAGCGTTGTTGCAATATATTAAGAATACGGCGCAGCGGTTCGGCCGCGCCCCACAGCAATTGATCGCCGACCGTGAACGCCGCCAGGTACTCCTCGCCCATGCCGAGCTTGCGCAAGCGGCCGACGGGAATGTCCAGCGTGCCGGTGACCGCCGCGGGCGACAGGGACTCGACGGTAACCGCCTTGTCGTTGGGCAGCACGCGCACCCAGTCGTTGGCGGCGGCGAGCATCTCGTGTATCTCGTCGAGCGGCACGTTGCGCCTGAGTTTTACGGTCAGCGCCTGCGAGTGACAGCGCATCGCGCCGACGCGCACGCACAGCCCGTCGATCGGGATCGGATTATCCTCGCGGCCGAGTATCTTGTTGGCCTCGACGCCCGCCTTCCATTCCTCGCGGCTCTGGCCATTGTCGAGCTGCGCGTCGATCCACGGAATCAGGCTGCCGGCCAGCGGCACGCCGAACTCGTGGCGCGGAAAGTCGGCCGAGCGCAATGTCTCGGTGACCTGCCGGTCGATATCCAGAATCGCCGCCGCCGGATCGTCGAGCTGGTCGGCGACGCTGCGATACAGGCTGCCCATGCCGGCGATCAATTCGCGCATGTGGCGCGCGCCGCCACCGGACGCGGCCTGGTAAGTCATCGCGCTCATCCACTCGACCAGGTCGTGCTCGAACAAGCCGCCCATCGCCATCATCATCAGGCTGACGGTGCAATTGCCGCCGATGTAACTGCGGCAGCCGCGGTCGATCGCGCGTTCGATCACGTCGCGGTTGACCGGGTCGAGCACGATGATGCTGTCGCTTTCCATGCGCAGCGCCGATGCCGCATCGATCCAGTAACCCTGCCAGCCGCTACCTCGCAGGTCGGCGTATACCTGCCTGGTGTAATCGCCGCCCTGGCAACTGACGATCGCGTCCATCGCCTTCAACCGGCCAAAATCTTCCGCGTTCTGCAGCGGCGGGACCTCCCTGCCAATGTCGGGACCCGTCTGGCCCTGCTGCGAGGTCGAGAAGAATACCGGCTCGTCGATGCGATCGAAATCGCCTTCCTCGAGCATACGTTGCATCAATACCGAGCCGACCATGCCGCGCCAGCCGACAAAACCCACTCTTTTCATTCTACTTTCTCCGGAAAAATTCGCTTCAAGCGCTTTCGCGCAGCGCCGCGACCACCGCGTCGCCCATTTGCGAGGTGCCGACGCTGTCACCGCCGGCGGCGAT
>Ga0210101_1000133_pt1 | contig 25985 bp, 31 predicted proteins | sample Muzzi_PWC_D1_FD_185534 | JGI IMG/M metagenome (GOLD analysis project Ga0210101, IMG submission 185534) | Wetland microbial communities from San Francisco Bay, California, USA, that impact long-term carbon sequestration - Muzzi_PWC_D1 (SPAdes) | ecosystem: Environmental > Aquatic > Marine >... | reverse complement strand
GAGGCCTGGCGAGTATAATAATATTCGACATCTCGGTCCCATTTTGTATATAGACTGGTAGACGTATAAATCGGCGCTTTCGCGAATATCTGGAGTAGGAATTTATGCATGTCGTGAATTACTGCCTCCATTGAATCTGGACTGTCGACACGCTGTTTAGAGGAAAACTGCTATGTCAAATAAACGCCTGGTTGTACTTACATCACTGGCGATGATTGCATTTGCGGGCAATTCTCTGCTCTGCCGGGTGGCGTTAAAAGATACCGGTATTGATGCGGCGAGTTTCACGACGATCCGACTGGCTTCGGGAGCCGCCGTCCTGTGGTTGCTTGTGCGAGCCGGCCGCGGCGGATCTGCCGGTGCCGGAAACTGGATTTCTGCGCTGGCACTATTTATCTATGCGGCCGGGTTTTCGTTTGCGTATATCACCCTGACTGCGGCGACCGGTGCACTGCTGCTCTTCGGCGCTGTCCAGGCGGCAATGATTGGTTACGGAGTCTTCAATGGTGAGCGCTTATCAAGGCCACAGCTCGCTGGCCTGCTGCTTGCGTGCGGCGGTCTGGTTGGTCTCCAGTTGCCAGGTATTTCAGCGCCGCCGTTGTACGGCTCCTTGCTGATGTTGACCGCCGGGATCGCCTGGGGCATATATTCCCTGCGGGGAAAAAATGCCGGTGATCCGATGAAGATAACGGCGGGTAATTTTCTACGTGCTGTCCCTGTATCGTTAGCATTGAGTCTGATTATGTTTGATACAGCATCTGTGGACCGTGCCGGGATCTGGTATGCGGTTTTGTCGGGTGCACTGGCTTCCGGCATAGGTTATGCCATCTGGTACGCGGCCTTACCAGCGTTAAAGGCTGCCAGTGCCGCGACCGTACAATTGAGTGTGCCGGTCATCGCAGCGGTGGGTGGTATCGTATTCCTGGCCGAACCGATAACCATACGCCTGGCTTTGGCTTCCGTTGCAATTCTTGGCGGCATAGCACTGGTGATTTTGGAGCGGCGCCCGACCTAGTGCCCGTCATTTTCGATGCGCCTGTGGGGCACGCCTGCATCGCTGTGCCTCAGATGAGTTTAGCGCAGGGTTAAAAAAGGAATGCAGCATGTATAAATATATCATCTCGATGTTAGCGCTTTCTGCTATTTCGTTTATTGTGTTTCGCGACAAAAAACCGGTTGCTGCTAATGCCGAAATAATTATTAATGCGCCGATAGAAAATATATGGAATACCCAGACAAATCTTTCCGCGTGGCAAAAATGGAATAGCAACATTCAAAGCATGCAGGTGGACGGAGATATCGGCATCGGAACCAAATTTATCTGGGAGGCCGGTGGTGTTACTATCAAATCTGAAATCACAGATTATCAACCGAAGTCCAGAATGGCATGGAGGGGAAAATCATTTGGCATTGAGGCTTATCACATCTGGCAATTTACAGAAACGGAAACAGGTATACGGGTATACACTGAAGAAATATTCACAGGTTTTCTCGCCTGGCTGTTGCCCGGCATGATGCGCAGGCAATTGGAAAAAGCACTAAGGCATGGAGTAGTTGCGCTCAAACAGACATCAGAACAGGGAAGGCTCAGCAATGGGTAATAGACCGTGGTTATTGTTCCCTGGAGTGGATCAAGGTGTCAGCACATCCTGTTCATGATAATGCTTGTCATTTTTTAGGTGAGAATTCCGTCTCAGTAATAATTCAGGCAATTTCAGGAGTATTTTTCACTTTGACACAAAAACGGTTAATATCCAGTATTATGAGAATTTATATAATTTCGGGTTTCATCACCTTGATTACAGGTATTGATTAAACTCCAGTTTGTACGCAGCCTCGGTACAAGGTCAATTGCCACATCCATATAATGTATTATTGTAAGTAATCAATATAACCACGATATAATTTGATCATGGCCACTATCAGATCAGACAACCCGGAGACAAAGGATGTCCTTACCAGGATCAGGAAATTAATCAGTAAAAATGGAGGAGCACTGAATCCGGGTATCGAGATTATTTCATCAGATGGTTATTTAAGCGTCAATTCAAAATTAGAGCGAGGAAACCACGACCAGTTAATATATGTTTCACCCGCTTGCCTGCCGTTTGTCGATGATTTCGAATTAAGTCTTGATGGTGATCTGATCAGGGGAAAGCCTCTTGTGCAAAACAGTCCCAGTCGATTACACATCAAAACCATGAATTTGATGATAGAGCTCTATAATTTAACAGGAAAAATAAAAGAACATAGAGATAGCATTCCCGCAATAGCACTGATTAATTCACCATTACTTTTAGATCACTTATACAAAGGCGGACAATACCAGCCTGAAAACAATAATTTTCAAGGCACAGACCAGGAGATTGTCAAATCATTTATGAATTCTCGCGTAAGTGATTTTGTGGAAGATGGAAAGATTAAAGGCGTGGTCATGCCAATCATTGATTTATTCAATCATCATCAAGGCGCATTCTATTATAATAAAAAAAATGACGTAGACTATTCCGGGATCAGTGTTTTTAACTCAAAACCACTTATGGATTCTGATGAGTGCTTTGTACGCTATAACCATGATTGTGATGCCCTGGGTCTCTTTATAATATATGGATTCGTTGATTCCACCACCACCATTGTACGATCAGTCCCTATCTCTATTGAACTGGGAAACATAGGCTGTATAAAAATAAACAGAATCGCAACACCCGTTATCCCGCCGGAAAGTCTACCGCCCGGGGCACGTGATCTGAATAAATATTTTCCCCACATCAATCAAATCAATAAATCAACAATAGAAATCAGTAGTCTTATCATACCATCGTATAACGGTCTGGATTCCCTGCGCCGTATCCTGGCCATACTGATCAAAATACTGGCCCCCAATATGCCTGGCGCCGATTTAAATAAAATTATTTTCAATACAGAAAATTCCATTTTAAAGGCTAATGCGGCCTATTATTCTGAATTACAGGAGCTCGCGACAAATTCATTGAATGCGGGACATATTTCTCCCCGGGTTGCTGAAACCCTGACCTTGCTCGCAGAGACACAATTATCAAAACTATCCGATTATCGAATGCGGATGACGAGCAGGCCATAGTGCGAAAAGATATAGAGTCAGGGCCAGGTATCAGTACATTTGATTATGGATAATGCCCGTCACTTTTCATGTGTGCTGCCATCCTGAATAATAAACGAATTGAAGTTGAAATGTTTGGCTTAAGAAATGATCCTGTCACCCGTTATTCTTAACTGTCAGGGCAAGGCGCAGTTTTTTCCACTTGAGGGCCTGCCGAAAGGCGGTTTCGGCGATGCCTTTATGAATCCACCGCTGTTGTGGATGCTTGTCCTTGAACATCTGATCGAGCCATATGGTGTCTTCCTCATCCCGGCGCTGATCGCGGAGAGGCGGTATGTATTCCGGCCGCTTATCAAGGCCATCGATGCCGTCAACGAGCGGAGGGCCGCGGTATTAACGCTGGCTGAAAACATGGCAATGAGTGCCGGTAAGCACCGGAATTTTATCGGTGACGCGATGGGCCGGCCGTATATCAATGTAGTGCGCATGCATCTGCTGATATTCTTTTTTGGCTTCTGTCATGCGTTAGAGATCGATTCATTCGCGGTCTTTTCTGTGGTCTATTTCGTCTACTTCTTTCCTTGGCGAGAGCTCAGACGCCTGAAACCGGCACGGATCGTTGAGGTGTCCTCATAAGGGGTAGCGTCCCGAATTTATAGCATGGAATACCGAAGTGCGTCCGATAGTAATACACGTCATTAATCTTGCCGGTCTTTGCATACTGGGATTCACGCTTCTAGCCATGGAAGCGCTAAGCCCGCATTCCAGCGGTGGGCTGATCAAGCAGTATACCTTCACCAAATTGTACTGGCTGGGTCTTTGCATTTATACACTGATAACCACGACGATTGTCCTGTTCGTCGGGGTTTATAAAAAAATAAAAAATAACACACTGGCCGGCAGCTCCGTGGTGTTGAGTCATGTTATTCGGTCGGGCTGGCATGGATTATTATCAATTTCGGACTACATGAATCGATACAGGATGCATGGAAAAATAATAGCGAAAAATTCGAGCCATTACCGGATCAGATCCGGCATGAAGGCGCAGCGATGAAAAGCCTCCCCATCACTACCCCGCCTGTGTCAAAACACCCAATCGACAAGGCACCGGATACGGTAATTGAGCCTGCCGGGCAGCAAAGCAAATAAGAAAATCGGGGTCAGTCTGCAATCTCTGGCATTTTGGCCTGTAGCGGGTAAAATCGCAGTATAACCCCCGGTTTGTGTTAATGGAGGTGTTATGATCCGGGAGTACCTGTTTGTTTATGGCACGTTGAGGAGGGGCAGCGCAAGCGATATGTACCGCCTCCTCGCCCGCAATGCGGATTACATCGGCGATGCCTGTTACCAGGGTCGCTTGTACCGGATTGAGGATTACCCCGGTGTCGTCGCTTCGAAACATCCCGCCGAGCAGGTGAAAGGCGAGGTTTACGCCCTGTGGGAACCGGCGAAAATTCTGTCCATGCTGGATGACTATGAGGGATGCGGCCCCGGATACAATGAACCCACCGAGTATTTTCGTGCCCGGCAGGAGGTCGTCCTGGATGATGGGCGTAAACTGATGGCATGGGTGTATATTTACCAACATCCGGCAGATGGACTCGAACACATCGCCTCGGGAGATTATCTGCCTGACAAGCCCGTCATTCCGCGCCATTGATTGATGTTGTGGCAGGGTAGTAATCACGCAAGGATGGATGGTATGAATCACAGCAATCATGAAGATCGATTTAATCTGCGCCGCTTTATTGAGGCACAGGCTACGGTGTACCCGGTGGTGGTTGAGGAACTTCAGCGAGGGAGAAAATCCAGCCACTGGATGTGGTTCATCTTCCCGCAAATCAGTGGCCTGGGCCGTAGCGCCACCGCGAAAAACTTCGCCATCCGCTCCGGTGACGAGGCGCGCGCCTATCTGGACCACCCGCTCCTCGGTGAGCGTCTGATCAAGTGCACCCGGCTGGTGAATAACGTGTCGGAACGTACGGCCGCGCAGATCTTCGGCTATCCCGATGAACTCAAGTTTCGATCATCAATGACGCTGTTTAATGCAGTTAACAACCATATTCCGGTTTTTGCTCAGGCTCTGGAACAGTACTTCGAGGGCGAGCCGGATCAGTTGACCCTGGATATCCTGGGGCAGCAAAACAGTGCATACGGCGAGACATGAGGTATACCGAATTTCCAATGCGAATGTATGCAAACGCAGGCCGGCGGTCGCCGTTAATCAAACTGTTTTTTTCTTATGTTCTGTAATCAAATCGAGGAACCTCATATGAAACCAATTTTCCTATTGCTAGTAATCATCCCTGTCATGATGCTGTCGCTGGTGGGCTGCGCAAATAATAACCGCATAGTCATCGATAAAAAGAATACCGACATGGCTGCCTATGACCATGATCTCGCCGAGTGCCGGGCCTATGCCGATGAAACCGGCGGCGTCGGCGCCGGTGCCGCGAAAGGTGCTGTCGGCGGCGCCATAGTCGGTGGTGCGATCGGCGCCGTACTCGGCAACAAAAGAACGGCGGAAAAACTCGGAGGAGCGGCTGCTGTCAGCGGTGCGGTACGCGGGGCGAGAAAAAGCAAGGCGGAAAAGGTACAGATTGTCAAAAACTGCCTGGCGGGCCGCGGATACAGGGTTCTCAATTAAGCCTGCCGCGCTGATAACGTATACGCGTTATGATCCGGGCACCCGGATGCCGGGATGAATGATTGACAGAGAGTTTGTGCGTGGTTTAATACCCGTTTGGCGCTTTCTACTCGAAGAACGAGACCACGTAGCCTTCACGGACAGATCAGACACGAGGTATCAATGAAAAAATTCTGGAATGAGCGTTATGCCGAAGCGGAATATGCCTACGGTACCGCGCCGAATGAATTTCTGAAAGCGGAGTACAAGGCGATTCCCGCCGGTCGGGTGCTGTGCCTGGCGGAAGGTGAAGGCCGGAATTCCGTTTTTCTGGCCAAACAGGGTTACACCGTTTTCGCTGTCGACCAGTCCAATGTCGGGCTGGCCAAGACCCAGAGACTGGGCCTGGAGAGCGATGTTATTATAGACATCACCGAGGCCGACCTGCAGGATTACGAGATCGAACCGTCATCCTGGGACGGAATCGTTTCAATCTCGGCGCATCTGCCGCCGTCATTGCGTAAGCGACTCCATCGCCAGGTGGTCGAGGGCCTGAAGCCCGGCGGCGTATTCATACTCGAGGCCTATACCGAAAAACAGCTGGATATGGAGGGTGTCGGTGGTCCGTCCGCCGAGCAGCGGGAGAAGTTTATGTCCCTGCACGAGCTCGAGCAGGAGCTGGATGGCCTGGAATTTATCATCGCGCAGGAAGCCGAACGCGATTTCGATGAAGGCAAGTATCACCAGGGCCCCGGCGCCGTGGTGCAGATCGTGGCCCGAAAGCCTCAAGCCTAGAGCTGATATGACTTCCGTCGGTCGAATTACCGCGCTTCAACCACCCTACTACGCCGTTATCTTTAGCTCGATCCTCGCCGATGGTGATAACGGATACAGTGAAATGGCGGATCGCATGCTGGCCCTGGCATCAACACAGCCGGGCTTTCTCGGTTTTGAGAGTGCGAGGCAGTCGATCGGCCTGAGCGTCTCCTACTGGGCCACCCTGGACGACATCAAGGCCTGGAAGGAAAACCTGTCGCATCGCCAGGCACAGGAGCGCGCCCCTGACTGGTATCGATCTTTCCGGGTTCGCGTCTGTCGTGTCGAGCGCGAGTATGGATTCTAGTCCGACATATTGATGTATACCGGGGTTCATAGCGCCGGTCTATTCGGTTAATTTTCATGAGGTGACCTGTGTCAGAGTTAACGCTGATTATCGGTAATAAAAATTATTCATCCTGGTCATTACGTCCGTGGATGTTCATGCGCCATCATCAGCTTGATTTCAAGGAGACCCGCATACCGTTGTATATGGAGTCGACCCGCGAGGCGTTATCGAAATATCATTCGGATTTCAAGGTTCCGGTGTTGCTGGATGGTGAGTTGGAGGTCTGGGATTCATTGGCTATTCTCGAATATCTTTCCGAAAACTATGTCGATGGCGGCGGCTGGCCGCATACCGCCAGGGCGCGCGCCGTTGCCCGCCCGGTGAGCGCGGAGATGCATTCGAGTTTCGTCGCTATCAGGACCGAGCTGACGATGGATTGTCGCGAGCGGTTTCACGATGTCCGGCTGTCACCCCGGACGGCGCATGATGTCGAGCGGGTCAAGGCTTTATGGCGTTATTGCCGGCAGACTTTCGGTGGCGACGGTGAATGGTTATTCGGGGATTTTTCGATAGCCGATGCGATGTTCGCACCGGTGGCGTTGCGTTTCGATGGCTATGGCATCCCTGTAGACGGCGTGGAAAAGGCCTATGTAGAAAATGTTTTGAAACAGTCATGTATCATTGAATGGATGGAGGCCGGCAGGGCGGAAAAAGAGATTATTACCTGGGAACCTGTATCCGTGAACAATGGAAGCGACTGATACGGTAACAATGGAACTGGTGAAATCCGCCCAGATCATCGATTACCTGAACAGGCTTGCCGACCCGGACCGCGCCAGCCATGCGCAAAGATACTTCAAGACCGGCGAGGGAGAATACGGGCACGGGGATAGATTCCTGGGCATCCGTGTGCCGGCGTTACGCCGCGCGGTCAAACAGTTTCATCATACATCGCTGTCGGAAATCAGGCGACTGCTGAAATCCGAATATCATGAGGCAAGATTGCTTGCCGTTTTGTTGCTGGTTGATCAGTTTTCCAGGGCAGATGACGGCAGGCGGGAAAGGATTTTCAATCTTTACCTGAAGCATACACGTTACATCAACAACTGGGACCTGGTTGACAGTTCCGCACCCGCTATTGTTGGTGCCTGGTTGATGGACAGGGATCGGTCTGTCCTTTATCAACTGGCGCAATCTCCTGATCTGTGGGAACGGCGGATCGCGATATTGTCGACGGCCTGGTTTATAAAAAACGGCCGGTTCGGGGATACATTGCGGCTGGCGGTCGTGCTGCTGGATGACCCGGAGGACCTGATCCACAAGGACTTCGGCTGGATGTTGCGCGAGGTCGGCAAGCGTGACAGACGGGCGGAAGAGAGATTTCTGCAACGATACTATAAAAAGATGCCACGAACGATACTGCGTTATGCGATAGAACGATTCAGTACCGACAGGCGTCAGGCCTATCTAAACGGCATGCTGTAAGCTATAACAGGCTACAGACCTGACTTGTAAAGTCTGCTCAATAAAATAGGCAATGACCATTGATGCAACCACAGGTCGGTAACACAGTATGCAGGAGCCTGAACCAAGCGCTTCTACGAGCCATTATCAGTGCCATATTGATATTCTCTCTTTGCGCATGTTCAACATGGAAACAACACGGGATGTCAGTGGCTAAAGGCCAAAGGTTTCGCCTTGGCGTCCTGCCGGTTCTGGTAACAGCGGAGATTGACAAGGTCTCTGATATCAGCTCGCTAGCGGTTGTATCAGGCGACAATAAGGGCTTTATCGACGATCAGATGAAAGACACCGCCGACTATTTAACTGCTAGCCTGAAAGCTAAGCTGGTCGAGGGCGGGAATATTGACGTGGTACCGATTGACTGGGATGAAGTCAGCCAATCTGGAATGGCGTCCGCAACGACGGTTTCCTGGACTGCCGACGACTTGCTGACACTGAGAGAAGACCGAAATGTACAGGCCGTGCTCGTCGTCGCGCTGGCGGGCTATGGAAAACTGGAAAAAAAATGGCTGACCTACCTGCTTGGTACCGGCATTGTTGAGGGAGTGGTTCAGGGGGTAGTGGCTGCCAGGCTCGCTAACAATACCTGGGTGGGCGTCGCCATCGCCGCTGAAGAGATAGGCCAGGAATTCCTTGTATGGGGTGGTGGGTCTTACCTCTTTAGTCAGCATTATTCCCCCGTCACCCTTGAGGCGCAACTGGTCAGCACCGCAGATGGTATGAAAGTATGGGACGATACCGTGTTCGTCAGTATCGACAAGGATGCCATCAAGTTATTGCCGGAGGCCGAGCAGAAAAAGAAAGAGGTACAGTTGAAGCTGACGGCAAATAAAGCGATCATTGAACTGGTTGGAAATATCAACAAGGTCCTGCTGAGAAATTTAAACGACGGGAAAAAGTCTACGAACAGAACGCGCCGCGAGATTACACCCGTATCAGGAGAGGTCGCTGTTCATTCGTTCTTCAACAGCGGTGCTAATGATCGGAATTGAATAATGCAATGAATTATTACTTTGCTTACGGTTCAAACCTGCATCCGTTGCGCCTGCGGGAGCGGGTACCATCGGCGGAGTTTGTCAGCGTCGCCGGTTATCAGGGCCATCGCATTGTGTTTGAAAAGCGCGGCAGAGATGGTTCCGGCAAATGCACCCTGGTGTACACGGACTGTGGGGAGGATATCGCCTGCGGCGCCATCTACACCCTGGACCCTGAGCACAAGCCGATCCTGGATCGCTACGAGGGTCCCGGTTACCGTGAGCGGCAAATCACTGTTGACTGTGGAGGCAGTATCTTCACCTGTTTTACCTATATCGCGCGGCAATCCCATCGCAGCAATAATCTGATGCCGTATCACTGGTATAAACAATTGGTCATGGCCGGGGCGCGCTATCACCGCTTTCCCGAATATTATATTTCCGCGCTGGAATCCATTGATTCTATTGAAGATCCTGACGAGAACCGGAGGCGGAAACACGCTGTGTTGGTTGAGAATATTCGCCTGCACGGGTAATATTGACGGTGTCGGAGAGTACTGCCCATCAGCCCGGAGGAGATGACATGGCGACACAGGTCATTATTCATGGCCGGGAAGTGAACCAGCCTGCGATCAAGGCAACGCTGATATTTGCCGCGGTCATTTTCGCGGCACTGGTGACCGCGGTGGTGGTGTTTGTACTGTTGCCGCTTATCGGTGTGGTGTTGACCCTGTCGACCGGCGTTGCGGCCATCCTGTTGGTGGCGGCCATGTTCGGTATTTCGACATTGATTTTCAGCGCCGCGATCGTAGCCTGGTGTTTCGGGCCGGCGGAAATTCACTTCAAAAAACAGCATTAAACCCGGCAGCCAATACCCGTTACTTTTTTCACCCGCGCGCATAGCGCAGGCCCGTGTCAATGCATGGCCTGGCGTAATGCAGCATCGCGACTGCTCGCCTGATGCCTTCAAATATCATATGATAGGCCTTCTTTAATTTTATCTAACTGAGAGTATTAGCATCATGATGTATCGACTGTCGTTACTGGTTTTCGTCCTTGCCTGCGTTACACTGGCCGCACCGCAAACAGATTTTATTCCCGCCGCCGCTGCCGGACAGAGCGCCGGTAGCGTGCAGGGTACCGTTACCGAGGTCATCGCGGCCGCCGGCTATACCTATGTCCAGATCGATACGGGCACTGACAGGGTATGGGCGGCGGGGCCGGATACGCCACTGAAGGTCGGTGACCGCATCGGTGTTTCCACCGATATGCCGATGATGAACTTTCACAGCAAATCGATGCAGCGTGATTTTGACGTCATCTATTTCGTCGACAACTATCTCAGGGCTGACAGCGGCGAAGAGGCGGTGAAGTCGGCACACAAGCAGTCTCCATCGGAGCCGGTCGGCGAGCCGGTTGCCGGGATCGCCAAACTGGCCAACGGCTATACGATCGCCGAGATCCAGGCCGACAGGCAGCGGCTGCAGGGCAAGACGGTCCGTGTACGCGGCAAGGTGATCAAGTTTACACCGGCCATCATGGGCAAAAACTGGGTCCACATCATGGACAGCAGCAGTCGCAATGATTTGACCCTGACCACGAGCGCTACGGCGAATGTTAATGATGTGGTCGTCATCGAGGGAACGCTGGCACTGGATCGCGACTTCAATTATGGTTATTTTTATCCGCTGTTACTGGAGAACGGCACCGTTACGAAAGAGTAACTACCCGGCGTGCCCGGTATTATTCATACAGGAGTTGAATAATGAACAAACGCATCGTTATCTGTGCCGACGGCACATGGAACCGGCCGGAAAAGGATCTTAGCAAGGACCAGCCGACCAATGTATTACGGCTGGCGCGGGCGATAAAGCCGCTCGCCGCGCAACAGATGCCACAGCAGGTATTCTATGACTGGGGTGTCGGCTCCTATTATGATCCACTGATCGGCGGGGCTACCGGCAGGGGTATCGAAAAAAACATCACCGATGATTATCGTTACATCGTGCAGAATTATGCCCCCGGTGATGAACTGTTTTTTTTCGGTTTTAGTCGCGGCGCCTACACCGTGCGCAGTCTGTGCGGACTGATTAATAATTGCGGTATTCTGAAACGGCCGGATGCCCGACTGATCGAGGCCGCCTTCAATCACTATAAAAATCCAAAACCCGCCTATAAACCCAGAGCTCCCGAATCGGTGGCCTTTCGCCACAAGCATTCGCATCCGCCCGGCAAGATCAGTTTTGTCGGTGTCTGGGATACCGTCGGTGCGTTGGGGATACCGTTTTCCTTCCTCGGTCTGCTGGACAGAAAAGATGAATTCTATGACACCAAGATGGGTCCCAATATCGGTATCGCCCGCCATGCAATGGCGATCGATGAGCTGCGTTCCGATTTCGAACCGACAATATGGCAGTTGCGCCCCGGTGTCGACCTGAAGCAGGTGTGGTTTGTCGGTGCCCACAGCGATGTCGGCGGCAGTTACCTGCCGGACAAAAAGACCGGTGCGTTGTTATCGGACATCCCGTTGCAATGGATGATGCAGGAGGCGGGTGTTGCCGGCCTGGAATTCGAATCGCATCTGGATGACGGTCTGAAGCCCAGTCCCGCGGCCAGACTGCATCATTCGCGGCGCCATATCTATCGCTCCAAACGCCCCTATTATCGTCCGCTGGATCATGGCCACGGCGAGGTGCTGATCCATCGTTCGGTCAAGGAGCGTTATGACAACCCGGTCCTGAAATACCGACCGCGGAATCTACGCGATTATATCCGTAAACACGACTGGACCCGGCTGGTGGATTGACGGCCTCGCTCTCATCAATACAACTTCATTCGTGCATCAACTGTTCACCGAAGGCGTGTTGGTAACGCTGTTTGAATTCGGCCATGGTGAAGCTGTGGTTCTGGGTCCCCGGTTGCTCGATCTTGATGGCACCGCACAGCGAGGCAATACGACCGATTGTTTCCAGGTCCATATCGTTCATCAGGCCGAATAACAGGCCGGCGCGGTAGGCATCACCGCAACCGGTCGGATCGACGATGGCCTCGACACCGGCGGACGGTATGTTTATCTCATGCTCGCGGGTATAGATCTGCGAACCCTTGGCACCGCGGGTAATAAACAGCGCGTCGACCTGTTCGGCGATTTCATGCGGCGACAGCCCGGTTCTTTCCTGCAGCAACTGCGCCTCATAATCATTGACGGCGACCCAGCTGGCCTGATCGATAAAGTTGCGCAGGTCATCACCATCAAACATCGGCAGGCCCTGGCCGGGATCGAAGATGAACGGGATATCGGCCTCGTTGAATTGCCGGGCGTGGGCGATCATACCATCGCGGCCGTCGGGCGAGATGATTCCGATGGTGATATCGTTGGCATCGGCAACGTTGTTCAGATGTGATTCGCTCATCGCCCCGGGGTGGAAGGCGGTGATCTGATTATCATCGAGGTCGGTGGTGATATAAGCCTGACCTGTGAACTGGTGGTCAAGCACGGTAATGTGCCGGCGATTGATACCGCAACGGTCGATCCATGACGCGTAAGCGGAAAAATCATTGCCGACCGTTGCCATCGGCATTCCCCTGCCGCCGAGCAGATTCAGGTTATACATGATGTTGCCGGCGCAGCCACCGAATTCACGGCGCAACTCCGGCACCAGAAACGAGACGTTCAACATATGCACCTTGTCCGGCAGGATGTGGTTCTTGAAGCGGTCCGGGAAGACCATGATGTTGTCGTAGGCGTAAGAGCCGCAGATCAGAGCTGTCATAGTGTTAATCCTGTTATGTCGTTATTGTCAGAAATGTAAACCGTACCCGTGTACGGCACAAGTGTATTAATCCTGCAGGAGCTGCCCCCAACATATTCGTGCTCCGCCCGTTCAGGCCTCGGGTCGCCAGGCCAGATCGAGTTCACGCGCGGCACGCACATCGTCGAGACGGCGGACGGGTTGGTTGTGCGGCGCACCCTTGACGATGTCGGGCTCGTTTTCGGCTTCGCGCTGGATCCGGGCCATGGCGTCGATAAAATCATCGAGTGTCTGTTTGTCTTCGGTCTCGGTCGGTTCGATCAGCAGGCATTCCGGTACCAGCAGAGGAAAATAGGTCGTCGGCGCATGAAAGCCGAGATCGAGCAGTCGTTTGGCAAAGTCCATCGCCGTGATACCCAGACCTTTGGCCTGTCGTTTCAGCGTGACGATGAATTCGTGCGTGGCGCGGCGATCCGGAAATGCCAGTTCGAATCCCTGCTCCCGCAGGCGGGCCATCATGTAGTTGGCATTCAGTGTTGCATATTCGGCGATACGTTGCATGCCCTCGGCCCCGTGCAGGCGGGCATAGATATAGGCGCGCAGCAGGATGCCGGCGTTGCCGGCGAACGCCGACAGGCGGCCGATGCTGTGCGGACAGTCCTGTTCGTCGAGCCAGCGATAACGCTCACCTTCACGGCCAACAATCGGGATTGGTAGAAACGGTCGCAGGCGTTCACTGACACCGACCGGTCCGGAACCGGGTCCGCCGCCGCCGTGTGGTGTGGAAAAAGTTTTGTGCAGATTCAGGTGGATGACATCAAAACCCATATCACCGGGACGTACCTTGCCCAGGATCGCATTGAGGTTGGCGCCATCATAATAGAGTAAACCACCGGCCTCATGAACGATAGTGGCGATCTTGACGATGTGTCGCTCGAAGACCCCGAGCGTCGAGGGATTGGTCAGCATGATGCCGGCGGTATGTGGACCGACGGCGGTGCGCAGGGCCTCGAGATCGACGTCACCCTGATCATCGGTAGGTATCTCGCGGACCTTGTAACCACACATCACGGCGGTCGCCGGGTTGGTGCCATGGGCGGCGTCCGGGACCAGCACCTCGGTGCGTTGATCATCTTCGCGTGAATCATGATAGGCGCGGATCATCGCCATGCCGGCGAATTCACCCTGGGCACCGGCCATCGGTGTCAGCGATACCGCCTTCATGCCGGTGACTTCTTTCAACAATTCCTGCAGATCATACAGGCAGCCGAGAAAACCCTGACCATCGCCCACCGGTGCCAGCGGATGCCGATTAACGAATCCGTCCAGCATCGCCAGTTTGTTACAGGCGCGTGGATTGTATTTCATCGTGCACGATCCCAACGGATAAAAATGAGTATCGATGGAGAAATTTTTCTGTGACAGGCGGGTATAGTGTCTGACAACCTGCATCTCCGAGGCCTCGACCATATGCGGTGCTTGCCGGCGCAGCATTGCGGCCGGGATATCATCACAACCCGAAGCGGACAAAGGACGAGGGCTCTGGGCGCGGTTCACGCGGCCGTGCCGGGATTTGTCGAAGATCAGCTGTGCGTCGTTGTTCATGGTCATATGTCTGTTATATTGCCGTGGATTGTTGGTGAAGTGCCAGATGGCTGCCTATGCATTCGTCACCGCCGCATTTTTTAAGGCCGTCAACGCAGCGGTATAATCGGGTTCGTTGCCGATATCCTTGACCAGTTCGGCATAGCGGACCGTGTCCTGTTCGTCCAGCACCAGTATCGCACGCGCGGTCAACCCGGCCAGCGGACCATCGGTGATCAACAGGCCGTAGTCCCGGCCGAAGTCGGGATGGCGGTGCAACGATAGCGGTGTGACCTGCAGCAGTTTGTGTTGCAAACAGTAACGTTGCTGTGCAAACGGCAGATCGGCCGAGATGATCAGCACGGCGACGTTATCACCATCCTCGCCGGAGGCCTGCAGTTGCTCGACCAGCAGGCGTGTGGATTTGGCGCATACCGGTGTGTCCAGACTCGGCAGCGCATAGATCAGTTTACGCTGTCCGGAAAAATCTGACAGTGAACGCGACTTCAGGCCGACGTCGAGCAGTGTAAAGGCGGGAGCGGTCTCGCCGACCGCCGGCAGTTCGCCACTGGTGTGGGTCAATTGGCCGCGTAGACTGATGGTTGCCATTGAACTGCCCGCAGTCTAGTGAGAGATGCCGGACAGCACCTGCCCCAGGGCTACGGCATAGTCTTGCAAATCGCTATCGGTACGCATCTCGGTGGCGCAGACCAGCAGGGCATCACCCAGTTCCGGGTAGGTGCGCTTGAGACTGTAACCACCGAGGATGTCATGCGCGGCCAGAACGGTGAGTACCTGATCGACATCTGCCGCCTCGAAACGAATCACGGTTTCATGGAAAAAAGGCTGGTCGAAGGCGGCGGTAACACCGTCGATGGCGGTCAATCGCTGCAGCAACTGACGGGTCTGCCGGTGTGATGCAGTGGCGACCTGTTGCAGACCCTGGCCACCCAGCAGCGCCATATAGATCGTAGCCGCCGTGACCATCAGTCCCTGATTGGTACAGATATTCGATGTTGCCTTCGAGCGGCGGATATGTTGTTCGCGGGCCTGCAGTGTCAGCGTAAATCCCGGTTTGCCATCCAGATCGACTGTACGACCGACGATGCGGCCGGGCATCTGCCGTACATATTTTTGTTTGCAACACATGAAACCGAAATAAGGTCCGCCCGATGACATCGGGATACCGAGCGGCTGACCTTCGCCGCAAACAATATCGGCGCCGCGGTTGGCATCGCTGCGCCCCCACTCGCCCGGCGGTGTTAATAAGGCCATCGCCGTCGGATTAACCACGGCGATGACCAGAGCCTTATGCAGGTGGGCCCAGTCGGTCAGGGCATCGACCTCTTCGAGTGTGCCGAAAAAATTCGGCTGCGGGATAACCAGGGCGGCAAAGTCTCCGGGTTCCGCGGGCAACGCGGATGGCGGGAGAGTGCCCGTGGCCAGGTCAAAATCGATTTCCTCGAGCGTGATGCCCTGGTTTTTTATAATGCTCCGGCAGACCTGGCGAAAGACCGGATTGACGGTTTTCGGCACCAGGATACGGAGTGATTTCGATTGTCGATTGGCGCGCACGGCCATCAGCATCGCTTCGGCCAGTGCCGAGGCGCCGTCATATAACGAGGCATTGGAGACATCCATCGCCATCAGTTGCGTCATCATGCTCTGATATTCGTAAATCAGTTGCAGCGTACCCTGGCTGGCCTCGGCCTGATAGGGCGTATAGGCCGAGTAGAATTCTCCCCGCGTGGTGATCTCCCAGATGGCCGCAGGTATGTGGTGTTCGTAGGCTCCGGCACCGAGGAAACACCGGCCCTGATGATCGCGACCGGCGTGTTCGTTCATTAAACGGCTGATTTCCATCTCGGTACAGGCCGGTGGAATATTTGTCAGTGCCTCGATGCGCAGGTCTTCAGGAATCTCGTCGAACAGCTCGTCGATCGAAGCGGCGCCTATGGTGTTCAGCATGGCGCGGACATCGTCATCGGTATGAGGAATAAATGGCATGATTAAACCCGGAAAGGTGATTGATGCTTAATCAATGTTCTTCTTCCGAGGCCTTGATCTCATAGGCCTCGGCATCCATCAGGTCTTCGAGTTCTTCGAGCTGGGAAGGATTCAATATGAATAACCAGCCTTCATCATAGGCATCGCGGTTGACCAGGTCCGGGTTTTCCACAAGGTTTTCATTCACCGCAGTCACTTCGCCACTGACGGGGGCGTAGACATCCGATGCAGCCTTGACCGATTCGACGACGGCGCATTCATCTCCGGCCTCGACAGTGTCGCCGATCTCCGGCAACTCGATAAAAACCATATCACCCAGCAACTCCTGGGCATGGTCGGTGATACCGATACGGATGGTTCCGTCTTCGCAGTGTTCGGCCCATTCATGGGTCTGGGTGTATCTCAGATTGGCGGGAATTTCGCTCATCTCGCTAAACCTCGTTAGTGACTAGTAGACTGGATAAATTTAACTCATATTATACATGGCATCTGGCCTGTGTTGAGGTCTGTTAATCAATACAGATCTTGCCATTGCGAACGAATGGCGGCTTTACGATCCGCAATCGTTGCTGTTTGCCCCTGTTATCTATATAGCAGTGTCCGTCCACGTCCGGCCGGATACGGGCCAGCGCTATGGCCTTGCCGATGACCGGGGAAAAACTGCCGCTGGTGATCTCGCCCACGGCCTGACCCTGATCATCCAGCAGCGCCTGATGATTGCGCAACATGCCGCGATCATCCATAACCAGACCGACAAATTGTGCCGTTGGCGGTGACGCACGCTCTGCCTCCAGCGCCTGGCGGCCGATGAAATCCCGTTCCGCGGGCTCCCAGGCCACGGTCCAGCCGAGGCCGGAAACCAGTGGTGAAGTGGTTTCATCCATATCCGTGCCATACAGCGCCATGCCGGCCTCCAGGCGCAGGGTATCCCGGGCTCCCAGCCCGATCGGTTTGATACCGGCAGAGAGCAGGTCCTGCCACAGGCGTTTAGCCTGTTGTTGGGGCAGGATGATCTCGTAGCCGTCCTCGCCGGTGTAGCCGGTGCGGGAGATAAAAAACCGGCCATGACTCGTGTCGCAGTAAGCGCCGAAAAACGGTCCGAGACTGGCGGCAATCGCGGCGGTGGGCTCATCCATCGCCTGCCGGGCCTTGTTCCTGGCCTGTGGACCCTGGACGGCAATCATCGCGACATCATCCCGTTCCTGTATCTGAACATCGAAACCTTCGCCCTGCTGGTTGATCCAGGCCAGATCCTTGTCGCGGGTCGCGGCATTGACGACCAGGCGGTAATGATCGTCAGACAGGTAAAAGGTAATCAGATCGTCGATGATACCGCCCTGTTCATTGAGCATGCAGCTATATAAAGCCTTGCCAGCCTGTTTCAGGCGGTCGATATTGTTGGCCAGCAGTCGCCGCAAAAAGTCACGGCAGCCGGCGCCGTGCAGATCGACGACGGTCATATGCGAGACATCAAACATGCCGGCATCTTCACGCACCTGACGGTGTTCGGCGATCTGGGAACCGTAATGCAGCGGCATATCCCAGCCGGCGAAATCGACGATCTTGGCGCCCTGCTTGACGTGCTGTTCGTATAACGCGGTTCTCTTGGTCATCTCTGCCATTTCACATTACCCTGTCGCCATGGAGGTCCAGGTGTCGGATAGTGCGCCTGTGTAATTATCTGGTTTATCGGGTTTTTCCGACGATAACCATTTGTTTATTAGTGGAAATTTAAACGATTCGGAGCGCCTAATATACCTGTGCCGGGATTGAAAACCAAGCCCGGGGATAACGCCCCGGGTCCTGGCCTGGCGGTTGGTATACGTGTCAGCAACGCCGTTGCCTGGCCGACGTTGGCTCAGGAATGGCTGCTGCGGTCCAGCTTTTCTTCCAGGTAGTGGATATTGGCCCCGCCCTGGAGGAAGGCCGCATCATGCATGATATCGAGCTGCAGCGGGATATTGGTCCGTATGCCCTCGATGACCAGTTCGGTCAGTGCCGTGCGCATCCGTGCGATCGCAGTATCACGATCGTCACCATAGGCAATGACCTTGGCGATCATCGAATCATAATAGGGTGGCACCATATAACCGCTGTACAAATGTGAGTCAATGCGGATACCGGGGCCGCCGGGCGGATGATAGTGGGTTACCATTCCAGGCGACGGGGTAAACTTGACCGGGTCTTCGGCATTGATGCGACATTCGATGGCATGGCCGCGGAAGCGGATGTCGCTTTGCTGGTAATAAAGCTTTTCACCGGCAGCGATACGCAGTTGCTCCTTGACCAGGTCGACGCCTGTGATCCATTCGGTGACCGGGTGTTCGACCTGCAGCCTGGTGTTCATCTCGATAAAATAAAATTCGCCGTCCTGATACAGAAACTCGAAGGTACCCGCACCGCGATAACCAATCTCGCTGCAGGCTTTCGCGCACAGGCCGCCAATGCGATCGCGTTGCTCTTCGGTAATGCCCGGGGCAGGGGCTTCTTCGACGACCTTTTGATGGCGTCGCTGCATCGAGCAGTCACGTTCACCAAGATGGATGGCATTACCATGCTCATCCGCCAGTACCTGGATCTCGACATGGCGCGGATTACCGAGAAATTTTTCCATGTAGACGGTGTCATTGGCGAAGGCCGCACCGGCCTCGGCGCGGGTCATCGATATCGAATCGATCAACGTGGCGTCACTGTGAACCACGCGCATACCGCGCCCGCCGCCACCGCCGGAGGCCTTGATAATGACCGGATAACCGATATTGCGGGCCAGGGCTAAATTGTGGTCCGGGTCATCGCCGAGCGGACCGTCAGAGCCGGGGATACACGGAACTCCCGCCGCCTTCATCGCCTCGATGGCTGCGATCTTGTCGCCCATCTTGCGGATCGTATCACCACGCGGACCGATAAAGACAAAGCCGGACTGTTCGACGCGATCGGCGAAGTCGGCATTTTCCGACAGGAAGCCGTAGCCCGGATGGATAGCCGAGGCGTCGGTCACCTCGGCGGCACTGATAAGGGCCGGTATATTCAGGTAACTGTCGGTCGAGGCCGGTGGTCCGATGCATACGGATTCATTGGCCAGGCGCACGTGGATTAGATCCCGGTCGACGGTGGAATGTACCGCCACGGTCTTGATACCCAGTTCATGACAGGCGCGCAGTATACGCAGTCCGATTTCGCCGCGGTTAGCTATGACAACTTTATCAAACATGGTTAATCCGTATTGTTCCTGAGCGATCTGTATCCAGACTGATCTAACTGTGTCTCCAGTCAAGCCGGTATGCTTTTCACGGCTTGTCGTGCCTGTGCAAGATGGCCTGTCAGCCTATGACAAACAGTGGCTGGTTATATTCGATGGGTTGACCATTTTCTACCAGAATGGCCACCACAGTGCCGCCCTTGTCAGATTCGATCTGATTCAACATCTTCATCGCCTCGATGATGCACAGTGTATCCCCGGTACTCACAGACTGGCCAACTTCAACGAAGGGTTTGGCGCCCGGTGCCGAGGCTCGGTAAAAAGTGCCGACCATCGGTGCCTTGACGACATGCCCGTCCGGCAGGGCCTTTTCATTCGCGGTGGCCTCGACCGGAGCGGGAGATGGCACGGCCGCCGCCGGCGCCGCGGGCATCGGCGGTGCCATCATCGAAGGTATCACTGTCGATTGACTGTTTCGACTGATGCGTAATGATTCCTCACCTTCCTGGATCTCGATCTCGGCCAGGTCGGATTCCTCCAGCATCTCTATCAGTTTTTTTATTTTTCGAATATCCATAATCGTTTCAGTTTAGTGTGGGTAATGTTATTGCAGCCGCTGCATAGCCGCCTGCAAGGCTAGTTCATAACCGATGGCCCCGAGTCCACTGATGACGCCGGTGGCGATGTCGGAAAAATAGGAATGACTGCGAAAATCCTCGCGGTCATGAATATTGGACAGATGTACTTCGATAAACGGGATCGCGACGGCGGCCAGGGCGTCCCGTAGCGCCACGCTGGTGTGCGTAAACGCCGCCGGATTGATGATTATGAACTGGCAGCCCCGGGCCTTGGCACCCTGAACCTGGTCGACCAGTTCATGTTCGGCATTGCTCTGAAAACAGACCAGTTCATGACCCCGGGCCTTGGCCAGCTTGACCAGATGCTTGTTGATGTCGCTCAGGGTCTGATGGCCGTAATGGTCCGGCTCGCGCTCACCGAGAAGATTCAGGTTTGGACCGTTGAGTACCAGTATAGATGCCATTGTTGTTATTATGCTGTTAAAAGGTACGAAACCAGTTCAATTGTACGATATTATCCGATTAAATAGCGTGATCCTGTGTGATCGGAATATGCCTGTTTCAGACCGGGTTGTCTAGTAATAACAGCAATGTTTTGAGAAATAGGCGACGTTTAGCGTAGATTGGGGCGAGGACGGTACGCAGGCTAACCTGTTCTGAGTCGATTGAGTTCGGTTTCCAGGCGCTCGCGATCGACGGCGCCGAAATGAAAATAGCTGATCCGGCCTTTGGCATCGATAATCACGGTATAGGGCAGGATGCCGGTCTCATTACCGTAGTCAACGGCGACCGGGATCGCCTCATCGTCGCCAATCAGGACCGGATAATTGAAATCGATGCCGGTGCGTGCAATGAAGGCCTCGACGGTGGCGCGATCATCGACGGCAATACCGATAAAGCGGACAGCATCCTCACCTATCTGGCTCTGGATGTCGGTGAACATCGGGATCTCCTGCAGGCATGGACGGCACCAGGTGGCCCAGAAGTTGAGCACGATGATATGGCCGTCCCATTCATGCAGATGCCGTGGTACACCGATCATATCCTTGAGGGTGAAATCCGGACGCTGCCGGCCTATCAATGGCGCCGATAACATTGTCTGCTCGGCCGCGGGATCCGGCTCCGTGGCTGTGTCCTGCCGCAGTTGATGTTTGTACCAGGCATTGTAACCGAGCGCAGCGGCGCCGATGATGATGATCGCCAGGATGATCAGGTTGGTTTGTTTAATCATGTCGACTCATCTTAGTTCAGGGATACTGTGGATATGGGATTTAAATTCATCGGCATCGAGAAAACCGATCAACCGCCGGTTGCTCAATTCCCGCCCTTTGTCATCAAAAAACAGGATGGCCGGCGGCCCGAACAGACCAAACTGTTTTAACAGGGCCTGATCCTCGGCATCATTGGCTGTGACATCCGCGCGCAGCAGGCGCACCCCGCTCAATGAGCGCACGACCGCCGGGTCGGAGAACGTGGTCCTTTCCAGTTTTTTGCATTCCACGCACCAGTCGGCATAAAAATCGAGCATCACGGGACGGCCCTGCCGGCTGGCCGTTTCGATCGCGCTGCGCAGACCGGTCAGGCCCTTGATCGGTGCGAAGCTGGCGTGGGCGGTATCATCCGCCATCGATGTCGCCCGCAGTCCCTTCAGTGGTTGCAGAACGTCGTTGCTCCCGCCGGCGGCGCCGATGATCAGTGTACCGCCGTAGATTAAGAATATCAGGCCGGTAGCCTTCCACAGCTTTTGCCAGCCGGTCGCCTCGATCTCGAGGCGGCTCAATGCGCCCATGTTGATCGCCGTGGCGATCAACAGTGCCGCCCATAACAGCAGTGCTACCGGCCCGGGTACAATACGCTCGAGTATCCACACGGTCATGGCCAGCAGCAGGACACCGAATACGGCCTTGATAGTGGTCATCCACGGGCCCACACGTGGCAGCAGTTTGCCGGCCGAGGTGCCTATAATCAGTAACGGCAGGCCCATGCCCAGACTCATCATGAACAATGAGAAGCCTCCCATCCACGCATTGCCGCTGAGCCCTATATATATAAGTATACCGGCCAGTGGCGCGGCAACGCAGGGACCGACAATCAGCGCCGACAGACAGCCCATGACCGCGACCCCCAGATATCGACCCTGTTGCTGGCGGTTGCTCAGGGCATGCAGGCGTGTTTGCCAGCGCTCAGGCATTTGCAGGTTATAGAAACCGAACATCGATAGTGCCAGGGCGATGAAGACCAGACTAAAACCGATAATGATCCACGGGCTCTGAAAGGCGATCTGCAGATTTTCCCCAAACAGACCGGCGATGACACCGGCGGCCGTGTAGGTTAAAGCCATGGCCAGCACATAAACCAGCGATAGCATAAAGGCGCGGCGGGTGGTGACCGCGCCGCCTTGGCCGACGATGATGCTGGATAATATCGGTATCATCGGAAAGACACAGGGGGTGAACGCCAGCAACAGGCCGATGCCAAACAGGCTCAGCGCAGTCAGCACGGCCTGGTCACTATCGAGCAGCCGGGCAATGCGATCCTGTTCGCTTGCCGGCGGCGATGTTGTCGCCTGTCCGCCAGCTGTTGACTTCACAGCGGGTAAGCTCAGCTCGACCTGCTGGGTGACCGGCGGATAACAGAAACCGGCCTCGGCGCAGCCCTGATAGGCTATCGCCAGTGTCACCGGTAAGGCGGCGGTGCTGGCGCGGCGGATTGGCAATGTCGCATCGGTGTGATCGAAGTAGACTTCCATGCGGCCGAAATATTCATCCTGCTTGACCTTGCCCGGGACTGTTTGCAGTGCCCCGAGCGGGAGATCGGCCGGGCTGATGGCAGTGACATGGATCTTGTCACGGTACAGGTAATAACCGTCAGCGATATCCCAGTGTAATACCACGGTCTTCCCGTCACGGATATTGGCGCTGAGGATGTAGGCCTGGTCGACGGGAAGGAACGTGTGTTGCGGCACCCCGAGCCCCAGTCGTTGTCCCAGGGACTGACTGACCGAGGATCCAAGCGCACCGAGCTTGTCAAGCAGCCTCGGGGACTCTGCATTGGCCTCGGCACCGGCGACCGGAAGTGTGATCGAGAATTCCTGCGTGTACGGTGCATAGCAGACACCCCGGTCGGCACAGCCCTGGCTGACGGTTTTAATGGTCAAACTGGTGAGCGTGTCACCATCAGCGGCCTGACGGGTATAAGGGATAGTGATATCGACGTGCCGGCGATAGACCTGCATGCGACCGAAATTTGGATCCTGTTTGTATTCACCCTCGGGCATCAGCGGCGGGCCCAGGGTGATACCGGGGGTCAGGGATGTGAACTTAAACTTGTCCCGGTACAGGTAATAACCGTCCGCGATATCCCAGTGCAGGTGGAGCATGTCGACATCGGCGGCCCGGCTGCTGCCTTGAAAGGCCTGCTCCTGCGGCAACAACGGCTCCAGCGCCAGGCTGACGGCGGGTAACACCAGCAGCACGCAGGCCAGTAGCCATGCGCCTGCCGCACGCCGAGTATTTGATGCTAAGATATTATTTTCTAACATGTTCTGCTGTGGTCAGGTGATGTCGTGTGTAACGGGTCGTATACAGGGTGAAGACGCAATGCCGTTGAGCAGGTTATCTATCCGTTTCCCTGGCGTGCGATTGCTGCTGAATCCAGGCCAGATATTCCGGCAGACCGGTGTCGATGGGGATGGCGATGATCTCCGGTAGCTGATAAGGGTGATTTTCGCGGATGGTCGCCTCGATATCCTGATAGGCCGAGGCGCTGGCCTTGATTAACAACAACACTTCGGTATCGCAGTGACGTTCACCCTGCCACTGATACACCGAACGAACCTCGGGCAGGATGTTAACACAGGCAGCCAGGGCCCTGTCGACCAGTAGTGTGGCGATAGACTCGGCTGTGTCACTGTCAGGGCATGTGTTCAGGATCATTTGCTGTGTATCCATGGTCCATGATTATCCCCGTCCCTGGCATCAAGATGCAATATGGTTTCGTCCTATATTTTTCATGTCGACCAGACTATAGTCATATATACGAAGATACTTAACGGAAGGAATCATGTTACGCCTGCTATTTATACTCTTTTTGACAGTGCCGCTGATCGAGCTTTATCTGTTGATCAAGGTCGGTGGTATGATCGGCGCCCTGCCGACCGTGGCCCTGGTGGTGCTGACGGCGATCCTCGGCGCGGGATTGTTGCGCTGGCAGGGTTTTGCTACGATGCAGCGTGTGCGCCAGACGCTGGCCCGCGGCGAATTACCGGCCATCGAGATGCTCGAGGGGGTGGTGTTGCTGTTTTGCGGGGCGCTGTTGTTGACGCCGGGATTTTTCACTGACACCATCGGTTTCATCGGTCTGGTACCCTCGGTACGCCGCCATTTAATCCTGTGGCTGCTGAGCAGGGGCCTGATCAGCCGTCAAGTCGATACCCACCCACAGGAAGGGCCGGGAGGCCGTCACGGGCACAAGACGATCGAGGGCCAGTTCTGGCGAGAGAAATGATTAAACCGGCTTACGCCGGTCAAATTATTTTCAATTTTTTCACCTCCATGGCTTGATTCTGCAATTTTCGTCACCATTATTGAAAGCACTTTGCAGAGGGGCGTGTGGTTGAATCTGCGATTTAATCTAACTAATTGTTTTTTTTATCGAATACATTCGAGAGGAGCGAAAGCTGATGAATATACGACCATTACATGATCGTGCCGTTATTCGCCGCGTGGAAGAGGAACGAACCTCAGCCGGTGGAATCGTACTGCCGGATTCGGCTACAGAAAAACCGAGCCGGGGTGAGGTCATAGCCGTCGGTAACGGCAAGGTACTGGAAAGCGGTGATGTCCGTCCGCTGGACGTCAAGGTCGGTGACACCGTGCTGTTCGGTAAATATTCCGGTAATGAAATCAAGGTCGGTGATGAAGAACTGGTCGTCATGCGTGAAGATGACATCATGGCGGTCGTCGAGTAACACCACCGGGATACAGCGTTTATAAATAAAACATAATTGATATTACGGAGCTTCTGACGTGTCGGGTTCCGCGACAGCGGGGCAGCACAGCTAGGGTGGTCATCTGCGGGATGGGGAGGTACATTACCCCCGGGATGGCGGCACTGAACAGGGATTCCATCGTGTTTGCAAAAATTTTAGAGGAATAGAACATGGCTGCTAAAGAAGTAAGATTCAGCGACGATGCCCGTTTTCGCCTGGTCAACGGCGTAAACATACTGGCCAACGCCGTTAAGGTTACCCTGGGTCCCAAGGGCCGAAATGTGGTACTGGACAAGAGCTTCGGTGCCCCGACCATCACTAAAGACGGTGTCTCGGTCGCCAAGGAAATCGAGCTTGAAGACAAATTTGAAAACATGGGTGCGCAGATGGTCAAGGAAGTTGCTTCCCAGACCTCGGATGTTGCCGGTGATGGTACTACCACGGCGACGGTACTGGCCCAGGCCATTCTGCGTGAAGGCATGAAGGCGGTTACGGCCGGCATGAATCCGATGGACCTCAAGCGTGGTATCGACAAGGCGGTCGTCGTCGCCGTTGAGGCGCTGAAGA
>Ga0210101_1000131_pt1 | contig 26059 bp, 23 predicted proteins | sample Muzzi_PWC_D1_FD_185534 | JGI IMG/M metagenome (GOLD analysis project Ga0210101, IMG submission 185534) | Wetland microbial communities from San Francisco Bay, California, USA, that impact long-term carbon sequestration - Muzzi_PWC_D1 (SPAdes) | ecosystem: Environmental > Aquatic > Marine >... | reverse complement strand
GATCGAGCGTCACGCCCTGCACACCACGCAACCGAACACCGATCGTCAGGAGGTCGCCGAGGCAGTTACCGTGTGATCGTCAAGTGGGGATCGCCGCTGAAGTTCCACGGGGATCCGGACACCCTCGCGATCGGCGAGCGGGTGATCTGGTAGGGAGAAACTTTGTACCGAACGTTGTCCCCGACTCCACCGAACTCGGCTGAACAGGATCGAACTCCTTGGACTGAGGAGCACTAGATTGATCGCAAACGGCTTCCCAGAGCCAATTCTCAGTCCGGAAACCGGGGTTGGAATCCCCGTAGCGGTACTGCCCGGACCCGCGGTTTGTCGACCAGGCGGCTTGCAGAGCAGGCAGCGTTGCGGCGGTGCCGGGGCGCTTGCGCTAGTGGTGGGCCGTTGATGCAGCCTGGCAGTTCGCGGCGGCAGGGCGATCGACCCGTGATATATACGAGGGAGGCGAGTGTATATACTGCCGGCGATGAGCAAGCACCTCGTAGACATCGATGAGGACGCTCTGCGGACTGCGAGGGCGAAGCTTGGCAGCGAGACGATCAAGGAGACCGTCAATCGTGCGCTTCGCCAGGCCGGTGGTGAGCATCAACGCACGGTAAAACGGCGCCTCGACTTGCTGGCTGGCGCCGAACTGGCCGCTCGCGAGCAGGCATGGCGCTGACTCATCTGCTCGATTCGAGCGTTCTCACGCGCCTGCATCACGCCGCTGTCCGCGACGCGATCGAATCGCCGGCCGAGCGTGGTGAGCTCGCGCGAGCCGGAATCAGCGATTTGGAGATCGGCTATTCCGCTCGCAGCGCAGCCGAGTGGGACCGGCTAGAGGAGGCACTTCGCGCATTCGAGCTCGTGGAGACGACGGCTGAGCACGTGCGTCGGGCCAAACAGAATCAGCGCATGCTCGCAGCCAAGCACCAGCGTGGCCGCAAGGTGCCCGATCTCCTGACTGCCGCCGCCGCGGAGTCACGCAGCCTGATCGTCTTGCACTACGACGCCGATTTCGATCGAATCGCGGCCGTGACCGGGCAGTCGTGCGAGTGGGTCGTGCCAGCTGGTTCAGTCGACTGAAGACAGCGGCCCCCGACTCCACCGAACTCAGCCGAACAGGAACGAACTCCTTGGACTGAGCAGACCTAGATCGACCGCAAACGGTATCCCAGAGCCAATTCTCAGTCTGGAAACCGGGGTTCGAATCCCCGTAGCGGTATGGCCTTATTGGAGAGAGCAGGATCGCCCGCACCTCCCAGGTCACTCAGATTCCTCGCCTCGCCGAATGCGCTCGACACCAGCGCTTTCAGGCGTACCTGACCGGCGTTGCGGTCGATCTCGACGTGCAGGCGGAAGGCGTCGAAGACGGCACGCCGCACATCAGGACCGGCGGTGGCGAGTCGCTCGCCGAGGTCGGGCAGGGCGTCGAGGACCGCGCGAGCGTCGGCAGGATCGACGGCAGTGCTGTCGCGCTGTGAGTCCTCGATCTGTGCGAGGACCGATTGCGCCTCGGCGCGTTCTGCCTTGAGCTCGCGGATTCGCCTGCCGACCTCGACGGGATCGACGCCCGCCTCGATCGCGGCGAGTTGCCGCTCGATCTTCTGCTCGACCGCGGCGATCCGACCGGCGATGCGTTTGTGCTTGTCTCCGTCGCGGTTGCGCAGCTCCCCGGTCAGGCTCGCGCTCTGGCGGCCGAAGTGGGCGAGCCGGTCGGCGCCGAATATCCGCGTGGCGAAGAAGCTGTCAATCAGCGCCGTGAGGCTGTCCTCACGGACGTACTGCCATTTGCCGTGGCCGACCGCCGCGGCGGCCCTGTCGCCGTATGAGGCCCGGAAGCCGCAGGTGTAGTAGGTCGGCTCGCCCCTGCGCGAGCGGCCCTGCATCCGCAGCGGGTTGTGCCCGGTGGCGCAGTGGACGATGCCGCGCAGCAGGTACGACCGTTTCTGCGGCCGGCGACGGCGGTTGCCGCCCTGGCCGGTGCTGCGCCGCTGCATCTCGGCCTGCGCTCGCTCGAACTGCTCATCGGAGATCAGCGCCTCGTGGCGATCGTCGGCCTCGACCCATTCGTCCCGCTCGCGCCGCACGACCGGCCCGACGCCCTGCTTGTGGGCGCGCGAGTCGAGCCGGTTCCAGTAGAGGCGACCGGTGTAGGTCGGGTTTTCGAGCATCGACTTGATCGTCGTCTTCGCCCACTTGCCGGAGGTGTTGCGGCTGGAATCGACGTGGGAGGGAGGCGGCGGCCCGCCGGGCCGGTTCAGCTCGTTGGCGATTTCCTTGTAACCGGCGCGGGCGAGGAAGCGATCGAATATCTCTGCAATCACCGGCGCCTGCTCGGGCTCCACCACCAGGCGCGACTTCGTATCCCCGGCCTTCGCTCGCGCCGGGTCGGGATGAACCTCGTGTCGCAGCCGGTAGCCGTAGGGCGCCCTGCCGCCGTTGCGGAAGCCCTGCCGCGTGTTCTGCTTCTGCCCGCGCCGGACTTCGCGCCCCAGCTTCTCGACCTCGAACTGATCGAGCGCCTGGAACATGTGGCGGATCAACCGCCCCTCAGGGCTGGTCTGATCGCCGGCCGTCAGCGCGTAGAAGACCTCGACACCTGCCCGCGTCATCTCCCGCTCGTAGGTCAGCGCATGGAACAGATCGCGGCTCAGCCGCGAAGTCCCATAGACGATCACCGCATCGAAGCGCCGTGCGTCCCGCTCCTTGGCCTCGCGCAGCAGCTCCGCCCATCCGGCACGATCGTCCCGCCGCCCGGCCTCCTGGTCGGTGAAGTCGCAGACGATCTCCCCGCCCAGCTCCTCGGCCTTCGTCTCGCAAGCCTCCCGCTGCGAGGGGAAGGAAAGCGTCGGGTCCTGCTTGTCCTTGGTCGAGAGCCGCCCGTACCAGGCAAAGCGCCGCCCCGCGCCCACAGCCGACCGCGGCCGCTTCTCAGCACCCATCAGATCGCCTCTTCGTCGTCTCAAGACCCATCGCGATCCATTGTGTCGGGCTTGTCTCGAGCCGTCAAAATCGCCCAGCCGAGCCGCAGCCGACAGGCGCGGCGAGTCAGGGCGAGGAAGCGAAAACCACCAGAGCAGCGGCGAGGGTGGCGGCGAATTGGACGCACCGATGGCCCGGCAGAACGACCACCACGGGACCGGATGGGGAGTCCGCGAATGCGGCTGGGTTGGGGGAGTAAGTAGTCGGCGCTGTGCCCTGGTCGTTGAAAGGGGTATGGGGAGTAGGAAGTCAGCATCGCCCGATCGCCGCAATCGCCTTCACGAAGGGGAATGCCGGACGTTCCGGTGTCCGGGGTGCGAGGCGCAGAACGAGGTGGAGAACGAGGCGCAGAACGAGGTTGGCGCGAACCGCAGAACGAACCGCAGGATGACCCGCAGAACGAACTCTCTCGGCTGCACCTTGACGACTGCTCCATGTCTCACTCCCTTGTCGTTGAGAACGGCGGATTGCGTCACCTGGACGAATTGGCAGACGCGAATCAGTAAAGAAACTGTCACGTTTGTCACGGAGCAGTCACAGGCGGCTTCAACGAGGCTGGCTCCGTCCGATAGGCGGTGAAATGCTGGATGGCCTGATGCCCGACTCCGTTCTCTGGCCACTCGATTCGCACACCGCCGCGAAGCACCGCGTCCTCCGTGCTTACCTCGACGGGTGGCTTCCCGTCCTGGGCCATCAAGCCCAGCGAGCCGTTTCCTATGGCGACGACGAACCTCGGCTGCTGCTGGTCGATGGCTTTGCCGGGCCGGGGCGTTACGAGACGGGTGAGCCGGGCTCGCCGCTCATCATGTTGGACGCCCTCCTCTCCCACCAGAGCTTCGACGAACTGAGGGGCGTTCAGTTCACGTTCTTCTTCATCGAGCACGACGAGGATCGTGTCGAGCACCTGCGTGGGGAGATTGGGGCCTTGGGGGAGCTGCCGGACAACGTTTCCGTCGAGATCGAGCACGGGGAGTTCGAGAGCACCTTCGCCTCGGTTATCGACCCGATCATCGAGCTGGGCGCCCACCTGATTCCGACCTTCGCGTTCATCGACCCGTTCGGCTATTCGAGCGCGTCAATGTCCATCACGGGCCGGCTGCTCGACTTCCCCCGGTGCGAGACGCTCTTCTTCCTGCCGATGTCCTTCATCCATCGTTTCGTTGGTCGAGAGGGGCAGGAGACGGCCCTGACCTCGCTCTTCGGAACCGACAAATGGCAGGGGGCAATCCCGCTCCAGGGTGAGGCGCGGACCGCCTATCTGCTGGAGCTCTTTGAACGTCAGCTCGAACGGAGCGGTGGAGTCAAGTTCGTCCGCTCATTCCAGTTGCGCACGCAGGATGGGCAGGACTATCGCCTCGTTTTCGGCCTCGGGCACCTCAAGGGTCTAGAATTCGCCAAGAACGCGATGTGGAGCGTCGACCCCGTGGCGGGAACCTCGTACACCGCGACTACCGAGTCCGGGCAGGAGGTCCTGTTCAGCCCGGGAGACACGGTTGATACGGGGCCGCTCCTCGCCGAGCTGCGCTCCCGGTTCGGGATGGAGTGGTTCACGATCGACCAGGCCGACCGATGCACCCTGGTCGATACGCCATTCCGCAAAGCGCACCTTCGGAAGCTCACCCTCCAGCCGGCAGAGCGAGAAGGCGAGCTCGAGGTTCAGCGTCCGGGACGCGGATTCAAGGACGCCAAACTGCGATTCTGTTCGTAGTTGCGGGCCGAGACATCTGACCGGAATGCGAACATTTGTTCGTATCACCTAGAGGGGACGCCCAGCGGCCGGCGAAAGGAGCGTGAGCATGGCGGACAACAGCGCGATCGAGTGGACCGAGGCGACCTGGAACCCGGTCACCGGCTGCTTCCAGGTGTCTCCCGGTTGCGCTCACTGCTACGCCAAGACCTTCGCCGAACGGTGGCGGGGAGTTCCCGGGCATCCCTACGAGCAGGGATTCGAGCTCCGGCTTTGGCCGCAGCGTCTAGAGCAACCACTGCGCTGGGCGAGGCCCCGAATGATCTTCGTGAACTCGATGAGCGACCTGTTCCACGAGGACATTCCCGAGGAATACATCGAGGAAGTGTTCGAGGTCATGGGCAGGGCCGACCATCACACCTTCCAGATTCTGACCAAGCGCCACGAGCGCCTTGCGGAGCTGGCGCCGTCCCTCCCGTGGCACCCCAACATCTGGATCGGCGTGTCGATCGAGAACCGTCGTTTTGTCCATCGGGCCGACTATCTACGGGAGGTCGATGCAGAGGTCCGCTTCATCTCTGCCGAGCCCCTGCTCGGCCCCTTGGACGGTCTGGACCTATCCGGCATCCATTGGCTGATCGCCGGAGGCGAGTCAGGGCCAAAGCACAGGCCGATGAAAATCGAGTGGGCGCGTGAACTTCGTGACCGTTGCCTAGACGAGGAAGTCGCGTTCTTCTTCAAGCAGTGGGGTGGCCACCGGCCAAAGTCCGGCGGGCGCCTGCTTGACGGCCGCACCTGGGACGAGATGCCAGCACAAAGAGTCGCTTTGGCAACGGCCTAGAGTTCGACAGACGGATCGGGTGCAAACGTTGGATACTTTTCTTGTTCGTACATCCGGACGAAGGAGGGACGATGGCGATCGATCAGGGCTTGGTGGGCAACATGGCGGCCAAGCTGATGGAGCAGCTTGAAACCAACTATGGCGAGGACGCCACGATAAAGGCGGCCTGTGTGATCGTGGCAGTCGATCACGGTAACCAAAACACGGTCCATTTCGACTTCGGACCGGGGCTGGCTTCGTACGAGGGCCTCGGTTTGCTTGAGGAAGTCAGCCGAAATCTTGGACCTGGTGGAGGCCGCCCCTAGAAGTCGTATTCCAGTGCCCTGATGCCGGTGGGTCGCTAGTCTGAAGACGTGCCTGCTCCATCTAGTCCGCATTCTCCCGAGACACACGACTTGCTCAGCGCCCCCATGCGTGCGTGGGCCGAGAAGATGTTCGCGCAGTTTGAGGGAATCAAACGGCAACATCGAGGTGAGACTGGAAGACGCCGAGAGGACGATGTTCGGGAGTTCCTGCGGGCTTTCTTGCCGGAGCGGCTAGGTGTGGGTTCGGGTGAGATTGCCGCCTCGGATGGGTCGGTATCCCCGCAGATGGACTTGATTGTTTACGACCGCCTGGAGACTCCGCTGCTCGATCGGTCGGAATCGTCAATTGTGGTTCCGGTAGAGGGTGTGTATGGCGTAATCGAGGTGTCTTCTCGCCTCGACGTGACGAAGCTTCGCCAAGATGTAGAGAAGATTCGGGACGTAAAGGCATTGCGTAAGAATGCGTACTGGGACCGCGACGATGACATCGTGGTTTCGTATGCGCCCCACGGCGATGCGCAAACTGTTTGGCCGATTCTTGGCTTCTGCTTTGGATACGAGGGAAATGAACTGGACAATCTTCGAGGGGCATTGCGTGACCTTGACGAGGACGATCTACCCAACAACCTGGACATGCTCTGTGTGTTGAACCAGGGGTGTATTGCGAACGCCGAGATTGGCTCAGGGGGAAGCGTCGGACAGATCAGGGGTGCTCCATACCCCGGAACGCAACGCCTTCCCATTGCCAATGATGATGGCGGTATAGGCGGTGGTTTGATGTTTTTCTATCTGCTTGCTGGGGGCTTGTTGATGCAGGGTGGAACTACGCGCATCAATATGGCTCGCTATCTCGGGCGGCCTGGCTGAACCATCGGCGGCCTGCTGACCGGCGCGGCTTCTCGGGGGCCGAGGCAGGGTACGGACTGCCTGCGACAGCCCGCATCCCTCCCTGTGGCCTGCGCCTCGACCCCCGAAAAGCCGCACTCGCTCGCATGCGTCAGCTCCTCGGGTCGAGGTCGGCCAGCAGTTCCTCGCAGGCGTCGTAGCCGAGGCGGAAGCGCTCGTTGGTGGCGGCGTCTTCCTCTCTGGACTCGCGCTCGGTGATGGATTCGAGCAGGACGCGCTCGGCTTCGCCGTGGAGGCGCTGGAGGAGTTCCATCAGGTCGTGGGCCGGCATCGTGAGGTCGAAGGAGTCGCGGTCGTCCTCGGTGCTCCACCCGATGTCCTCCAATAGGCGGAAGTCTTCGCCGAACTCGATGCCGAGGCGTTCGGCGGTGGCGAAGTCCTCGGTCTCCTCCAGGGCGATCCAGATGTCGCCCACTGCGCCGAGGTGGTTGCGGACCAGCTCGTAGACGCCGTCTCGCTGGTCCCGGTCGATCTTGGCGGTGGTGCCGGGCATGGTGCCCTCCCTTCGGGTAGGGCACCGGAGAGCCGCCGGTGATGCCGCCCTGCGCGGGCGTGGCGAGTACCGTCTCGCTTGCATCGAAGGCTTGGTCTTCGGTGCCAGGCCCCGGGGTGTTCCACCACCGCCGGGGCCATCTCTATGTCTTGCGAGCCGGCGAAGGTAGCGCCGTCGGCCGGAATTTCAAGTCGGGTCTCCGCAGCCGCGCCGGACGCCGATCTCAGTCGGTCCTACCGCACCCTCCGCTTTCCTTCTGTGGAGCCAAATCCAGTGCCGCTTCGATCGGCACGATGATCTCTCCGTTAGCCTGAATTTCCGGCGCGCCCTGCCGTTCGCCCACCCGGCAGACCGCCCCGCCGTCCGAGCTTGGCGAGTGGGCCGTACGGCTTAGTCAGGTGTGATCTAGCGAACGATTCGGCTGGTTCTTGGACGGTCAGAATCCGCCCGGCGAGCCGGGGTCGCCGTGCTCCAGGCGTGAGAGCTGGACCCGCAGCCTGTTCTGTCCGCTTTGAGGTCCATACTTTTCCCAATGGCGTCCGAGAGATTCACCTAGTATGGGGACCCGAGCCGGGGCCGAGAGCTTCACCGCGCCCGAGGCGCCGAACCAGCGGCGCTACGAGGCGTTGCGCGCCTACTTCGTCGAGGGCGCCACCGCCCAGCAGGTCGCCGAGCGCTTCGACTACGCCCGCTCGACGGTCGAGACCCTGGTCCGCGACCACCGCGCCGGGCGCCTTCGGCTGTTCGCCTCCTCGCGCCCGGGCCCGCGCAGCGCGCCGCGCGCGGAGCGGGCGCGCGATCTGGTCCTCGCCCTGCGTCGCGCCGGGCGCTCGCTGGCCGAGATCGAACGGGCGACGAAGAAGGCCGGCACGCCGCTCGGCCGGACGGCGATCTGGGAGCTCTGCGCGGAGGCCGGCCTCGGCCGGCTCGAGGAAGTCAATCCGGAGAGCGGCGAGCCGGTCGCGGTGGCGCCGAAGGCGCGGCCGCTCGAGGCGGGGGAGTGGCCGACCGAAGGCGCCCTGGCAAGCGAGCACGCCGGTCTCTTCCTGCTCGTGCCCGAGCTGGTCGAGCTCGAGCTGGACGCGCTGGTCTCAGCGGCGGGGTACCCGCGGACGAGCCAGCTCCCCGCGCTTCACTCGGTGCTCTCGCTGCTGGCGCTGAAGCTCTACGGCCGGCGCCGGCGCTCGCACGTCCAAGACGTCGTCCACGACCCCGCCCTCGGGCTCTACTGCGGGCTTCGGGCCCTGCCCAAGCGCTCGCATCTGAGCGGCTACTCCTACCGGATCGAGCGCGCCCAAAACGAAGCGCTGCTCGCCGCGCTCGTCCCCCGTCAGCGCGCTGCGGGCCTGCTCGGCGAGGGTCGGGACTTCAACCTCGACTTCCACGCGATCATGAGCTACGGCGAGGATGCGGGCCTTGAGGAGCACTACGTGCCGCGGCGAAGCCAGCGCACCCGCTCGGTGCTCAGCTTCTTCGCCCAGGACGGCGAGGAGCGCACGCTCTGCTACGCCAACGCCGACCTCCCCAAGGCCGAGGCGGCGCGCGAGGTGATCCGCTTCTGCGAGTTCTGGGAAGGCTCGACGGGCGAGCCGCCGAAGATGCTCGTCTTCGATTCGAAGCTGACCACCCACGCCGAGCTCGCCGAGCTCGACCGCCGCGGGGTTGGCTTCATCACCCTGCGCCGCCGCGGCGGCAAGCTGATGGAGCGGATCGCCGCCCTGCCCGAGGAGGCATGGCAGCCGGTTCGACTCGATCGCCCCGGCAAGCACCGCAACGTCAAGGCTGCCGAGTCGGAGGTCGAGCTTTCAGGGCGCGGCTTCCGCCAGCTCGCCGTCAGCGGCCTCGGCCGCGAGCAGCCGACGCTGATCCTCACCAACCGCCACGAGCTCTCCACCAAGCAGCTCGTCGAGCGCTACGCGCAGCGCTGGCTGATCGAGAACGGACTCGCCCACCAGATCCGCGCCTTCCACCTCGACTGCCTCGCCTCGCAGGTGCCGCTCGCGGTCGATCTCGACACGACGCTCAGCGTGCTCTGCGACTCGGTCTACCGGCGCTTCGCCCGCACGATCCAAAACGGCTATGCGACGGCCACCGCGGAGACGATCTTCCGCCACTTCATCACCGCTCCCGGCGAGCTCCGCTTCGGCCCCGAGAGCGTCAAGGTCATGCTGCGCTCGCGGGCGCACACGCCGGTGCTGCTCGACGCCGGCTACGAGGAGCGCAGCGTCGCCGTCCCTTGGTGGGAGGGGCGGGAGCTGAGCTTCGCCTTCAAGCCCGCATGACCCTGCCCGCCGGCGATCTTGGCGCGCCAGGAAAGTAGGGTCGATTGAGCGCACCGGAAATCGAGGTTAGGGACGAAACGCTGTAGCGGTATTACGATGCCAAGACGTGCAAGCGCCTTGGCCCCATCTTCTTCGTGGTCAGCCGCGCCGCTTCTGAATCGCTCGGCAGCGATTGCTTCGGCTTCTTCGTCTAGGCGGCGGGCCTCATCGTAGGTGTCGATGTTGGCGGGCCGATGGGCGGTCATGCGGTCGCACCCTCGTCCGGCTCTCGGCTATCGCCACCCACCAAACGTTCGATTGCGGCGATGAACACCGTGGCGCCGTTGACGGATTCGAACGCCTCCTCGGCAGTCGGCGGTGCGGCCTCATAGTCGCCTTTTTCGCGCGCGGCCTTCGCCCTGCGGGCCAATGCGCTGAGCTCTTGGTCGAACTCCCCGGTCGCCACGGACGCGGCACTGAAGAGAGTCCAGGTCCCGGTGTGGGTCTTTGCGTGATCGCCCCGCTCTGACAACGCAGCTCGGGCTGCGTTCAGCATCGCGTAGTAGGCAGAGCTCGCGGCAGCGCCTGGATGCCCCGACTTGATGACTTCTCGAGCAACCGCCAGCCGGTCGCGCGCCTGCTCCATGAACTCCTCCGAGCGAGGGCTCAATCCAGTGCGCTCCCGGCTAGAACTACCTTGTCGCGGTCGACCTCCTGAATGAAGAAAGACTCGATCTCGCGGCGGCCCTGCAACCACTCGGGATCGAAGACATGGACCGAGTAGGTGAACGGACTCTCGTCCTCGGCCAGTGCCGCCGCTTCGCTGAGATCCATCGCCAATCGCCGCTGGCGTTCCCGATCCCCCTCCGCAATGACCAGCAGATCCACGTCGGAATCCCGACGGGGGGCCTCTCTACGTGCGCGGGAGCCGTAGAGCCAGAGCCCGCGCAGATCGTCTCCGATCGCATCGTCCATCAGAGCGACAAAACGCCGCACGGTATTGCGCTCCGCCTCGGACAGCGAGGCGGCGGCGAGTTGGTCGTCGAGTCGGGTAGCCATCTCTTTGAGGATACGGAGGTGCGAGGCGACCTTCGAAACTTCGTCCCGAAATTCGGTCGCACCGAGTTTCTCGGCCGGGTTCCGATGGCGACGCGGTGGGCCCGACAAACGTCAACGTCCGGCGCGCCCAGATGGAACGGACGCTCCCTCGAATACCGCGGGATCGAGGAAGGCCCGCATCAGCTTCTCGTGGGCGCGGTGGCGGAGCGCCTGCGCCTCCAGCCGGACCGCGGCGGCATAGCGCGCCGGGTCGGACGGGAGGCTCTCGGTGAAGCGTCTCTCGAGGACGCGCTCCGCCGCCCAGGCGTAGACAGCATTGGCGGCAACCTCCACCTCCAGCATCCTGTAGGGCAGGTACTCGCGAACGCGCCGGCGCGGCAGGCCGGCGCGCCGAGCGGCGCGCTCGAGGGCGCGAAACTCCCGCCGGCCCTCGTACACCGTAACCACCCCCGACTCGGGATCGAACTCGGCCTCGATCTGGGAGTCGACGTCCTTGCGCGCGATCTCGCGTACCCAGCCGCTGGCCCGGTGGCGAACGATCAGCACCTCGAGCTCCGCCGAGTGACCCGCCGCCTCGGCCGTGACGGTGAGCCGCGATCCCGGCTCGGCGCTCGCCTGCGCGCGCACCCGGCCGCCGATCCGCGACCAGCCCCGGCTGCCCGGCTTCGGCACACGGCCGGCGCCCCGAAAGCGCGCGGTGATTCCGGGGTCGGCCTTCAGCGCGACGTCGGTTCCCTCCGCGACGCGCATCGGGTCGAAGAGGATTGAGAAGCGGCGCTGCTCGCCGGGGTGGAGGCGGAGCGGCGACTGCTTGAAGCGCATCGCGGCATCGGGCCCGATCTCCTTCCCGGCCTCCGGCGGGCCGCCATTCGCGCTCGGCGGCATTCGGTCGCCATCCTCGTCGTGCAGCGGCGCCCGCCCGCTGGCCTCCGCGCCGCGTCCGAAGCCGGCTGAGCCGGGTGCGTCGAAGGCGCTGCGAAGCGCGTCGTTGAGCGCCCGCAGACCCACCTGATCGCGGGCGCGCAGCTCGCGTCCGGGGCGGACGGCGCCGCTCTCGGCGCGCCTCTCCTCGGCTTCGACGATCGGCCGCAGCGCGAGGTCGATCGCCGCTCGCAGCTTGCGGACCACGGGGTGGTGCTCGTTCAGCCCGGAGCGGTCGACCTTGACCAGCACCTGCGGTCGGGCGGAGTCGAGGGCCTCGCGCTGCAGCCGCTCGATCCCGTCGCAGACGACCTCGCCAAACAGATGCCGAGCGCCCGGTCGGCCCTCGTAGTCGCCGAGGGTCGTTTCATGCACTGCGCGGCCGGAACGGACCAGCAGACCACCGCGGCGCATGGCCCGCGACGGGCTCAGCGGAATCGGCGCGGCGGCGCGGCGGACGACGATCCGGGCCTCCACGTCGCCGGCGAGCCTCACGGTCTCGTCGAGCAGCAGCGGTCGCTCGGGGTCCGGCTCGGGTGCCGCGTACAGCACCAGCCCCGGCGTCTCTCCAGGCAGCTCGAGCCACAGCTCGCGGTTTGGGTCCTCGAGCACAGGGCGAAGCTGCACGAGGTTCGAGATCAGGCTGCGAAGGCGGGTGGCGCTCGGCGGCTTGGTCCCGGTCAGCGGCACGGTAACCCGCGCCCCCCGCTCCAGTCCCAGCGCCCGCCGCGCCCGGGGGTCGTCCGCCTCGTCGAGCACGTGAACGTAGAGGTAGGGATCGTCGCCGGCCGATGGCAGGAACCAGGACTCGACCGCGCGCCCGTCGCGTATCCCCTCGATCCGTCCCGCGCCCTGGGCGAGCCAGACGTCGCGGAGCCCGCGTCCGAACAGCCCCCGCTGGCCGTCGTCCTCGGGGAGCTCGCCCAGCGCCCCGAGCCGGGCATCGACCTGTTCGGCGTTGACGCCGACGCCATCGTCCGCACATCGCACCTCAGCGCGCCAGGGGCGTTGGGCGGGCAGGCCCAGCGCTCGCAGCTCGCGCACCCAGCGCTCCCTCCACCTGGGGTCGGCCGGGCCTATGTAGAGCTGTATCCGGCCGCTGGACCGCCCCCCGGCCGCGATCGCGGCATCGGCGTTGGTGACCAGCTCGACGAGGATCTGCGAGAGATCGAGCCCCCCCTGGGCGAAGTTCTCCCGAAAGTAGCGACCGCGCACCCGGCCAGGCCGGACCCGATCGCCGAGCTGCGCGGCTGCCACGGCGCTAATGCCTTCCGGTCAGATCGACGCGGGGTCGAACGCCGAGGCCTCGTCGAGGCCGAGCCAGTCCAGCATCTCTTGATGTCGCTCATGACCCGAGTCGGCGAGGATCTCCTTCAGTTCCGCGTACCCCCAGCGGCCGCCACAGTCCTCCGGCGGGCAGGCCCCCTTGGCGGCAACGAGGACCGGGTATCGAACCTCGGGATCGGCGTCGAGGAGCTCCTCGACGACGATCTCGTGCTCCCAGTCGTCGCCAAGGTCATAGGTGTAGAGGAGGCGGTCGCCGACATCGCCGATCAGCCGGGAGAGGCGCACCCGCCGCTCGTCGGCGAGCCTGAGCTCCGGCTCGGGCTCGCCGAATTCCTCCTCGCCGCTTCTGAAGACGTGCAGGTGATAGCCCGCCCAACCGAACGCGGCCAGGATCGTCTCGTGCAGTCGATCGAGCGTGACCTCGCCATCGAGCTGCAGCCGTCGCCAGACAGGTGGCTTGGACACCCCCAGGAGCTTGACCTTGACCTGCACGACGACGCCCGCAGGGCTGTCTCGGTTCTGGGCCATCGCCACTGCACTCGATCGGTCGCTCATCCGACTTCTCCTTGTCTCGTCTGTTCGCGGTCTGGACGACGACGGCGACGGTAGGACTGTCGGCGGACGGAGCCTGCGCCCCCTCAGGGAGAGTCTCGCCGACGGAGGCGGATGGGCGCGGCAGTGAAGGGGCCGGTCAGGCGGTGGTCTGTTGTTCCTCACCCTCGCGCGAGTCGAGGTCACGAGCGATCGCCTGAGCCTTCGAGCCGCGCTCCAACCGCCTGTCCGTAAGAGGATTGAGCACGCCGCGCAGGGTCGACATCACCGCCCACCTGCGGGGGCGGATGATCCGGGGGGCGCGCCGTTCGATCCCCTTCGCGATCGCCTCGCCGGCGGCGGAGGGATGGAGGCGCTTTCGCAGCGGCCTTGGAAGGGTGGCCAGACCGGCGATCACGGGGTCCTGGTCGATCGCGCGACGAACCATCTCGGTGTGGATGAACCCGAAGTAGGCGACGCTGGCGCTCGCTCCGTGCTGCGCCAACTCCACCCGCAATGCCCGCCCGAACTGCTCCACGCCGGCCTTGCTGATCGCGTAGGGGATAACGCCGACCCCCTTCACGAACGCGGCGACCGAGGCGACCACGACCACGTGCCCCTTCCTCCGGACGATTTCGGGCAGGGCGGCGTCGACGGTCCTCACCACGCCGAGCAGGTTCACCTCGATCACCCGCTCCCAAGCCTCGTTCGCCATTGCACGGAAGGTCGCGGCCCTGCAGAGGATGCCAGCGTTGGCCACCACAACGTCGAGTCCGCCGAACCGCTCCACGGTCGCCGCGACCGCCCGCTGCATCGCTCCGCGGTCGGTGACGTCGGCGGCGAGGCCGATCGCGCGATCCTCGTCGAGCTTCGCGGCGGCCGCGTCTGCGGCCTCTGCGTCGAGGTCGACCACCACGACCGAGGCGCCGCGGGAGACGAGGGCAGTCTAAATCGGAGCTCACGCCTCGACAAGGTCCCTCGGAGCGCCGAGCCGCTCCGCCGCAGTCAGGGAGCGACCGCGGAGTCCACTCGGTTGCGTCGGAACTCGCCTGGTGGCATACCGAACTCGGCCTTGAAGGCCCTGTTGAACGCGGCGTCGGAGCCATAGCCGACCCGGGTGGCGATCTCGGTGAGCGGCAGGGAGGTGTTCGTCAGGTGGGAGGCGGCCGTGAGCATGCGCCAGCGGGTCAGGTACTGGCGCGGCGACAGCCCCAGGTGGGTGCGAAATCGGGCGGTGAGGGTCGAGGTCGAGACCGCCGCCTGCTCGGCGAGCTGGTCGAGCGTCCAGGCTCGGTCGGGGGCGGCATGGATCGCGTGCAGCGCCGCCGCGGTGGGGGGATCGCCCAAGCCGCGAAGCCAGCCACCCTCACCTCCGCCGGCGTCGAGGGCGCCGATGCAGGAGCGAAGGGCAGCGATCAGAACCAGCTCGGCGAGCCGTTCGAGGGCCAGGTCGGAGCCCAGGTCCGGATTCGTCAGCTCGTGGGCGGCTGCGCTGAGGATCGCTTCCATGCGCGGCTCTGCGCTTGCCTTCGCCGAGAGGAAGACCACGGGCGGGAGAAAGTCGAGCAGGGGGTTGAAGCCGTTGCGATCGAAGACGTACCCCCCGCAGACCATCTCGGTCTGTCCGTGGCCGTGGCCGACGGCGTAGACCCGATCGGCCCGCTCCTGCCGGCGCGCGGCCAGCTCGGCGATGTCGAGCGGCTGGGCGCCGTCCCCGGCTTTGCCGAGGATGTCATGGGCATCGCCGTGCGGCAGCAGCAGCAGATCGCCGGGGGCCAGCTCGACCGTCTCGTCCCCTACTCGGACGGTGCTTCGCCCGCGGCGGAGGCAGTGGACGTACGCCGTGTTGCCGGCCTTTGGAACCCGCAGCCCCCACGAACCCGCGCCTTCCAGCAGGCAGTAGAGATCCGATCGAAACCGGAACTGAGCGAGCACCGGGGCGAGGGCGTCCACGGGAGCCCAGGCTACACGCGGCCGATCGGCGAGTTCCGGGGCAGGCTGGCGGATCGGACAACGAGTTCGGTCGGAAGATCATTGTCTGGGGGGTGGATGCGTGATTCGATTCGACGTCAATGCGAGCCTGGAGGTGCTGAGATGAAGGTGATCCACCACGTGTCCCAGATCGGCGCGGCCCCGGAGGAGGTCTACTCCGCGCTGACGACGCAGGAGGGGCTGGCTGGCTGGTGGTCGAGCGAGGTGGCGACGCCGGAGGCCGAGGTCGGAAAGGTGGTCGAGTTCACCTTCCAGAGCGACTTCAACCCCCGCATGGAGATCACCGAGCTGGATTCCGGCAAGGCGGTCGGCTGGAAGTGCACCGGCGGCCACGACCCCTGGGCGGACAACACGTTCCGCTTCGAGCTGATTCCCTCCGAGCTGAAGCCCGGTGGCACGACGCTGCGCTTCTGGCAGCACTACGCGACCGAGCTCAGCGACGACGCATACGGCACCTACAACTACAACTGGGGCTACTACCTGGAGAGCTTGCGCCTGCTCTGCGAGGAGGGCGTCGGACACCCGTTTCAGCCCTGAGCATACGATCCCGATCGTCGAGGGAGCGGATTGGCTACTTTCCCTGCGGGAGGGGGGCGGTCGATTGCTGATTCGTCAGCGGCCCCAGGCGACCTATCGTCGGCCTGTCGAAGAACGAGGTCGGGGTCGTTGTCCTCGTAGGACGATGCCGATGGCCGCAAGCTCAGGGAGGAGTGCAAGATGAAAAAGCGTTCGAAGCTGTTCGATCATCTGACCTACGCGAACGTGATGGTCACGTTTCTGGCGTTCATCGTCCTCGGCGGCGGCGCCGCCTTCGCGGCGCTCGGCAAGGGGACGGTCGGCACCAGGCAGTTGAAGAAGAACGCCGTGAAGGTCGGGAAACTCGGGCCGGAAGCGGTCAAGGCGGGCAAGCTGGCGCAGAACGCCGTGCCGACCAACCGGATCCGCAACAACGCGGTGTCGTCGAGCAAGGTCGCCAGCGGCTCGATCCTCACCGACAAGATCGCCGCCGGTGCGGTGACCTCCAGCAGGCTCGGCAATAACGCGGTGATCCCCGACAAGATCGCCGACAACGCGGTTACCGAGCAGAAGGTGGGCACCGATGCGATCGGCGCTCCGCAGTTGAAGAGCATCGTCGTGAGATCGAACAGCGTCGTGATCCCGAACGGAGGGAGCGGCGTCGTCTCGGCGAACTGCGAGAGCGGAGAGCAGGTGGTCGGCGCCGGAACCAGCTGGGCCGCCGACGGCGAAGAACGTTACACGAACTACGCTCACATCACCGGGAACGGCGCCATCGCGCGAGGGAACCAGCTCACCGGGTCGAGTCAGACGTTCAGCGTCGAAGCGTACTGCCTCTCCGGCTGAGCTAGGGCGGGCGCCGAAGTCGGAGCAACTCTTCGAGGGCCGGGCGTTCGCCCGGCCCTCGCTCGTCGGCGCTCGGGTCCCGCTTGAAATCGGCCCGCATATTTGCTGTCATATTGGCTGACGCGAAATGTCGAGCACGTCCGCCACCCGTCCCTATCGCATGACCCGCCGCGCCGAGGCCTTCGCCGAGACGCGCAAGGCGATCCTCGACGCGACGATCGAGATCAGCGAACCGCGGGCGCCGCTGTCCGCGATCGCCGCCAGGGCCGGGGTTTCCGAGCGCACGCTGCTGCGCCACTTCGGCAGCCGGGACGGGCTGCGGGCGGAGGCGATCCGCGAGAACCTCGCGCGCCGCGAGGCCGAACGCTTCGACGTACCGGCGGGCGACGTCTCGCAGGCGGTAGCCGCGCTCGTCGGGCAGTACGAGGCGGTCGGCGACCGGGCCCTGCACCTCCTCGCCGAAGAGGGCGTCGACCCGCAGGTCGACGACGGGCTCGCGAAGGGGCGCGACCTGCACCGGCGATGGGTCACCGAGAAGCTCGGTCCGCTGCTCGACCGCTGCGACGCCCCGACCCGCCGGCGCCGCATCGCCCAGCTCGTCGCGATCTGCGACGTCTACACCTGGAAGCTGCTGCGACGCGACAGTGGCCTCGGGCGCGCCGAGACCGAACGCGCGATCCGCGAGTTGATCGATGCGGCGATCGACCTGGGAGGCGGGTCCAGCCGATGAGGATTGCGATCCTCGCAGAGGGCACCCGCGGCGATTTCGGGCCGCTGGCCGGGCTCGGCGCGCAGCTGACCCTGCGCGGCCACGAGGTCGCGATGACCGCCAGCGAGGAGTTCCGGCCGATGGTCGAGGCGGCGGGCGTGCGCTTCGTCCCGCTGCCGGTCAGCCTCACCGCCTACATCGCCACCGACGAGGGACAGCGATTGCTGCACCGCGGCTGGTTCCCCACGATGCGGAGGGTGCAGCAGCTCTTTCACGTTCACCGCGAGGGCATCGAGGACGCGTTCGTCGAGGCCGCCGAGGGCGCCGGAGCGCTCGTCACCACGCTCAACACCCAGGACCGCGCCCAGTGCCTGGCCGTCGCCCGCGGGCTCCCGCACGCGGTCGTCCACTTCTTCCCGGTCTTCCCGACCGGCGAGTTCGCGGCCCCGATGCTGACCGGGCGGCGCCTGCCCACCGCGGCCCTGCGCCGCGCAACGCACCGCGCCAGCGCCCAGCTCTGGTGGCTCGCCAACCTCGGCGACAACCGGGCGTTCGCCCGTCGCCTCGGGCTCCCGCGCGTGCCGCGCTCGACGGTCCATCTCAGTGCCGATCCGAACTCCCTGCTGCTCCAGGCGTTCAGTCCCAGCCTGGTGCCGAAGCCGCGCGACTGGAGCGACAACCATGCCCTCACCGGGTTCTGGCAGCTCCCGCCGAACGCCCGCGCCGCCCTCGACGAGGAGCTCCGCGAGGACCTCGCCACCTGGATCGACGGCGGCGAACGGCCCGTCTTCCTCGGCTTCGGCAGCATGCCGGTGCTCGATCCGGAGGGGTTCCTTGCGATGGCGGCGGAGGCGACGCGCTCGCTCGGCGTCCGGGCGGTGCTCAACGCGCCATGGGCCGGCCGCGCCGGCGTGGCCGCCGAGCTGCCCGAGCACGTGCGGATCGTGGGGGCGGTGGACCACGGACGCCTCTTGCCGCGCTGCGCCGCCGCCGTGCACCACGGCGGCGCCGGCACGGTGGGCGCCTCGCTGCGGGCGGGCCTGCCGACGATGGTCTGCTCGGTATGGGGCGACCAGCCGTTCTGGGGCCGGCGCCTGGCGTGGCTCGGCGCCGGGGCGCACCTGCCGTTCAAGCGTCTCGACGGGCCGAATCTCGAAGCGGGCCTGCGCACGCTTCTCGCCGGCCCCACCCGGGAGCGAGCCGCCGCGCTGGGGGCGGCGGTTCGCGCCGAGGGCGACGGGACCGAGAGGGCCGCCCGGCTGCTCGACGACTGGCTCCTCGGGGCGGACCCCCGATCGGGCCCCGCCTCGTCGGGACGCAGGCAGGCTCAGCGGAATGCAGCCCTCGCCAACCCGGTCCCGAGCCGATGACCGCGACCCGCTCGATCTCCGACCTCCCCGGCCCGCCACGCCTGCCGCTGATCGGCAACCTGCACCGGCTGCTCCGCCTCGATCGCACCCACCAGACCATGGAGGAGTGGTGCCGCCGCTACGGCCCGATGGTCCGCTTCGACCTCGGCAGGACCCCCGGCGTCCTGATCGGCGACCCCGAGCCGATCAACTCGGTCCTGCGCGACCGGCCGGAGGGCTTCCGGCGGGTCAGGCAGTTCGAGAAGGTCTTCGAGGAAAGCCGCTCCCCGGGGGTGCTCTCGCAGGAGGGCGAGGACTGGCGCAGGTCGCGGCGGCTCGTCGTCACGGCGCTCAACTCGAACCACCTGCAGCGCTACTTCCACGTGGTGCGCACCGCTTGCGAGCGGCTCCGCCTCAGGCTGGAGCGCGAGGCGGCCGGCGGGCGCTCATTCGATCCCGGCCCGACGCTTACCTCCTACTCGCTCGACATCATCTCGGCGCTCGCCTTCGGCCAGGACCTGAACACGCTCGGGCGCGGCGACGTCGAGCTCCAGGGACACATCGAACGGCACTTCCAGATGTTCGACCGCCGCTTCAAGATGCCGATCCCCTACTGGCGCTGGCTGCGGCTCCCCTTCGATCGAGCCTGGGAACGGTCGCTGGCCGAGCTCCACCGTGCCGTCGCCGGGTTCATCGAGGACGCCCGGGGGCAGCTGCGCGCCAACCCGAGCTTGCGCGAGGAGCCCGAGAACTTCCTTCAGTCGATGATCGTTGCCCAGCAGACGGAGGACAAGCTCAGCGACGAGGAGATCGTCGGCAACACGATCACCCTGCTCCTCGCCGGTGAGGACACGACCGCGCACACGATGGCCTGGACCGCCTGGCTGCTGGCTCGAGACCCAGTGGCCCAGGCCCGCTGGGCCGAGGAGGCCCGCGAGGCCCTCGGCGACAGCGCTTTCGTCGACGAGTACGAGACGGTCGAGCGGCTCCCCTACGGCGAGGCGGTGCTGAGGGAGTCGATGCGGCTGCGTCCGGTCATCCCGTTTACGGGGCTCGAGCCGCTGGCCGACGCGACGATCGCCGGCACGCACATTCCGGCCGGCACGCCGCTTGTCGTGATGCTCCGGCATGCCGGCCTGCGCGAGAGCGGCGTCGACCGCGCCCTCGAGTTCGACCCCGAGCGGTGGCTGGGCGGCGACGAGCGCGCGGCCTCGGATCAGAAGTCCTTCCTGGCCTTCGGCGCGGGCCCGCGCTTCTGCCCCGGCCGCAACCTCGCCTTCCTCGAGGCGAAGGCCGGCATGGCGACGATCGCCCGCAACTTCGAGCTTCAGCTCGACGAGGGAGGCCGCCCGGTCAGGGAGAAGGCGAACTTCACGGTCGTCCCCGAGAACCTGCGGCTGCGGCTGCGGCCGCGCGAGCGCGCTGCGGCCGGCTGAGGGCGAGCGGCCCGCGGCGCGATGGGCCGCGGCGCCGGCGCCAGGATCACCCCAGCGGCTCGGTGTCGACCGGCCCCGCCTGCTCGTCGTCGGCCAGCGAGAGCAGGAACTCGCGCCCGCCCGCCTGCCCGATCGCGACCCGCCCGATGATCTGCTGCATGGTGATCGTCCGCTCCGGCCGGTCGCCGCCGACGAAGGCGACCGCCCAGCGGAGCACCGTGGCGAACCGGTTCTTGAAGCCGGTCAGGAAGACGAGGTGGACGAACAGCCAGACGATCCACCCCGGGAATCCCGAGAGGCGGATCCCCCTGAAGCTGACGATCGCGCGGAAACGCGAGATCGTCGCCATGCTGCCGAGGTCGCGGTAGCGGAACGGTTTCGCATCTCGGCCCCGGAGCCGGAGTTTGATCGTGGTCGCCGCGTGGATCCCCTGCTGCATGGCGACCTCGGCAACCCCGGGCAGCCCGTCCAGCGCCATCATGTCCCCGATCGCGAACACCTCGGGATGCCCGGGCAGGGTGCAGTCCGGCGACACGGCGACGCGGCCGGCCCGGTCGCACTCGGCTCCCGAGGCCGCGGCGAGCTTGCGGGCCAGGGGTGAGGCCCGGACCCCCGCGGCCCAGACCTTGGTCCGCGCCTCGATGCGCCGCCTCTCCCCGTCCGACTCGACCACGATCCCCTCGCCGTCGACGTCGACGACGGTGCTCGAGGTGTGCACCTCGACCCCCAGCCGCTCCAGCCCCTTCGTCGCTTTGGCGGAGAGCCTGTGGCCGAACGTGGCCAGAACCTCCTCGCCGCCGTCGAACAGCATCACGCGAGCGCTGCTCGGATCGATCGTGCGGAAGTCGCCGTTCAGCACCCGTCTCGAGAGCTCCGCGATCTGGCCGGCGATCTCGACGCCGGTCGGCCCCCCTCCGACCACCGCGAAGCTGAGCCAGGCGCGGCGTTTCTCGGGGTCCTGCTCCAACTCGGCGACCTCGAACGCCCCGAGGATCCTGCCCCGCAGCTCGAGCGCGTCGTTGATCGTCTTCATCCCCGGCGCCCAGCGCGAGAACTCGTCGTGGCCGAAGTAGGACTGGCCCGCGCCCGCGCCGACGATCAGGCTGTCGTAGGGGAGCTGGAAGCGGCCGCCGTCGGGGCGCATCGCCGCGACGGTGCGCCGCTCGAGGTCGAAGTCCGAGACCTCGGCCAGCTCTACCTCGGCGTTGCGCTGGCGGCGCAGCACATTGCGGATCGGCGGCGCGATCTGGCCCTCGGAGAGGATGCCGGTGGCGACCTGGTAGAGCAGCGGCTGGAAGAGGTGATGGTTGACCCGGTCGACGAGGGTGACCTGGACCGGAGCGCGGCGCAGCGCGCGGGTGGCGAAGAGGCCGCCGAAGCCGCCTCCGACGATCACCACCCGATGGGGAGCATCGCCGACGGTCACCGGCGCACCGCGCAGAAGATCGCGTAGCCGAGGGCGCCGTCGGCGATCGCCTCGCGGGCGGCGCCGACCGCCGCAAGCGCCTCGGGGATCGAGAGCGGCAGCTCGTCGAGCGAGCCGAGGCCGAGCAGGCGGGCGCCGCGCCCAGCCGCTCCTCGACCCGCTCAGCGAGGCGGGCGGCGTCCTCGCGGCGGAGCTCCACCTGCGCGGGCTCGAAGCCCGCCGCGGCGAGCAGCCGCTGGTAGCCGCTCGCCGGCAGGGCCGCGCCGACGCAGGCGATCGTCGCCAGGCCGCCGCGCAGCCGCTCGGGAAGGCGCTCCTCCTCGACGACGACGTCGGCGAGCGCCAGCCGGCCGCCGGGTCGCAGCGCCCGGTGCAGCTCGGCGAGCGCCAGCTCCTTGTCCGGGAAGGTGCACAGCGAGCACTCGCAGAGCGCCATGTCGAAGGATGCGGCGTCCACCGGGAGCGCCTCGGCATCGCCCTGGACGAAGTCGACCCGCCCGCCGAGGCCGGCGGCCGCCGCCTCGTCGCGCGCTTCTCGTACCGCCCCCTCGCCGAACTCGACGCCGACCGCCGCCGCGCCCGTCTCCCGCGCCGCGAGCAGCGCCGAGGCGCCGCTGCCCGAGGCGACGTCGAGGAGGCGATCGCCCCGTCCCAGCCCGGCCATCTCCAGGGCGCGGCGGGTGGTCGCGGCGCCGCCGGGGTGGAGCTCGCCGCCGAGCAGCCAGCGGACCGCGGGGTGGGCGTAGACGGCCGCGCAGCAGGACTTCAGCGCCGCTCCGGAGAGCGGCGCGTCCCGAGCGGGGAGGAGCTCGCCGAGGTCGGCGCCGGCCGGCCTCACGCCGGCCTCGCCCCGCCGTTGCCGCTCTGTTCCGACATCTCGAAGCGGACCTGCTCGCGGTAGCCCACCGAGTTGTAGGCGCAGAAGGGGATCAGGCGGCCGTCGGGGACGATCTCCGCGACGCAGCACTTGCGCAGCTTCTCGACGTCCAGCGTGTAGGGGTCCTGGAAGTCCTGGACGACGATCATGAAGCCCCGCGCCGCGACCTCGCGCAGCTGCGGCGGGATCGCCGTCGCGCAGGCGACGCACTCCAGCCGCTCGGCGACCGGGGCGCTGCCGCCCGCCGCCTTCGCCGACCAGAGGCCCTCGAGCGCCTCGCGAACGTCGAGGTCGGGAACGGCGCGGTTGGTGACGTAGTCGAGGTAGCGCTCGACGTCGACGAGGCGGGGCAGCGGCACCAGGTCCTCGCCGTCGTAGAGGGCGAAGGTCGCGGCGCGGCAGCTCGGCGAGCAGCAGGGCACCGGGACGAAGTCGTCCTCCCGGAACCACTCGGGAAGCTGCGCGGCGACCAGCTCGATCAGGTCGGAGTTGGTCAGCTTGTCGAGCGGGTCGGCGTCGGCGCGGAAGCGTCCAGAGTGGGTGACGGGCTGGAAGAAGACGCCGGTGACCGCCGGGTGCTCGACCCCGAAGCTGACGATCCGGCCGACCTCGTGCTCGTTCAAGTCGCGCTCGACCGCGGCGGCCAGGGAGACGCTGACCCCGGCTTCGGCGCAGCGCTCCAGCGCCCGCAGCTTCTCCTCGATCAGCGAGCGGCCGCGGATCGCGATCTGAACGGACTCCTCGAAGCCGTCGAGCTGGAGGTAGACGTGGACCCCGATCTCGGCCAGGGCGGGCGCGAATCGCGGGTCGCGGGCGAGCCGGATGCCGTTGGTGTTCAGCATCACCAGGGGGATGCCGCGGTCGCGGGCGGCGCCGAGCATGGCGAGGATCTGCGGGTGGATCGAGGGCTCGCCGCCGGAGAGCTGCACCGACTCCGGCTCGCCCTCCGCGGCGACGAAGGCGTCGAGCATCGATTCGACCTGCTCGAGGCTGAGCGAGAAGCCGTGCTCCTGGTGGCCGCTGCCCGAGTCGGCGAAGCAGATCGGGCAGTCCAGGTTGCAGGCGGTGTTCACCTCGATGATCCCGAGGCAGGTGTGCTGGGCGTGCTCGGGGCAGATCCCGCAATCGTGTGGGCAGCCGCGCACCGCCTCGGTCTGGCGCCGGCGCGGCTCCTCACCCGGCTTGTCGAAGCGCTGGATCTCCAGGTAGCGCTCCGCGTCGCCGTAGACGACGGCCTCGAAGCGGCCGTGGTCGGGACAGACGCGGGAGAGCAGCACCCTGCCGTCGCGCTCGAGCAGCTCGGCGTCGAGCAGCCGCCGGCAGCGGGGGCAGATCGACTGGGTCGCGCCGAGCCGGCGGCTCGCCAGCTCGCTTGGCGAGTTATTCCCCGTATCGGGGAGCAAGTCGCCAAGCGTTCGCATCGACGCGACGCTACCCGGCCCGCAGGATCTCGCCCGCGGTGCGGTGGGCGAGGCTCATGATCGAGACCATTGGGTTGACGCCGGGGGCGGTCGGGAAGGCGCTGCCGTCGCCGATCCACACGCCGCGGGCGTCGTGCAGCTCGCCGCGGCCGTCGGCCACTGCCGTCTCGGGATCCGAGCCCATCCGGCAGGAGCCCATCTGGTGGGCGGTGAAGCAGGCGACGTCGTTGGGGGCGTAGCTCGCGTCCTCGAGCTCGCCGAGGAAGGCGTCGAAGTCGTCGCCCGCGCGCCAGCGGGTGTCCCTGGCGTGCAGCGTGAACATCTCGCTCGCGCCGGCCGCCCGGTGCAGGCGCGCCAGCTCGAGGTTGGCCCGCCGCGCCAGGCGCGCGTCCACCTCGTCGTCGAGCTCCCAGCGCACCACCGCGCGGCCGTGCTCGTCGATCGCGACCTCGCCGGAGCCGTGGTCGCGGCCGACGCTGATGAAGGGGGCCTGCCAGGGGAGGGTCTGCATCAGCCGCTTGTGCGCGTCCCCGGACTCCCAGGGGAACGAGGCGCCGATCAACCCGGGGCCCATGCCGACCGCCTCGATCAGGAAGCCGCAGCCGTCCTCCAGCTCGAAGAAATGGTCCGAGAGGGCGGACTGGATCTGCCCCCGCCAGCCGTCGATCTCCTCGTCGTAGACGCCGATCACGGCGTAGGCGGGGTGCAGGCGCAGGTTCTTGCCGACCGCGGGCCCGCCGACGCCGCTGCGCAGGAGCAGCGCCGGCGACTCGACCGAGCCGCCCGCGACGACCACGGTCGGCGCCTCGATCGAGACGGCGGTGGTCGTGCCGTCGGCGTGCGTCACGGTGGCCTCGATGCCGGTCGCCCGCCCGCCCTCGGTCAGGACCCGGTCGGCGTGGCAGCCGACCAGGGCGCGCGCGCCGGCGTCGGAGGCGTCCTGCAGCCAGGTCTTCATCGCCGAGCGCTTGCAGCCGTGCTGGCAGCCGAACGAGCAGTAGCCGCAGTTGGCGGGGTCGTCGTCGAGCGAGGCGTTGCGCCAGATCGGCCGGTGCTCGTAGCCGAGCGCGTCGCAGCCGGCGATCATCCGCCGGTGCGTCGCATTGTGCGCGGTCGCCTCGGTGTTCGCGCCGAGCCGCTCCATCACGGTGTCGACGTGCTCGGCGACGAAGGCCGGGTCGTCGAGCCCGTCGAGGCCGCGATCGGCCCACTCGCGCAGCACCCGCTCGGGCGGGCGCACGCAGTTCATGTAGTTGACGACGGTGCCGCCGCCCAGCGTCTGCCCGGCGAGCACCGCGATCGAGCCGGATTCCGATGCGGCGAGACCGCCGCCGTAGTAGAGCTCGAGGTAGCCGGGCAGCTCGAGCTGCTTGAAGTCCTGCTCGTTGTTGTAGGCGCCCGCCTCGAGCACCAGCACGTCCCTGCCCGCCGCGGCGCAGCGGGCGGCGATCACCGCGCCGCCGGCGCCCGAGCCGACCACGCAGACGTCGGCGCTCAGGGTCGCCGCCGGGCCGGAGACCTGCTCGACCTTGATCGTCTTCGGCGCCCGCTCGGCGCTCGGCGGCGGGGAGGAGGGGCCCGGATAGCCGACCGCCTCCCAGTTCGGGTTGGCGCCCGCCTCGTCGGGCAGCGCGTAGAAGAAGAGGACGGTCAGCGCCTTCAGCTGGTGCAGGCCGTGCTTTGCCTCGGGGTCCTGCTCGCGGAAGGCGTGGACGATGCCGGTGCGCTCCTCCAGGGAGGCCTCGCCGAACCCCTCGGCGGCGAGCGCGTCGAGCAGCTGCCCGGTCGCCTCGATCTCCTCGGGCATCATCGCTTCGGCTAGCAGCTCCTCGATCTGCGCCGCGACCTGCAGCTCGGACGCGCTCCGCGCCAGGAACCCCGCCTCGACCGGGTCGGCGCTGTCGGTCTCGACCGCCGGCACGAACGTCTCGCAGAGCGCCTCCAGGGTCGCCCGCCGGGTGTCGCTGAGAACCGCTTGCGCCGTAGCCATTCGTCACGTCCCTTCGTCGTCGGGTCCGTCGCCGACGGTACCTCGATGCGCCGGGAAGGGCAAGGCGGGTCGGCGCTCTAGTGTCCTGAGTCGGAATTTCGCGGCCGCCTCGCGGCGTCTGGACGTGCCTGGCTCCACCCGCCCGGCACAGGTACCTCCAGTACCTGTTTGCCGTGCGTGTGGACCCAGTCCCGCCCAGCCACTCGCGACGCTGCACCCGAAATTCCGAC
>Ga0210101_1000130_pt1 | contig 26071 bp, 24 predicted proteins | sample Muzzi_PWC_D1_FD_185534 | JGI IMG/M metagenome (GOLD analysis project Ga0210101, IMG submission 185534) | Wetland microbial communities from San Francisco Bay, California, USA, that impact long-term carbon sequestration - Muzzi_PWC_D1 (SPAdes) | ecosystem: Environmental > Aquatic > Marine >... | reverse complement strand
ACGCTGCAGGCTACGCCGACGGGTCATTGCTGCAATCGTGAACCTTCATCACAGGTATCCGGGCACACGGCTGTGCCGTTAGTATTGCTTGAATCAGCTGCAGGGACAGGTACAAATATTGCTGACTGAGAGGTTAATGTCCGCTGCACATGAATACCACCCGCGCGGTCAAACGGGGTGTTCCGTCTCCGACGGGGCGGGGGGTTAACGGGACAGCTGTGACCCCGCCAGGGGATAGAGCAACGGCGCCAGCAGGCTGTCGGCGTTCAGCAGGACCAGGTGGTAGCTCTCGCCCCTCACCCGGGCAGCCAGCCATGGCAGCGACCGATGCAGGAAGTCAGGAACCTCTGCCAGGCCCGGCACAGCGAGCAGCAGCGTGTCGCCATTCCCGTTCAACACGACAAGCTGCTGTTCGGCACCCGGATTTCCCCGGATTTCCAGCCGGTTCCAGTCAAGCCTCACACCGGCGCCAGACTCCGTGTCGATGGCGGCCAGCAGCTGGTAAAGCTCGGCCACGAGCTGGCTGCAGATCTCACGCTTGCGCCGCAGATCCTGCATCGTCCGGAACTGCAGTTCCAGCCCGTCCGCGGTACTGCATGACGGGCCGGCATACTGGCTGAAGCTCCAGCTTGGCGGCTGTCCCGGCACCGGTCTGGCCACCGCCGGTTCAAGGCCGGCGACGAAATCATCACAGCGATAGGCCGCGCAGAATCGCTCGATGATGCGCTGCTCGAATTCAGCCTGTGCCTGCGCCCTGGGAGTACCCACCACCACCGGGCGGCCGGCGATGTTCAGGTAGATGCTGTTGTCATGCCCGAGGCTGATATCGACCGGCGTCTCCGGCGTCAGTGTCTCCCCGACGGCCGCCAGCTCTGCGGCGTAGTCATCCACGGCGCCGGCCCAGCGCAGCAGGTCCCGCCGATTCTTGCTGCTACGTGCATCCTGCCGGGCACGCTCCGCTTCCGCGGTATGCGCAGCCGTCATTTCACTGATAGCGATCAGGGCAAAATCGGCGCGCACCGGTTCTGCTTCCTTGCTGATGGCAATGGCGATGCGATTGAGGCGTGACAGCGGCTGCCCGGCCCCGGCAGCGGACGCCGCAGCAGCCAGCAGCAACAGACCACAGAGCGCGGACAACAGACGGTAAACGGGGTGTGCGGGACGGCCGGATAGAAGCCATACGGGTTTTGACGGTGAATGCGGCACGCTGGATACCGTCGCGGCCATCAAGGCATGAGCTGCGCCGCAGTGCGGCACCGCGCGGGCGCCGCACTGCGGGGTTGGAATCAGGCAGACCGCGGATTCAATGCAGGCAGGGTTGCCCGGTTGCGGCGGGCACGCAGGCGATGACGACGATACAGGCGCGGCCGCAGCTGGTCCTTGAAGTCGCTCTTCCAGACCGCGAAGTCCAGCGGCCTGCCGCCGTAGATGGCGCCATCCAGCGACTGCACCAGGGCCCGGATCCGCGCCGGTTCGGCCTGCGGATTCGCGGCAATGATTTTTTCAGCAATCGCCGACAAGGGCGTATGCGGTGTCATTTGCAGGTGCTGGCAGACGCGCTGCTTGAATTCCAGACACCAGGCTTCCGGCGTCTCTTCCTGCTCCAGGCAGCGCGTACACATCCACAGCCTTACCGTCTTCGGCATCATCAGTGCGAAGACGTAGCGCAGCTTGTTGATGTACACGACCGGCGAGACCTTTCTCCAGATCCCTGCTGTCAGTATCCGGCTGTGCTGCCAGACGCCACGCAGCATGGCGGCGATACGGGTGCGTGCCGCGTCGAGCAGGGGTCGCGTGCGCGGCCAGACACCCAGCCAGTAACCAGCGATCAGGCCCAGCGTAATGAGCAACGGCGCCCAGAACAGCCCGGAGAACAGATCGTTCTTGCCGGTAACGGCCTTGATAAGGCTATTGCCCGCAATCAGGCTTTCACCCTCCTGGTCCGGAAGCCCGGCAATCATGGCCTGGTCCTTGTCGACATCCCACCAGCCGACCGAGATCGGCGGCAGCCGGACCCAGCCATCCTTCAGGGGAATCAGCGTGTAGGTCTCCTTGCGGCTGCCAATCAGGTAATCGCCATCCCTGGAGACGCCGTTCTTGACGCTGACCGAGTCCCGGTATACCCGGTACTGGTTACTGGACAATTGCTGCTCAAGGGAAGGCAGTTGTTCACCCAGAGCGCCCTTTGCGGTGAGTTCCAGGGTCAGCGTCACCGGTTTGCCTTCCTTGAAAGGCTGTACCTCGGACAGGGTTGAACGCAGTTTCAGGTCATTCAGGGGCAGCCAGGGCTGCAGCGAGGGGTCGGCCGCCATGACATGAAACGTCAGCGGCTTGCCGGAAGACGCCGTGAAGGCGGAATCCTTCTCGCCCGGCGCCTGCGGCGGCACGCCAGGGAAACCACTCCAGTGTCTTTCTGCGGCACGGGTGCCCTTGAAGGTAATGGCCGGAATCTCAATCTCGCCGGATCGCAGCGGCGTCAGCTTGAAGTGATAGGTATTGACGATCTCCCGGCTGGGACTGGAACTGGCAACGGGGCCATCGATTTTCTCCAGCACTGCGCCGGTAACGCCCGGCATCTCGAAATCGAGTGTCTTCAGGTTGTCGCTGCTGATAACCCGCGCGGTATATACCACGTTTTGCTGCTCGTAGAGTGTTGTCGAGCTGACGCTGACCTCGACGCGTGGCGCCGTGCTGGCTGCCGGTGCAGCCGCCGGGACCTGTGCCGGGTACCAGTTACCTGGCTGGACAGCTGCGGGATAATACATGCTGGCCGGCGCCGGTGGTGGTGGCACTGCGTATTTCGGAGCCTGCTTGAAGGGACCGACATTGCCCCAGGGGCGATTCGTGGTCGTGGCGGGAGTTTTCTTCTTGGGGGTGCTGCTGCTGGAACTGGTGCTGCTGATACTGAACGAGAAGCCATAGGCGGCGTGGGTAATCCCCGCGATGAAACTCGCCAGCAGGCAGATGCTACAGATCTTCGGTAAACTCAGGCTTCGCAAAGCACTTCCCCTCATGACTTTATTGTTGTGTGGTTACTGATGTATCCACCAGGCAATACTGTCCGGCTGTCCGGAATTATCACCAGGGCCGCGTTTCCATTAACTGGCGTCTGTTGTGCTGCATTTCCTGGCGCTCCTCCAGCATGAACTGGTTGCGCAGCAGATACGTGGGATCACCCTCGATCCGCTCCAGCCACTGGTCCATCATAATCATAGACACCCCTGATCCGCCAGCGCCTTCTTCATCCGGGATACCACCAGGCTTCGCATTCGGGTCTTCCCTGTCCTCACCGGTACCCAGTTGATCAAACAGGTCGACCGCCTGGCTGGCGGCTTCCTCGGCCTCCGATATCTCGTCGGGGGCCTTGCCTTTGCCGTCGAACCGGTCGTCTGAACCCCCTTCCTCCGGCTGCTCGGTCTCACCCTGATCACCTCCCTGATCTTCGGATTCCTGCTCTCCCTTGCCGCTATCAGTTTGATCTGTGGTTATATTACCACCTTCCTCAGCTGCTTGAGTATCGGATTCTGATTCTCCCTTGTTTTTCTCTTTCTCCTGATCACCCGACTCACCTTCGGTTTCCTGCTCATCCTTGCCGGATTCCTCGCTGGTCTGCTCCTCATCCCCCTGCTTACCTTCTGATTCATCTGTCTTTTCACCCGACTCGTCAGCGGATTCCTGATCGCCGGAAGATTGACCTTCCGAGTCCTTGTCCTGGTCGCCGCTGGATTTCTCGGACTCCTCGCCCTGATCGCCGGATGATTCCTCGGACTCCTTGTCCTGATCACCGGACGATTTCTCGGATTCCTGTTCCTGGTCACCGGACGATTTCTCGGACTCCTTGTCCTGATCCCCGGATGATTTCTCGGATACCTGTTCCTGGTCACCTGACGATTCCTCGGATTCCTGCTCCTGGTCGCCGGACGACTTCTCGGATTCCTGCTCCTGGTCGCCGGACGATTCCTCGGATTCCTGCTCCTGATCGCCGGAGGACTTCTCGGATTCCTGCTCCTGGTCGCCGGACGATTCCTCGGATTCCTGTTCCTGATCGCCGGACGACTTCTCGGATTCCTGTTCCTGGTCGCCGGATGATTCCTCGGACTCCTTTTCCTCCTCGCCGGACGATTCCTTGGATTCCTGCTGTTCCTCGCTGGAAGACTCTTCGGATTCCTTCTGTTCTTCCTGCTCCTGCTGCTCCTGTTGTTCCTTTTCTTCCTTCTTGTCCTGCTTCTCTTCCTTCTCCTGCTTCTCTTCCTTCGCTTCTTCAGCCTCCTCTTCCTGCATTTCCTCAGTGGAGTACTGCTCGGTCTTTTTCTTGGCCAGTTTCAGGTTGTGCAGGGTGTCTTCATCGTCGGCGCGTAATGCCAGCGATTGCTCATAGGCCTCCACGGCGCCCTCATAATCCTTCAGCTTGTAGCGGGTATTGCCAAGGTTATAGAGCGCATCCGCCTTGACATCCTTGCGTTCCACCTTGCTGAAGGCTTCACCGGCATCGGTGTAGTGCCCGGCACGGTAGAGTGCAACGCCGCGCTTGTAGTTATCGGTAAACGTTTCCGCCGCAGCCTCGTAGTCACCCTCCCTGTACAGGTGTGCCGCATTCTGCTCCGTGTTTCTGAACAAGGCGGCACTGGCGCTTGCCGACATCCCGGCCAGGGAGATCAGGAAGGCCGCGCGGCAACCGCATTGCCTTGCAGCCCTGGCCAGCGCACGCACTTTCAGCCCGCTGTTCATAGATCCGAGAGCCTGTAGCCCGCAGATGTGCGGCGAAACAGTGGCAGCAGCAGGAGTAATGCCAGACCGGCAAACCAGTAGAACCGTTCATTCCAGATGCGCGTGTGTTCCTCGGTATCGCTGCTCGGCAGGGCCTGCGCCTTGACCTCTGCAAGGATATTGTCAGTATCGTTTTCACGGTAGTCCGCGCGCTGGTATACACCGTTGCCGGCCTGCGCCAGTGCCTGCAACTGCGTTTCGTTGAGGGCTGAAATGACCGGCTGGCCTTTCCTGTCCCGAATCCACGGCTCTCCCGGCTTGGGTCCGGGAACGACATCACCTTCAGGTGTGCCGACGCCGAGCACGTGCACCCGCACACCGGCATCGGCAAAGGCGCGCATGCGCTCTTCCAGCCCCGGTTCGTCGAAATCCCCGTCACTGACCAGCAGCAGGGAACCCACACTTTCCTTCGGCTGTCCTGCCAGCAGCTCCGCGGCCCGGTCCAGCGCAAAGCTGAGGCGGCTGCCCTGCAGCTGCACCAGGCTGGTATCGAGTGCCGGCAACATGCGGCGGATGCCGTTCATGTCCTCGGTGATCGGGGAAACGACGTGTGCGACCGAGGCAAAACCGATCAGGCCGACACGAATGCCACGATTGTTGTTCAGCAGATCTTCCACTTCCTGACGTGCACGCGCCAGCCGGTTCGGTTTGACATCGGTCACGTCCATGGAACGCGAGATATCAAACAGCACCACCAGGTTGGTTCCCGGCCGGAACAGCTCCACGTCGGTGAAGTCCCAGCGCGGTCCAGCCATTGCCAGCACCAGCAGCGTCCACACCCCGGTCCAGCGGAAAAAACGCAGCCAGCGGGTACGTGACGGCGCTTCCGAGCGTCCCAGCAGGTGCGGCAGCAGGTGGGCATCGGCATACTGGCGAATGCGCTCGTTGCGATTGTCGAAACGCCGGGAAAAAATCAACCAGAGCGCGACCGGCAGGCACAGCAGCAGGGCCCACAACCAGCCCGGCTGCGCGAAGTGAAACGCACCTGCCCACTCAGCCATTGGTGCGCCCCGCCAGCCATGGACGCGGAATGCCGTCCGGGAACAGGCCCAGCAGCAGCAGCGCAAACAGCGCCACCCCCAGCGGCCAGCGATATAACGAGCGTGGAATCATGACACTGCGTGCTTCCGCCTCGGTCTTTTCCAGAGCATCAATCTGCTGGTAGATCTTGTCCAGGGCATCACTGTCGGTCGCACGAAAATACGCACCGCCGGTCACACTCGCCACATCCCGCAGCAGGTCCTCATCGATCTCCATCTTGACCTGCGTCATCTGGCCATTCTCGTAGAACGGCACCAAACCCTTGGTGCCAACGCCAATGGTATAAATGCGGATACCCTCGTGGGCGGCCAGCTGTGCCGCCAGCCGCGGCGGCAGGCTGCCTTCCGTATTTTCACCATCGGTGACCAGGATCAGGATGCGCGAGCCCTCCGGGCGTTCCCGGAGTTTTTTCACGCCGAGCCCGATGGCATCGCCGATGGCCGTGCCATCCCCCGCCATGCGCGACACGATGGCCTCCACCAGGCTGTGCACCGCATCCACATCCAGCGTCATGGGTGACAGGACGTAGGCCTGGCTCCCGAATACCACGATGCCGATGCGGTCGCCGTCACGCGCGTCGATGAACCGTCCCAGCACGCCCTTGATCACCGCCATGCGCGTCACCTGCCTGCCGTCCACCGTGAAATCCAGCGCCTCCATGGAACGCGAGGTGTCCACGGCCAGCATCAGGTCGTATCCCTCGGTGCGGACTTCCGTATAGGGCTCCAGCCACTGCGGCTGCATCAGGGCGGTCACCAGCGCGACCCACAACAGTGCCAGCGTGGCAAGCTGCAGCCGGCTGCCGGCATGCGTCAGCGAGCGTGCGGCCACGAAGGTCGATGCCAGCCGGCCCAGCGCCGGGTGCAGCAGGGTGGAACGGTGGCCGTACGTGTAGGCATCGGTCGCACCATGCGCGCGCGGCCAGAGTTTCCACACCAGCAGGGGCAGCGGCAGCAGCACGGCTGCCCAGGGTGCGGCGAAACTAAACACGACGCCCACCCGGGATATTCATGCGAAACGACTGCAAAAACCCAGCAAGGGAATAACCCTGCGTGCGGCGCGCCGGCCTGGCCGCATCAACCCAGCGCATGGCGGCACGGATCAGTTTGGCAAGCTCATCCTTCTGCACCGCCATTGCCGGTGGCATGTAGGGTGCTACCAGCAGGAACCTGCCGCGTGTCTGCCAGTCGAAACCGGAATCGTCATGCTCCGCCAGCCACAGCAGCCATGCGTCCCCGGTGATACCTGCGGCCTCGCGCCGGCCGCTGCGTGCCATGGCGATACGCCGCAGCAATTCGGACAACCGGTCCGCGATCTCCCGCGGTTCGCCCTTTGCCAGTCCCTTTTTCAGTACCCGCAGCTGACGCCGGGCATCACCGCGCCAGCCGACCCACGGGCCGTTGTAAATCAACCAGTAGCGGATACCGGCCAGCAACAGCAGGACAAGGACCAGCCCCAGCAGGTACCACCAGCCGGCGGCAAGTGGCAGCCAGCTGACGGCATCCAGTCCGTGAATATCGCGCAGGGCGTCGGCGGCGGGTTGCATGCGTGCTAGCGCCTCCCTGCGTACTGCCGCAGTCCCTTGATGAGGCTGCTGTGGACATCTTCGTCGGTGCTCACCGGCAACAGGCCGATGCCGAGGCGGTAGGACAGCTGCCTGAGTTCCTCGCGGCGCTGCTCCCAGTCCTCGCGGAATGCCGCGCGTCCGGCCTCGTTGTCGGTGTCCACCTCCAGCAGCTCGCCGGCGGCGTTGGAAAAGATGACGTTCCCCATGGACGGCAGCTCCCGGTCAGCGGGATCATCCACCGGCAGCAGGAACACGTCGTTGCGCTGCTTCAGGCTGCCCAGCGTACGCTCCAGCCCGGCAGTCACCTGGTTGACGGGCGCGATCACGAAGATCAGCGAACCGGTGTGGCTGGCGCTGTCGAGATGCCGCAGTGCGGCCATCAGCTGGGTTTCATCGGTATTGCCCTGCTCGATCGGCGTTGTCAGCGCACGCAACAGGCGCCACAGGCCGCGGCGCCCGGGTGTTGCGCGGAAGTAGCGCATACCGGTGGCCGCGTTGCCGAACAACACGCCACCGACCCGGTCATGCTGCTTGCTGGCTGCCCAGCCGATCAATGCGGCGACGCGCCCCGCCTGGATGGATTTGAAAGTACCGCGGGTACCGAAGCTCATGTGCGGCCCGGAGTCGATGCAGAGGATGACGCTGCGCTGCCGCTCTTCGCGAAAGACCTTCAGGTGCGGCACGTCGGTGCGCGCCGTAACCAGCCAGTCCATGTTGCGGATATCATCACCCTCGCGATACTCGCGGACTTCATCGAAGTCCAGGCCGGTGCCGCGGAAAACGGATGCGTACAGGCCGGTGAAGGTCGAGTTGACGAGATGGCCCGCGGCCACGCCCAGGGCGCGCGCCTGGTGGCGCAGCTCCAGCAGATCATCCAGTTGCGGATGCAGACTCATTGTCCTGTACCCGCCGTTCCGATCATGCTGCAACAAATAGGTGAGCCCTCCGCCCGGGCAACGACAACTGCAATCACGGAATTGCCACCACCTCGAGCAGACGCTTGACGAAATCACTGCTGCTCACGCCTTCGGCCTCGCCCTCGAACGTCAGCAGGATACGATGCCGCAGGACATCCGGCGCAACCGCCTGGATATGGTGCGGTGCGACGAATTCCTCGCCGTCCAGCCAGGCGCGGGCGCGGGCACAGCGGGCCAGCGCAATCGTGGCGCGGGGTGATGCACCGAAGCGACACCAGCGTTGCAGGCTTTCGTCGTAGCCACCGGGGTTGCGGCTGGCCTGAACCAGGTCGACGATATAATTGTTCAGCTTGGGATCGAGATACAGCCTGGCGCAGTCCGCGCGCACCTTGAAAAGCTGCTCCTGGGTCAGTACCTGGGCCGGCGGCCTGGGGGCGCTCAGTTGCTGGTTGCTGTCCATTTCCAGGATGGCCAGTTCCTCTTCCCGGTTGGGATAGTCGACCCAGACGTGCATCAGGAAGCGGTCCAGTTGGGCTTCCGGCAGGTTGTAGGTGCCTTCCTGCTCAATCGGGTTCTGCGTCGCCAGCACCATGAACAGCTGCGGCATGGTGTAGGTCTTCAGACCCACGGTGACCTGGTGCTCGCCCATGGCCTCCAGCAGCGCCGACTGCACCTTGGCGGGAGCCCGGTTGACCTCGTCCGCGAGCAGGATATTGTGGAACAGCGGTCCGGGACGGAATTCGAACTCGCCGCGCTCGTGCCGGTAGATATCGGTGCCGATCAGGTCGGACGGCAGCAGGTCCGGGGTGAACTGGATGCGGTGGTAGTCGCCCTCGATGGCTTCGGCCAGCGCCTTGACGGCAGTGGTCTTGGCGAGTCCGGGCATACCCTCCACCAGCAGGTGGCCTTCACTCACCAGACAGATCAGCATGCTGTCGACCAGTGGACGCTGGCCGACGACCCGGGATGCGAGGTGATTGCGAACCCCATCGAGTACCGATGGGTCCATACGGCGGTTCTCGCCCGGGATGCTAGTATTCAACAATGTGCTGGTCTCCTGAATGATTCACACGTCTTATTATTCGCGTCTGGTACGCGCAACCAATTGATACATTTCCAGTTACCCGGACGACAATAAGGCCCGGGGCAGGCCATGAATCCATTGGACTCTGTTTTTATTGTACAGTTTCACATAATGCGTGATGATCATCGCGCATTACAAGTCGGATGTCGTTGATCTGCATCAAAAATCGAAAATACACCCGAATTACCGTCGTTCAGGCGGGGTTATGCGCTACCGGGATACCGGGGAATTCTGGAGCAGAATCGCTGTGAACGTCCGCTTGCGGTAGTGCCGCAGCGGGTAATCCGCAGGCGCCCCGGGACAACCGGCCGCCTGCAGTGGGAGGGCTGCCCGGTCGGCCCGCAGCGGGGCTGCAGGCCATTACATGACAGCAGGAAATGGCGGGCCAGTGCGTGCACTGCAGCGCCCGGCCCGCGCCCGGTTGCTAGCTGGAATCACCCTGCAGCATCATGCGATTGACTTCCTCTTCGGCATTTAGCCAGTCCTGGGCAGGGTCTCCCTGCTCAAAACCACGCCGCTCGGCCATGAGATAGGCGGCCTCGGCAATCAGACGCTGGCGTTCTGCTGCATCGACGCCGGTACCGTGACTTTCCCTGCCGCGCTCCACAACGGCTTTCCTGATAGCCGCGTCAAGTGTCTTTTTCACCGCGGTTTCTACCTTGCGGTTCAGCTGCCGCTCGAGCTGGGAAACCTTCTTGTTCAGTGCCTCCAGTTCGACCGACAGGGACTTCATTGTCAGTTTTTCAGCCATATACCCCCCACCTGGTTGATGCTCTCCTGAAACCGAATAATGTGCGGCCACGCGCCGCATGCGGATAGTAGCGCCCCTGGCGCGGTCAGCCAAGACTCCTGCGGCGGCTGGCTGCCGTCCCGCATGTCCCATTATAGCCCCGCAGCATCCCTACCGCCGGAGTGCCACCCCGCCACATCCCGGGCGGCCCGCTCCTCCAGGGCAGCCGCAGCCGGCCAGGTGCGCCGGGCAACCCGCACGCAGGCCCGGGGATGCGTCAGCACGGGATGCCGGCACGATGACCAGCCGGAATCCCGGGCGCAAACAATTCCGGGCTGCTGCGGGTCAGCTGTTCGGAGTGCAGCGGGTTGATCGCGATGACGCTGGCGGAAAGCAGCACGACAGGCACGTTCGGGCTCGAACCCCTCGACGCATCGGCAGGTTCCGCCGGCTGGAATCAGGCCGCGCCCTGGAAAATACCGGCCGGATTCACGCAGACCGTGGTCTCCGGTGAAGCGGACCTGAACCTCTACGACGGCCGCGTCATCACCATCGACCTTGCCAACCTGCAGGCAAGCAACTTCGTCAAGCCCGGTGTCAACGTGCCGGTTGAAATCAGCACCCCGGGCAACCCCGCTTTCCAGACCGGCTTCGACAACCCGGGCAACCTGGCAGAATCACCGGATGGCAAGCTGGTCATTATCGAGGACAACGTGCCGTCGGATACCTGCTTCGCCGGCAGGGACCACGACAACGACGGCGCGGCCGACGACGGCGACGCCACCCGGGCGATCTCGCCGATCGAGTAGCAAGCCAACCCAGAAGGCCTCAACTAGCCGGCCGGCAAGTCCCGCCGGCTGTTTCCGGGGGTGGCACCTGCCACCCTTTTTTTGTTTCAGGGCTGGCGCAGCAGGCCCGGCAGCTCCCGCTGCCGGAATCCCCCGTAGCCGTTGAACAGCCCGTCGGACAGGACGGTATTGGAAACGGCGGTGACCTGGTAGCGCTTGCCGTTGTCCAGGTCGCGCACCGCGAGCGGCACACCGTCGAGTTCTGTTGCCAGAAAATCGAACTGTTTCGCCTGATCGCCCAGCATGCCGGCGGCGCTGCCGGCCATGCTGCGGGATAATGCCACCATCGCCTGCAGCGTCTCGAAGTCCTGCTGCGACAACTGGCCGCCGGGGGAAGTCGCCATGCAGACTTCCGCACTGGGGTGGCCGTTCTTCATGATACTGCTGGCCTGGCATTGCAGTCCGGCGATGATATAGGAACCGCGGGAAACGGCTTCGATACTAGGCGTGGCCGGCGCATGGCCTGCGGCCGGTGCACCCGGCAAGGCACCCATCCGCTGCTCGATCATGCGCCGCTGGGCCGGTGGCAGCCCGGCCAGCATGTCCGCCATGTAGGGTGCAACGGTTTGCCTGATGCCTGCCGCGGTTTGCAGGCCGGACTGCAGCTCGGCCCCGGTCACCTGCATATACTGCCGCTGCCCCGGCTCGACGTAGGTAATGGTCCCGGTACCGGCGTCATAGACCACGTATTCGTCCATCCCTGCCGCACTCATCCTGCCCTTGCCGCCGCGCAGCTGGATCGTCGACTTCAGCCCGTCCGAGCCCTGCACGTAAAGCGTGGCATCCGCGCCGGCCGGCGGGGCCGCCAGCAGGATTGCGATCGTGGTGATACCGCTGATGATGCATTTTGAAACCATTTAATTCTCCTCCGTTGCCGGTGATGGCGGGCAGTCGTCACGCAGGCAGATAGTATGCGATTCCGGCTGCGATCTCACGCGCGCGAAAAACCTGCCAGCTTTCAAGGCATAGCGGACGACAAAAGCGCCGGGGACAGGAACAGCGGGTGACTTCCGCGATGCGCCGGGGCAGGATCGTCGCCTCGCGTGCCCGGGCACGGCAGCGGCACATCCCCGGCGTGAGCGGCTAGACTTGCTACAGGGATAAACCTTCCTGCCCGTTTACCGGGTGCCTGGCGTGGTACCCCGACAGGCGATGAGCGAGGTATAACGATGGGCTTTTACCGCAAATACATCCTGCCGCACGCCACCCATTTCGCCTGCAGCCTGAAACCGGCCATGCTGCAGCGCGGCAAAGTCGTGCCATTGGCCACCGGCCGGGTACTGGAAATCGGCATCGGCTCGGGACTGAACCTGCCGTTCTATGCGTCCGGCAAGGTCGACTATCTGTGGGGGCTGGACCCGTCCCGCGAGAACTGGGCGGTACAGGAAGGCAGGCGGGCTCCCGTCGATTTTGAAGTCGAGTTTCTGGAAGCTTCCGCCGAGTCCATCCCGCTGGACGATGCCAGTGCCGACTCCGTGCTGATCACCTACACGATGTGCAGTCTGCCCGCCGTGCAGCCGGCCCTGCAGGAAATGCGCCGTGTGCTCAAACCCGGCGGACAGCTGATCTTCTGCGAGCATGGTGCGGCGCCCGACGCCGCTGTACGCCGCTGGCAGGACAGGCTGAATCCGCTGTGGCAGCGCCTGTCCGGCGGCTGCAACCTGAACCGCGCCGCACCCGAACTGCTGCAGCAGGGAGGATTCACGATCCAGGAGATGGAGGCCGCCTATATCCCCGGCTGGAAACCGGCGAGCTTCAACTACTGGGGCACCGCCAGACCGGGTTGAACTGCCGGACCGTGACTGCCGGAAAGCATCTGCTGCAGCGGAGGGCGGCGCCTGTTCCCACCGGGGTATTAATGCGCTTCAGGGTGCGCTGCAGCGGCCACCCGCGGGCGCAGGCGCGGCTTGCAGGCTTCCTGATCGTCAGTCACGGCAGCGGGCTGGCTCTGGATCGCGATGCGCGCCGCACGCGGCGCGCCCGCGACCCGTTCAGTAGATGTTAATGGTATTCAGCAACCGCGTCCCGATCGTTTCACAATCGGTCCGGCAGATGGCAGCGGATCTCGCGGGCATCGAAGTGGCCAAGATTCTTCTCGATCTCCGCAATGCGTACATCCGGAGGGGTGCTGAGCTGCTTGCGCAGCAGTCCGAGAAAATCCGGACCCGCAACCAGCATCAACCGCTTGCAGCGGCCGTCGTGACAGGCTGCCTTGATATGCTCGCTGACTTCCTTGGAAAAACGGATGGCATCCTGCTCCATGGGCTCGACTGATGTCCCCATGGCGTGTCTACCCTGACCGGAACTGTCGAAAGCACGCCCTTGGCGATCGGCGTTGATATCCCGTGCATGTTCACGTCCTTCGGGATGTTCCAGGGTCTGCACTTCCTGCAATGCGCCGCGCGACTCGGTTACGGTGAAAATACGTGCCTTGCTCCTGTCCGCGACGACAATCCAGTGTTTTGACATAACACCTCCCATGAACTCGGTTTACAAGATCAGCATAGACCATATTGCCTGCACTGTGCCGGGATTGTCACACCCCGCCGGGAGGGGGATCATATTAGCGGCCGTCTGGTATAGACTAGGCAGGATCAAGCACCGGGAAGCTGCCGGCCAGATTCACCCCGGCACGCCGACCGGCCCGACCCGAACCTGTGCACACACCGGAAGTCACAATGTCACTCGCCAGACAACTCGCCCTTATCCTCGCCTGCCTGCTGCTGGCGCCCGCCACCGGGCACCCCGAGAACCCCGAGAACCCCGCGACACACAGCACGCCACCCCCGGCGAACCCGCTGCAGTTGTCGCCGGACCTGCGGGATCTGCTGAGGCAGGAAATGAACGCCATCCTGCAAGGCATGCAGGCGCTCATGCCCGCCATCGTTACCGGCAACTGGCAGTCGGTCGCCGACATCGGCGACCGGATCCAGCACAGCTACATCATGCAGCAGCAGTTAACAGACCCGCAGAGGCAGGAACTGCAGCAGGCCCTGCCTGCCGGGTTCCTGGAACTGGACCAGTCATTCCACCACGCGGCCGGCATGCTGGCGCACGCCGCGCAACAGCACAACGCGGAAGTCGTCAATTTTTATTTCTACAAGCTGACCGACACCTGTGTCTCCTGCCACAGCAGGTTCGCGGGTGACCGGTTTACAGGACTGGCGGGTGCTGCGGATGAGGCAGGGCACCGCCATTAGCGGCCGCACGCCTGACCGGGCCGTCTGACGGAAGGCCGGAGGGGATCGGCGTATTGATTCGCGCTGCCTCGCAACTGCACAGCAGCTCCTGTCACACGCATTTATGACTATCCAGCATGCAGTCACTTTGACCCGTGGCTGCTTCAACCTGAATGGTCGAATGCTCGATTCCGTAATGATCGTGCAGTTGTTGCTGGACATCCCGCAGAAACTCATTGTCCAGTGAGTCGCCGTTCACCACCAGGTGCACGGTCAATGCGATTTCGGTGGTACTCAATGGCCAGACATGCAGATCATGGATGCGGCAGACGCGCTCCAGGCCCATCAGGTAGTTCCTGACTGCAACGATATCCACCCTGTCGGGTACGACATCCAGCACGTGGTTGATGGAATCCCGCAGCAGGCCCCATGTCCCGACCAGGATGACAGCGACGACCACCAGGCTCACCCCGGGATCAACCCAGAGCCAGCCCTTGACCATGATGACGACACCGGCGACAACCACGCCGAGGGAAACCGCGGCGTCAGCTGCCATATGCAGGAAAGCGCCCTTGATATTCAGGTCATGCTGCTTGCCCCTGACAAACAGCAACGCCGTCAGGGTGTTGATGACAACGCCAATTGCCGCCACGACAATAACCATCTCACCGGCAACAGGCTGCGGGTGTGAAAACCGCCCGAGGGCTTCCCGGGCAATGCCACCGAGCGTTATCAGCAGCAGTATCGCACTCGCCAGCGAGGCGATGACGGTAGCCTTGCGGAAACCATAGGTCCGTTTCTCGGTCGCAGCCTTCCTGGCAAGCACGCTGGCTCCCCAGGCGAGCAGCAGACTGACCACATCGCTCAGGTTGTGCCCTGCGTCGGCCACCAGGGCAAGTGAACCGGAGTAGATTCCACAGCCGGCCTCAACCGCGATATAAATACCGTTCAATGCCACACCCAGGGCAAAGGAACGATCGTAGTTGCCTGTCCTGTCAGCGTGATCGTGGGGCATGTCCTTTCCGGTGTCCGCTGCCGCCAGACTGATCCTGCTCCCGTCCCTCGCGCAGCTGCCGCGCGCTCGGGCGGATCCGGTACCACATGGTCCAGACGTACAGCAGCAGCCCCGCCACCTGGGCAGCGCCGCCCAGCAGCACCGGCCAGGCCAGCAGCGGCAGATCACCCCAGGCGCGCGCAAGCTCGGCCAGCACCCGCAGCAGCGTGCCGCACAGCAGTAACCAGTAAACCGCACTGATTCGCGCCGTGCGATAGCGCGGGTCGTGCGCAAGCGGTTTCGGGAACAGCCACAGCGCGACGCCTAGGATCATGAACATCACGAAGCCGACGAACACGGCATGGGTATGCGCGGAGATGAGGTAGTTCTCCGGCCAGGAACCGAACAGTTCGCGCCGCACCAGCATGTACAGGCCCAGCAGCAGGCCGACGGCGAGAAAGCCAATGCCGGTCTTGATGAAGCGGCGCACCAGCGCCGTCACGACCGGGGACCCGCGACCGGCGCCAGACATCCCTCCCGGCAGCCGGACATCAATCCTTCTCCGCCGGCTTGCCGCTGTCGCTCACACCCTTGCGGTCGCGCCTGGCAGGGCGGTTCTTTTCAGGATCGCCGAACTCGAAGCGACCGTAGAGGATGCAACCCTTCATGCCCGGATCGCAGGGGCGGCCCCTGACCCGCTGGCACCTGCCACGAACCTCATGCGGGCAACCCCAGCCGCCACCGCCGCTCATCGCGTCCGGCTCCCGCTTGCGGGCTGCTGCACTGCCTGCCATTGCCTGTGCATCGGTTCTCCTGCCGAACCTGCTACTGCATGTCAACCCGCACGCCGTCCTCGACGCGGTCGTCGGGATGCGCGATGACAGTCTCTCCGGCCTCGATGCCGGAGAGCACCTGCGTGACGAGACCGTTGCTGTGGCCGGTTTGCACATCCACGCGCCGCGCCCTGCCGTCCCGGATGGCGAACACGGCCCAGCCGCCGCCATGGCGAAACAGCGCGCTGGCGGGAATCTGCAGCACGTCCAGTCCCTCCCAGAGAATGAAGTGCGCCTCGACGCGGTAACCGTCACCGAGCTGCTGCCACTGCTCGCGCGGCGAGATGATGTCGGCGATCACCCAGACGCGCTGTTCCTCCACGCCCAGTGCGGAGATCTTGGTGAAACCGGTTGGCTCGACGACGCGTACCACGCCGTCGAGCGGCTGCTCGCCGCCCCAGCGCTGGAACTGCACCGCGCCGCCGGGATGGATGCGCACGGCATCCGCGGACAATACATCCACCGCCACTTCCAGCGCTGCCGGGTCGCCGATTGCCAGCAGGTCCTCGCCGGTCACGACCACCCCCTCGCTTTCATGATAGATCGCCAGCACGCGGCTGGCGACCGGTGCGCGCAGCTTGACAGTCTCCTGCTCCTGCGCGCCGGCGCCGGCACCGGCGCCGGAATACTGCAGCGCGGTCTGTGCCGCCTCCAGGTCAAAGCGTGCCACTTCCACCGCGAACTCGGCGGACCGCCGGGCCGCAACCGACTGCCGGGCAAGCGTCTGCGCCTGGTCGAGGTCGCCCTGGGAGACAAGTGCATCCTTGAGCAGCTTCTGCTTGCGCCGGTATTCTGCCTGGGCGTAAGCATCCTCGGCCCGCTTCGAGACAACCTGCTCCTCGGCTCCCTTGAGCGCGGCCTGCGCGGCGGCAACCTGCGCCTCGGCGCGGGCCCGGCTGCGCGGATCGAGCACCTCCGGGCGCAGCGGTTCCATGACAGCCAGCGTCTGCCCCTGGGTGACAGCGTCGCCAACCTCGAGCTGGATGCGCCGCAGGTAGCCGGCAACCGGCGCGGAGATGACGAAGCGGTCCTTGACCCGGGTGCGGCCCTCTTCCTCGACCGTCACCTGCAGCGGCGCGCGCACCACCGGCACACCCTCAACCGGCACCGGCCCCGGCCAGAATCCCCAGGCCAGCGCGGCCGCGACGGCCAGGGCTGTGAGGGTGATACCGGCTTTTCGGTTGAGCTGCATGGTCGGGGGTTCCGTAATCCGTGGCTGTTGCCGCATGTCATTGTCGCATTCATGACCCTTCGGGGCGACCCATGGAACAGGGTGCGCTACTCCCGCGTCTTCAGCACGGCGATCAGATCCAGCTGCTGCAGCTTGCGCCACAACAGCAGGCCGGAAATCAGGGAGGAGCCGACAATCACGGCGGCGGCGAAGGCGTAGGTGTCCGGCTCCACCACCAGCGGTACGCGGTACAGGTCGGAGCGGAACGAATCCGACAGGTAGCCGCACAGCAGCCGGCCGAACAGGAAACCGAGCGGCAGCGCGGCCAGGATGGCAATACCGAGTTCGCCCAGCAATATCCAGGCGATCTCGCCCCGGGTGAAACCGAGCACGCGCAGGCTGGCCAGTTCGCGTTCGCGTTCCGAGAGTGCGATGCGCGCGCTGTTGTAGACCACGCCAAAGGCGATGATGCCGCCAAGCATGGCGGTGACAAAGGAGAAGAACAGGATAGTCTCCTGCATGGTCTGGTGAAAGCTGCGGATGGCGCTTTCGCGCACGATGGTACCCGTCACGTCCGGCATGCCGTCGAGTTCGTGGTAGATGCGCTCGCTGTAGCCTTTGTCCACGTCGAGATAGGCGCCGCTGACCACGTCGCCTTCCTGCATCAGCCGGTTCAGCGCCGCGCGCTGCATATAGACCGACACACCGAGATATTCACTGCTGAGTCCGGCAACAGGCACCTGCAGCACCGGGCGGTTGCCCTCCAGCACCTCCACCGTCAGCAGGTCGCCCGGCTCGATGGCCAGCAGTTCGGCGAGGTAGTCCGTGAGCACCACCCCCACCGGCGGCAGGCTGATCCGCTGCAGGTCATCTCCGAGGATGCGCCGCAGCTGGCCATCCGGCTCCAGCCCCTGCACGGAACCACGGTAACTGCGGTGCTCGAAACGCAGCCGCGCCGGCACCCGCCGGATACCCTCAACATGCTCCACGCCCGGCAGCCCGGCCAGCGAGAACAGGCTGCTGCCGGACGTCGGCTCGGTAAAGGTCACCGTCAGGTCCTGGCGCTCGCTCATCGCGTACTGCACATCGATCATGTGGATGATCGCGTCCTCCTGGAAATTCGACACCATGGTGATGCCGCAGGACGCGGCGATGCCGGCGATGGTCAGCAGCGACTTCAGTGGCTGCCGTTCGATGTGGCGCAGGATCATGCGGGTCGGTTGGGAGAACAGCCGCTGCAGTCCCAGGCGCTCGACCAGGGTCTGGCGATACACCGCAGGCGGCTCGGGGCGCATGGCCTCGGCAGGCGGCAGGCGCACCGCGCGCAGCACGGCATAGGCGGTCCCGGTCATGCCGGCCACCACGCTCACCAGGGTGGCACCGACGATGACCGGGGTTTCCAGAACATAGTTGAGGAAGGGGAAATGGTAGAAGTCGGTGTACACGGCGCTCAGCCCCTTTCCCAGCCAGATGCCCGCCGCGATACCGCCGCCCAGCCCCAGCAGCACGATCAGCAGCACCAGCATGGCGTAGTGCCGGCCCACGGCAAGGTTGCTGTAGCCGAAGGCCTTCATGATGGCGATCTGGTTGCGCTGGGTGTCAACCAGCCGCGTGATGACCACGTTGAGCAAAAAGGCGGCCACACCGAGGAAGATCACCGGAAAAACCGCGGCCATGGTCTGCAGGCCGCGCAGTTCCTCGGTAAGGAAGCGGTGCGACAACTGGTCCTTGCGGTCATAGGCACCCAGGCCGCCATAGCGATTGAGGATGCGGTCGAGTCGCTGGATCACCTCCGCGGACCCGTGGCCCGGCACCAGCCGCAGGGTGACACTGTTGAAGGCGCCGTCCATATCGTAGGCGGCGGCCAGCGCGTTGCGCCCCATCCACAGGATGGCGTAGCGCTCGGGATCCGGGAATACGGCGCCGGGCGCGATCGGGTAGATGTACTCCGGCGACAGGGCGACGCCGACGATGGTAAGGCGGTCGCGGCGGCCGTGGATGGTCGCGGTCAGCCGGTCTCCGGGCTGCAGCCCGTGCGCCGTGGCAAAGGTGTCGTCCACCACCACCTCGTCATCCCGGTAGGGTTCCGGCAGGCGGCCGCGGCGCAGGTGCAAACCGTTGAGCAGGATGGGTCCGGCATCCGGAACCGACACCAGCGTCGCCGTAACCGGCTCCGGGAAATCCGGTACCGCGACCCGGGCAGCCGCCACCACCCGCGTCTGCACCCGCTCCACACCGGGAATCTCGCGAATGCGCCCGGCCACCTGCTCGGGGGCGCGCTTCAGTACCGCGAACACATCCGCGAAGCGCTGCTCGCGGTAATAGTCATTCTGGGTGAGCAGCAGGGAATCGTAGGTCGACAGCGACATGACGAAGGTCGCGATGCCGCCGATCTGCACCAGTGCGATCGCCAGCACCACGCCGCGCAGCTCGCGCAGGTCACGCAGCAGCTTGCGGTCCAGTGCGCGCATGCCTACCAAGTCAGGTCGCGGGCCGGCAGCCGCTGCTCGTTATGCACCACGGAACTGATGCGCCCGTCCATGATCTGCACCACACGGTCGGCCATCGCCGCAATGCCGGCGTTGTGCGTGATCAGTGCCGTGGTGGTGCCAAGTTCGCGGTTGGCGCGCTCCAGCGCTTCCAGCACCAGCACCCCGGTCTTCGAGTCCAGCGCCCCGGTGGGCTCGTCGCACAGCAGCACGGCGGGATTCTTGGCGATGGCGCGTGCAATGGCCACACGCTGCTGTTCGCCGCCGGAGAGCTGCGCCGGGAAGTGATCCATGCGGTCCTGCAGGTGCACCAGCGCCAGGGCATCCTCGGGCGTCATGGGCGCCCGTGCAATCTCGGTGACGGCGGCAACATTCTCGCGTGCCGTCAGGCTGGGCATGAGATTGTAGAACTGGAACACGAAGCCGACGTGGTAGCGGCGGTACTCGGTGAGAGTGTGTTCGTCCGCGCGGGTCAGGTCCTGGTCGCGGTAGCGTACCTCGCCCTCGCTCGCGGTATCCAGCCCGCCGAGGATATTCAGCAGGGTCGACTTGCCGCTGCCCGAGGGGCCCAGCAGCACCATCAGCTCACCGGCAAACAGGTCAAGGTCCACGCCGCGCAGCGCCTGCACCTCGACCTCGCCCATGTGGTAAACCTTGGTCAGCCCGCGGACATGAAAAACGGTTTCAGCTGCAGGTCCCGTGCTGTTCACTGCCTGGCTCATCTGGATTCCTTGATCATGGCGGCCGGGGATTGATGTAGATCAATGGTACGACGAAGTCGCATCACTTACAGTACGCCGCCGGCCGGGATATTAAAACGAAAGCCGCGCCGCTGCTGCGGCCCCGGACAGGATCACGACATTAACTGACCTGCATCAAGATGCAGCTGCGGATAATTGACTACATTGCGGGATGCAGGCTGCCGAAGTTGCCACATTCCGGTAGCCGGCGCCGGAGCAACTCACCGAGATGGGAATCGTACATAAACTGCTGCGTGCAACCCTGCTGCTGTCCCTGACAGCCGCGATGGCATGCCATGCCGGCCCGGCAGAGGTGAAAACCGCTGACAGTGCCCGGGATCACCTGCCCCACCACCCCGTGCATACCAACCATGCGTTTTTCTTTTTCGAGCCTTTCGCAGATGGCCCCGCCGTGACCCGTGCCTGCCTGGAATGCCACCCCGACGCCGCCCGCGAGGTCATGCAGACCGCGCACTGGAACTGGCAGGGCGAACCGGTCATGGTCCCCGGGCACGATGGTGCAATACGCATCGGCAAGCGCAATGTCATCAACAATTTCTGCATCGGCGTGCAGTCCAACTGGCCGGCCTGCACCATGTGCCACATCGGTTACGGCTGGGAGGACGAGAACTTCGATTTCAACGATGCCTCGCGGGTCGACTGCCTGGTATGCCATGACAACAGCGGCACCTTTATGAAGAAATTCCGCGGCGCAGGGCTGCCCGACGAGTCCGTTGACCTGCGAGAGGTCGCGCGCAGCGTGGGCATGCCGCGGCGCCGGAACTGCGGCGGCTGCCACTTCGCGGGCGGCGGCGGCAATGCCGTGAAGCACGGCGACATGGACGAAACCCTGCTGTTTCCAAGCGAACGCATCGATGTCCACATGGGCAAGTACGACATGCAGTGCGTCGATTGTCACCGCACCGAGCACCACGTGATCCGGGGCCGCGCCATGGCGGTCAGCGTGGATGCCAAGAACCGCGTCGCATGCACCGACTGCCATGCCCGGGAACCGCATGCCGACGTACGGCAGAACGCCCATACCCGGCGGCTGGCCTGCCAGACCTGCCACATTCCGCACATGGCGGCCGACACCGGCACCAAGATGACCTGGGACTGGTCGGAGGCCGGCCAGGACCTGGACATCACCGACACCCACCGTTACCTGAAGATCAAGGGACGCTTCACCTGGGCAAAGAAGGTAAAGCCGGAATATCACTGGTACAACGAGACCTCGACCCGCTACATCACCGGCGACAGGATCGACCCCTCCCGGCCCACGCAGATCACCGCACCGCTGGGCAGCCGCGACGACCCCACGGCAAAGATCTGGCCTTTCAAGGTGCATCGCGGCAAGCAGCCCTACGACACGGAGAACAACTACTTCCTGGTGCCGAACGTGCACGGCGACCGGGGCTTCTGGAACGCGTTCGACTGGAAGGCCGCGCTGCAGACGGGCTCGCAGATCAGCGGCCTGCTCTACAGCGGCTCCTATGACTTTGCCCCGACCGAGATGTACTTTCCGCTGTCCCACATGGTGACCAGCCCGGAAGAGGCGCTGCAGTGCCGCGACTGCCACGGGGAACGGGGCCGTCTCGACTGGGTGGCGCTCGGCTACCCGGGCGACCCGCTCGGCCGCCCGCGCATCGAGCATGACCCGGTTTACCTGACAGATGCCGGGGGTGTTCCGGTAACGGAGTCGGGCCAGCCGCTGTCGGTGGCCGAAACCTGCGGCATGTGCCATGAGCTGGAGGATGCGGACTTTATCGCCGCCCACGGCTACCACAGCAGCGTGCAGGACGAGCTGCTGCCGCCCGAACGCCGCACGCTGATGCAGAACGGACCGCGGCTGCCGGCCGACGGGGACAGCGAGATGAACTGCTTCCTCTGCCACCTGCAGCAGCCCGACCTCGCCGGCCGCCGGGCCGCCATCGATGCCGGCAAGCCGCAATGGTCGATCAGCGCGACGCTGCTGGGCACCGCTCTCCTTGCCGCTGACGACGCGGGCTACCACTGGAACAGCGAGCTTGTCGGCGAGGACGGCGAGGCCGAAATCGACCTGCAGCCGGTCTCCGGGTCCGGCTGCGGCAACTGCCACGGCATGGTCCATGACGGCGCCGATCCGCTGCTGGTGGCGCTGGGCACGGGACAGGAATGGACCACGGAAACCACCGGACAGGTATTCTCGCCGCAGCCAATCCGGCTGTCCGGCATGAACCATGCGAACAAGGACAGCCTCGACATGGTCTGGGACGTGCATGCCGAGCGCCTGGTCTCCTGCGGCGACTGCCATTACTCCGGTGACCGGCCGGCGCGCCTGGCCGGCAAGGCAACCCCGGCGAATGTCATCCCGTACGAGGGCATCAAGCGCCGCTGCGAAAGCTGCCACAGCCTTGAAGGCACCCATGACTGGCTGCCGCAACCGGAACACCACTTCAAGGCGGTCGCCTGCGAATCCTGCCACGTGCCGAAGCTGGAGATGGGTGCCAGGGAGGCCGTCGACCGCACCGTCATGCAGCCGGACGGTTCACCGCTGGTCAGCTACCGCGGCATCGATGACAGCGACCTCGCAGACATCAGCAAGGCCTACATCACCGGCTACCGGCCGCTGCTGCGGGTCGGCAGGAGCGTCCTGGGCAGAAACCAGGTACTGCCCTACAACCTGGTCTCGAGCTGGTACTGGGTTGACGGTGACAGCCACACGCCGATTGCCGCGGAACAGCTGCGCGCAGCCTGGCTTGACGGCGGCGGTTACGCGGCTGAAATCCTGGAGACCTTTGACGCCGACGGCGATGGCAAGCTGAGCCGCGAGGAACTACGGCTGGATGACAACACCCGGCTGATACTCATCAAGGAGCGCCTGCGCGCCGCGGGGGTGCATAACCCGCTGATTCGCGGTGAAGTGCGCGCCTACCACATCCACCACAATATTCGCCACGGCGACCGGGTAAGCCGGGACTGCAGCGACTGCCACCCGGATTCAAAAGCGGCACTGCCGGCCTTCGACCTGGCGCCCTATGTCCCGGGCGGCGTGAAACCGGTGCTGGTGACGGATCCCACCGGGATCGCCCTCGACGGCAGCTGGGGAACGGCGGCGGACGGCGCCCTGCGGTTCGTACCCGGGCGCGGCGTTGCGGAATCCTGGCAGGCACAGGAGAACACCATACGGAGTGAACCATGAACGAGCTGTCCGGCAAGATCAAATTCTGGAACCCTTACGTGGGCGGCGTCCTGCTGGGCGTGCTGCTGTTCCTGTCGTTCTTCCTCACCGGCCACGGGCTGGGCGCCTCCGGCGGGGTCAACCGCATCGCCGTGTCGATGCAGGACCTCGTCGTGCCCGAGCACGTCGACAAGTCGCCCTATCTCGCCGCGGTGGCAGGCGGTGATGTTGACCCGCTGCGCCACTGGATCGTGCTGGAAGTGTTCGGCGTAATGATCGGCGGTTTTGCTTCCGGCCTGCTGCGCGGCCGCGTCCGGCTGGAGACCTATCACGGTCCGCAGATCACCCCGCGCACCCGCTGGGCCTTTGCCTTCGCCGGCGGCATCCTGATGGGCTACGGCGCACGGCTGGCGCGCGGCTGTACCTCCGGCCAGGCCCTGAGCGGCGGGGCCGTCATGTCGGTCGGCAGCTGGGCCTTCATGTTCGCCGTATTTGCGGGCGGCTACGCCCTGGCGTGGTTCGCCAGGCGGCTCTGGCAGTCGGGAGCATAGACATGGCACCCTACAATCTTGCCGCAGCGCTCGGGGCCACCGGCTCCTACCTGGTCTACCTCGGCATCGGCTTCTGCTTCGGTTTCATACTGGAATCCAGCGGCTTCGGGGATTCCCGCAAGCTGGCCGCCCAGTTTTACTTCCGGGAACTGCGGGTCCTGAAGGTAATGTTCACCGCGATCGTGGTGGCGATGCTGCTGGTGTTCTGGTCCAGTGCGCTGGGACTGCTCGATTACGGCGATATCATGGTCAAGGAAACCTGGCTGTGGCCCGGCATCGTCGGCGGCCTCGTCATGGGCGTGGGTTTCATCCTCGGCGGCTATTGCCCCGGCACCTCGCTGGTGAGCGTGGCAACACTGAAGGTTGACGGCATGTTCTTTCTGCTGGGCCACGTCGTCGGCGTGCTGGCCTTCGGCGAGACCGTGGGCTACATCAACGAGTTCTGGAACTCCAGCTACATGGGCCGCTTCATCCTGCCGGATCTGCTGGGGCTTGATACCGGCGTGGTGGCATTCCTGGTGGTCTGCCTGGCGCTGGCCATGTTCCTGGGATTCGGCTGGGTCCAGAAACGCATCTACGGCAGGGGAGACCCCGAATGAAGGCCAGGATCAACCCGCGGGTTCTCGGTGCCGGCTTCCTGCTTGCGGCCTCGGGGGCGCTGGCGCTGTATGGCCAGCCCGACCTGGAGCAGAAATGGGCCTACATGGCGCCGGAATACGCCTCCCGGCTGGAGTACCGCGAGGTGTATATCGACCCCGCCGAACTGCTGCACCTGATCAATGACGACTATATCGACCTGATAATCTACGACGTGCGCAACGAGCGCGACTGGAACATGTTTCACCTGGTGGACTCCGAACGCATCGACCTCAAGGACCTGCCGTCGCAACGCAAGCGGCTGCGCGGACTGTCCGAGCTGTCCGTGGTGGTCGTCGTCAGTAACGACGAGATCCTGGCCACCCGCGCCTGGAAACGGCTGCTGGCGCTGGCGAAGCCGAACGTCTACATCCTGGAAGGTGGCATCAACCACTGGCTGAACGTCTACGGGGTCATGGGCGACGAGCACGAAAGCCATGGCACAGCCAGCCTCGCCCGGCCTGACGGCACCCTGCGGCACCCGTTCAAGCTGGCGCTGGGCGCGCGGCACGCGGCGTCACGCCCGGATGAACACCGGGTAGCGCACCGCGAGTACACGGAGAAGGTCAAGCTGCTGAAAAAAGTCAAAAAGGCGGGCGGCTGTGACTAGTGCGCGCATCACATCGAGGCGGCGGCAGAAGCCGCCACAACGGGGAGAACGAGTGATTTCAAGATGCCTGTTGCTGGCCGTGCTGATCGCCGGGGCCGGGCTGGCCCGGGGCGCAGAGCCCGGCAGCGAAACGCCGGCTGCGGCGGAAGCGACCGACGCGAACCCCTGCGCCGGCATGGCGGATGGAGAATACATGGGTCCCGAGGCCTGCGAGGAATGCCACGAGGAGCAGGTCGCCGGCATGCGCATGAACGTGCATGGCCAGGCAGCCGATGCCCGCACCCCCTTTGCCAGGGATGCGTGTGAAACCTGCCACGGACCGGGCACCACCCATTTCGACGTCGAGGGCAACTGCATCATCAGCCTGCGCGGACGCTTCGGCGAAAGCGTGGAACAGCGCAACGGCATCTGCCTGGCATGCCACAGCCGCGACATGCTGCACTGGCGCGGCAGCAGCCACGAGAGCGAGGACCTGGCCTGCACCAGCTGTCACGAAATCCACGCGGAAAGCCCCGTGATGGACCGGAGTACCCAGGCCGAGGTGTGCTACCGCTGCCACGATGACGTCCGCGCACAGAGCTACCGGATGTCCACCCACCCGATCCGGGAGGGCAAGGTTGTCTGCAGCGACTGCCATAACCCGCACGGATCACCCGGCCCGGTCGCGCTGGTAAAACCCGGCGTCAACGAGACCTGTTATGTCTGCCACGCCGAAAAGCGCGGGCCCTTCCTGTGGGAACACTACCCGGCCACT
>Ga0210101_1000129_pt1 | contig 26106 bp, 30 predicted proteins | sample Muzzi_PWC_D1_FD_185534 | JGI IMG/M metagenome (GOLD analysis project Ga0210101, IMG submission 185534) | Wetland microbial communities from San Francisco Bay, California, USA, that impact long-term carbon sequestration - Muzzi_PWC_D1 (SPAdes) | ecosystem: Environmental > Aquatic > Marine >... | reverse complement strand
GTTCGACCCGGGTGAGGGAATCCAGATCCAGCCACTGCTGTGCGTCGGCAACCTCGTCGGCAACGGGTTCGCTGATGATTCGTTTACGCATCAGTTTACCCTGGGTATGTGCGGTTGCATGAGGGTGACATTATGCTCTGTTTGTCAAGGGAATGTTTTTCATGGCTTCAAACCTGTCATCGATTCTTTAGTGGGCCGCGACAGGGTATTTCCCGACGTGCCGCGGCTGCATGCTGCAGTCCGGGCCGATGCTCGGATTTTTCGTGACGTCAGTCGTAATTATAGCTGACTAGAATACAGGGCTCTCGCGGTGTCATTGAAAATTTTCAATGTCCGGGCTGCCGTGGGCAGGGTAAACCACGACGTCAGCAGACACAAGCACACTGCGGGTGAGGACCTGGTTGTTTCCAAGGCAGATTGAGATATTTCAATTCGTGCCTGCGGAGATCGAGCAATACTACCTGCCACTGAAGGCCAGACTCAGAGGAGGAATGAATTATGGCAAGCGAGCCGAACAGCAAACAGCCTGGTGGCGACAATCAAGGCGAGGGTGACCGCGAAGCCGCCAGGCATTACAACGAAGCCACCCGCGAATTCGTGAAATCCGGCAAAGTGGACGACGCTGCAGAACGGGCCAGTGAGCAGGACCCGAAGGAAGCCAGGCGCAGCGAGCACGACGGCAAGCAGCGCGCCAGGGAAGAAGACCCGGCGGTCCATCGTGACTACGACAAGCCCGTGGAGTGAGCTGTTTGCGGCAGGCATGACAGGGTAGTGGCCACCTGCTGGTCACGGCGCTGCCCGGCAACCGCATCTACTGCCAGCATCCTTCAGGGGGTAATTGTCGGGTATCTGCATTGATGCCGGGGAGATCACCCGGCTACTGATCCTTGCGAGTCCAATCGTCACCGTCTTTTTCATATTGCTGCTTGACCGCGGCCCAGGCGACCTTATGGGCTACCTCTTCACGGGAACTGTCGCCGCGCCGGTCTTGCGCTTTCCGGTACTGCTCCCAGGCATTATTGAACGCGGCCAGATAGATCTCCTGGGCGTGTTTCGGCAGGCTGGACCGGGTGTTTTCCGGTAATTCATCGATGTTCCGGTAGGGCATGGCATGACCTCTCGACTTTCAGGATTGTTGCGGTTCGTGTGCGTGCCTGGCATTACTCCGCTGTCGTCTCAGCAGCCAGCGACTCAGCCACCAGGTGCCGGCCGCAATCAGCAGCGCCAGCAGCAGCAGGCCGGCGACCCGCACAGTATCGGGGGCGGAAATGGCGGCAACCACCTGGCCGGAGAACACGGTCAGGGCCAGAGTCCCGGGCGCCAGACCCAGCAGCGTACCAAGCGCAAAGTCGCGCAAGCGGATGTGCGAGGCACCGGCGACCAGGTTGATGACGCCGAAGGGTGCAACCGGAACGACGCGCAGTGTAATCATCGCCAGCAGGCCCTGCCGGGCCAGGCGCTGGCTGACCCGGGAAATCCAGCGGTTTGACAGGTTGCGGATGGTATTGCGGCCGAGATGATGACCGATTGCGTAGTTGATCAGGGCACTGGCCTCGGCAGCCAGCAGGCCATAGGCAAAGCCGTGCAGGGCACCGAAGGTCACCCCGGTGGCAATAATCAGCAGGGTGACCGGAAACAGCACCAGGCCGGCGACGATGTAGATGACAACGACGACCAGTGGTGCGACCCACTCGCCGCGCAGGCTGTCAAGCCGGCCGATGACTGTATCCAGATCGATCCATTCACCCAGTGGTGTCCAGCGCCAGCTGGCGGCAAGCAGCAATGCAACGATAAGAATGGAGGCCAGTGTAAACAACGTCTGTCTGGTCGGCGTTTTTTCCTCTTCCGCGACGAACTGCCGTGCAAGCTGGTCGGCATCAATGGGCGACCCCGGATCGGCAATCCGTGAGTCCGGCACCAGCGCGTCCAGTTCGGCAGACACACGAAATTCGAAGGGCCTGAGGGAGCGTTTAGAGGTACACAGGGCGTCGATGGCGCGGATAATCGAATGGTGTTGCGTCAATGCCCCGGCGACGTCCTCGGCACTTGCATCGAGATGTTCGCCCAGCAGTCGATTGCGCATGGCCGCGATCTTCTCGCGAATGCGCGTCTCGCCGCCAGCCTCGATGGCCAGATCGCACTCGGTGTCAAGCCCCATGGAACGGTTGTTGAAATTGGAGGAACCTATGCGCAACAGTTCATCATCGATGACCAGTATTTTCGAATGTACGTTGATACACTGCTTTTCCAGACCGGGCACATGCGGGAAGTAAACGCGCAGCTTGCGGTTACGGTCGGTGGCCTGAAGTTTTTTCAGCAAGCGTTCGCGCAGCACATCCATGGTATTTTGCGACAGCCAGCCAACGGTTTGTTGCGGCAGGATGATGACGATCTCCGGGCCCTGCTCTTCATCGAGTCGCTTCGCCAGCGCGTCGCCGATGCTGTGCGAAGTGAAATACTGGTTCTCGATATAAATGGTCTTTTGTGCGGCAGCAATGGCGTCAATCAGCAGCTGCTCGATCTCCCGCACCGCTTGCTGATCTTCATACTTCGGGAAGGTGCGTGCAATGCCGACCGCAACGTCGACGAGATCAGGGCTGACAGCGTCTGGCCAGGGATCGTGATCTCCGTTCAGCCCGGGTGCATCGAGCTGCTGGCCGGTCGCCGTGTGCCAGCGCTCGCGGGCAAGTGTACCGAGTGCCCCGGCAATGGCCCCGCTGACCATGAGCTGAACATCGTGATAGGGCTGGGGAACGGGACCGTCCGTATCACGGCGTCGCGGATCATCGGCCTGGTGTTCAGGGGTGTCCCAACGGCCAAGGGCAAAATCCAGTCCGCCGGCAAAGGCGACGCGATCATCGATGACGACAATCTTCTGGTGATGCGATGCACCCGGAGGATAGTGGTCATCGAGACGAAAATGCAGACGCTCGTGGGTCGTCCAGTCCAGTTTGTACGCAGGCAGCCACTCACGGTCGACAGCAAAGATCATTGAAAAATCCCAGTCCAGGACATGGATCTGGAGCTGCTCCCTGCGACGGACCAGGTTGTCGAGGAAGTCTCTGAGGTTGACGGGGAGCCCGTCATCGACAGGCTCCCGTTCCAGCTTGAAGCTGCCGTCGATATCCCAACCGATAATCAGTATGGAGTGCTCGGCCTGTTTTGCGCATTCCCGGAAGGCATGGAAATAATTCGCGCCATCGACCAGCATACTGACACGGTCGGCGTGTTCGACTCGCCAGCAGTTCTTTTCCGGTGCCAGGATTGCTGTTGTGCTCATGGCTGCAAGCACTGTGCGGCGATTCGGGTCGGCGACAGGGTCAGGATATGCTGGCTCGACGCGGTTACCGGTTCACATTTCATGACTGTCTCCTGCGGTGCTCGCGGACCACGGCGCGCCCGTTTGCTGACGCCTGCCGGCTCGACGAGACCGGGCTGGCAATGACCACGTCAGCGCCGCAGTGCAAGACGTATCTTCTGACAGTAGCCGGATAGCGTATACACCTTCGAGGCGCTCTGCAAAGGAGCCGTGGCTGAATGATCCAGCTGACGCTTGTAGTGTGAATAATCCAGGGTTGTGGCTTTGAGAAATTTTAATGCGCGGTATGCCGCTGAAACTACTGTTTGTTTACTGTTACCTGTGTAAAATTATTCCCGAGCAGTCAACGTCGTTTATTGAGGCCAGCAATGTCGGACCCCATTGAAAGCTATCACACAATTTTCCAGCGCGTCGCACGCAGTCTGGTCGCCGGGCTGGTTGCCACCACCGTACTCTGGCTGCTGAAGCTCAGCAGTGGTTCAGTACCACAACTTGAAACCATTCGCTTTCTTGATCGGGTCGCAGAGGCGACTGCAAGGGCAACGGGTCTGCCGGATCCACTCATGACCGGCTGGGTCTGGCACTGGGTGATCGGGACACTGATATGGGGAACCCTGTTCGGTATCATGGTGCCGATCCTCCCCGGTCGACGCTACTGGCTCAAGGGGTGCGCCTTTGGTGTGATAGCCGGGTTACTGACCATGTTGATGGTGATGCCACTGGCCGGTGCAGGCTACTTCGGGATGCAACTCACCTACCTTGATCCTCTCGTTTCTCTTTTCTACCACATCATCTACGGCGCGACGCTGGGTGGCGTCTACGGTCTTCTTGCGGGACGGCGCTCGACGACAGCCTGACAGGTGCTCAGGCCAACGCTGCTACACCCGTAACAAACGAAGCCAACAGTCCACCCAGCAGGATCGCCAGGTGAGCGTCGCAGACTGATATCACCGTATCACTGCGCAGCCTCGTCGGTTGCCTCTTCCATACTGTCTCCAGCCTCTTCGAGTTTGTCCATGGCCTTGTCACTGACATCGGCTGCCTTATCTTGCATCGTATCGACCGCCTCGTCGATGTTCTCGCCGGCCTGTTCGGCGGGGCCCTCTTTTTCACAGCCTGCCAGTGTGAACAGAAGTAGACTGACTGCAAGCAGGGTGGTTGATTGACTAGGTTTCATGCTATGTCTCCTTGATGTTCGGCGGCACGGTACACTGACAGCCGCCAGGGTGATAAAGGCTGGCTTTACCTGACTGGCAGCCGCTTATCCGCGGCTGCCAGTCATAATTGAACGTAACGCATTGCCACGCCAGCCTGAAAAGATTCATACACGCGGTGGACGCCGCCTACCGGCTACCAGTGCTACCAGGAAGATGACGATAAAGATGAAAAACAGGATTTGTGCCACCGATGATGCGGCGCCGGCAATACCCCCAAACCCCAGCACACCGGCCACGATAGCAATGACAAAAAAGACCGCAGCCCAGTAAAGCATGTCAACCTCCTTTGATTCAGTTCCGGATCCCGGTAACCTGGAAGTCTCGCTGACTCGATCCAGGCTGGAAAAGCCTAGCAAGGCCCTGGTGGACAGACATTGAAATATCGCAATGACGCCAGGAAGCCTGCCATGCAGGCTTCTCAACGCCGAGTTTGTCGAGCGCTGCGGCGACAACGTCAGGGTCGGGCTTGGACACGTCGACGTCGCTTGCGCTGGTACTGCCATCGATCAGCGTCCCGATGCCGAGCGTTTCAATGAAGTGTTTGAGGTGATTACTCCGGGAGGAACTCGCAATGACGATCTTCTGACCGGCGTCGTGCATGCGCTTGACGAGATCCCTGCTCCCGGGAAAGGGCTGAATCGAGGACAGAAACTGCTGTTCGAAAAGTGCCGATCTGTGCGCGACCATTTTTTGTCCAATCGCCGAGTCCTTGTTGATACCGGCAAGCCGGGGAAGCAGCTTGTCGCTGCCCTGACCGATGAGGGGGCGGACCACCTCGAGGGTGACATCGTAGCCGAAGCTCTTCAGGGTTTCGACCCACGTTCGGGCATGTGCTTCGTTACTGTCGACCAGTGTTCCATCCATGTCCAGTATGACGCCGCGGACACCTTTCGACATATCAGTTCCTCTCTGTTTGAACCTGTAAAAAGCAGCAAAATGCTTGCGAATGCCCGGCGAAATCCCTGACCTGACTCACATCAATCGCCAGTGACAAGGTATACCGGCAGGCCACCCGGCACGACGGCCAGCGAACACGATGCAGCTATGTCCGTCATTTAAATATGCCAATAACGCAAATGGTGGCGCATGGGAACCGCCGAGAGCCAGATTAGCTGTTAGTGATGTCGGGTTTTGCGGCCCTGGCAGATCGCCGCATCATGAGCTGCGCATCCTTGTGTCCCTCTGACTGACCCAACAACAACATAACCCTGGCGTCGTCCATGCGGCCTGAAGCGTGTCGGTATTTTTCAATAAATGCCCGTTTTCCGCCTTGAAAAATCGCAATGCCGGGATGCAGGCGTTGCCGCGGCAATATCAGGACCCGATGGTGTTCGATCGCTGTTGGAGGTGCGCGGTCGAGCAGTGGAGGAAAACACGTTATCATCCTGCCCCATGACTTTGCGAGCCAAGCACCTCGGGGGGGCCATCTGCGCAGTCATTATCATGCTGTCTGGCTGCGCCGGGCCGGATGATGACGATACGCCGCTGCTGCGCTGGTATGTCTTCGATGAACCGTCAGGTGCGTTTGCCCTGGCAGCCCGACGCTGCACCGAGACCGCGCACGGCCGTTATCGCATCCAGCTCGCACCGTTGCCGACCGACGCGGACCAGCAGCGCGAGCAGCTGGTACGCCGGCTTGCCGCCGGAGACACGGATATCGATATCATCGGTATGGATGTCATCTGGACTGCCGAGTTTGCCGCGGCGGGCTGGGTGCTTCCCTGGCCGGCCGGGGCCGCGGAGCAGGTGCGGGCAGGCCGTCTGGCGAGCGCCGTCGACAGCGCCACCTACGCGGGTACTCTCTGGGCAGCACCCTTTACCAGCAACACCCAGTTGTTGTGGTATCGCAGCGATCGTATGCAGAGTCCGCCGACCACCTGGGACAGTATGATCGCCCGGGCCGAGGACCTCGGTGAGGACGGCACCATTCAGGCACAGGGCGAGCGTTACGAGGGTCTCACGGTGTTCTTCGTTTCGTTGCTGGCCTCGGCCGGCGGCCGCGTGCTGGAAGCGGACGGGAAAACAGTTGCGTTGCAGGAGCAACCGCTGCGGCGGGCGCTCGAGGTGATGCAACGTCTGGCGAATTCTCCGGCGTCAAGTCCTGCCCTGTCGGTGGCGCGCGAGGACGATGCCCGTCTTGCCTTTGAAGCCGGGCAGTCCGCTTTCATGGTCAACTACACCTACGTCTGGCCGAGCGCGCAGGCCAATGCGCCCGGGGTGGCTGCGCACATGGGCTGGTCGCGCTGGCCTGCGGTCGAGCAGGGCCTGCCGAGCCGGGTCACCCTCGGCGGCATCAATCTCGGCATCGGCGCGCACAGCCGCCACCCCGAGCTGGCCTTTGAGGCAGCCACCTGTCTGGCAGCCGAGCCCAACCAGCGCCTGGCGGCCACCCGTGGCGGGTTGCCGCCCACCCTGGCTGCACTCTACGATGACGCCGCGGTACGCGAGACCTTCCCGTTCGCAGACACGTTGCGCGCGACGCTGCGCGATGCCGTGCAGCGGCCGCAGACACCGTTGTATGCCGATGTCTCGCTTGCCATCAGCCACACCCTGCACCCGATGCGCGATATCGATCCTGAGCGGGATGCGGGGCGCCTGCGCGAGTCCGTACAACGTGCCCTGCGTTCGGAGGGGTTACTGTGACCGGCCGGGCCGGCGCCGAGCATCGCCTCGCCTGGTTGCTGTGCGCACCGGCGGTGCTTGCCATGCTGGTGGTGACCGCCTACCCGATCGGTTATTCGCTGTGGCTGTCGCTGTTCCGCTATGACCTGCGCTTTCCCGGCGAGCGCCGCTTCATCGGTCTCGACAACTACCTCAGCGTGCTGGGCGCACCGGCCTGGTGGGAGGCCCTGTTCAACACGCTGCTGATCACCGTCTGCTCGGTTGCGGTTGAACTCGTGCTTGGCTTCCTGTTCGCGCTGCTGATGCATCGCGCCCTGCTGGGCCGGCGGGTGATCCGCACCTCGCTGCTGGTCCCCTATGGCATCATTACGGTGGTGGCTGCCATGAGCTGGCGCTTTGCCTTTGATCCGACCATCGGCTTCGTCAATGCCCTGACCGGGCTGGAAGGTGCCTGGCTGGCCGACCGCTGGTCGGCATTCTTCGTGATTTTCAACACCGAGATCTGGAAGACGACGCCGTTCATGGCCCTGCTGCTGCTCGCCGGCCTCACCCAGGTGCCCGGCGACCTGCTGCGTGCGGCGCGGGTAGACGGGGCGAATGCGTGGCAGCGTTTCTTCCACGTGACGCTGCCGCTGCTGCGTCCGGTGATCATGGTGGCGCTGCTGTTTCGCACGCTGGATGCCTTCCGCATCTTCGATACCGTGTTCGTGCAGACCCGCGGCGCCCAGGGGACCGAGACCGTGTCGATCCTCGGTTACAACACGCTGATCACCCGGCTCAACCTGGGGCTCGGTTCGGCGGTCTCGGTGTTGATTTTTCTCTGTGTGCTGGCGATCGCCGTGCTCTACATCAGGGGCTTCGGTATCGACCTGTCCAGCCGGGAGCGCAGCTGATGGTCAGTGGCGCGAACGGCGGGCAGCGCGAGCACCTGTTACGCGGGCTGGGCAGCGTGCTGGTGGTGCTGTACGCCTTGTTCCCGGTGGCATGGATCGTGTCATTGTCGCTGAAACGCAGCGCGGACCTCGACGACAGGCGATTTGTGCCGCAGGTCTTCAGTATGGAGCACTACCAGTCGGTGTTTAACGATCCGCAGTTTTCCGCCGCCCTGTGGAACTCCGTCGGCATTGCCGGGATCGCGACAGTGGCGGCCGTGCTGCTCGGCATGTTCGCTGCCTATGCGATTGTGCGCCTGGAGTTTCCCGGCCGGCGCCTGATCCTGGTTGCGGCACTGGCCATCGCCATGTTCCCACCGGTCTCCATCATCGGTCCGTTGTTTAATATGTGGCGCACACTCGGTTTGTATGACACCTGGCCAGGGTTGATACTGCCCTACATGACCTTCACGCTGCCGCTTGCCATCTGGACATTGTCGGCCTTCTTCCGCGAGATCCCGTGGGACCTCGACAAGGCGGCGCGCGTCGACGGCGCAACGCCACTGCAGGCCTTCGTCCACGTCATCCTGCCGCTGGCCGTCCCGGGCGTATTCACTGCGGCGATCCTGGTGTTCATGTTCGCCTGGAACGATTTCCTGTTTGTCATTTCCCTGACCTCGACCAATAACGCCCGCACGGTCCCGGCGGCGATTGCCTTCTTCACCGGGAGTTCGCAGTTCCAGCAGCCGACGGGCTCGATAGCGGCCGCCTCGGTGGTCGTGACCGTGCCCGTCATCCTTGTCGTGCTGCTGTTTCAGCGGCGCATCGTTGCCGGGCTGACCGCGGGGGCCGTCAAAGGATAGCGTCATGGCCGAGATCGAACTGCGCAGCGTGACCCGGCGTTTTCCCGGTGTCACCGCCGTAAAGGCGGCGGACTTCACCATCCATGATGGTGAGTTTTTCATCCTGGTCGGCCCCTCGGGCTGCGGCAAGTCCACGCTGCTGAACATGATCGTCGGCCTGGATGACGTCAGCGAGGGTGAGATCCGGGTCGATGGCGAGGTGGTCAATGACCTCGACCCGCGCGAGCGCAACATGGCCATGGTGTTCCAGAGTTATGCCATCTATCCGCACATGACGGTGCGCGAAAACCTGGCGTTTCCGCTGAAACTCGCGCGGCTCTCTGCCGGGGTCATCCGGGAGCGCGTCGAGAAAGCGGCCGCGATTCTCGAACTCACGGACCTGCTGGAGCGCAAACCGCGCGCGCTATCCGGTGGCCAGCGCCAGCGCGTGGCCATGGGACGGGCGATCGTGCGCGAGCCCCGGGTGTTTCTGCTCGACGAGCCGCTGTCGAACCTGGATGCCAGGCTGCGCGTGCAGATGCGCACCGAGATTGCCCGGCTGCAGCAACGGCTCGGTACCACCACGATTTACGTTACCCATGACCAGACCGAGGCTTTGACCCTGGGAGACAGGATAGCCGTGCTGCGCAGGGGCGAGGTGCTGCAGGTTGGTACACCGCGCGAGTTGTACGAGCGACCGGGTAACCTGTTCGTGGCCGGCTTTATCGGCTCGCCGGCCATGAATTTTCTCCCTGCCCGGCGGGTGCAGGACGGCCTGGAGCTGCCGGTCGGGAAGCTCGCGCTGCCGCGCGACCGGTATCGGTTGCCGCAGGACGAGGCGGCTGCGCTCGTCGCCGGATTCCGACCCGAGCACCTGCAGCTGCTCGCGGTCGATGCGGAAGACGGGGAAGGGTTTGTTTTCGAGGTGCAGGCCGAGGTCGTCGAATGGCTCGGTGCCGAGCTCTACCTCTACTTTGACGTGACGCTCGAGGGTTTCGCGGCAATGCCCCTGCCCGAGGAGCTGGGCAGCGAGTCTGCTGACAGTGCGCGCCAGCTGCATGTCGCGCGTGTCGATCCGGCCAGCGGCGTACAGCAGGGTGATCGCGTGCGCCTGCGTCTCGATCCGGAAAACCTGCAGCTGTTTGACGCCCACAGCGGCGCGAATCTCGGTCTGCAGGCGCACGCGCAGCCAGGGCGGGGATAGACATTCACGGCAGGCAGGTCGCTGCAATGCGGACCGGTGTCCCGTTCCACTTCATTCCGTCCTGGCACCGACCCGGAAAACCTGTGTCCCTGCAGTGCGTGGTGCCCGATCACCGCGACAGCGGCACGCCAGCCCAGCCGCCGCTGGGTGCTCCAGCCGTCGAGTTCCTGGCCAAAGGTCACCGGCACGGCGTTCATCAGGTGTGTCCTGCCGGTCTTGACTGTATCCGCCAGTGTTGCCACGCGCGCGTCGGTCACCACGGCCAGTGCATCGAGCGCCGGTAGCAACGTTTCCGCATTCATCTGGACGGAGCCTGGCAGACGAGCAGCAGATGCAGAAGCCCGCTAACGTAGATCGTGGTACGCACACGGTTTATGCACAGCTAGTCGATAAGGTTTGCAACGACCTGGATGGTGTTGCTCCCGGGGAGAATACCGGTAGCGGTGTGAGGGTACAGTTAGCAGCGCTGCGGGGTTGTGCTTTACTGCCAGCGGGCAACGTTCTGATCACGGCCCATAGCCTGTTGTTCACAGCCGTGCAACCTGACTGTTCGCCCGGCCTGTGCTATCCTTGGCAGGCGTGGTTCGTACTGTATCAACGAACCTGTATCCAGCTTGCAAAGCAAGCAAATCAAGCCACTACCAGCAGATCGAATGCCCCGTTAGTTGATGCTGACCGGGGACATGGCTATCAATCAGGTCCCCTGCGGACTGGATGATTGTGACTCAACTATTTACGCTGCATGCTAGAAGGAGGTGCGTATGTCAATTCAGAACACGCAGAAAAGCAGCAACTACGATGGTGCCACGTCTCAGGCAGATGTGGACACGAGCGTTGACGGCACGCGTCGTTTCCGTGAACAGTCGACGCTCTGGAAGCACAGCAAGCGCAAGTGCTTTCAGGCGAAAGAAGTCATCTATCGCGAGAGTGAAGCGGTTGACCGGATCAGCATCGTACGCAGTGGTCTGGTGAAACTGCTCAGTTATCTGCCGAACGGCCGTGCACGCATCGTCAGATTGCATGCCCGGGGGCAGTGGCTCGGAATCGAGGGCCTGCTGGGAGAATCCTACGAAAATACCGCGATTGCGATCGGTGATGTGGTCCTCCAGCACGTCCCGATCCATAGCCTGCAGCAACGTATTATGAACGAACCGGGCAGGTTATTGCAGCTGCTGCAGCAATGGCATATCGACCTGGCCCAGGCGGACCGCTGGATCTCGGAATTTTCCACCGGCGGGATCAAGCCCCGCGTGGCACGGTTGCTGGAGTATCTCGCAGAACTTGAATACGACTCACCGATGGACACGGTCGAGCTGCTCACGGTGTGCGAAATGTCGGAGATACTCGGGGTTACGCCGGAGAGCGTCAGCCGCATAGTTGCGACCTTCAAGCGCCGGGATATCCTGCAAAAACAGTCAGATTCATCGGGCGAAGTCTACCGGCTGGACACGCCGAGACTGCAGCAGGAAGCGATAAAGTAACCAGACGCTCAGGAAGGCCGTTACCGCCCGGGCAACCACCAGGCGGGCCCTGCCCCGATGCTGCTGGATAACCTCCTCTATCACCCGTATCCGCCGGGCGCAGGCCAGTGTCGCACGCGTGATTACAAAACGTCACAGGCCTGAAGAATGCAACCATCGCTCTGCCGTCTCGCTGCATTGAGAAAATTCAATGCATCCGGGGCGGTTTCTGGTGCCAACTAGCAACCTGTCATCCATTCAATCCGGGCACAGAACCATGACAGCAGCGTGGAAAGTGAAGGCCGTGATGGCGCACGCGGCGGTTGCGAGCGCAGTCGACCAGCGGGGTGTGCAAGCGGCAATGACTCGGGACACCCTGTCGCTATGAAGGCGGCATGCAACAGTGACCGTGGCGAAAATTGCCTGCGAATGGCGCAGGCGTTTGAAGGCCGCCCCTTGCAGGCGGCGGATGGCGACATCGGGACACTGCAGGGTTTGTACATTGATGGCGCGAGATGGATGGTACGCTATCTGCTGGTTGATTGTGCTGGCTGGCTCGAGGGCCGCAAGGTGCTGGTCGCGCCGCTCGCTGTTGGCGAATCCGGGGCGGACGAGTCGTCGCTGTGTGTCGAACTGACCCGTGGACAGATCAACGGCAGTCCGCCATTTGATGCAGGACAACCCATATCAAGGGCCTATGAGACACGCTATTACCAGTATTACAACTGGCCCGCGTACTGGGAGTTCGATCCGCTGGCAGGGCTGCCACTGTCACAGCTTCCCGCATCACCACAACTTGTCCGCGATGATGCCGGACACACCCGGGATCTGGACAGGCACTTGCATCCCAGCACCGATGTTCGTGGCTGCGAGGTCGTGGCGCGTGACGGCAGCATCGGGACGATCCGTGACCTGGTTGTCGATACCCGCTACTGGTTGATCCGTTACATGGAGATTGAAACCAGTAGCGGTTGGCCGGTCAGGTACGTGCTTCTCAGCCAGGCATGGATCAAGAGCGTACACTGGACGGCGCGCCGTGTGTTTGTAGATCTGGCCCGCGCTGCGATTGCGCGCGCCCCCCGATTCGATCCGTCCAGCGGCATCAGCCACGCGTACGAGGCGCAACTGTTTGAATATTACGGATACCCGGTGTGCTGTTAACGGGCCGGTCACTGGCCGCTCTGTTGTGAAGCGTGCATACTGACCGCTCCACAGGCGACGTATTTTTAACCCACAACCTGCTTGCATGGGCGCATGGCTACTCTGATCCCGACGGGACTCGCTGTTTCGGCATTGCTGGTGCTTGGCTACATCGTCGGTACTGAATTGTGCCTGCCGTCTGCACGGCACGCCCTGCACACCGGGGATATGGTGTTGTGGCGGCTGGCATGCAGGCTCGTCACGGCGGGAGAGTGGGCGATTATTACCATCTGCGCAAGCTTTCTGCTGCTCGCGGAGCACGAATGGCAGCTGTTAACGGCCAGGCCGGCAAGTGAAACCCTGGGATTCTCTGCAACGGTACTGCTCACGGCACTGGTGCTCTGGGAGTTAACATCACGTACACGCAAACGCACCAACACCATCATGAGAATCTCGCTCGGCCTGGTACTGCCTGCTCGCGGCAAACAGCGTGAACTCTATGAGCAGTTGCAAAACCGGTTCGAATCCGCTTCTGCAACGGAACGGCAACAAATGCTGCAGTCCTTGCAATCGCTGCATTACCCGGTGGCGGTTCATTGAGTGTTCCCCGCGAGGAACCTGTGTCATGCGCCAGACGACGGCAAGCCGCGCTGCACGCCCTGTGTGAACGCGCTTGCAGTCGCGATGACTTGCGAATACTCCGCACATCCGGTCAGCTGTCAGAGGGAAATTAACAAAGGCGTGTATGCAGCGTGTGCCTGTCGGTCTGGTTACACTCACTCCGTTGCATCTTCGGAGGGTTGTCGGGTCCAGGCGGCTTCACCGGCGGTTTGCCCGGGTCGGGTGGTTCCACCGGCGGTTTATCCGGGCCGGGTGGTATTACTGGCGGTTTATCCGGCCCAGGGGGTTCCAGCGGTGGCTTATCCGGCCCAGGGGGTTCCAGCGGTGGTTTGTCGGGACCGGGTGGTTCTCCCGGTAACGTTTTCGGGTCCGGTGTCGCTTGCGACAGGTGTGTCGTTAGGCTGATTGCGGCCTGATATTTCGGATAGGTCATACAGGCAGTCCTCGACTTTCGTGGCACGTTCATGCACTGGTCGCGGTGCAAGCGGGCATCATCATGGATGTCAATCTGCGGTTGCATTCTAGGGGCCCCGTGCTTGCCTGACATTGATGAATTTCAATGTTCTGTGCGCACAAGCAGGCAGCAGGCTGCGGTGTTCACCCTGGCGGGCGGACAGGCAAGTACATGGGCGCTGCACGTCGGCTTGCGGTTTATCAATGCAATGTGCTGCGCGATTGGTCATAAAGCACACAGGAAACGTCCTGCTGGTGCCGGTCATGAAAAAAGGCCTGCCAGCCGGGCCGTACGGTTCGCTCGCAAGCACAGGCGCCGGTGACCGTTGTTGTCGACGCAGCCAGCAGGAACGTGCTGATTCAGCAGGAAATGATTGCCATGAGTTACCGCTTGAATTTCAACGAATCGCTCGCCAACGATATACCGCGCATCGTTTGCGAACAGGTGGAGCGTGCCATCGACGAACTGAACGGAGCGGATACTGATCTTCACGAGGCCGTACACCAGGTACGCAAGCGCTGCAAGAAGATCCGCGGCCTGCTGAGACTGATCCGCGGTGCCTTCAGCGAATCCTATTCGGATGAGAATGCCCGGTTTCGCGATCTGGCCCGGCGGCTGTCTGATGCGCGTGACGCGGAGGCCATGCTGGAATGCTTCGACAAGCTGTACGATAGCTTCAGCGAGGAACTCGGAACCCATGCCTTCGCGAGCGTGCGCCATGCCCTGGTCGAACGCCGGGACGCGGTACAGGAGGACGCGGGACTCCCGCAACGGGTGCGCGAGAGCGCGGCCGAGTTACAGGATGCACATGCGCGCGTGCTGGGCTGGCGACTTGACAGCGGCGGTTTTGCCGCCATCGAGCAGGGCCTGTTGTGTACCTATCGCCGCGCGCGCAAGGCGATGCACGCCAGTTACGATATTCCGACGCCGGAACGCTTCCATGAATGGCGCAAACGTGTCAAATACCACTGGTATCACCTGCGACTGTTGCGTGAGGTGTGGCCGGCGCCGCTGAAGGTGCTGGCCGCAGAGACCAGGCAGCTGGCGGACCTGCTGGGAGACGATCACGACCTGGCGGTGCTGCACAGAACGCTTGTGCACGAGCGTGATGCATTGGGTAAGCCAGGCGAGATCGATGCACTGTTGGGGCTTGCAGCAAGAAGACAGGACCAGATCAGGGCAGAAGCGCTGCCACGAGGCTGGCGTCTGTTCACCGAGAAACCGTCTGGCTTCTGCGATCGCCTGCATGCCTGCTGGCATGCGGCGGAATGTGATACGGCGCGTGCCGCGGGTCTGACCGGAGAGGAGGAGGTGGAATGCTGAACCGCTGAACAGGTTTTCGATCCCATTGAAAAAACATCAATGCCGGTCATGGCTGCAACAGGCCGTCCTGGCGCGGGTGATACTGCCACCGCTGTCTGGTTATTTTTAACAGAACGAAAGGAGGTATGAATGTACGACCGTACGATGGTCATTTCCATACTGGCACTGGCGGCCGACCTGACGCTGCTGATCATACGCTTCGAGGCGTCGGGTGCTGCCGATGCGGAACAAGACGCTACAGGATCGATGGAAACGCGGCAATGAAGATGTCACGGCGAAAACACCGGTCGCGTGGATTGTGTGAAGCGGAGCCTGAACGCCGCTCATCATGGCAACCGTGTCGGCTACAGTGAGGGCAATTACTACGGCTCAACGGCTGTAAAGGCACTAAACCGGCATAAACCCGAATCAGCCGGACGTTGTGCCCTCGATGATCCAGATTACCACCGCGTACCGGGTTGCCTTGCCGATTGCGACCAGCAGCAGAAACAGCCAGAAACGCACGCGCATGAGGCCGGCGACAAAGGTCAGCGCATCGCCGCCGATTGGCGCCCAGGCCAGCAGCAGGGACCAGACACCGTAGCGCTGAAACCAGTCCTGGGCACGTCCGAGACTCTTCCGCCTGAACGGGAACCAGCGACGGTTCTCGAACCGGAGCAGGAAACGCGCAAGCGCCCAGTTGGCAGCAGAACCCAGGGTGTTGCCCGTGCTGGCCCAGACCCACAACGCCAGCGGGTCATAGCCTTTGAGCAGCAAACCGGCGAACAACAGCTCCGAGTAGGCCGGCAGCAGGGAGGCTGCCAGGAATGCCGTCGCAAACAGTCCGAGGTAGGCGCTCACTGTTCACGCGACTGCAGGGCAGCAGATTTCCCGGCAGCGCACACCAGACGACGGAACAGCCGAAGCTGCCGCGGGAGATAGGCAAGAAACTCGGGATGCCACTGGACGCCGAACAGGAAGCGATGCCCCGGATGCTCTACCGCCTGCACGATATTGTCCAGATCCCGTCCCGCGACCCGCAGACCTGCACCGAGGCGATCGATGCTTTGATTGTGCAGGCTGTTTATTTTCAGTGTTTTTGCGTCCAGCAGCGACTCGAGTCGGGTGCCCTGTTCCAGGCACAGGGTTTTCAGCGGCAGCAGTGTGCGGCGGTTTGAAGTCAGCTGGCGGTGTTTGCGCAGGTTCTGGATCAGGCTGCCACCGAGCCGCACATTCAGCAACTGCGCACCCCGGCATATTCCAAGCAGTGGTATGCCGTCCTGCACGGCATGGTCGATAATCTCCATCTCGAAGGCATCGCGCTCGGGGTCGTATTTGCCTTCGACCTCTGCTGCAGCCTTGTACAGCACCGGCTCAATGTCATGTCCGCCGGTGATAACCACACCCTCCAGTGCAGCGCTATGCAGCGGATCGCCGGGCCGCAGGTGGGCAGGCCTGCCGCCACTCATCAGTAAGGCCAGGTGCACGCAGATTCGTGGACCCCAGGCACCTCGCCGAGGGCCGGTGACACCGATCAGCGGTCGCGTGTTCGATCCAGCCAAGAGTCGATCTCCCGGGCCCAGTCCCCGAGCACAGGCTCCAGCGGCTGATCCAGCCACTCCGCGTAGGTCGCGCACAGGCGGTCCAGGCTGTCTTTATTCGCCGCAAGCGCCTCCACCTCCAGCCAGTCGCCCCAGGCGAGGTGAATACCCCAGTCCTCCCGGTCGATCTCGCTGTTCGGCAGGCGGTAGTGCAGTGTCGGCCGTGGTTTCACGCGCGGATCATCGACGCTCTGGCGAACCCGTTTCCGGTCGAGATGCAGAAACAGCGGCAGCATGTCGAGCGCACGATTCCTTGTCGGGTTATCAGTGAGGTAATCGTCGATCAGCGTGTCGCGTTCGGGCCAGTAAGCGGGATCCACGACCTTGCGGACATAGTCGCCTGGAAACGGGGCCATGAATCCTGTCAGCCGGCGCGTGAGGTCTGGCGCCGAGCGTTCCTTCAGCCAGTCGTAGAGGCACAGGAATGCCTTCAGGTAGCCAAGGATCGTCCCGGCGTCGAGCGCCGGCAACTCGGGATTGAACTGCATGCCGAAGGCATAGGAGATGCCGGCTCCGGTGCCCCTGGCCCCCGCACTGCGAAGTCTGGCAATCAGTGACTGCACCTCGGCAAGCCGCGGCAGTGGCAGGGGAGGGCTGACCACCTCTACCGGGACGATGGTTTCGGCGCCGGCGCGGAGTGCGTGCTCGGCGGCCTCGTCGAGCAGGGCGAGCCATTCGTCTTCGTTCTCTTCCTCGCGGCCTTTCTTTTTCAGATATTCGAAGTCGAACTCGACAATCCAGTCACCTGCCTCATCACCCTGTATCAAATGTTCATAGCGCGATCTTTCCTGCAGTTTGCCATTGATATGACGGGCAACGATACGGCTGGCCTCGTCAACGTTGAGGCCGATCAACTCCAGCTCCACGCCGATGCGGCGCCCGGTACCGTCCCCGGTCTCTGCCTGTGAAGGCAATGGCGGTGTCCAGTGATGAAACAGTTGCTGCTGTTCGTGCTTGTCCATATATCGAAACCCTGGTAGACGCCCCGGTTATGCACAGGGCAGGTGCCCGAAGCGCCTGTCACTCATCGGGGTGAAAGCGTTTCTTGAGTTTTCCCAGTTCGTCACGGAGTGTCACCACCAGCAGCCGGTCATCCTCCCTGATCTCGTCGTCTTCCCCGGCAATGATCGACTCGCCGTCGCGAGTGATGACGATGACACGTGCCTTTCCAGGGAGGTCCAGTGCCCCGGCCTTGCCGGCATCCTGTTCGCGGGCGACGACATCAAAGAAGCGGATGCCGCCCCTTACGGCGGTGCTCAGGTCGCTTGCATCGTGACCCTCGACCAGGTCGGCAAGGCGTTCCCCGACATCGCGGTCGGGAACGATTACGTTTTCCAGCCCCAGCTTGCTGCAAATGACCTCGAAGTCCGGGTCTTCGATCTTGGTGACTACCTTGTTGAATGGCATGGTCTGACCCACCAGCGAGGCGATGATGTTGTCCTGGTCGTCACTGGAGAGACAGAACAGCATGTCTGTATCCTCTGGGGACAGTTCTTCCAGCACCGCCGGCCGGCTGCCGTCACCGTGAATGAATCCGCAATCGAGGGTCTCCGACAAATCGGCGATCTTGTCCGCATCGGTATCAATAATGACCACATCGTGTTCCGCCTTCAGCAGTCGCCGTGCCGTCATCACGGTCAGCGGACTTGCACCAACAAATATTGCTCGCATGATAGTTAACCTCGCTTTCTTCCCAGCCAGGTGCGCGGATACAGCAGCACCAGAAAGGCAATTACCTCAACCCGGCCCATCAGCATGTCCATGCACAGCACGGCCTTGAGCGCGGGCTCCAGCGTCGCCGACACCACACCCACCGACAGGCCGGCGGTAGCCAGGGCCGACACGACTTCGAACAGCGCATCGAGTGGCGCATGACCATACACCAGGAATGCCGCCCATGAGAACAGTATCACCAGCAGGTAGACGACCAGCAGTGTGATAACCGTGTTGATCTCGGCGGGTTGCAACGGGGATCCGTCCAGCGTTGCGACGACGCGACTGCTGGGCGGTATGGCCGCTTGTTGCACCAGCAGCCGCACCAGGCTGAGCAGTATCAGCAGCCGTAATATCTTCAGCCCGCCCGCGGTGGAACCCAGCTCGCCGCCGATGAACATCGAAACGATGAGCGTGAGCTTGCTGCCGGGGTCGAGTTCTGCCAGCGGCAGGCTTGAAAAGCCGGTCGTCGTCTGTGCCGATAATCCGGTCAGTGCTGCATTGGCAAGATTGTCCGCCAGCTGCCCCGGATGCTCAAGCGACATGAAGCCGAACAGCACGATGACGGTCACTGCACAGACAATAATAAAACTGCGGAACTGCGCTTCACGCAACAGCGATGAGGCATGGCGGTAGTATCCAAGATAATACCAGGAAAACGAGATCGCGCCGGCCAGAGACAGCAGTGTGATAAGTCCGCGTGCCGGCATGGATGCAACGCCCGCCAGGCTGGCATCATGATTGGCGAAGCCGCCGGTCGACACCGACGTCAGGGTATAGACGATGGCATCGAGCAGGGATTCGCCGACCGCCAGCAGGGCGAGCAGGCCGATAACCGTGATGACCAGGTAAACCTGTGCGACACGCCGCACGTGGGCGCGCGTGCCGCCGGCGATGTCGACGCGTTCATCGGAACCCAGCCGTTTGGCCGCGATGCCGGGTTCCATCAGCAGTGCCAGCACCAGCGCCAGCACGCCCAGTCCGCCAACCCATTGCATCCAGGCACGCGCGAACAGGAAGCTGGCCGGCCGGTCCTCGACGCTTGCCAGTGTCGACAAACCCGTCGTGGTGACCCCGGACACGGCCTCGAAAAAGGCATCAATGAAGGGAATGCCATAGCCGTTGATCGGGAACGCCAGGGCGCAGGCCGACAGCGTGAACACCAGGGCGGTGATGACCAGGGCCTCGTTGCGTTGCATGTTCGGTGCCACGGGTAGACGGGCAGTAAGGCCACCGAAGAGCGAGAACAGCAAAATGACGCCAAGATAGCGCAGTGCAACCGCGTGATTACCGCTGGCAGCCGCCACTGCGGCCGGTACACAGGTGAGGGCGGCCAGTATCAAAACTGCCTGCCCCAGATACTTTGCCACCACGCGTCCGCGTACCGCGAAGTGCAGTCCGCGAATCGATCTGGAATCCGACATTTAATACAGTCTCATTGTGTGCCAGCCGTCACTCCGGTTCCCTGACGGGCAGCTGATCGCAGGCCCGGAGCTGCGCATCCGGTTGCGCTTTTTTGAGCTGTTTGCCGGCTGCGCACTGCCGTGCGCATGCCCTCCTCAAGGGTCGGGTGATAGTATGGCATCTCCAGTACATCGGAGAGTGTCAGGTGCTGTTGTATAGACCAGGCAAGCAGATGCGCGATGTGCTCACCCCCCGGAATGCACATTGCGCCCGGCAGGCGACCCGAAACCGCATCGGCATAGACGTTCAGGCTGTCTCGATCACGACCGCTCATGCGGGTACAGGTGGTGGCGTACTGTCCGGCATAGATCAACACGAAATTGCCGTTATGATCGCGTACCCGGCGCATGGCCGACAGGCCCGCGGTACCTGCGCCGATAATTGCGACATCGTTATGCTGGGACATTGCCTGAATCTCCTTGTTCTTGTGCCGGCCAGCTGCAGCACGGTCATATAAGAGAGAGCATATCCGGAGCCTTGCGTCATGCCTGGACAACCAGCAATGACGCCATACCAGCGTACCGGCAATATTTATCACATTCGAATGGCAGCATAGGCTGTATCGTGTCTACGGGCAAACCGCGGTTCTACGACACCGTGCGATGATGACAGTGCCGTCCGTGAACCGGTTGGTGTGCCATTGAAATATATCAATGCACCGCCAGGCGGTGTCATCCAGACTGGCAAAAGAAGCTTGAACCACTGCGTGTACAGGCACGGCACAGTGAATGGCCTGCCTGCTGCCGCAGTGGCGTCCGTGTATACGCGGCCCCGGCAGCTTGCCACAACTTTTCTGTGCTGCAAGACCGGCTATCTGCAGCCCAGATGCGATCATGAATGACTGACGAACAACAGACCTTTTACTATTTGGGCGTGGCGCTGGCAATCGGCCTGCTGATTGGTTTGGAGCGTGGCTGGAAGCTGCGCGAGGAGCAGGAAGGCCAGCGCGTCGCCGGTGTCCGTACCTATGGATTGATCGGGCTGCTGGGCTACAAGTCACTGTTGCACCAGTGGGTGAGTAACCTGAAAGGCAAGGAGTTGCGCGCCGGTCTGAAGCTGTTACTCATCTCGGTGGTGCTGTTACCGATTCTCCCGAATCAGGGCTATGGTCCGTGGCAGGCATTGAACCCCTACGAGATCTGGTGGATGGTCGTGCTGGTGGCGACCATTTCGTTCGTCGGTTACTTCGCCATCAAGTTCGGCGGGGCTCACAAGGGCACGGTGTTCACCGGCCTGTTCGGTGGTCTGGCCTCGTCCACGGCGACGACGCTGCATTTCTCGCGCGTGGCACGTACGGATACCGCGCTGGCGCCGATGCTGGCGACGGGTATCCTGCTTGCCTGCGGCACCATGTTTCCGCGCATGCTGCTGATTGCAGCGGTGTTGAACGGGCAGCTATTCCAGCCACTGCTGCTGCCGGCACTGGTGATGGCGATGCTGGTCTATGCGCCGGCGCTGTACTACTGGTGGTCAATGAGAGCGGTGAAATACGATGCGACGGCGACCCTCAGTAATCCACTGGAGATCAGGACAGCGCTCTCCTTCGGTGCACTGCTGGCACTGGTGATGCTGCTCGGCAAGGCGTTGCAGGCCTGGCTGGGCGAAGCCGGAGTGCTGATGCTTGCTACTGCCTCGGGCGTGGCCGACGTTGATGCCATCACGCTGTCGCTGGCCCGCATGAGCCAGGATGAACTGGCTACCCGTGTCGCCGTCATGGGAATCGTGATCGCAGCCGCAGTCAACAGCCTGGTGAAAGGCGGTATGGCAACGGTCATCGGTGGCAGGGAAGTCGGCTTGCGGGTCGGTGTGCCGCTACTGACGAGCGTTGTGGCCGGTTTGCTGCTGGCCTGGTTCCTGATTTGGTAGAAATCCCGGGAATAACTGTCTCCAGCAGTCTTGCCGGGAGACGTGGACACATGCCCGGAGACGTCCGTTCAAGCTAGGGTTCCGGACTCGCTTGCAGCGTATTGTCCACGCGCTTTACGCCGCAGGTATTCAGGGCAATCAGTCTGGCCAGCTCCGCCTGGTGCGGATCGGCGGCCTCTCCACGCAGTGTGATAATGCCGTCACGGGCCGTAACATCCACCGTCATGCCGTGAGTGGCGCGGTTCCAGTAAAGCTGTGTCCTGACGCGTTCGGCAAGCGCCGTGTCGTCGGCCAGACAATCGACCGTTGGTATCAAGGGGTGTTGGGAAGACGCGGCGGGTTCGACCCGAATGTGGTTCACCACGTCGGTGACACCGTCCAGGCCGGTGGCGATTTCACCCGCCAGGGCGCGCTCGCCCTCATCAGGCACGCTGCCCTCCAGGGTGACCACCGAATCCGCTACCGTGATGTCAATCCGGAAAGGACTGAGAAACGGGCTCTGCAGGTAGTGCATGGCAATGGCAGCCTTCAGGCAGGGGTCGGTACACGCCTCGGCCTGTGTCCCGGCTGCCGATGCAGGCAGGGTACAACAAAGCAGCCATAGCCCCAGACATGGATATTTCATGGCAATTTCTCCTGTGTACAGTTGCCGGTTTAGCCGCGGCCCCGAAGGTGACTGTAGTGACGGGGCGCAACGGAGGACCTTGTCCTCATCCATATTGCGCAAATAGCATGGGCTGCTGCATTGAAAAATAACAATGCGCGGCCAGGGTACTGGATCGTAAAGGCGCAGATGAACACGCTACAGGTAGTCATCTTCACGGGGCAGGGGTGTGATGCCGAGGATGCGCGATATAGCCAGCGGATACGACTGGTTCTCGCCGTCCTCGAGCCGCAGTGTTGCCAGCAACTCCAGCACGGCTTGCGGGTTCGCGGATTCGATGGCGATGGACTCGATGGCGGCATCGTTGACGCGCAGCTGGTCAAACTCGGCGCGGCAGTCCGGGAAGCTGAAACGAAACCGGCATTTGTAGACATTGGCACGATAGAGAGGCACCTCCGCTGTCGCGACCAGCCGGAGCAGGTCGCTTCCGGACAGCATGGCGGGGAGGGTATGCGCCTGGTTCAGGATGTTATCGAGATGCAGCGTGTCGCGGAGCGTGTCGAGTGCGACTGGAAATGCCCATTGCCCGGCCGGTTGCCAGCGCTCCAGTCCCTGATGCGTTTCGATGAGGCGTTTCAGCTCCAGTTTGCCGTCACGAATCTTGATATTCCGTTCGGTGCCCGTTGCGTAGCCAAGCAGATAGATTTCACGGCTTTCGTTGATCGACTCACAGGGTGCAAGCGACCGCAAACGCTGCTCTGCCAGGCCAAGGCAGGTACCGAAAATACGGAACTCATAGCGTGACACCGTTTCATTCGTCATCCTGATTCCTGCGGACAAGGCATTGATTTCAGTCTTTTCAACACACCGTTCGCCATCAGCCCGCCTGTCGCGGGAGAGCAACCCGCGGGGCGCTCAGGCACGCGCCCGGCAGCACTGACAGGTCCCGGAGACATCTCTTGAGATGTGCTGGCTTGAAACCTGCCTATGCCCTGTGATCATGCCGCTTCTGAATGGGGACAAAGTCCCTCGGTTCCGGTCCGACATACAGCTGCCGTGGTCGCCCGATCAGCTGCCGTTTTTCCCCGATCATTTCCATCCACTGGGCTACCCAGCCGACGGTTCGTGCGATGGCGAACATCACCGTGAACATGTTGGCAGGAATGCCGAGCGCCTTGTAGATCAGTCCGGAGTAGAAGTCGACGTTGGGGTACAGCTTCCGCTCGATGAAATACTCGTCATTCAGCGCCGTCTCCTCCAGTTTCAAGGCGAGCTCAAACAGGGGTTCAGTCCCGGCGCCGTGTTTTGCCAGCACTTCATGGCACATGTTGCGGATGATGCGCGCGCGTGGGTCATAGTGTTTGTAGACACGGTGCCCGAACCCCATGAGGCGAAACGGGTCATCGGGATCCCTGGCGCGCGCCAGGTATTTCGGGACGTTGCTGACATCGCCAATCTCGGCCAGCATGTTCAGCACCGCCTCGTTGGCACCGCCATGTGCCGGCCCCCACAAGGCGGCGATGCCGGCGGCCATGCAGGCAAACGGGTTGGCCCCTGAACTGCCGGCAAGACGCACGGTTGAGGTGCTGGCATTCTGTTCGTGATCGACGTGCAGCATGAAGATCAGGTCAAGTGCCTTCTCGGCAACCGGGTCGATGTCGTAGGGCTCGCAGGGTACAGAGAACATCATGTGTAACAGATTGCCCGCGTAACTCAGGTTGTTGTCCGGGTAGACCTGTGGTTCACCCATGGTGTGCTTGTAGCTGGCAGCCGCGATGGTGGGCATTTTCGCGATCATACGGTGTGCCGCGATTTCCCGGTGCCGTGCATTGCCGATGTCCAGGGAATCGTGATAGAAGGCCGACAGGGAACCGACAACGCCAACCATGATGGCCATGGGATGTGCGTCATGATAGAAACCCTGAAAAAACGCCTTCAAGTTCTCGTTGAGCATGCTGTGGTGGGCGATGATGTAACTGAAATCATCCAGTTGCTTGCGCCCGGGGAGCTCGCCGTAGAGCATCAGGTAAGCGACCTCGATGAAATTGCTGTGCTCAGCCAGCTGTTCTATCGGGTAACCACGATACTGCAGCACGCCCTGTTCGCCATCGAGATAGGTGAGTGCGCTCTGGCAGCTTGCCGTCGAGAGAAATCCCGGATCGTAGGTGAAGTAACCCGCATCCCGATAAAGCCGGCCGATGTCGATGGCATCGGGTCCCTGCGAGGCCTGCCTGACAGGAAGTTGATACTGCCGGCCGGTGCGGTTGTCGGTAACAGTGACGGTATCCTTGCTCATCGGTCCGCCCTCCGTATCGGGATGATGGACCCGGACTTTTCGGTCCGGGTCTCGGGATTGAGCGCTGCTTACATATAGGCTTTAGCCTCTTCACCCGGGTTGGGCAGTCCGGCGATGCGCCATGCCTCCCGCTCACTGCGGAACAGGTGTTCCACGCAGTGCTTGCCCAGGTGGTGTTCCTTGCAGATGTGGCTGAACGCCGGAGGTGCCGTGCCAAAGCGCTGATAGTGTTCCCGTAAATCATGGATGATGGTCCAGTGGTCCGGCGTCAGTTCCTGCAAACCGTCATTGCGCGCAATCACCCTCGCCAGATCGTCGTTCCATGTCTCCGGATCACTGAGAAATCCATCGGCATCCAGCAGGGTTTCTATGTTCGTCGCGGCTGTCGTTGTCGTGTTCATGGTCTGTCTACCTCCATAAGCTACACTGGCCATTGTTGCCGATTCTTACTGCGCTGTCGGAACAGGGTGCCTTTAATCAAATGACAACAGGCTGTTGTGTTGGTTCGTCAGCTGTTATCGTCTGTTTCGCGGACCTGCACCCGGGCTTCATGGATGCGGACCTGAAACGTGCTGATGTCCTCGTAGGCCGGTGCTGCCGTCACCCTGCCGCTGCGCAAGTCAAACCGTGCACCGTGGCGTGGACATTCGATTTCAAAGCCCTGCACCTCGCCCTCGGCCAGGGTGCCGCCATCATGGGTACAGACATCCTCGATGGCATAATATTCACCGCCGATGTTGAACACCGCGACTTCGCTGCCCTCCACATCGACCAGACTGACGCTGCCCTCGGGCAGGTTTGCGACGGCATCGACATCGATCCATTCAGACATAGCTCCTCCCGTCCGGTCTGTCACGCGCTAGTCAAGCATGCCCAGTGTCAGGCGCGCCGCCTCGGACATGCGCGACCTGTCCCATGGCGGCTCCCACACCAGTTCCACACAGGCCTCGTTCACATCCGCCAGCTCGCGTAGCGCACATTCCACCGTCCCCGGAAAGGTCTGCGCTACCGGACAGCCCGGTGCGGTCAGTGTCATTTTGATATGCACCCTGCCGGACTGTGGCTCGACCTCGATGCCATACACCAGACCGAGATCATAGATATTGACCGGCAACTCCGGGTCATACACCGTGCGCAACACCCCGATCACCTGTTCGGTGAGGACGGTGTGCGCGATGCTGTCTGCTTCAGTCGGCATCGGGTGCTGCACAGACATCCGCTGCCAGCGGCTCGGTGCTGACAACCGAATCGCTGTCGTTATCCAGTGCGGCCCGCAGGGTATGCCAGGGCAGGGTGGCGCACTTGATGCGCATCGGATATTCATGCACACCACCAAGTACCGCGAGCTTGCCAAGCTCTCCGGCCGGTGCCGTTGCCGTCAACAGGTTGTGCATCGACTGGAACAGCTCGCGTGCCTGCTGTTCCGTCCTGCCCTTGACGGCCTCGGTCATCATCGAGGCCGATGCCGTGGAGATGGCGCAGCCGGCACCCTCGAAACCGACGTCCTCG
>Ga0210101_1000128_pt1 | contig 26108 bp, 24 predicted proteins | sample Muzzi_PWC_D1_FD_185534 | JGI IMG/M metagenome (GOLD analysis project Ga0210101, IMG submission 185534) | Wetland microbial communities from San Francisco Bay, California, USA, that impact long-term carbon sequestration - Muzzi_PWC_D1 (SPAdes) | ecosystem: Environmental > Aquatic > Marine >... | reverse complement strand
CCGGCGGCCCCCGCTGCCGACCCGGCCAGCGTCGAGCGCCGGGAGCGCAACGCCCGCCGCCGCGAACGCCGCAAGCAGCGGCGCAAGCACGGGAGGAACAGATAGATGGCCCTGCTCGTCTGGTTCACGATGGGGATCGCCCTCTGGCACTTCACCGTCTTCCTGCCGGACCGCTTCTGGCAGGGGATAGTCGGCGCCTTCCTCGGCTCGGTGATCGGCGCGATCGCATTCGGCGGGATCGTCGAGATCGCCACCGGGCGCGGGCTCGGCACGACGGACCTCGGCACGGCGCTGGTCGCGATCCCCGGGGTGGCGATCGGCCTGGCCGTGGTCTGGGCGTTGGGAATCCGCTCCGAGCGGCTGCCAGAGTAGGGATTTCCGCCGCGGCGCTTCCTAGGTTGGGAGCGTGGCGGAGGCGATCCACGCATACCGGGCAGACCCCTACTCCTACCGGGAGGCGCGGGCGCTCGCCGACGAGCTGGGCCTGAGCGAGCCGGTGGCCGTGACCCTGGTGCGGCGCGGCTACCGCACGCCGCAGGCGGCGCGGGCCTTCCTCGAGGCGGAGGAGTCGCATTCTCCGCACGAGTTCGACTCGATGGGCGTCGTCGCCGAGCAGATCCTCGGGGCGCTGGAGGAGGGGCGGCGGATCACCGTGCATGGCGACTTCGACGTCGACGGCGTCTGCGCCACGGCGCTCCTGGTCGGGACGCTGCGCGAGCTCGGCGGCGAGTGCGACTGGCTGATTCCGGACCGGATCGCCGACGGCTACGGACTCTCGGCCGGCAACGTGCGGCGGCTGGCCGAGCGCGGCACCTCGCTGCTCGTCACGGTCGACTGCGGCGTCACCGCGGTCGAGGAGGTGGCGCTGGCCCGCTCGCTGGGGATGGGGGTCGTCGTCACCGACCACCACCGAGCGGGCGGGGAGCTGCCGGACTGCCCGATCCTCCACCCGGCGCTCGACGGCTACCCGTTCGCGGAGCTGTGCGGCACCGCGGTCGCCTGGAAGCTGGCGACCGCCCTGCGCGAGGCGGCCGGTTCCCCCAGTCCGCCGGAGGACGACCTCGACCTGGTCGCCTTGGCGACCGTCGCCGACGTGGTGCCGCTGGTCGGCGAGAACCGCTCGCTGGTGCGGCGCGGCCTCGAGCAGGCGCGGCGGGCGCGCCGGCCCGGGCTGCGGGCGCTGCTCGAGGCGGCCGGCTGCGAGCCGGCCGAGCTCGACGAGGGTGACCTCGCCTTCCGCCTCGGGCCGCGGATCAACGCCGCCGGGCGCCTCTACCGGGCCGACGCCGGGGTCGAGCTGCTGCTGACCGGCGAGGCGGCCCGGGCGGCGGAGATTGCCGTCGAGCTGAACCGTGCCAACGCTGAGCGCCGCACCACCGAGCGAGAGGTGGACGCAGCAGCGGAGGCCGCCCGGCGCGAGCTGCCGCAGCGGCTGCGCGAGGCGCCCGGGCTGGTCCTCGCCGGCGAGGGCTGGCACCCGGGGGTGGTCGGGATCGTCGCCTCGCGGCTCGCCGAGCGCCACCATCGCCCGGTCGTCGTCGTGGCGCTCGACGGCGAGGGGGGAGGGCGCGGCTCGGGGCGGAGCATCCCCGGCTTCGACCTGCTGGCCGGGCTGGAGGCCTGCTCCGAGCACCTGGAGCGGTTCGGCGGCCACCGCGCCGCCGCCGGCCTCGAGCTGCGGGCCGGGGACCTGGAGGCCTTCCGCGAGGCGTTCGCCGCGCACGCGGTCAGCGTGCTCGGCCCGGGGGACCTGCGTCGCACCGAGCGGATCGACGCGATGGTCGGCGGCGCGGGAATCGGCCTCGACCTGGCCGAGGAGCTGCAGCGCCTCGCGCCGTTCGGGGCGGGCAACCCCGCCGTGCGGCTGCTCGTCCCCGCCGCAAGGGTGCGCGACGTGCGGACGATGGGGGAAGGCAAGCACGCCCGTTTCAGCCTGCACAGCGGCGGCCACCGAGCGCTTGGCGTGGCCTTCGGGCGCTCCGGCCTCGGGGTCGGCGAGGACGACGCGGTCGATGCCGCGGTGCGGCTCGAGGTGAACCGCTGGAACGGCGCCGTCGAGCCGCGGCTGGTGCTGCGGGAGCTGTACCCGCGGGAGACGGCCGTGGCCGAGGCGGCCGCGGACGAGCAATGGTGGGAGCGCTTCGAAGCCGAGCGCGGTCGAGATTTGACTCACCTACCGACCCAAACGTCGACCGCGCCGGGTGGTAGGGAGGAGGTGCGGCCGCTCAGCTCGCCCGCGGCGGTTGTGGCGGAGCTGGCGTCGTGCGGATCGGAGGTGCTCGCCGTGGTCGCCGACGTGGAGCGGCGCGCGGCGCTGGGTGGCGAGGGCGTCGTGCTGGCCGACGCCGGCGCGCTCGAAGCCGACCCCGAGCTGGCCTCCGGGTTCGAGCACGTCGTGCTCGTCGACCCGCCCGCCTTCGAGCATCTGGAGCGGCTGGCGGCGCGGCCCTGCGCCGATGGCGGTTTCCTCCACATCGCCTGGGGCGAGCCGGAGCGCCGCTTCGCGCTGGCGATGCTCGACGAGCAGCTGGCGCGACGGCCGGCGCTGATCTCCCTGTTCAGGGACCTGCGCGAGGCGGGCGAGGCCGGCGGGAGCGAGCTGGCTCGAGGCGCTGCGCGGATCGGGTCCCATCCCCGCGGTCCCGAGGCGGCGGCGCGCTGCTTCCGGGTGCTCGACGAGCTCGGCTTGGTGCGGGGCTCGCCCGCAGGCGGTGGCGGTTCGGTCGGGGTCGTATCCTCAGAGGGCACAGATCTCGACAACTCCGAGGCGTTCGCCGCTTACGGCAGGCGCCACCGGGAGGGCCTGCGATACCTGGAACGATGCCAACAGCCCTAGAGCAGAGGGAGCTCCTCGCCGACCTCTTCGCCGTCGTCGAGGAGTTCGACTCTCCTGAGATCGACCGCGCCGCGGTGACGCGCGCCTTCGAGTTCGCCTGCGAGCGCCACGCCGACCAGCTGCGCCGCTCCGGAGACGAGTTCATCACCCACCCGGTCGGGGTCGCGCAGATCTGCGCCGGGATGCGGCTCGACACCGAGACGCTCTGCGCGGCGTTGCTCCACGACACGGTCGAGGACACCAGCGCCAGCCTCGAGGAGATCCGCGCCGAGTTCGGCGAGCAGGTCGCCGGGCTGGTCGACGGCGTCACCAAGCTGACCGGGATGACCTTCGAGAGCCGCGACGAGCGGCAGGCCGAGAACTACCGCAAGATGATGGTGGCGATGGCCACCGACGTCAGGGTGATCCTGATCAAGCTGGCCGACCGCCTGCACAACATGCGCACCCTCGGCGCCCTGCCGAAGCAGAAGCAGCTCGCCAAGTCGCGCGAGACGCTGGAGATCTACGCGCCGCTCGCCCACCGGCTCGGCATCCACGCGATCAAATGGGAGCTGGAGGATCTCGCCTTCGCCACCCTGCACCCGCGCAAGTACAAGGAGATCAAACAGCTCGTCGCCCAGCAGCGCGACGAGCGCGAGGTCTACGTCAGCAAAGCGGGCGAGTTCCTGGCGAAGGAGCTGAAGACGGTCGGGATCGAGGCCGAGATCTCCGGCCGCGCCAAGCACTTCTTTTCGATCTACACGAAGATGACCAAGAAGGGCCGTGAGTTCAACGAGATCTTCGACCTCACGGCGATGCGGGTGATCGTCGGCTCGGTCAAGGACTGCTACGGAGCGATCGGCGTCATCCACTCGCTCTGGAAGCCGCTGCCCGGTCGCTTCAAGGACTTCGTCGCGATGCCGAAGGCCAACATGTACCAGGCGCTGCACACGACCGTGATCGGTCCGGAGGGCAAGCCGCTGGAGATCCAGATCCGCACCGCCGAGATGCACAACCTGGCGGAGTACGGGATCGCCGCCCACGTCGTCTACAAGGAGGGCGGCGGCGGCGACCCGCAGCGCGAGAAGATGACCTGGCTGCGCCAGCTGGTCGAGGCCGAGGGCGAGCAAGACCCGGCCGAGTTCCTCGAGTCGCTGAAGGTCGACCTGTTCGAGGACGAGGTCTTCGTCTTCACCCCGAAGGGCGAGGTGAAGAACCTCTCGGCCGGCTCGACGCCGCTCGACTTCGCCTATGCCGTTCACACCGACGTCGGCCACCGCTGCGTCGGCGCCAAGGTGAACGGCTCGATCGTGCCGCTGCACTACCAGCTGCGCTCCGGCGACATCGTCGAGGTGCTGACCGCGAAGCAGAAGCGCGGTCCCTCGCGCGACTGGCTGAAGCTGGTGCGGACGAGCCGCGCCCGCAACAAGATCCGCGCCTTCTTCAAACAGGAAAGGCGCGAGGACGCCGAGCAGAGGGGGCGAGAGGCGCTCGAGGAGGCGCTGCGCAAGCGCGGCCTGCCGATGCAGAAGCTGGCGATGTCGCCGCTGCTCGCACAGGTGATCCGCGAGATGGGCTTCCGCAAGGCGACCGACTTCTACATCGCCCTCGGCCAGGGCAAGGTGGCGACCAAGGCGGTCGCCAACAAGCTGATGCAGCGCCTCAAAGAGGGCGAGGCGGTCGAGGAGGACGCGCCGATCCGAATCGGCGACGCTCGCGAGGACCAGGCGCGCCGCACCAAGGACGCCTCCAACTACGGGATCAGGGTGAAGGGCGCCGACAGCGTCGCGGTGCGGCTCGCCAAGTGCTGCCGGCCGGTGCCCGGAGACGAGATCGCCGGCTACGTCTCGCTCGGCCGCGGGATCACCATCCACCGCGCCGACTGCAAGAACGTCAAGGCCCTGAAAAGGTCGCCGGAACGCTTCGTCGAGGTCAGCTGGGACGGCGAGAACGAGTCCTCCTACCGGGTCGAGCTGCAGATCGACGCCTACGACCGCACCCGCCTGCTCGAGGACCTCTCGCGCACCTTCTCGGAGGCCGGGATCAATATCCTCGGCGCCAGCTGCATGACCAGGCACCCGATGGTGAAAAACCGCTTCGTGGTCGAGGTCGGCGACACCGAGCAGCTCAAGCAGTGCATCCAGCGGGTGCGCAACGTCGAGTCGGTGTTCGACGCCTACCGGATCACCCCGACTGCCTGAGCTCGTCGGAGGGCCTTGGCGCTTCCTGCCCGCTTCATCAAAGGCTTCTCGATCAGGAACCACGACGCGGTGCCGAGCGCGATCGAGGCGCCCAGAACCAGCCCCCCGAGAACGAGGACTCGGCTGGCCGAGTCGATGACTATCTGCTGGGTGCTCAGCCAGCCCACCAGCGGCCAGTGCCAGAGGTAGATGCCGTAGGAGATCGTGCCGAGGAAGATCGCCGCCCGGTTGGCGAGGGGCAGACGGACCAAGCGCTTGTCATCGCCAAACACCGCGGGCCCAAGCAGGAGCCCCGCGGCAAGTGCGCAGACGACTGTCCCAAGCAGGATCGGCACCCGGTCGAGATGGGTCGCGTTGCCGACCGAGAGGGGCCACAACAGCGGCAAGAGCGCGAACAGAACAGCCGCCAGCGGCCAGCACGCGGCTGGAGAGGAGAGCACGCCGCGAAGGCCGGAAGGAAGACCGGGTCGGGCTGCCTGGACGACCGCCAACAGCATGCCGACGCAGAACCAGCTCATCGTTCCCAGCAGGGTCTGACTGAGGTAGAAGAGTCCCGGCGCAGGCAACGTGAAGGTGCGCCAGGCGAGGCTGAGGACGGCGAGAAGGCCCAGCATCGAGAGCGCCCGGCCAAGGTCATGACGGCGACCGCTGCCGAGCCCCCACCCTCCGATCAAGATCGCGAGCAGCGGCAAGGCCAAATAAAAAGACACCTCCACGCACAGCGACCAAGCGGGAACGAGGCCGGTGGCCAGTTGGTCGGGCGAATAGATCTGAAGCAAGCCGTAGTAGATCCACCAGTCGCCGCCGAGAACATCGCCGGACAGGCCGGGCCAGAGGGCAAGCGCGGTTAGCGCAACCCAGTACGCGGGGAAGATCCGGATCGCGCGCCGACGCAGGTAGGGCGGAGTGAGTTGCCGCACGGAGGTCGTCGTCCGCGCGGCGAGGAACGGCCGGTAGAGCAGGAAGCCCGAGATCGCAAAGAAGACGACGACGCCGAAGATCGCCATCCAGATCCCGATTGTGCGCAGGAAACCGGCGGCCTGAAACGCGTGGCCGCCCAGCACAAGGAGGGCGGCAAGGCCACGCATGCCCTCGACGGCGGGAAGGTATCTGTGCCTCGCCGCCCAACTCGGCCGCCGATAGGCCTCGCGGGGTGGAATCGGCGGACGCGGGCGCATTGCCGGGTGGAACCTATCGTCCTAGGCGCTCCCCAACCTGGAGGAGTCGATGCTCGGCGCCCACCGAAGAGCAGAACGTCTACGGCCCAACTGCGACCTCAGGGTTCAGAAGACGACTGTCAGCGCACCCGGCTCGACCGCAAGCGCGATCTTCGTGCGCTCGCCGATGTACTCGCCGTCGACCTGGACGGGGAAGGGGCGGACGATGCCGTCCTTGGTCTCCGAGATCGAGGCGACGTTGGCCGCGGCGACGTCGTCGAAGTGCTCGATCTGCCGGTGGCGGGCGGCGGGGCGCCGCTCGCTGAACAGGCGCGCGATCAGGGTCGGCATGTCGCGCTGCGCGGCGCGCTTCAAGACCGCCAGCGAGAGCGTGCCGTCGTCGATCGCGATCCCCTCGCAGACGCGGATCGGCGAGTCGGCGAAGTAGGTGAAGGGGTCCGAGTTCTGGGCCAGCGCCGTGATCCCCTCGCTGGCCTCGGCGTCGACCTCGACCCGCAGCCGCACCGGGTTCACCATATAGCGGCGGTAGAAGGCCGAGATCGCCGCCCAGCTGTAGTAGTAGTGGCCGGCCCGCGACTTGAGCCGCGGGTGGGCGTCGACCCGTTTGACCACCGTGGCGTCGATGCCGACCCCGCAGGAGAAGACGAAGCGGCGGTCGTCGACCGTGCCGAGGTCGATCCTGCGCGGCGCCCACTCGTCGGCCATCGCGAGCAGGTGCTCGGTCGCGTCGACCACGTCGTTGGGGATGCCGAGCGTGCGGCAGACCACGTTGGTCGAGCCGCCGGGCAGCACCGAGACCGGCACGTCGGTGCCGGCGAGGCCGTTCGCGACCTCGTTCAGGGTTCCGTCGCCGCCGAAGGCGACGACCACGTCGTAGCCGCCGCCGCGCACCTCGCGGCCGATCTCGATCGCGTGGTTCTGCGCTTCGGTGGAGACCGACTCCACCTCGTAGCGGCCCTGCAGCGCGTAGACCACCAGGTTCTTCAGCCGGTCCGAGACGGTCGTCGCGTAGGGGTTGACGATCAGCAGCATCCGCCGCTTCGCGGAGCGCCCCCTACCCGGTCGCCTCATAGCGGATCACCTCCCCGTCGTCGACTTCGCGCACCCGTCCCTCGTTGACCAGCAGGTCGGCGTGCCCGATCACCTCCGAGAGGGTGAGGAAGGCCTGGGTGACCGCGACGTTGCCCCAGATCGCCTGCGCGACCTCGTAGCCGCTGCGCGGCTGCTCGGCGATCAGCGCGTAGATCTTCTCCTTGCGGCGCTGGTGCTTGGCGAGACGGTCGTCGATCAGGGCGACGTGGTCGGCGATCGGCTCGCCGTGGCCGGAGAGGACGATCTCGGCCGGCATCTCCCTGGTCTTCTTCATCGACTCGATGTAGGTGGCGAGCGCCTGGGGGCGCTGCGCCGAGCCGTCCAGCGGCCGGGCGATCAGCGGGTTGGAGGAGATGTGGGCGATCAGGTGGTCGGCGGCGATCAGGATGCGGCGCTCCTCGTCCCAGAAGACCGTGTCGGAGGGGCTGTGCCCGGGCCGGTGCAGCGCCTCCAGGGTGCGGTCGCGGAAGGGCATCGCCTGGCCGTCCTCGAGCGGTCGGGTCACCACCGCCCGCGCCCCCCAGCCGCGAAAGCTGCGCGAGACGCTCTGCAGCGCGTGGGCGACCTCCTGCGGGATGCCGTTGCGCAGCATCAGCTCGACCGCGAACTCGTCCTCGCGCTCGGCTTCCTCGCCGAACCCGGCGAGCCGCTCGGCGGCGAGCCCGAGCGCCGCCACCTCGGCGCCGGAGTGCTCGACGACGATCTCGACCAGGCCGAGGTGGTCGATGTGCTGGTGGGTGAGGATGACCAGCTCGAGGTCGTCGATCGAGTGGCCGCGCCCCGCGAGCTGGCCCTGCAGCTCGTCGAGCGCCTTGCCCGAGTTGGGCCCGGTGTCGATCAGGGTCAGCGGCTCGTCCTCGAGCAGGTAGCAGTTGACCCGCCCGACCGCGAAGGGCGTCGGTATGCGGAGGCGGTGGATGCCGGCCAGCGCGGCCTGCTCCAGCGCCTGCTCCGGAGTCAGGCTCACGCCCGGATCAACCCGAGCACCTCGTCCCGCTTCGCCTCCATGTCCTCGCGGGAGACCAGCGACTCGAGGTTGAGACGGAGCAGCGGCTCGGTGTTGGAGGGGCGGACGTTGAAGTGCCAGTCGGGGTAGTCGACCGAGATCCCGTCGAGCCGGGCGATCTCCCCGTCGGAGTAGCGGGCCGCGACCTCCTCCATCTTCGCCGCCTGGTCTTCGACCTCCGAGTTGATCTCGCCGGAGATGAAGTAGCGCGAGCGGAACTCGGCCACCAGCTCGCCCAGCGAGCGTCCCTCGGCCGAGAGCAGCTCGAGCATCAGCAGGGCGGGGATCGTCCCCGAGTCGGCGCACCAGAAGTCGCGGAAGTAGTAGTGGCCGGAGACCTCGCCCCCGAATGCCGCACCCTCCTCGCGCATCCGCGCCTTGAAGAAGGCGTGGCCGACCCGCGAGAGGGCCGAGCGGCCGCCCTCGGCGGCGACCAGGTCGGGGACGGCGCGGCTGGAGCGGGGGTCGTAGAGGATCGTCGACCCGGGGCTCTTGGCGAGGGTGGCGCGGGCGAGCAGGGCGCAGACGAAGTCGCCGTCGCAGAAGCTCCCCTCGCCGTCGATGAAGAAGCAGCGGTCGGCGTCGCCGTCCCAGGCGATGCCGAGGTCGGCGCCGGCCGCCCGCACCCGCGCTTCGATCAGCCGGCGGTTCTCCTCCAGCAGCGGGTTCGGCTCGTGGTCGGGGAACTCGCCGTCGGGCTCGAAGTACAGCTCGTCCAGCTCGACCCCGCAGCGGCGCAGGATCGGGCCGACCATCGGCCCGGCCATCCCGTTGCCGCCGTCGACCACCAGCTTCATCGGCTTCACCTTCCCCGGGTCGATGAAGGAGAGGGCGTGCTCGCGGAACTCCTCCCAGACGTCGACCTCCTCGAAGGCCCCGTCGCCGGGGGCGGGGCCGAGCCCGGCTTCGACCTCGCGCCGCACGTCGCCGATCCCCGCCTCGCCGGAGAGCGCCAGCGCCCCCTCGCGGATCAGCTTGACGCCGGTGTAGGCCTTCGGGTTGTGCGAGGCGGTGACCATCGCGCCGCCGTCCAGCTGGCGCGAGCCGACCAGGTAATAGAGCATCTCGGTCGCGACCATGCCCGCGTCGAGCACCGTGGCGCCCTCGAAGACCATGCCGTCGCGCACCTCCGCCGCCATCGCCGGCGCGGTGAGGCGCATGTCGCGGCCCAGCCCGATCCGCAACTCGCCGGGCTGCTTGCCGCGCAGCCGGGCTAGCACCCGGGCGAAGGCGCGGCCGACCGCCAGCGCCGTCGCCTCGTCCATCTGCTCGCCGTAGAGGCCGCGGATGTCGTAGGCCTTGAAGATCTCAGGATCCACCTCGGTCGTCAAAACGCCCCCTTCAGCGCCTCGTAGCTCTGCTCGAGGGTCTGCGGCATCACCCTGGTGTCGGCGATCACCGGCATGAAGTTGGTGTCGCCGCCCCAGCGGGGGACGACGTGGAGGTGGATGTGGTGCTCGACCCCGGCGCCGGCGACGCGGCCCTGGTTGAAGCCGACGTTGTAGCCGTGCGGCTCGTAGACGTCCTCGAGGCGGCTCATCGCCGCCTGCGCCAGCGCCATCATCTCGGCGACCGTCTCGCCCGGCAGCTCCTGGATGCGGCCGAGGTGCTCGTACGGTGCCACCATCAGGTGCCCGTTGGTGTAGGGGAAGAGGTTGAGGATCACGAAGCTGCGCTCGCCGCGGTGGACGATCAGGTTCGCCTCGTCGTCGCCCGCCGCCGGCTTGGCGCAGAAGATGCACTGCTCCTCGTTGTCCTTTGCCGCGTCCTTCACGTAGGCGAGGCGCCAGGGCGCCCAAATTCGAAAATTTGCCACGGAGCGGCAGGCTACAGCCAGCCGCGCCGGCGGAAGTAGGCGACCAGGCCGACGAGGATCGCCGCCATCGCGCCGAGCAGCACCCAGAAGCCGGCGATGTCGTGTTCGCCGGGGACGCCGACGTTCGCCCCCCAGAGGCTGGCCAGCAGGGTGAGCGGCAGGACGATGACGGTGATCGAGGTGAGGACGCGGAGGATGTCGTTGAGCCGGTGGGAGATCACCGACTCGTTGGTCTCCTCCAGCGCCGCCGCGACCTCCTTGTAGTTCTCCAGCATGTCCCAGATCCGCTCGTGGGCGTCGACGATGTCGTCGAAGTAGATCTCCAGGTCGAGGTCGGGCGCGAGGTAGCGCTGCTTGACCTTCTCGAGGTCGCGCAGGACGGGCCGCTGCGGGCGGATCACCTTGCGGAAGTTGATGATCTCCTGCTTGACGTTGGAGATGTCGCGCACCACCTCCTCGGAGCGGCCCTCGAAGATCTCGTCCTCGAGCGCGTCGAGCTTGTTTCCGATCTTGCGCAGCATCGGGAAGCAGTAGTCGAAGCTGTCGTCGATCAGCCGGTAGAGCAGGTAGCCGGAGCCGCGCGAGAAGAGCTGCTCGCGCAGCTCCTCCTTGGCGCGGCAGCGCTCGAACAGGTACTCGACCGGCTGCAGCGGCTGATTGGGGATCGTCACCAGGTAGCCCGGCCCGACGAAGAGGTCCAGCTCGCCGGCCCCGAGCCGCCCCGCCGACGGGTCGAAGATCGGGAAGTGCAGGACGATGAACAGGTAGTCGTCGTAGACGTCGATCTTCGGCCGCTGGTTGCGGGAGAGGACGTCCTCGAGGTCGAGGGCGTGGAAGTCGAAGTGGGTCTCCAGCCAAACGCGCTCCAGGGCTCCGGGGCGCTCGATCTTCACCCAGCGCAGGCCGGAGGAGTCGATCTGCTCGACGTCGGGCGCTTGCGGCTCAGGCTGCGGCGCCGCGGGGATGAGCTCGCCGCGCCGGCCGGCCCGTCGCAGTCTCGGCTTCGGAAGGTTCGGCATCGTTCTGGCTCATCGTCTCGTCGGGCAAGGCGTCCACGGTCTGCAACAGGTTAACCGCCAGCCCGCCTGTGGCCATCCGGGAATGCCCCTGGTAAGGTTCTCCCAACATAAGCGCCACATCCAGAGGGGTGGAGGGACTGGCCCTACGAAGCCCCGGCAACCGCCTCGGACCTTTGGTCCGGGAGAGGTGCCAAGTCCAGCAGGTCGTCGAGGACCTGGGAGATGTGGGGAAGGCGTCCGATCGGACCTCTGCCCCACAGGCGGAGGTTTTTTTCAAGGCGAGAAGGAAGGATCGGATGTCAGTTGAGAGCTTGAAGTGCAAGGAGTGCGGGGCGCGGTACGAGCTGGGCGCCAGCTTCGCCTGCGAGAACTGCTTCGGACCGCTGGAGGTCGCCTACGACCACTCCTCGCTCGACGCCGCCGAGGCGAAGCGCCGTATCCAGGCCGGCTCGCAGGGGATCTGGCGCTACGCCGACTTCCTCCCCTTCGAGGGGCGCCCGGGGGACCCGCTCGAGCCCGGCCTGACCCCGCTGCTGCGCGCCGAGCGGCTCGCCGAGCGGCTCGGCCTCGAGGCCGAGCTGTGGATCAAGAACGACGCCGCCAACCCGACCCACTCCTTCAAGGACCGGGTAGTCGCGGTCGCCGTCGCCAAGGCGCGCGAGCTGGGCTTCGAGACCGTCGCCTGCGCCTCGACCGGCAACCTGGCCAACGCGGTCGCCGCCCACGCGGCCGCCGCCGGCCTCGAGTCCTACGTGCTGGTCCCCGCCGACCTCGAGGAGCAGAAGCTGCTCGCCACCGGCGTCTACGGGACGAACCTGGTCGGCGTCCGCGGCGACTACGACGACGTCAACCGGCTCTGCACGCAGCTCGCCGAAACGCGTCCCTGGGCCTTCGTCAACGTCAACCTGCGGCCCTATTACGCGGAGGGCTCGAAGACGCTCGCGTATGAGACCGCCGAGCAGCTCGGCTGGAAGCTGCCCGACCGGGTGGTCTGCCCGATCGCCTCGGGCTCGCTGTTCACCAAGCTCGGCCGCGGCTTCCAGGAGTGGCTCGACCTGGGGCTGATCTCCGGCAGCCAGCCGATCTTCAACGGCGCCCAAGCGCAGGGCTGCGACCCGGTCGCCACCGCCTTCGCCGAGGGCCGGGAGGTCTGCAAGCCGCAGAAGCCGGAGACGATCGCCAAGAGCCTGGCGATCGGCGACCCGGCCGACGGCCCCTACGCGCTCGAGCAGGCGCGGCGCACAGGCGGCGCGATCGACGCGGTCGACGACGGGGAGATCCGCGCCGGGATCCGCCTGCTCGCCGAGACGACCGGGATCTTCACCGAGACGGCCGGCGGGGTGACCGTCGCCGTCCTCGCCAAGCTCGCCGAGCGGGGCGAGATCGGCGCCGGCGAGCGGGTCGTCGTCTACATCACCGGCGAGGGGCTGAAGACGCTCGACGCGACTCGCGATAGCTTCCACATGCACGAGATCGACCCAGATCTCGACAGCTTCGAGTCCGTGTTCGAACCGCAGCAGCAGGAGGTAGTCGCCTGATGGCAGTCACCGTGAAGATCCCGACCCAGCTTCGCACCGCGACCGGAGGGGAGGCCGAGCTCGAGGTGGCCGGCTCGACCGTGGGCGAGGTGCTCGACGCGGTCTTCGACGCGCACGGCGATCTGCGCGAGCGGATCACCCAGGACGGCGACCTGCGCCGCTTCGTCAACGTCTACGTCAGCGGCGAGGACATCCGCTTCCAGGACGGCTTGCAGACGCAGATCAGCGAGGGCGACGAGGTGACGATCCTCCCCGCGGTCGCCGGCGGCTGCTGAAACCCCCGGTCGTCATCCTCTGCGGCGGTCGCGGCACCCGGCTGCGCGAGCGGACCGAGACGGTGCCGAAGGCGCTGGTCGAGATCGGCGGCCGGCCGATCCTCTGGCACGTGATCGGGATCTACCTGGCGCAGGGGTTCAGGCGGTTCCTGCTCGCGACCGGCTATCTGGGCGAGGCGGTGGAGAGGTTCGTCGCCGAGGAGCGATGGCCCGAGGGCGTCTCGGTCGAGTGCGTCGACACCGGGCTCGACACGCCGACCGGCGCGCGGATCGCGCGCCTCGCGAAGCGGCTCGAGGGGGAGACGTTCTGCGCGACCTACGCCGACGGCGTTGCCGACCTCGACCTGAGGGCGCTGCTCGACTTTCACCGCGACCACGGCGCGACGGCGACGATGACCGTGGTCCGTCCCCACCTGCAATGGGGCGTCGCCGAGCTTGACGGAGGCGACAGGGTCGCGGGCTTCGTCGAGAAGCCGCGCAGCGAGCGCTGGGTCAACGGCGGCTTCTTCTGCTTCGAGCCGGGCGTGTTCGGCTACCTGGGCGAGGGCAGCGTGCTGGAGCGCGAGCCGCTCGCCCGGCTGGCCGCAGACGAGCAGCTGCGCGCCTACCGCCACGCGGGCTTCTGGGACTGCATGGACACCTACAAGGACGCGGTGGTGCTGAACGACCTCTGGAGCTCGGGCGAGGCGCCGTGGGCGTGACCCGCACGCTGGTCACCGGCGGCCACGGCTTCGTCGGCTCGCACCTGGCGAAGGCGCTGCTGGAGCGGGGCGAGGCGGTGCGGGTGCTCGACCGGCCGGCGCCGCGCGAGGCCGATGTCGGCGGGCCGCGGCGCTCCGGCCTGGAGCTGCTCGGGATCAGCGAGGAGGTCGAGCTGGCCGAGGGCGACCTGCGCGACGCAGGGGCGGTCGAGGCGGCGGTCGGCGGCTGCGACACGGTCTTTCACCTGGCCGCGCAGACGATCGTCGGGGTCGCGAGGCGGTCGCCGCTGGAGACCTTCGAGGCCAACGTGCGCGGCGCTTGGAACGTGTTCGAGGCCTGTCGCGCGCAGGGCGCCCGGCGGGTCGTCTTCGCCTCCTCCGACAAGGCCTACGGCCCGAGCCCGGAGCTTCCCTACCGCGAGGACTTCCCGCTGCGCGCCGCCAACACCTACGACGCCAGCAAGGCCGCCGCCGACATCGTCGCCCGCAGCTACGCCCACGCCCACGGGCTGCCGCTCGCCGTGACCCGCTTCGCCAATGTCTACGGCGGCGGCGACCTCAACTTCTCGCGGCTGATCCCGGAGACGGCGGTCGCCGTGCTCGACGGCCGCCGCCCGGCGATCCGCTCCGACGGCAGCCCGGAGCGCGACTTCCTCCACGTCGACGACGCCGTCGGCGCCTACCTGGCGGTCGCCGCGGCGCTCGACGGCGGCGGGGCGGCTGGCGAGGCGTTCAACGCGGGCGGCGGGCGTCCCCGCTCGGTGCGCGAGGTGGTCGGGCTGATCGCCGCGGCGGCGGGCAGCGGGGTCGAGCCCGACTTCCAGGGCGCGGGCAGCCCCGACGGCGAGATCGACCGCCAGCTCGTCGATTCGTCGAAGCTGCGCGAGGCGACCGGCTGGGCGCCGCGGGTCGGCCTCGAGGACGGCCTCCGGCGTACCCTCGACTGGTACCGCGACCACCCGGAGGCGAGACCCTGATGTGCGGCCGCTTCACCGTCACCACGAAGGACACCAAGAAGATCGCCGACCGCTTCCAGGTCGAGCTGGAACGCTCGCTGGAGCGCAACGCCTCCGGCGATGCGCCGCGCGGTATGGGCCGCTTCAACGTCGCGCCGACCCAGGAGGTGCTGACGGTGCGCTCCTCGCCCGACCCCGAGGCGGCGGCGCGGGGCGAGCGCGAGGCGCGGCCGATGCGCTGGGGGCTGGTGCCGCGCTGGGCGAAGGATCTCAAGGTCGGCTACCGGATGATCAACGCGAAGGCCGAGAACCTCTCCTCGAGCCGCGCCTACGCGCCGCTGGTCGGCAAGTTCCGCCACCGCTGCCTGATCGTCGCCGACGGCTTCTACGAGTGGATGCGGGCCGAGGACCCGAAGCAGCCGCGCCAGCCCTGGCGCTTCACGGTCGACGGCGGCGAGCCGTTCGCCTTCGCCGGGATCTGCACCCGCAAGGAGTGGGAGGACGAGGAGGCTCGCGGCTTCGACGACGGCTGGCTCTACAGCTGCACGATCGTCACCACGACCCCGAATCGGGTGGTCGCAAGCGTGCACGACCGGATGCCGGCGATCCTGCCCGGCCCGGAGGCCGAGGCGGCCTGGCTGCGACCCGACCTGGAGGCCGAGGACGCGGTCGCGATGTGCGCGCCGCTGCCCGCCGCGCGGATGGACGGCGCGCCGGCCAACCCGGAGCTGAACAAGGTCGGCGCGGTGGCCGAGGGCCCGCAGCTGCTCGTCGCTCCTTAGCTCAGGTCTCCGGCACGATCAGGACGGCGGCGCCGGCCGGCGGTTCGGGCGGGTCCGCGAGCAGCTCCCACGACGCTGCGGGCATCACGCAGAGCTCGCCGGCGCTCAGCTCCTCGACCGGCGCGGCGCCGTCGGCGCCGAGGCGCACAGCCAGCTCGGCGGCGAGCTCGGAGGCGGCCGAGTCGCCGTCCCGGGAGAGGTGGACGCGGCCGATCCGATCGGCGTCGCCGATCAGGATCGCGACCGGCGCCGGGGCCATGGCGGCGACGGCCTCGCCGGCGCTGCCGAAGGCCGAGGCGGCGGCGGGGTGCTGCCCCACCAGGACCAGCGAGGCGCGCTCGGCGGCGGCGGCGTTGACGACGCCGTCGGGCAGCGACTCGTGCACGAGCAGGGTCGGCTCGGCGTCGAGGTCGGCGGCGAAGGCCGCCGCCCCGAGCTCCGCGAGCAGCGCCCGTCGGGACGGCGCCTCGCCGGGTGGGCTGGCCAGCAGCCCGTGCACCACGCCGTTGTCCGGGGCGGCGATCCGGCGGGCGAGCGCGAAGGCGAGCGGCGCCTGCGCCGGTTCCTCGAGGGTGACGAGGACGCGCCGGCCGAGCCGGTCGGAGGTGGGGGGCCGGGTGACGTGCTTGACCGAGCGGTCGACGAGGATCGTGCCGACCACGATCGAGGCGAGGATCAGCACGAGGACCGCGTTGACCACCGACTGGTCGAAGAGCCCGATGTCGAAGCCGACGATCGTCGCGGCGAGGGCGGCCGCCGCCTGGGGGATGGTCAATCCCAGCATCAGCTCGGTCTGCGGGCCGTTGTAGCCGAAGGCGAGCCGGGCGATGCCCGCGGCGATCGCCTTGCCGCCGATGCTGGCGAGGATGAAGAGGCCGGCCAGCTCGAGGGCCCGGTCGCCGAACATCACCGCAGGGTCGAGCAGCATCCCGACCGAGACGAGGAAGACCGGGATGAACACCGCAGCTCCGAAGAAGTCGATCCGGTCCATCAGCGGGCCTTCGTTGGGCACCATCCGGTTCAGCGCCAGGCCGGCGAAGAAGGCGCCGACGATCCCCTCGATGCCGAAGCTGTCGGCGAGCGTCGCGGCGGCGAGGAACGAGGCGACCGCGAGCAGGTAGCGGACGATCCGATCGGTGCCGAGGTAGCGGAAGGCGAGGCGCGCCAGCCGCGGCAGCAGGAAGAGGGTGAAGGCGAGCAGGACGGCGAGGCCGACGACGATCTGGGCGGCGATTGAGAGGGTCGAGCCGCCGGCGAGCTGCGAGCCGGAGACCGCGGCGAGGACGACCAGGGCGGCGGTGTCGGTGAGCACCGTGGCGCCGACCGCGGTGGCGACCCCGCGGTCGGCGGAGAGCCCGGCGCCGCGGGCGGTCGGGTAGAGGAGCAGGGTGTGGGAGGCGAGCAGCGCGCCGAGCAGCAGGGCGGCTGGGATGCCCCAGCCGAGGCCGAGGCCGACCGCGGCGCCGAGGCCCATCGGCACCGCGAAGGTGATCGCGGCGAAGCCGACCACCGAGCGGCGGTGGACCCGCACCAGGTTGAGGTCGAGCTCGACCCCGGCGACGAACATCAGGTAGAGCAGGCCGAGTTCCCCCAGCTCGGGGACGGTGGTGTCGCCGGCGCCGATCAGGTCGAAGCCGTGCGGCCCGATCGCGAAGCCGCCGACGAGCAGGCCGATGATCCCCGGTACCCGCGCCCGCTGCACCAGTGGCGGGCCGACGATCACGACGGCGAAGAGGATCAGGAACTCCCAGGCCGCGCCGCTTGGCGACTCGATCGAGATCGAGGCGAGCGCGCTCATCGCCGCGACGTCCTCAGCAGGGGCAGGTCCCGTTCGGCGTTGGCCGCCTGCGCGCCGACCCAGCGGGCGAGCAGGTCGTGGATCGTCCCGTCGGCGATGAAGGCGCGGACCGCCGAGTCGACGGCTTCGACGTTGTCGCCGCCCCGCGGCAGGGCGACGGCGATCTGCTCGGGATCGGGCAGCTGTGCGACCGCTTCCAGGCGGCCGCCCGAGTGGTCGGCAAGCGAGACGGCGAGCGGCAGGTCGAAGAGGGTGGCGTCGACCCTGCCACCTTCCAGCGCCTTCAGCACCGCCCGCTGACCGTCGAAGGTCGTGGTTGCGGCTTCGGGGGCGATCTGCTCTTCGATCCGTGCGACGAAGGTGGTCGAGCGGATCACTCCCCAGCGCAGTTCCTGGGCGGAGGCGAGGTCCGGGACCTCGGTGCCGGTGCGGACGAGGACGGTCGGCGGCGACTCGAGATAGGGGGTGGAGAAGTCGAGCGACCGTTCGCGCTCGGCGGTTGGGGTGATCAGCGAGAGGCCGAGGTCGGCGCCGCCGAGCCGACCGGCGACGATGCGGTGGAAGGGGACGATCCGCACCCGCACCGCGCCGAGCCCAAGGCGATCTGCCAGCTCACGGGCCAGCTCGTATTCGAAGCCGCCTGTGGGGCGCCTGGCGGTGCCCTCCCAGAAGGCGGCGGTCGGCACGGTCGAGGTGGCGACCGTGAGGACGCCGGGGCGCACGGGTGTGAAGTCGCCGGCCGAGCCGGAGATCGATCCGCAGCCAGCGGCGATCAGGGTGAGGGCCGCGGCGAGGGCGGCGAGCAGCCGGCCCCTCATCAGCGTGCGTGCAGCTTGCCGGCGGTGCCGACCGTGGCCGAGCCGGCGGCGGTCTCCACCGTGCAGGAGACATGCGCCGCCGGGGCGCCGGTGGTGCGCCAGAAGGAGGCGAAGCCGAGCTTCAGCGGCTGTGCGGGCCGGCCGCGCGGCAGCCCCCACTGCCATTCCTGCGCGGTGGGGCTGTAGGGGGCCCAGCTGACCACCACGCCTTGCAGGTCGGTGAAGGCCGGGAAGGCGTCTTCGAAGGGCAGGGAGGCGTATTCGGCCCCCCTGGCGTGGAACCTGATGCCGACGCTCCCGGGCACTTCCTGCTTGGTCAGGCTGTATTCGCCGCTGGAGCGGGGGAAGGCGCCGCGGCTGTTGACCGTGCGGCCGAGCTCTGCCCCCGCTCCGTCGCGCATCCGGCAGCGCACCCGCGCCTGGCCGACCGCCGAGCCGGCCTCGATCCTCAGCACCGCGGTGGCCCGGAAGACCCGTTCGCCGTTGATGTTGTCTTCGGTCGCCCGCAGCCCGGCGTCGCCGAGCCGCATCGAGCCGCCGCCGGCGATCGCCGCCGAGCGGGAGTCGGGAAGCGGGGCCCGTTGCACCCATTCGAGCTCGACCGAGGATCCGCCGACCGATTCCGTCGCCAGCACAGCCGCCGCGACCGTGGCGAGGAGGCCGACCGCAACTACGGCAAGCACCCCCCGCGGCGGCCGAGTCTTCAAGGCCTCCTTCATCGGCCCGTATTAGACACGACCTCCGGGCGTCCTGCGACGGTGACGAGTTTCTCCAATGCTGTCGCCGGATTGGCACATCTGCGTCTTGTTCCGTGATTCCGGTCCCGGAATGCTCGACCGATGACCTCGCGCAGAGAACGAAAGAGAAGGCCCAGAAGACGCAAGGGAAAGATGCTCGGCTCATGTGAGCCCGACTGGCAGCCGCTGATCGATCTCCTCCTCGAGGACTTCATGTGGATGTTCGAGGTCGAGTTGAGCGACGGCACTCGCCTGCATGCCTACAAGCACCGGTGGACGCGGCGATACATCCACCTCACCGGCGATGGCCGCGCGTTCGCCTACGAGTGGCCTGAGCCCTCCGAGGGCGACGAACCTGCCTGGTACCGCGAAGTGGACCCCAGGGAGCACCTCGGCCTGGTTCTCCCGCGCGGTCGCCGCCTCGACGAATACCGCGAATTTCAAGAACGCGCCCGACAGGATTCGAACCTGTGGCCTCCGCTTCCGGAGAGCGGCGCTCTATCCAGCTGAGCTACGGGCGCCCATCTCGCAGCTTAGTTCCTCCTCTGAGGCAGCGTTGTCCCGAACACGTGTTCTGTCCGGCTGAATACATAAAGTTTCCCCATGGGGACATCGAAAAGCGGCAACGCCGGGGAGGCAATGGTGCTTGCTGCTCTGGTCAGTCGAGGCTTCCACGTTCTCGTACCCTTTGGCGAGGGCCAGCCCTACGACCTGGTGGTTGACCTCGGTGAGCATTCAATAGCAGGAGCACGGATCACGGTCGCGGACCCCAGTCGTACGTTGGCTTGGCGGATGTCTTTGGTGTCTACTTTCCGCCGGATCGGTCGGTCTATCTCGTCCCGATCGGTGCCAAGGGTGAGACCTGCCGGCGACTTCGAGGTTGGTCGATGGACGGCAGATTCTCTTCGCGAGGTTGTGCAGTCTGGGGCGCCTCGCGATGAACGCACACTGAGCGTCGCGTAGGCTCGCGGGCCGTGGACCTCTCGGTGGCATTCCTGGGCACGGGCGGCGCCGTGCCCTCGGCGCGGCGCAACACGGCGGGCCTGCTGGTGGCGCGCGGCGGCGAACGGCTGCTGTTCGACTGCGGCGAGGGGACGCAGCGCCAGATGCAGCGCTCGCTCGGCCTCGTCCAGGTCGACGCGATCTACTTCACCCACTTCCACGCCGACCACTTCCTCGGCCTGCCCGGGCTGCTCAAGACCTACGACCTGACCGAGCGCGAGCGGCCGCTGACGATCTACGGCCCGCGCGGGCTGGTCGACCTGCTGAAGAGCCTCGCCCGGGTGATCGGCAGGGTCAAGTACAAACTCGAGCTGGCCGAGCTGGAGCCCGGCGAGGCGGTGGCGCGCGACGGCGCCGAGGTGCGCGCCTTCGCGGTCGAGCACAGCGTGCGCGCGATCGGCTACGCGCTGGTCGAGGCGGAGCGGCCCGGCCGCTTCGATCCCGAGGCGGCGAGGCGGCTCGGGGTGGAGGAAGGCCCGGCCTTCGCGGCGCTGCAGCGGGGCGAGACCGTGGGCGGCTCCGCGGGCCCGGTCGAGCCCGGGCAGGTTATGGGCGAGCCGCGACCCGGCCGCACCGTGGCGCTCACCGGCGACACCGCCCCCTGCCGCGCGACGGTCGAGGCGGCGCGGGGGGCCGAGCTGCTCGTCCACGACTCGAGCTTCGCCGAGGAGGAGGCGCAGCGCGCCGCCGACACCGGCCACTCGACCGCCGGCCAGGCCGCCGCGGTGGCGCGCGAGGCGGACGTGAAGATGCTCGGCCTCGTTCACATCTCCTCCCGCTACCACGTCGGCAGGGTGCTCGAGGAAGCGCGCGAGGTCTTCGAGCCTTCGGTCGCACCGAAAGACTTCGACCTGATCGAGGTCCCCTTCGCGGAGCGGGGCGAGCCGGCGCTCGTCGCCAACGGGACCCGCGAGCGCGCCGAGGGAAACTCAGCCGGAGAGTGAGGCGACCGCGTCGGCGACCGCCGGCGCCTGGTCTTCCTGTAGGAAGTGCTTGGCGGGCAGCAGGGTCGCCCGCTCGAGGCCGAGCGCCCGCTGCAGCGGAGGGCGGTGCCGCTCGCCGACCATCTTGTCGTTCTTCCCCCAGACGATCTGGGCGGGGAAAGGGCGGCCGGCGAGCCCCTCGACGTAGAAGCGTTCCTTCGCCTCGGTCAGCTCGAAGCCGCGCATGATCTTCAGGAAGGCACGGCCGCCGTCCCCGCGCTTCAGCAGGGCGAGGTGGGCGTCGACCTCCGCGCTCGGCACCGCGGCTCGGTCTTCTATCCCCACCTGGTAGTGGACCCGCCTGAACGCAGGGGGCAGCATGCGCAGCCAGACCTCGCCGACGCCGCGGATCGAGAAGGGGTGCATCGGCCAGGGTCGGTGGAAGTCCGCTACGTCGACCCACGTATCGAGCGCGGTCAGCGAAAGCACCCGCTGCGGATTCCGCACCGCCCACTCGAACCCGATCGGCCCACCGATGTCGTGGACGACCAGATGGCAGCGCTCGATCCCCAGCGCGTCGATCGCCTCACCCGTCCACCGCGCCAGTCCGCTCCAGGAGTAGTCGAAGTCCTCGGGCCGCTCCGCCAGCCCGAGGCCGGGCAGGTCGAAGGCGACCCCGCGCAGCCCGCGGTTCGCCAGCTCCGGCAGCAGGTTCCGGTAGACGAAGCTGCTGACCGGCACTCCGTGCATCGAGACGACCGGGTCGCCCTCGCCCTCTTCGCGCGCGAAGCTGCCGACGCCGGCGGCCTCGAACCTCCGCCCCGCCGCTTCATGCCGCTCGATCGCCTCCGCAACCTCCGCCTTCACGCCCTCAGGCTTTCACGAATCGTCGTAGCCCGCTGCTAGGCTTGCGGCGTCCTTTAACCCGGTCCCGAGAGGCCAGGAAGGAGCGAGCTTTGAGCGAGAAGGTCGTGCTCGAGCGCGACGACCTGAGGCGAACGCTGCGGCGGATCGCCCATGAGATCGCCGAGAAGAACCCGGAGGCCGAGGGCTTGGCGATCGTCGGCATCCACACCCGCGGCGCCGTGATCGCCCGCCGCCTGCACGCGTTGATCGGCGAGCTCACCGAGGTCGAGGTGCCGTTCGGCGATCTCGACATCTCCTTCTATCGCGACGACGTCGGCGGCATCCCGCCGTCCGACCAGCCGGTCGTGCACGCCTCGCACATCGACTTCGACCTCACCAACCGAACAGTGGTGCTGGTCGACGACGTGCTGTTCACGGGCCGCACCGTGCGCGCCGCGATCGACGCGCTCTTCGACTACGGCCGCCCGCAGCGGGTGCAGCTGGCGGTGCTCTGCGACCGCGGCCACCGCGAGCTGCCGATCCGCCCCGAGTACGTCGGCAAGAACCTGCCGACCGCCCGCGCCGAGCGGGTCAACGTCCGCCTCGAGGAGATCGACGAGGTCGACGAGGTGACGATCTCCGAGCCGCGCACCGCGGAGGTGGGGGCGTGAGACACCTGCTGGCGATCGAGCAGCTCTCGCGCCCCGAGATCGAGGCGATCCTCGACCGCGCCGAGAGCTTCGCCGAGGTCGGGCGCCGCGACATCAAGAAGGTGCCGACCCTGCGCGGCCGCACCGTGGTCAGCCTCTTCTACGAGTCCAGCACCCGCACCAGCTCCTCGTTCGAGCTGGCCGCGAAGCGCCTCTCCGCGGACCTGGTCTCGGTCAAGGCGGCCGGCTCCTCGGTCGACAAGGGCGAGTCCCTGAAGGACACCGTCGCGACCCTCACCGCCTACGACCCGGCGGCGATCGTGATCCGCCACCCCAGCGCCGGGGCCGCCCAGATGGTGGCCGAGTGGGGGGAGGCGGCGGTGGTCAACGCCGGCGACGGCAAGCACGAGCACCCCAGCCAGGCGCTGCTCGACCTCTTCACCCTGCGCCGCCGGCTCGACTCGCTGGAGGGCAAACGAATCTGGATCGTCGGCGACGTCCTGCACAGCCGCGTCGCCCGCTCCAACCTGGTCGCCTTCCAGGCGATGGGCGCCGAGGTCACGGTCTGCGGGCCGCCGGCGCTGATCCCGCGCGGGATCGAGCAGCTGGGCTGCGAGGTCTCCTACTCGCTGGAGCGGCTCGGCGAGGCCGACGTCGTCTACGCGCTGCGGCTACAGAAGGAGCGGATGCGGGAGAGCTTCGTCCCCTCGCTGCGCGAGTACGCGGCCCGCTTCCAGATCGACTCGCGGCGGCTCGGCCCGCGCCAGCTGCTGATGCACCCCGGCCCGGTCAACCGCGGCGTCGAGCTGTCCGGCGAGGCGATCGACTCGCCGCAGTCGCTGATCGCCGAGCAGGTCGCCTCGGGCCTGGTGGTGCGGATGGCGATCCTCTACGAGCTGCTGGCGGCCGGCGGCGAGCGCCCGGCGCCGGGCGAGCGGGACCGCGAGCGACAGCCGACCCCGATCGGGCAGCCGGCATGAGCCTGGCCGAGGCGCTCGACATGCGTCCCGGCGAGGGCGCCGACCTCGTCCTGGGCGGCGCGACCGCGCTCGACCCGGCCGCCGGGATCGAGGGCGTCCACGACGTCGTCGTGCGCGGTGGCCGGGTCGTCGAGCTGGCCGCCCCCGGGTCCGCCGCGGCGGACGGCGCCGAGCGGGTCGAGGCCGAGGGCCTGCACGCGTTCCCCGCCTTCTTCGATCCCCACGTCCACCTGCGCGTCCCCGGCCAGGAGCACAAGGAGGACATCGAGACCGGCAGCCGCGCCGCCGCCGCCGGCGGTTACTGCGGCGTGATCGCGATGGCCAACACCGAGCCGCCCGTCTCCACCCCCGCCGACGTCGAGGCGCTGCGCGAGGCGGCCCGCGAGGGCGCCTCGGTCGCGGTCGGCTTCCTCGCCACCGTGACCCGCGGGATGGCGGGCGAGGAGCTGACCGAGATGGCCGAGCTGCGCGAGGCCGGCGCGCTCGGGTTCAGCGACGACGGGTTGCCGCTGGTCAGCGCCCGGGTGCTGCGCCGCGCCCTCCAGTACCAGCGCCTCTGCGGCGGCACGATCGCCCTGCACGAGGAGGACCCGGAGCTTTCGGGGGACGGCGTCATGCACGAGGGCCCGGTCTCGGCGGCACTCGGCCTGGCCGGCATCCCCTCGGTCTCGGAGTCGACGGCGATCGCCCGCGACGCCGCCCTGGCCGGCTACGAGGACGGCCGCATCCACGTCCAGCACCTCTCCGCCGCCGAGTCGGTCGCGGCGGTGCGGGTCGCCAAGGAGGCCGGGGTGAGGATCAGCTGCGAGGCCAGCCCGCATCACCTCTGCCTGACCGACGAGGCGGTTCGCAGCCTCGACCCGCGCCGCTTCAAGATGAACCCGCCGTTGCGCGCCGAGGCCGATCGCGAGGCGCTGATCGAGGGGCTGCGGGACGGCACGATCGACTGCATCGCCACCGACCACGCGCCGCACGCGACGGAGGAAAAGGAGGTCCCGTTCGAGCAGGCGGCGCTGGGGGTGACCGGCCTGGAGACGGCCTTCGCGGCCCTCCACACCGATCTGGTCCTGCCGGGGGTGCTCGACCTCTCCCTCGCGGTCGAGAAGCTGGGGGGCGGCGCCGCGCCGTTCGGCCTCGAGCGGCCGAGCCTCGCGCCGGGCAGCGAGGCCAACATCGCCCTCTGCGACCTCGGCGCCGAGTGGACGGTCGGCGAGGAGGGCTACGAGAGCCGCTCGCAGAACTCCTGGTGCGCGGGGCGGACCCTGACCGGGCGGGTGCTGATGACCGTCGCCGCCGGCCGGGTCGCCTACCGGCTGCGCAGCTTCAGCCTCGGGGTCGCAGCATGACGGCCGGTTACCTTCTCCTCGAGGACGGCAGCCGCTTCGACGGCGAGCTGTGCGGCGACCCCGAGGCGGTCACCGGCGAGGTCGTCTTCAACACCGCGATGACCGGCTACCAGGAGTCGGTCACCGACCCTTCCTACGCCGGTCAGATCATCGTCTTCACCTACCCGCTGATCGGCAACTACGGCGTTTCCGCCGCGGCGATGGAGTCCGAGCGCGCCCAGGCCCGCGGCGTCGTGATGCGCGAGGCCAAGAACCGGGAGGACGTCGCGACCGCCGAGGGCGGCTGGCTCGACTGGCTCGCCGACCGCGGCGTGCCCGGCATCGGCGGCATCGACACGCGCGCCCTGGTCCGCCAGATCCGCGACCGCGGCGCGATGCGCGGCGGCATCTTCCCGGCCGAGCTGGGCGAGGACGAGGCGCGCGAGCGGGTCGCCGCCGAGCCGCCGATGGACGGCGCGGACCTCGCCCGCACCGTCACCCCGCCCGAGCCGGTCCGCTTCGAGGGCGACGGCCCGCACGTGGTCGGGCTCGACACCGGCGTCAAGCTCAACATCGTCCGCCAGCTGCGCGAGCGCGGCTGCCGGATCACCCTGCTGCCCTGCGAGAGCTCCGCCGAGCGGGTGCTGTCCGAGGACCCCGACCTGGTCTTCCTCGCCAACGGCCCCGGCGACCCGGCGGCGCTCGGCTACGTCGTCGACACGGTGCGCGAGCTGGTCGGCCGCCGGCCGCTGTTCGGCATCTGCCTCGGCCACCAGCTGCTCTGCCGCGCCGTCGGGCTGCGGACCTTCAAGCTGCCCTTCGGGCACCGCGGCGCCAACCACCCGGTCAAGGACCTGGCCACGGGGCGGATCGACATCACCTCCCAGAACCACGGCTTCGCGGTCGAGGGGCCGGGCGGCGAGCCGCGGATCGAGGCCGACGAGCCGGTGCGCTGGAAGACCGACTTCGGCGCCGCCGAGCTCTCGCACCTCAATCTCTACGACCGCACCGTCGAGGGCCTGGTGCTGCGCGACGTCGCCGCGGCGACCGTCCAGTACCACCCGGAGGCGGGCCCCGGCCCGCACGACGCCCGCCACCTCTTCGACACCTTTCTCGCCCTTGCGCATGCCTAGGCGCGACGACATTCGCAAGATCCTCCTGGTCGGCTCGGGGCCGATCGTGATCGGCCAGGCGGCCGAGTTCGACTACTCCGGCGTGCAGGCCTGCAAGGTGCTGCGCGAGGAGGGTTACGAGGTCGTCCTGGTCAACTCCAACCCGGCGACGATCATGACCGACCCGGAGTTCGCCACCGCCACCTACGTCGAGCCGCTGCTCCCCGGCCCGGTCGCGAAGATCATCGAGCGGGAGCGGCCCGAGGCGCTGCTGCCGACCCTGGGCGGGCAGACCGCGCTCAACGTCGCGATGGCGCTGCACGAGGACGGCACCCTGGAGCGCTTCGGGGTCGAGCTGATCGGCGCCGACGCGGCGGCGATCCGCCGCGCTGAGGACCGCGAGGAGTTCCGCCGCACGATGGGCGAGGCCGGCCTGCGGATCCCCTGGTCGCTGACCGTCGGCAGCCTCGGCGAGGTGGAGGCGGCGCTCGCCGACGGCCGCATCGCGCTGCCGGCGATCGTCCGTCCCGCCTTCACC
>Ga0210101_1000127_pt1 | contig 26223 bp, 26 predicted proteins | sample Muzzi_PWC_D1_FD_185534 | JGI IMG/M metagenome (GOLD analysis project Ga0210101, IMG submission 185534) | Wetland microbial communities from San Francisco Bay, California, USA, that impact long-term carbon sequestration - Muzzi_PWC_D1 (SPAdes) | ecosystem: Environmental > Aquatic > Marine >... | reverse complement strand
CTCATCCGCCACCGCCGGTATCGACATCTACCGGTCCCGCTATGATTCGGATCGCGCCCTGAATCCGTCTACAATCAGCACACCGATACACCGTCTGGCCATTGACCAGACCAGCCGCGCCCTGTATGCCAGCAACCGGACCCGCATCACCAACGCCACCAATATCACCGCCGGTGCGAGAATACAGGCTGTCAGCCAGAGGGCCACCGACCGTTATGATGCAACGGCCCCCGGCGCCTTCGACAGCGAGGCGCCGGCATTCCGGGATGATTACCGCGAAACCATGTGGCAACTTGGCGTCCATCACCAGAGCGGCGAGGCCCTGTCACTGAGCGCCGGCATCGAACGTGCGGTACGCTTTGCAACGGTGGACGAGATATTCGAATACGACCCGTTGTTCAAGCGGGTATTTTCGCCACTGAAACCGCAGACAGGATTCCAGTACAATATGGGCTTCGGTATCAAGGGCGGGCAGACCGTCTTCAGGGGTAATCTGTATTACATGAATCTGGATAATGAGATCCATTTTGATCCGCTGACGTTCACCAACATCAACCTTGACCCGACCCGGCGCCGGGGCGCTGAATTTTCACTGCAACAGGCTGTCAGCGACGATGTCGGTATCAAGGCCAGCTACACCTACATGCAGGCGACGTTCCGCGATGGCGCCTACGCCGGCAACACGGTGCCGCTGGTACCCAGGAATAGTGCCAGCCTCACGACACACTGGCAGACCGGCACCGCGTCCAGGGTTTCCGCCAGTCTGAATTATGTCGGCAGCCAGTATTTTGATAACGACCAGAATAATACCTTTGGCGAGAAGATACCCGCCTATACGACCGCGGACCTGAAATACATGCTGGGCGGGAAGCGCTGGAACCTTGACGTACTGATCAATAACGCCCTCGATAAAGAATATTTCGGCTATGGTGTAAGCAGCACAACCACTCCGGGCAAATACAATGCCTATCCGGATCCAGGCCGGGTGCTCAGCCTGTCACTGTCAAGACGCTTCTGACCCGCATGTACCCCACAGTTAACAACAGGATATTAGCGTTATGCGTCTTCTGTTCATGCGTTGTCCATGCCGGCATACTGCTGGGCATGGCGGGCAAGGCTGAAAATTCGCTATACGGGGCCGGGCAACCATTATCTGTCACGCTGCGGTCGGAAACCCGGCGGATACCCGCTGACGGCGGACCTGAAACAATACGCAACCCCGCTGCTAGGCCGGCAAACACCGGCGCCGACAGGCCGCCGGAGCATGACATTCGCCGCGACGCCGGCGTCCCGCTTCAGCCGTCAGCAAATTTACTACATCACCTGACGCCCGCAGATGTGGACCTGATTAAAACAGAGGAGACGACGAATACCTCCCGAAACGATACATCCTTAGGCATTGATCAATCACTCACGGTTGCGTCGTTGCCGGACACCCCGGATACAGTGGCGCCGCCGGAGATGTCACTGCAGGGACAGTTACGCGCCATGATGGCAGCCAGTTTTTCCTATCCGCTACTGGCCCGGCAACGTAACTGGCAAGGTGAAGTCCGGCTCGGTCTGCGGGTCGAGGCCAACGGCCGCCTGAGCCATATCCATGTCGTTAAAAGTTCCGGCTACACCATCCTCGACCGCGCGGCAGAAAGAAGCCTGGAACAGATCGCCGCGGTACCCGACGCCGTGAACTGGCTGCGTGGCCGTCACTTTGATACGGTAATACCTGTAGAATATCGCCTGATTGACAGTTGATGCTCGAGTTGGCATGGGAAACAGAATATCCAGAGTGTATACCCGCAGCGGTGATTCCGGCAGCACCGGACTCGGCGATGGTTCCCGCATCGGCAAGGACAAGCCGCGCATCGCGGCTATGGGTGCCGTCGATGAGCTGAACAGCCTGATCGGATTACTGTTGACCGAGACACTACCGGAGGCAATCCAGGCCATGTTGACCGGGATACAGCATGATCTGTTTGATGTCGGCGGCGAGATATCGATTCCCGATGCGACATTAATGACAACCGACCATGTCGGGCATGTGGAGAAAAAACTCGACGAGATGAATGAGGAGCTGGCGCCATTGAAGGAATTCATCCTGCCCGGCGGGAATCGTGCCGCAGCCCTGTGTCATCTCGCTCGCAGCGTCTGTCGCCGTGCCGAATGCCTGCTGGTCACGGTCTCGGTAACGGAGACCATCAATGCGCAGACATTGATCTATCTTAATCGCCTTTCAGACCTGCTTTTCGTTACCGCCCGCTTCATCAACAAACAGGCCGGCAACGGCGATGTGATGTGGCAAAAAGACCGCACCATCGATGAAACCTGATCAGGCGGATGCGACCGGCAGGCGACGATCCCTTGATCGAATAAGACAGTTTAATGGGCTGCCACCTCGTTCATTAGTGAAGCTGTAACGGCTTATATGTGGCCGTTACACCACTGCAGAACCGGGTGCCTACCGGCATCCATCCGGATACGGCTGATAGCCGCGTTAGCGACCTGGAGTCGATACAGATTTTCGCCGGGCATACCCAGGATATGGGCGGTGACAGCCCGAATCACTCCGGCATGGGCAACGATCAGGACCTGTTTGCCATCATGCTCCCGCAGCAACGCTTCCCAACCGTCGACAACCCGGGAATAAAAATCGGCCAGGGGTTCGGCGTCCGGCGGGGCGTGATTGACGGGATCATTCAGATAATTGTTCAAGCGATCAGGGTCATCCGCGCACACTTCTGCGGCGGTGAGGCCTTCCCATGCACCGAAACTGATCTCCCTGAAACGTGCATCATCACAGACGGGGATAGCAGCGGATTCCCCCAGCGCCCAGGCGAATTCACGACAGCGGCTTAGCGTTGAGGTGACGATGACCTGCCACGGCTGTTGTCCGGCGACGGCCGTCCACATCTGCTTCCAGCCCTTGTCGCTGAGCGGATCATCGGTCTGGCCGCGATAACGGCGCCCGCCGACCGGCTCACCATGCCGAAGCAAATCGACGATCATGCCGGACCCACCCGCACCCATGCACTAGCTCAACCAGCCGACCAGGGTCAGCAGGGCCAGTATGGTTATCCAGGCCAGCACGGCACGTTTGGACAGAGAGCGCACTGCCAACACATGCCGGCAGGCCACTTCCGCATCGAGGCCTTCTTCATTATCTTCTGTGTAATCATGCTGTATCTGCAAGGCGCCGATACCGACATCCGGCAATAACCGCTCGCTGCTCATGACCCAGTCATCATCAGCGCGCCCGGGATCACTGCGCCATAACTGCATGGCATCGCTGAAGCTGCCAATCATGGCATAATACAGGGCCGTCAGACGCACCGGCAACCAGTCCAGGATACCCTTAAGGCGTCTGACCGCATCCCGGTAACCATCCCCCTGAAAACCGGCGTCGTCATGCGTCCCTTGCATCGGTTCAACCGTCAGCGCCGTACCCTGCAACTGGGCTACAGAACGATACAGTATTGCTCCCACAGGCCCCAGGATCACAAACCAGAACAACAGTGCCAGCACCCTTTCATTCAGGCGCCACAGTAACAAGCCGAGAAAATTCCGATTTATCTGACGCAGATTATCGGCGCTGATATCCTTGCCCGACAGCCTGTTTACATAGGCGCAGGCAGCGTCGGTATCACCGGCAGAGACAAGCTCCAAATACTTGCGCACATGGACACCAAATCGTTGCTCGCCGATACAGGCCACCAGCACCATAAAGGAAAAGATCAGCTTGATCATCCACATGACAAACCCACTCGTTCCGGCCAGACCGTACTGCAGCAGCGCCACAAGCAGTATCGCCGGAGCCACGGTCAGCAGCACACCGTTTGCCCCATCAAACCAGGACACACGCTGACAACGTAACGCCAGTAAATCACGCCACGATAACAGCGGTGAAAAGAGCTTATAGGAGGAAAACGGATGCCAGTAACGCTCGGTCGCAAGCGCCAGCAGTATCGCAATCAGCGTCATGGCTGCAACCCTGACCCGGGTGACACAGTCGGCATGGCGAGTAACTGCTGCAATCGTGGCCAGTCAAAGCTGGGGCCCGGATCGGTCTTGCGTCCGGGAGCGACATCACAATGTCCACAGACTCGCTCCGGGGTCAGCTGCGGATAACACTGCATCAACAATCGCAGCAATTGTGCCAGCACCTGATACTGCAGTGGATCGTAGGCCTGATCGTCACACCCTTCCAGTTCTATGCCAATGGAATAATCATTGCAGCCATCCCGCCCTTCAAAACAGGACTGCCCGGCATGCCAGGCGCGGCGGTCAAAAGCTACATACTGGGTCACACTGCCATCCCGACGTATCAGGACATGGGCCGAGACCTGTAAATCCGCAATTTCGGCAAAATAAGGATCGGCATCACTATCCAGCGAATTGGTGAACAGCTGGTCGATATAAGGTCCACCATAATGTCCTGGCGGCAGGCTGATGCCATGGACAACGATCAAATCAATACCGGCGCCAACCGGACGCTCATCACAATTCGGTGAGGGTACCTGTCGTGCATCCACTAACCAGCCATCCTCAATCTCAGCCCGCATCCTTTTACTACCCGTCTGCAACAGCATGATTAATCCCGAAAGTATCGCATGAATGATACGTAGTCACGGAGGGCTTGGCAAGACGCCAGCCAAAGCAGGGTATACCAATCAGCGGGTTTCCGGATGCTGCAGCAGTGTGGCCTTGAATTCAAAAATATCCATCATCGTGAACGGCGCCATTTCACCGTTCTTCTCTATGGCCAGTAACTCCATTACCAGGTAATCGTCATCACGCCGCATCACCTTTCCTTCCACGACAATCTTCCGCGGCAAGCGATCCAGCTCGATGGTCAGCGTCAGGGTCTGCCCTTCGTACAACAACTGGAACATGGTGCCATCCCGGTCGCCACGCACACGAGCGAAGGTCTCGGAAAAATCGACCAGCGAACAGGGGCAGCCTTCGTCACCTCCCTGTACCGTCAAACGTGACGGGATTGACGTATGCAATCGCCGCTCCTGGCGTTGATCAATCAGGGTCAGGGTATCCGGTCGTGCCTCCAGTACTACCACGGGATGATTGCAATAATAGCCATCCTCCATCACCAGGCGCTTCCTGACCTGGGTGTTCACATGTGGAACGCCGCGGTCGTTGCGTAATGAGATCAGTGTCATTTTGCGGCCGCGGGCAAAACGGGTTTCATTGAGCAACTCGACCTTGCGCGGATAGGAAAGATCATTGTTTTCATCGATGATATGCGGAATCATCAAACAGAAGCTGGTGACCTTGCGCACCACCAGATCACGCCAGTTGTCGTCGAGCAGAAAAACATGTTCATGACCGTCGATGTGACTGCGGATATCATTCTGTGTGTATACCAGATGATCATTGATGCCATAGGCTATGAGGATGGAATCCAGCGCCAGATCCTCCTGGTCATCCGGGAAATAGCGAATCTTGCTGCCAATCGGAAAACACTGCATCAACTCAACCAGCTGAGCGGGGTCCAGTCCCGGTCCGTCCTTTTTGTCATGATCGTGATTGACTTGCGATTTTTTTCGGCCCATGCCCAGCATTTCGAGCACCTCTCTCGATAACGTATCTTGTTCGTGTTATCGGCCATGGGGGTAAAAAACTGTAAAACCGACCGATCGCAGCCGCCTTTCAGCGGGCTCAGCTGGTTTCGGAACGAGAGGTACCACAACGCCGGCATTTATACACTGTCACCAGCTTGCCCCGACGGACATCGAATTGTTTTTCCTGCACAATCTCCCAGCAATGAAAACCGCTGCGACACAGACCCTTGCCCCGGTGTTTCTCCCCGGGTTTAGGCCGACGAAATCGAATCACATCACCCATCACCTGTCCCCTGCACCATTACTTGTCAATCTCGGCTATAATAACCACCGTCTATTTACCATGCAGCAGTCAGGCCCGCCACCCCATGATAACATTACCAGCCACTCGCACCCTGTATCTCGCCGGTTTTTTGCTCTGTACCAGCCTGATTATAACGGCCCTGTATTTCCAGCACGGCCTCGGCATGGAACCCTGCCCACTGTGTATCCTGCAACGGATTGCTGTATTTGCCGTCGGCCTGCTGTTTCTTGCGGCGGCTGTCACTAATCCCGTTGCCCTCGGACGCCGCCTTGTCGGTGCCCTGATCTTCATCACCGCCGCGACTGGCGGAGCCGTATCGGCACGACATGTCTGGCTCCAGAACCTGCCCAAGGACCTGGTTCCTGCCTGCGGACCGGATCTGGATTATATGCTCGAGGTCTTTCCGCTATCCGAGACACTGGATATGATACTGAAGGGCTCCGGTGAATGTGCCGAGGTCTCCTGGTCGCTATTCGGCCTGAGTATGCCTGGATGGATGCTGATGATATTTTCCGCATTGGCCCTGTTCGGACTCTGGACCGCGCTCAGCCATCGACAGTAACATACTGTTATCTATTGATTTTTAATCCTGGCCGTGGATTAATCTTATAATATATATTAACGAGGAAACCAGGGTATTTACCGCTTCCTGCTCTCAATCCCGGTACTGGTTAAATACCCACAGGCATGATAATTTCATTATTCCCCTAGCATGACGAGACATCTTGATGAGTGACAATAAACATGACGACAACGACAATATGGTTGAATGCTCGGTCTGTCTGAAGGAGATACCGAAATCGGAGGCGAAGATTGCAGAAGCACAGGACTATGTCCAGCATTTCTGCGGCCTCGAATGTTACCAAAAGTGGCACGAGCACAAGCATCAACACCACGAAAAGGACCTGGACTGAAAGACTTTTCAGCCTGTCCCGGACAGCATCGAATCCGCACTACCCTTTCCTGCATCAGTTACCCGTGATCATACGCCGGCGATGATAATCAACCACATCTACCCGGCCTGTCTCGAATGCGATTCAACCTGAATTACCGCTTTTCGTATCATGGCCTACTACTGGGTTTACTCGTGGTGATACTGCCACACCCCGTAGCCGGGGCCATGCCCCTGGCGGAACGCCATCTAGTTTCAGGACTGAACAGCCACTTTAGCTTTAGCGGTGAAAATTTTGCCGATTATCTTGCCTACTCCCGGGAGATTATCAGCCACGCGCGAATAGATCTCAGTGACAACAATCGAGAAACCATCATCAGCGCCAATATGCCCTTTGCACTGATACCTCCGGCTCATTGTCCCGCGTCCACTACAAAACGCTTTCAACGTGGCATCCTGCTGATTCACGGTCTGTCTGATTCTCCCTACTGGCTGCATCATCTGGGAGCCTACTTCCAACAACAGTGTTTTTTTGTACTGACGATCCTCCTGCCTGGTCACGGCACGCGTCCCGGTGACCTGCTGGATGTAAACTGGCAGGATTGGGCCAGGGCCGTCGAATTCGGTACCGGCCTTCTGCAGCGCTCGGTTGAACAGGTCTGGCTCGGCGGTTATTCCACCGGCGCGACACTGGCCCTGTATCAGGCCGGTCGTAAACCGGGTATTGACGGCCTGATCCTTATTTCACCGGCATTACGACTGGCGCCAAAGGCGGCCTACGCTCATTGGCGGCAATGGTTCGGCCGCTGGTGGCGGCCGGCCTTATGGTGGCAGATCCAGCCGGACGACGATCCTTATAAATATGAATCCTTTCCCGTCAACGGTGCCGTGCAACTGTATCGACTCATCCAGGAGTTACAACCGCTATTGCAGCAACCACCGGCGCTGCCGCTACTGATCGCCGCCAGTGAAGATGACGCCAGCGTCGACAGCCGCGCAACGATCGAATTGTTCAACCGCTGGCCTGCCAGCCGGAAAAGATTATTATGGTTCAGCAGGGAGATGCAGGCCCAGGAAGACGGGCCCGTACAGGTCATCGACAGCCGCGCGATTGACAAGCCCACTAACCACCCGATCAGAAGCAGCAGCCACATTAGCCTGCTCATGCCGGCCAGCGACCCCCAATACGGTGCCAACGGACGCTACGCCAGCTGCCTTCATTACTTTGAAGAACAACCGCGGGCCTGGCAGAGCTGCAAGGATCGCAACGAAGACCTGCTGGGAGAAACCACGGCGTATTTCCTGTCCCGGGGGATCGTCAGAAGGCTGACTTATAATCCCTATTATCAAGACATGCTGAAACAGATCGACCGTTTTATTCAGACCGGCGATCCGGGTCACCGATAGTCACGACCCACATTCATTTCCAGCCACGCGGGTTAGCAGCGAGACATAGCCATAAACGGTTTTACATCTCTACCGGAACAATCTTGGGTCGGTAGAACCACATCTGGTAAATACTGACCACAATCTGGACCGTAAATGAGATACCCATCAGGCCGCCCGATATAACCACTACCCAGGCAAATGATGGAGATACTTTCGTCACATACCAGGACAGAATATCCAGCATCATAGCCAGAAAGGGAATGACTACGGTAATGCGCTTGAGCATCACCGGCATTTCACACAGTATGAAGATACGCCCGACCAGGAATAATATAAACGCGATACCGAACATGTGGATATGTGACACCCGCACCAGGCTTTGCAGGGAGGCGCCGGTATCGGTCTGGGTCAGCTCAATGACCTTTTCATAGCTTGTCAGCGGCGGCAAACCCATACCCGACGCAGGAGAGTGACACATAACACAGTTACTGTTTAATATCGGCTGGACCCTGGCCTCGAACTCCGCACGCTTGCTGCCATGGTCCAGCCAGTCAATAATTGTTATTTTCTGCTCCGGCCGATTCAGGTTGGCGCCCATGGCACCATTGATGGCGGCTCCCAGACGGGTTTGCTGATGCTGCCCATAGTAGGCGATACGAATGTCCTCTACTGACAAGCCCGGCTTGCCGTCACGACCCTGATGGGTGTAATACAGATGAACCATCGCGAACATGTAGCCGATACCGATACACAGCAGGAACACGGTATCCAGCATCTTTTCGCTGACCGAGGCCTCACTGAAACGGCGGTACCTGGGCATAACTATCCTCTGTAGTGTCCACTGAAATAGTGATCTGTCCGCAGAGATTCCGGTCTGGGATTAGCCAACTGGACAGTCATGCCGGTAAGAACCAAGAGTGCGATTACTTCTTGATGTTTTCTATAATGTACTGAACCACTTCACTCTTCTGGGCGTCATCAATCTTGATTTTCGGCATCTTGCCTCTGCCGTTTTCTATGATGGCCATGATTTGATCAGCGTTTAATTTCGTCTCCGCCAGATTAGGCACACCCGGCCTTGTGGTGACACCTTCGGCACCATGGCAAAACGAACACCTCTGCAAATAGGTATTGGCCTGAGCAAAAACAGGCATCATAAATATTAGCAACGATAAAACGATTCGCATCAGTTTACACTAGCCCCATACATCTGTATTAAAAAAAAGGCAAAGCCAATGATTGCCGTTATCAATATAAACACACCCAGTTTATTCATTTCTGAAACATCCCCCATAGGGTAAAAAATATCATAGTCAGAATACCACCACCCAGAACCAGATAAATAATCCACAACTCAGTATCTACAGCCACTTGCTCTATACTCCCGAACACTTTCAGTATTTGATTCTATACCGGCGAACACATCACCACTACGGACAATTGCATCTGCCTTGCGTGGCATTGTCCACATTCGCGGCAATAAAGCAAGTTTATACAGTTTGCCTGAAAAGGCTTTTACTCAGGTATGCACGCGCCGTCGCAACCTGAGTTTATCCGCGATAAACTGGAGCGAATATAACATACTCATATCCTGCCATCTATCCGCCAACCCCTCGCCCTTTAGACTGCCAGTGAAACGGCGATAGCGCCGAAATCATTGTTTCTTTGCTCCGGTCACGCGGTCGGGAACGCCGTTATCGGCCGTGCCTGGCGGGTAGTTTCTATCAGATATTCCGCGGGGAACGCTTCTGCCTTTCCTTCATCACACGACAGTTTGGCCGAGGGCACGTAATCCTGTGAACTATTTTCATCACCGATATGCCGCCACCATGATAGCCCTGCAATCAGGATAGTGCATATATAACAATGGGTTATTATTGCTCGCCGGCGGATCCTTTCCCGGGCCAACTTGATTGCGCTGTCCGACCCAAATCGTCGAGTCGAAAATACACGCGTTAAGGGTGACTAAATAATTATCCATTATAGTGCACCACTCTGGTAGCAATGCTCTGTTTCAGAGCGTGTCGATAACCGGACCACGAGGATCATGCAACTAGGTAATATGATGAAAATGCATTTCAGGGAACAGGCCGATTACGGTGTCACGCTGACATCGGAAACAGGCGAAACATTATGGCAGTTCACATGCATGGCCGATGCGCTCAAGACCTGCCGGGAATTTTACTGTCACGATATTCAGATATCCAATGAAAGCAATGACCCGGGCTATTTGCAACAGGCCTGATAAGGTAGCCGTCCTGCCTGCGCGCTAAATCATGCCGCATTCGCTACAACAGGCTGACACCATCATCATGCCATTGCTCAATCCCACACCAGCGGCGGCTCATCCATCATGGCCGCCTGCTCACGCAGCGACAGGATATGCTCGTCCCAATAGCGCGGGCTATTGAACCACGGAAAGGCCGGCGGGAAGGCCGGGTCATCCCAGCGGCGTGCCAGCCAGGCTGCGTAATGCATCATACGTAGCGTGCGCAAGGCCTCAAGCAGGTGCAGTTCACGTGCATCAAAATCACGGAACTCGGTATAACCCGCCAGCAGGTCGGCCAGACGTGCCGTCATATAGGCGCGGTCACCGGATAAAAACATCCATAAATCCTGAATCGCCGGCCCCATGCGGGCATCATCCAGATCGACAATATGCGGCCCGCCATCGGTCCACAGGATATTACCCGCATGGCAATCACCATGCACACGGATGATGTGCGGTTTGCCTGCCCGAAGGTAACAGGCCTCGATACGCCGGATCAGTTCCTCGGCAAGACTGCGGTAAGCGATCTCGAGCGCCTTCGGAATGAAACCCCGCTCAAGCAGAAACTGATAGGACTGCACGGCATAGCTGTCGATGTCCAGCAGCGGCCGGTGAACAAAAGGCCTGACTGAGCCAACATTGTGCAGGCGGCCAAAAAACCGTCCTAATTGCTCCAGGTGTAACGGGTCATCCAGCGACGGGGCGCGACCGCCACGACGCGGAAACAGGGCCAGTCGATAGGGTCCGAAGTTGAACAGGGTCTCACCGTTGTCATTTACGAGCGGGGGCACAACCGGAATATCCAGTTCATCCAGCTCCAGCGTAAAGGCATGCTCTTCGAGAATGGCTTCATTCGACCAGCGTGCCGGACGGTAAAACTTGACCACCAGCGGGTCTTGATCATCGATACCGACCTGGTATACCCGGTTCTCATAACTATTCAGCGCCAGCAGACGGCCATCACAGCGATAACCGGTACTCTCGACCGCATCCAGCACCTGTTCCGGCCCCAGTGCATGAAAGGCCTGTTGTTTGTCATCGACCATCGTGTTCCCGTATTACCCGGACGGCATGAACATTATAAACCGGACATTAAACGACATGACGACGAAGAACAACTCATGCGCCGGGTTTGCCGATAGATTACGCTATCAGGGATAAGCGCTTATGCCATAACTCTAAAGGTATTTTTTTAGAACCTCGCTCGGCGGCCACTGAAAGACCGCAGGACTATATAACCCGATATCCCGGATGCGAGCGACCCGAGCAGAATACCCAGCCTGTCGTCGACGATAAAATCCGACCCACCCTGCTCGAAGGCCAGTGAAGAGATAAACAGGCTCATGGTAAATCCGATACCACACAGCAATGCAACCCCGTACAACTGCTGCCAGCTGGCCTCGTCAGGCAGTTTCGACAGGCCGAACCTGATCGCCAGCCAGCTGAAACCGAACACACCGACCTGATTGCCGATAAACAGACCTGCCGCTATCCCCAATGGCACCGGATGCAACAGGGTCGCCGGTGAAATACCTTCAAAGGAGATGCCAGAGTTGGCAAAGGCAAACAGCGGTAAAATAGCGTAGGCAACCGATGGATGAAGGTCATGCTCCAGTTTTTCCAGTTGGGTATGTGTCTCTCCCGGTTCTTTTCTGAAGGGTATAAAAAACGCCGTCAACACCCCGGCCAGTGTCGCGTGAACACCGGATTTAAGCACGGCCGCCCATAGCACCAGCCCAACCAGCAGATACGGCACCAACCCCAGTACCCCCCGGCGGTTCATGACTAACAGGATCAACAGGGCGATGGCGGCAACGAGCAAAGACAACGCCGATAAATTGTCAGTATAGAAAACCGCGATGATGATGATAGCGCCCAGATCATCAATGATCGCCAGCGTCATAAGAAACAACTTCAGGGACTGGGGTATGCGGCTGCCTAGAAGGGCCAGCACGCCCAGCGCAAAGGCAATATCGGTCGCCGAAGGGATAGCCCAGCCCTTAATGGCCACGGCATCACCCCAGTTTATCACCACGTAGATGAGGGCGGGGACGGCCATACCCCCGACCGCAGCGATGCCGGGTAATATCACTCGAGAGGGGTCGGAGAGCTCACCGGCCAGGAATTCCCGCTTAACCTCAAGACCGATGAGAAAAAAGAATATCGCCATCAGGCCGTCATTAATCCATAGCAGCAACGGCTTGGCGATCTCAAAAGCACCTATTCTTATCTCGACAGGGGTGTCCAGCAAGGCATCATAATGAGGCTTCGCGGGGGAATTCTCCAGCACTATGGCAAGCAGCGCAGCGGACAACAACAGGATTCCGCTCGCAGCCTCGAGGTTTAAAAATTCCTTTATTTTATCTATCACAGCATTATAAGCGTTGCGCTTGCAGCGATCGAATTCAACAGAAAAAGATCACCATGTCGTAGACTGGTACCGGCGAGCTATTTTTGCACACCAGGCGCATTATCCCCGACCCTGAGCCTTTAGCTTGGTGATACCCAGCAGCTTGAGAATACGCTTCTCGTATATGGGTTCGGAATTTCCCTTTTTCATCTTGCGAAGAAAATATTTCTCGAAGGCCACCTTGGCCAGATGTACCCATTTGCCCTTCTTCATCCACGCCAGATTGCGCGGTGGAATCTGCGGCATGGCGACAAAGGCTGCCCCGGTGTCACCCATATCCGCCAGACAGATGGCATTCCAGGTTGCATGGTGCTCCGGCATCCTGCCATTAATGGTGTCCCTGATATTGAATTTCACGGCCTCCACCATCGACTCTATCATGTAGCCGGTCTTAGGGGCGCCGGTCGGCACCGGCGTGGCTTCCACCGGAGGAATGGCGATACAGACCCCTACGGAGTAGATATTATTCCACTTCGGATTGCGCTGAAATTCGTCCACCTTGACGAAACCGCGTGGATTGACCAGATCCTCGCCCACGTTCATTACCGCTTCGACACCCTTGAAGGCCGGCAGGATCATCGCAAATTTGTGCGCCAACTCATGCTGTTTTATCACCTCGCCGTTATCGTTGACTTCATCAACAAAGATTTTACCGGGTTCACAGCGCGTAATCCTGGCATTGGTAATCCACTTGATATCATGATTACGCATCTCCGATTCCATCAAGCCCCTGGAATCCCCGACTCCGCCCAGGCCCAGGTGTCCGATATAAGGCTCGGAGGTAATATAGGTCATGGGCACCTTGTCACGGATCTTGCGACGGCGCAGATCGGTATCCATGATAAAACTGAACTCGTAAGCCGGGCCGAAGCAGGAGGCAAAAGGCGCAGCGCCAACCACGACAGGGCCGGGATCCTTAACAAATTCCTGCCAGCTTTCATAGGCTGTCTCAGCGTGATCCAGGGTGCAGATGGAATGGGTGAATCCCTGCGGGCCCAGCCCTTCAACCTCCTCAAAAGCCAGTCGTGGCCCGGTAGCAATCACCAGATAATCATAATCAACAATCTGGCCATCGGCCAGAACTACCTGGTTCGCATCCGGCCTGATTTCATCAGCGGCGACAGGAATAAAATTGATTTTTTTCTTTTTCAAAGAGGGCGCCATCAGGAAGGCGGTATCCTTGCGGCTCCGCCAGCCCACAGCCACCCACGGATTGGAAGGAATAAAATGAAAGGTATCTGTATTGGAAATCACGGTAACCTCATGCCCCTTACCCAGCAATTCCTTGATTTCATAGGCGGCTGGCAGACCGCCGGTACTGGCGCCGATAATAACCACGTTAGCCATGCTGATTCTCCTTGAATTATTTTAGTCCATCTCCAACTCAGGGTGCCGATGAGCAACGGGAGTCGTTAAAAATATAACCGACACATTCAGATATCCCCTAGCCAGGTCTCTTGCCGGGTTTTTGTTGATAATTTTTAAACATCCATGGAAGCAGGTAAAAAAACTGAACTATATGGAACCATGCAATCTTTCGCGGCTTATCGGTGTGTAATAAGGTAACAGGTATATCCATTATCCGCCCTCCCTTTGAAGCAACCTCCAGCGAAAGTACACCACAGATACATGCCCCATTGATTTCCAGTGACCTGGCTAATGGGGCCCGTATTGCACGTAATCCCGTACCCGAATCACCTACATCGATTTTCTTCCGCGCCAACCAGGTCAGGACTTTTTCAGATGGCCTGGGAACAACGCTTCTGTGTCCCTGCACCATATCGGCACGACCATCAATAATCGGTTGTATTAAAGCAGGGATATCTCTAGCTGAAAACTCACCATCAGCATCCAGGGTTACTACGATGTCCCCGTCAGCTTTCCTGATTCCGTATTTTACTGCCTCGATATAACCCTTATTCTGTTCCTGGACATATACCGTTGCCCCGCATTTCCGCGCAAGCTCAGCGGTTGCATCCCTGCTCGCATCATCCACTACGATAACCTGATCTACAACCGGCCTGACTTGCTTCAGTATAGCGGTAATACGGCTTGCCTCATTATACACAGGGATAACGGCAGTGATCTTCAGCATATACTATTCCATACCGGATTTTAACCATAAACCTGAATATAAAGGGGCGCTTTCCAACGTCATTGCAAGATGATTGCATACATCACCGATTACCCTGATGCAAACGGATCAAACGATATTATAGCGCTTCTCTGACAACACCGCCTTCCGCAGAACCTCATTGCCGGTCCATGACCGGTGTACTGGCACCACCTGTCAGCAATGGCATACCATAGGCAGGTCATTCGCTGTCGAGGATGTAAGCATTCCGGCCCTGATCCGACTACAATGATGATGCTTGAGTATAAACTGGGGAATTTATGCGTAATACAATAATAAAAAAAATCCTATTGCTCGGGGTTATCGGCGGGCTGGTCGCCCTGTTTTTCGCCCTTGACCTGGGACACTACCTGACACTGGATTATGTCAAATCGAAACAGGACCAGATCAGCGCCTATTATCAGCATCATATGCTGACGGCTATCCTGGCCTATGCCTTAACCTATATCGCTGTTACCGCCCTGTCACTGCCGGGCGCAGCGATCATGACGCTCGCCGGCGGTGCTGTATTCGGTCTGGGGGCCGGCACGTTGACGGTATCGTTTGCAAGCACCATCGGTGCCACGCTGGCCTTCCTCGCCTCCCGCTTCGTGCTCCGCGATGTGGTCCAGCGACGTTATGGCGGCAAACTGACGGCCATCAATCGAGGCATGAAAAAGGACGGGGCATTTTATCTGTTTACCCTGCGCCTGATCCCGGTGTTTCCGTTTTTCATGATCAACCTGCTAATGGGTATTACGCCGATTCGTACCTGGCAGTATTACCTGGTCAGCCAGGCCGGCATGCTGCCGGGTACACTTGTCTACGTCAACGCCGGCAAGCAACTGGGGCAGATCGAATCGGCCGCCGACATTCTTTCTCCCGGGCTGTTGTTGTCCTTTGTCCTGCTCGGCCTGTTTCCATTGCTGGCCAAAAATTTAATCGCTACGATTCGTCGTCACTGGCTTCAGAAACCGCTATGAATAAACATCCCAAACCGGCCAGCTTCGACTATAACCTGATCGTAATCGGCGCCGGCTCCGGCGGCCTGGTGTCGGCCTATATCGCCGCTGCCGTGAAGGCAAAGGTACTGCTGATTGAAAAACAAGCGATGGGCGGTGACTGCCTCAACAGTGGTTGTGTACCGAGCAAGGCGCTGATCCGTTCGGCAAAGATGCTGGCCTATGCCCGTCGCGCCGCTGACTATGGATTCAGGCACACAGACATCGACTTCGATTTTGCCGATGTTATGGAACGGGTGCAGCGAGTTATCGGAAAGATCGCCCCGCATGACTCAATCGAACGTTACACCCGCCTGGGGGTCGAGGTCATTCACGGCGAGGCGCAGTTGCGCAATCCCTATACCGTCGAGGTCAATGGACGCATTTTGACGGCACGGACAATGATTATTGCTACCGGCGCCCGTCCGGTGGTACCGGATCTAGCGGGTCTTGATCAGGTTGATTACCTGACATCCGATACCCTGTGGGCTCTGCGCCAGCAACCCCGGCGCCTGCTGGTCCTGGGCGGCGGGCCGATCGGCTGCGAACTGGCCCAGTGTTTTTCACGTCTCGGCTCCGAGGTGACACTGGTACAGCGCGGTCCGCAAATCATGCCGCGCGAGGATACAGAGGTTGCGGCTCTGGTGCAGCAACGCTTTGAAACCGAAGGGGTGCGCGTGCTGACCGGCCACACTGCCGTGCGTTTCGACACCGGCGACCCTGGTCAGCAACTGATCTGCATGCATGATGGTCGTGAAGTCGGCATCGATTTCGACAAGGTGTTAATAGCGCTGGGCCGCCGCGCCAATACCGAAGGTTTTGGTCTCGAAAGCCTGGATATACGGTTGGACCCGCAGGGCACCATCGCCAATGATGATTTTATGCGCACCAATTATCCGCACATCTATGTCTGCGGCGATGTCGCCGGCCCCTATCAGTTCACCCACACTGCGGCCCACCAGGCCTGGTATGCCTCCGTCAACGCCTTGTTCAGCCCGCTGAAAAAATTCCGCGTCGATTATTCACTGATCCCGTGGGCGACCTATACCGACCCGGAGGTTGCCCGCGTTGGCGTTAACGAACAGGAGGCCCGGCAAAAAAATATCCGCTATGAAGTCACGACCTATTCCATCGATGATCTTGATCGTGCCATCACCGATGAAGAGGATCACGGCCTGGTCAAGGTACTGACCGTACCGGGCAAGGACACCCTGCTCGGAGTCACCATCGTCAGCAGCCATGCCGGCGATCTGATCGCCGAATTCGTGCTGGCGATGAAACACGGCCTCGGGCTGAACAAGATCCTCGGCACGATCCACATCTACCCAACGCTGGCCGAGGCCAACAAATATGTCGCCGGGGCATGGAAAAAGGCCCATGCCCCTGAAGTATTACTGCGCTGGGTCGAGCGTTTTCACCGCTGGCGCCGCGGCTGAGTGGTACATGCGATCAGGACAGCTTGTAGGGGCGGCTCCGCCGCGATAATTATCGGTGTGTCACCCGTCCATCGCGGCATAGCCGTTCCTACGCTCACTCCTCGCTCCTCGCTCGTCGCTCAAAATAGACGCTATAATCACGATCTGGCTCAATAAACAGCGAACCCGCCCATGCCCACCAAAAAACTCTATTTTACCAACCGTTCCGGTATTGAGCTGGCGGCCTATATCGATATCCCCGACAACGGCAATCTCAGGACCTTCGCCACGCTGGCGCATTGTTTTACCTGCTCAAGGTTCATCAAGTCCTATAGCCACATCAGCCGCATGCTGTGCGCCGAGGGTATCGGGGTGATGCGGCTGGATTTCACCGGCATCGGTGAAAGCCGGGGTGACTTCAGCCGCACGACCTTCCACACCAATATCGATGACCTGGTTGACGCCGCCGGATTCCTGGAACAACACTATCTGCCACCGCAACTGTTGATCGGTCACTCACTTGGTGGTCTGGCTTCGCTGGCGGCCGCGCAACATATATACAGCAGTCGCGCCGTCACCGTCATCGGCACCCCGGACGAAACGATTCATCTGTACCGGCTGCTGTCGAGCGAAAGAACCCGGACCGACAAGCCGGGGAAGCGTGCCATCACGCTGGGCGGAAAACGCTTTACCATCAGCGATGCCCTGCTGGAATCATTACGTCATCAACAGATGCGGGACATCATAGAAAACCTGGACAAGGCGCTGTTAATACTACACGCACCCGATGATGATACCGTCAGCCTCGCCAGCGGTGAACGTATCTTTGCCACTGCCAGACATCCCAAGAGTTTTGTCTCACTGGATTCAGCCGATCACCTGCTCAATAAGGAAAGTGACGCACGTTATGCCGGCCGGATCATTGCCGACTGGGTCGGACGCTATCTGCTGATCCCTGCAAACGGAGAATGAAGCTATGGACAAGATCACAAAAAACGAGCAACAATGGCGGCAACAACTCAGCGAAGAACAGTTTGAGATTACCCGCCGACATGGAACGGAAATGGCCTTCACCGGTGAATATGTCGATAACAAGACTGCGGGTACATATCACTGCGTATGCTGCGGCCTGCCGCTGTTCAGTTCGTCGGCGAAATTTGATTCCGGCTCGGGCTGGCCCAGCTTCTGGCAGGCACTCACCGATGAGCATATCCTGCAACATACTGACAATAGCCATGGCATGCACCGCACCGAAATCCTCTGTGCCCGCTGCGACGCCCACCTCGGACATATCTTCAACGATGGCCCGCAACCCACAGGGTTGCGCTATTGCGTCAATTCGGCCTCACTGCAATTCACGCCGGAAGTCTGACCGTTTTCACACCGCCGTTCAGACTCATCGGTGTCGTCGTTTCGTTGTACAAACACCCGCATGACATAGGCCGCGATCGCATCAATCTGCCCGGCGTCCAGCACCGACTTCCAGGCCGGCATCGTCGTGCCGACCAGGCCGTCTCTAATGACCTGGCGCAGACGGGCGCGGGTCATACTGTTCATGGCCCCGGCATCCGTCAGGTTGCGGGGGTGCGCTTCAAGAAAACTGCCGATCCAGTTCCTGCCGGTACCATCGGCGGCATGACAAAAGGCACAGTTAGCCTGAAACAAAATTCCTCCCTTTTTTTCCTCGCTCGACAGTCCCTCAACCCCGGGGACCTGATCATGCCGGGCATAGGGTGTGGCACCACTGACAGCATCCAGTGATGTTCCAGCAGGTGAGTAACCGCCGCGCGGAAACGATACGGCCCGGGGCTCCAGACGCAGCGCCGGCTGTTTCCGGCTACGTCCTTCGTGGCAGGTCAGGCAGGTGGACAGAAACAGTTGCAGGCCCCGTTGTTGTTCCGTACTCAGGTTATCACCATCGATCGCCAGTTCACCACGGACAAACGGAAAGGCGGCCGCATAACGGGAAAAATCCAGCCAGCCATTGGCCTCGATATGATAGCGGGTCGTTTCCTGCCTGCCGCGCATGAAGCGATCGCGGATAAAATCGACGACGGCGGCGATCTCGACCGCACTGAGCTGATGGGTAAAGCCCATCATTGCCGTACCCGGCTTGCCGTGCGACACGCTGGTGATCATCCGCGTACGGCTCAGTTCATCAGCATCTGTAGCGGTAAAATCACGGGGCGGCGGGTCAAGATAGGTACTGGCGACGGTCCTGGCATCACCGGAATAACCGTGGCAGAAATAGCAGTGGCCGTTATATATAGAGCGGCCCAGTTCAATTACCGCCTCATCACTGCCGGCGTTTTCAGGCGCCGGCCTGTCTGTCAGCTGCGGTCTTTTTTTTTCCGCGCGGGGCTGACTCCGACACTTGCCCGGGTGTCGCCTCGGGGTTGCGGTTTGACGACGTGATCCGGAGTAGATGTCTGCCCCATGATAAAGGTCTGGAAAACAAACTCTGCAACATCGGCAATCTTCTGGTTGTCGAGCACCGTCGCCCAGGCCGGCATGACCGTACCCGGTTTACCCCGAGAGATGGCGCGAAACAGTGCCGGACGGTTCAGTGTCTGGCGTGACTCGGTGGTAACAAAATTACGTGGCCGAGGGTTGATGAAAGCCGAGCGCGGGCCGTCGCCCCGGCCCTGTGTGCCATGACAGGTAAAACAATTATGCAGATAGAACTCCCGGCCCCGCTGGACATCACCGACCAGGCCGTGCGGAAAAGCCAGCGTCATATCGGCCCGGGTGACTGCCGTCGGCGGATGCCCAGGTACGGCGGCTCTCTTGCTATCCGCTTGCACGCCGACGCGCATGAAATCGTGGCGAATATAATCGACGACGGTGGCGATCTGCTCTTGCGTCAGGCGTTTGCGAAAGGACATCATTGCCGTCCCCGGACGCCCATGGGTCACCGAGGTGAGCATGCGTTCCCGGCTCAATTCATCCCGGGCAGCCGCGGCGGTGAAATCACGTGGCGCCGGATTCAGGCTGAACCGTGTCCATTGGGCGCCGCTGCCCCTGTCACCGTGACAGGCTGAACAGTGCTTCTTGTACAGGCGGGCACCCTCGCCGGCATCAGCCGCGGTGGGGCGGCGCATAAAACGGCCACGGATGAAATCGGCCAGGCCGTTGATCTGCCCGGTGGTCAGCTTTTTATCCCAGCTGACCATCGCAGTACCGGGACGACCATAACGTATCGAGGTGCGCAGTCGTTCCGTTGTCAGTTCATCCCAGGCCTGGGACGTGGTGAAATCACGCGGCGGCGGATTCAGGCCATAGCGCGCGCGGGTCTGGCCGTCGCCGTTTTCCCCATGACAAACGGCGCAATGCTGCCGGTACAGCGCCGGGATATCGGTAGCGGCCGAAACGACGGGGATTATCACCAGCAAGCCAAAACAGACTAGCAACTGTCTGAAAATCATACTTCTCTCTCGTTCATCGGGCTGAATCCCGGCCATGCCGGCAGCCGGGATAATCCTTGCAGAAAATCTGCCGTCAGTTTACCTGCATCCGTGACTGAGTTAAACGGCAACATTGACCGTCCGCGTGCTCGCTGTATCGATGACAGGCGACCGCTACCCGGCCCAGACGCCCTAATCCCGCCCGCACACGGGAATAGGGCCCATGATCAATATTATTGTGGCTAAAAACAACAGCTTGCGCTAATCTATGGGTTCAGTCACAGAGCGCCTGCAGGACTACCATCAAACAGCTCCGCGGACGGTGTATAATGCCGGTCTTGAATAAGGCCGGTGCTGTGGGTCAACTGGGGCAATCAATCAGGACCGTCAAACCGGATTCGCTGTCACGACATGAACAACTTTTTTACATACTGGAAATGGCCGCTGCTCGCGCTTTTGATCGCATTACCGGCTATGGTCCTGGCCGCCGCCATCGATGTACCACCTGACAGGATCCTCGGCTCCAAGCATGATTTCACCGGTCTGAACAAGCGCGCCGGGGTCGTAGCCATGCCCACGGTGGCGTTTTCCGACTACGGCTCACCGTGTGTCTATTGTCATATCCCGCCGGACAAGGATGCGGCGGATGCGCTGGCTAAAGGCAGCGTTCCCGGATGGAATCGTAACGAACCGGCAACCGGCAGCTTCAATCTTTACGATAGCCGCACCCTCGATAACAAGGTCAAGACTCCCAGCCCGATCAGCCTGTTATGCCTGTCCTGTCATGACGGCACGATGGCCGTCGATATGACGGTCTTCAGGCCCAATGGCTGGCGTAACAGTAAAGATGCGGCCCTGCATCTGCGTATCAATGGTGCCAATGACCTGATGAGCTGCGGCAAATGCCACAATGGCTTCGTTGCCCATAATATCGCCATCAAACACATCGGCACCGACTTGACCAACGATCACCCGATCTCAATGACCTATGCCGGCCTGACGCACAAGGACAACGATTTCAACCCCCCGGATGGCCCTTATGGTTTCGACAACGGTGTCAAACTCTATGATGACAAGGTGGAATGCGCCAGCTGCCATAATGTTCACAACCCGGATGTCGGCCTGTTACTACGCACGCGTGCCGATCGGCTGTGCGAAACCTGCCATATCAAATAACCCTGTAGTGATGCGTCCTGTACCCCTGTCCGTAGTCCTGGCCCTGTGTGGATTGTTACTGTCCGGCTGTGCCGGCACCCCGCAGCCGCAGTCGAGCATTCCACCACCACCGGTCTATCCGCCGCCGCCGGATGAAGCCCGCTTCATTTTCGAACGCACGCTGTTGTACAGTGATGATGTTGAAACATACACCACCCTGCAGCGTTTCCAGCAGTATGCCACCGGCAGCACGCGCAAACTGCATGGCATGGCCAAACCCTTTGACGTCACCACCTACAGGGGCCGGGTCTATGTCTCCGACTCGGTACAGCGCGATATTCTGCTCTTTGATATCCCGGGTCAGCGCTTCAAGGAAATCGGTATCGAAGAACCGGGACAGTTGAAAAAGCCTCTCGGCATCACCATCTCGGCGCAGGGCGAACTGTACGTTGCCGATATCTCACTGCAACGCATCATGGTCTATAGTCAGGACGGTCATTTTCTGCGCGCCATCGGCGACAAGGATCAGCTGCATCGCCCCAGCGATGTTGCCCTGAGCCCGGACGGCAACCGCCTCTACGTTGTAGACACCGGCGGCATAGAGACCCAGGACCATCGTATACAGGTCTACGACAGCCATACCGGGGAGCGTCTGCAACGCATCGGTATACGTGGCAGCGGCGACGGCGAATTCAACCTGCCTTTACAGGCCGCCGTTTCCTCGACAGGAAATCTCTATGTCGTCGACGGCGGTAATTTCCGGGTTCAGGCCTTTGATGCCGATGGCCATTTTCAGTACAGCTTCGGCACGGTCGGCCGCCTGCCCGGCCAGTTTGCACGCCCCAAGGGTATCGCCATTGGTCCCCAGGACAATATCTATGTAGTCGACGCCGCCTTCGGCAATGTTCAGTTATTCAATCCCAAGGGGCAGCTATTAATGGTCATCGGCGAACGCGGTAATGCCGGCACACCGGGAAAGTACATGCTACCGGCCGGCATCAATGTCGGCGATGACGGTCGCGTCTATATCGTCGACCAGTTTTTTCGTAAGGTTGATATCTACCGGCCTGTAAATAAGAAGAACTGAGGACTGAAGCCGGCATTGACTTCAATTGGTATTCTCGGCCATTTGACAGCAGTATTCCTCGCTCCACTCAACGGCCTGGAAGTAACTGGAGACCACCTCATTTTCGTTAAAGCCCGCATCATCGATTGATTTCCAGCCACCCTGCTCATAGGCCAATTCACAGGCCAGGACGTGATTATACGGGCCCCTGTGGTATAGCAACGCCTCTCTGATATCGTTTGCGATCGGTAACATAGACAACAACTCTATCAACGGGATATCCATCAAGGCATCCAGCGTTGAAAATAAACCGACCATAAATGCAGAGTCCGAATTTCCTTGCCCGCTATCATGTGTTAACAACTCACACATCTTTGCCCGCAGCAATGTTATACGAAGCAACTCAGAGGATTTACCTTCAATCTTGCATAAGGCGATCATACTGGCCCATTTGGCAATGCCTTCTTTACCAATAACAACGATCGCATGACGTATGGATTCGATTCCCTCTCTCAGCGGGAAAGCGGAAGAATTGATGAAGTACAGCAACTTATAGGTTAATGTTGCATCCCCCTCGATGATCCTCTCCAGATCCCTTATTTCCACATCCTGATTCTGCAACTCTGTCAGCAACTGCATTACCTGAAGCTTACTGGTTAATAAGCGTCGGCTATGTTCAGTCCTTGGCTCAAAATAATATGGGCCCTGAAAGTAATCGAAACCCATCCTGCGACAATGATCGTATTGCGCTACTCTTTCAACATTCTTAGCCAGTAATTTCACCGGGGTACCATGCAGGCTATTGATCAACCTGGCCAGCTCTCCGACATTGTGCCGGAGAATATTAATCTTGACGACATGGGCAAACTGTATAAGGTCTCTGCTCCCTTGAGCATCATCAAAATCATCCAGCGCGATTCGATAATTTTTCTTGATCAACTCCCTGACTGCTGTAACAAGTTCTTCATCAGCAACAATATTATTGGGGATTTCAAGCACAAGCTGACCGTTCTGGGGCGGCCACTTTTCATGCTGGAGAATAAAATCTTGCGGTACTCTGATAAACACTTGATCATGACCAACCAACCGTTCCAGCCCAGTCTCTATATAATTGCCGATAAATTCTTCAATCGACGCGTGCTCACCGTCGTTATCCGGCTTTCCATCATATTCATCCCGGTAAAGCAATTCATAAGCAATCGTCTGATCATGAACATCGAAAACGGGCTGGCGTGCCAAATAAGACAAAACCATCTATATATCCTTTATAGCGCCTGAACAATTGAACGCAGGTTACGGCAAATCGACCTGACAGTACGTTTAATACTTCTTGAGCATAACATATGCTAGCTACTCCATACGTATGATATGAGTCTCTGGTAGCGTATACGCTACCAATACCCCTGACAGGAGATTAAATTTTACATTAGCGAAATTATATATCTAAGTACTAGTACTTTCATCGTTCAGTGATTATAAAATGCATCAATTTCACCCCAGGTGCCGCAGCATCATTCTGATAACCAATCCTTATGCATCCATCCTGTGCCCGACCCGACCTCATTCTCCCGGCAACTGCCAGCGTGATTGTTTCAGCCACTCGACCAGATCCGTGGCCGGTAGCGGGGGGCTGATATAAAAACCCTGGACCAGATCACAGTGTAAACGCCCGAGCAATAGATAGGTCGCCTCATCTTCAACACCTTCGGCCACGACCTTGAGGCCCATGTTATGGGCCAGATCAATAGTTGAACGAACAATAACCGTATCGTTTTCATCGACAGTCATATGCGTCACGAAAGAACGATCGATCTTGATTTCATCGACCGGCAGACGTTTCAGGTAATTCAATGAGGAATAGCCGGTGCCGAAATCATCTATCGAAATGCGCACGCCGCGGGCACTGAGCCGGTTCATCACCTCCAGGGCATGGGATGAACCGGACATGACAGCCGTCTCGGTTATCTCAAGCCGCAGGCGTGGCACCTTGGCCGCGTCCTGATCAATGATATCGAGAAACTTCTCCGGAAAATGCAGATCATGCAGATTGTGAGCAGACAGGTTGACTGCGATGCGCAGTTCCAGACCCTCGCTCGCCCATTGCTGGGTTTGCTCGGCGGCCGTTTCGAGCACCCAGGTCGTCAATGGACCAATCAGGCCGGTCTGTTCGGCCAGCGGTATAAAATCATCCGGCTGCAACAGCCCCAGTCGTGGATGCTCCCATCGCGCCAGGGCCTCGACACCCGATACAGTATCGCTTTGCAGGTCGATGACCGGCTGATAACACAGCCGTAACTGTCCCTGCTCCAGGGCCATACGCAATTCACTGATCAGTGACAATGTCTTCAGGCTATGCTGATCCTGATCTGGATCGTAGACCATGTAGCCGCTATGAGCGCGCTTGGCGGCATACATGGCTACATCGGCCCGCTGCATCAACGTGGTCACATCCGAGCCGTGATCCGGATACATGGCAATACCGATACTGGCCCCAATCGCGAAAGAGTGCCCCTCCAGTTCAATAGTCTGTTCCAGGCGCCCCAATAGTTTGCGACAGATCTTGATCGCATCACCCACTTCTGCGGTAGGCAACAGGATGGCAAATTCATCGCCTCCCAGACGGGCTACGGTATCCGAACTGCGCACCACCTGCTGCAGATGTTCGGCTACCTGCTTCAGCACCTGGTCACCATGGAGATGCCCGAGAGTATCGTTAACCTCCTTGAAACGATCGAGGTCGGCGAGCAACAGGGCCATCGGCCGGCTCTGACGTTGTCCGGTGCGCAGCGCCTGTTCGACGCGATCGGCCAGCAGGTTCCGGTTAGGCAGGCCGGTCAAATCATCATGCAACGCCTGATGTTGCAGGGCGTTCATCTGCTCCTTGCGCTCGGTAATGTCACGTATAATGCCGACAAAATACAGCGCATCACCATCGCTCATTTCACTGAGAGTAATCTCAACCGGAACCTCATGACCGTCCTTGTGCAGCCCGGTCAGTTCTCGACTGCTGCCCATCAGGCGCGAGTTACGGTACTTGACATACTGCTGTATATATCCATCATGCTGTTCCCTGTACGACGGGGGCATCAGCATCGATACATTATTGCCAATCAGCTCATGCTGCTGATAGCCGAAGATCTTTGTTACCGCGGGGTTAGCCGACTCAATCAGACCGTGAACATCGATAGTGATAATGCCATCTGCCACGTTATCGGTAACGGCGCGGATCCTGGCCTCG
>Ga0210101_1000126_pt1 | contig 26229 bp, 25 predicted proteins | sample Muzzi_PWC_D1_FD_185534 | JGI IMG/M metagenome (GOLD analysis project Ga0210101, IMG submission 185534) | Wetland microbial communities from San Francisco Bay, California, USA, that impact long-term carbon sequestration - Muzzi_PWC_D1 (SPAdes) | ecosystem: Environmental > Aquatic > Marine >... | reverse complement strand
CCCGCCGTAGGCCGAGCCAGGCCCGCACGGTCCGCTCGTCCTGACGATCCAAGAGAAGAAGGCACCCGAGCCCTGCTGAGATTTGACGGATGACCTCGGTCGCGGCCGGACCCGTGGCGACCACCCCGACGTGGTGAAGGCTCAGGTCATAGGGGATGTCTGAGGTGTCGAGAGGCTCGCCTTTGAGGAGCCTGTCGATACGTTCGCTGTGGCGTTGTTCAGGGCCCTCGCGTTGAGCAGCCGCCTCTTGGGAGTAGACCTCGGATACGGCGGCTATGAGGCGGTCGAATACAGCTGCGCTCGCTCGTGACAAGAGCTGCAGCGCAGAAACCTGCAGAGGGACCCCGGTTTCCGCCTCCTCGATGATGAAATCGCTGAGCAGCGTGTAGCCGGCGACGTAGCGTCTCAGCACCGTGTCGAGTCGGACCCCGTTCCGGGCGGCCAGGCGAGCCTGTGTCAGCAAGACGGCGGGTACCGGCGGCGCTTCACCCTCTCCCAGCTCGATGGCGCCTATGCTGTGCTCCAGGGCGGCGGAAACCGCCGCGCTGAGGCCGTCTAGATACGCGGGCTCGGCGGACTCCGGAGGCTCGGATACGCCATAGGCACGCGCCATCAAGGCTTGTTCTATCTCGCGGCGACGCAAGCGAAGACGGGCCGCCAGCTCGGCGTACGCCTGCTGCGTCGACCTGCGCCCTGCCGACGGGCTGAAGGCAACAGCGTGCTGCCCACCTATTTGTCGATTCATCGCTTCCCCTGGGCTTCCCGGTACCAGTGAGCTTAGCCCTGACCAGCGACATGCGCAACTTACCGTCTACCAGGACCTTACCTTTACGAGATCGTGTACGTATCGAATTACAATTCGTAAACTGACGTAGATACCGCTCCAGATTGGCGTTTGTCGGTACGTCCTGTTCTGTAGCCGAGGGGTGCCGAGCGGCGCGCCCCGGGGCATGTAAGCTGGGAACGTCTGTTCGCCCCCCTAGAATGGGCGGTGAGTGGCTGCCTCTGAGCGGATCGTCATCTCCGGTGCCCGTGAGCACAACCTGAAGGGCATCGACGTCGAGCTGCCCCGCAACGCGCTGATCGTGATCACCGGGCTGTCGGGCTCGGGCAAGTCGAGCCTCGCCTTCGACACGATCTACGCCGAGGGGCAGCGCCGCTACGTCGAGTCGCTCTCCGCCTACGCGCGCCAGTTCCTCGGCCTGATGGAGAAGCCCGACGTCGACTCGATCGAGGGGCTTTCGCCGGCGATCTCGATCGACCAGAAGACGACCTCGCGCAACCCGCGCTCCACGGTCGGCACGGTGACCGAGATCTACGACTACCTGCGGCTGCTCTGGGCGCGGATCGGCGTTCCCCACTGTCCCAGCTGCGGCGAGGAGATCACCGGACAGTCGCAGGAGCAGATCGTCGACCGGCTGATGACCCTCGAGGAGGGGGCGAAATTCATGGTGATGGCCCCGGTCGTGCGGGGCCGCAAAGGCGAGTACGGCAAGCTGTTCGAGCAGCTGCGGATGGAGGGCTACTCGCGAGTGAAGGTGAACGGCGAGCTGCGCCGCCTCGACGAGGAGATCGTCCTCGACAAGAAGTTCAAACACGACATCGCGGTGGTCGTCGACCGCCTCGTGATGAAGTCCGAGCTGCGCCGCCGCCTCTCCGAGTCGGTCGAGGCCGCGGCGGGCCTGGCCGGCGGCCTGGTCGAAGTGGAGATCGTCGCCGGCGAGACGCTGCTGTTCAGCGAGCAGTTCGCCTGCCTCAGCTGCGGCACCTCGATCCCCGAGCTGGAGCCGCGGATCTTCTCCTTCAACTCGCCGCACGGCGCCTGCGAGCGCTGCCACGGGCTCGGCTTCCAGCGGGTGATCGACCCCGAGCTGGTCGTCCCCGATCCGACCCTCTCGCTGGGCGAGGGCGCCCTGCAGCCCTGGAACCGCGGCATCACCGCCTACTGGAAGCGGCTGGTCGCGGCGGTCGCCGAGGAGTACGGGGTCGAGCTCGACAAGCCGTGGGCGAGGCTGAAGAAATCGGAGAAGGAGGTCTTCCTCTACGGCACCGGCGAGGATCGCCACCAGGTCAGCTACACGAACCGGTTCGGCCGGCGGCGCTCCTACAAGGTGCGCTTCGAGGGGATCGTCAACAACCTCGAGCGGCGCTACGAGGAGACCGACTCGGAGAGCAACCGCGAGCGGATCGAGGGCTACATGGCCGAGCAGCCCTGCCCCGAGTGCGACGGCGCGCGGCTGCGCCCCGAGAGCCTCGCGGTCACGGTCGGCGGGCTGAGCATCGCCGAGTTCACCGAGCGCTCGGCGCGGGCCGCCGGCGAGTGGATCGCCGCGCTGGAGCTGAGCGAGACCGAGCGGGCGATCGCGCGGCTGATCGTGCGCGAGATCTCCGAACGGCTCGCCTTCCTCGAGAACGTCGGGATCGGCTACCTGTCGCTGGGCCGCTCGGCCCGCTCGCTGTCGGGCGGCGAGGCGCAGCGGATCCGCCTCGCGACCCAGATCGGCTCCAGCCTGGTCGGGGTGATGTACGTGCTCGACGAGCCCTCGATCGGCCTCCACCAGCGCGACAACGAGAAGTTGATCGGGACGCTCGACCGGCTGCGCGACCTCGGCAACACGGTGATCGTGGTCGAGCACGACGAGGGGACGATGCGCGCCGCCGACCACCTGCTCGACCTCGGCCCCGGGGCCGGCGAGCATGGCGGCTACGTGGTCGCCGCCGGGTCGCCCGCCGCCGTCGCCCGCGACCCCGCTTCGCTGACCGGCCAGTACCTGGCCGGCAAGCGGCGGATCGAGGTGCCGGCCGAGCGCCGCGAGCCGCGCGGGGCGCTGCTCGTCCGCGGCGCCCGCGAACACAACCTGAAGGAGATCGACGTGGCGCTGCCGCTCGGCGTCTTCTGCTGCGTCACCGGCGTCTCCGGCTCGGGCAAGTCGACCCTGGTCAACGAGACCCTGCACCACGCGGTCGCCAACCGCCTGCACCAGGCGAAGCTGCGTCCCGGCGCCCACGACGGGATCGACGGGCTCAGCCAGATCGACAAGATCATCAACATCGACCAGTCGCCGATCGGCCGCACGCCGCGCTCCAACCCGGCCACCTACAGCGGCGTCTTCGACCACATTCGCCAGCTCTTCGCGCAGACCCAGGAGGCGCGGGCGCGCGGCTACAAACCGGGCCGCTTCAGCTTCAACGTGAAGGGCGGCCGCTGCGAGGTCTGCCGCGGCGACGGCCAGATCAAGATCGAGATGCACTTCCTGCCAGACGTCTACGTGCCCTGCGAGCAGTGCCACGGCAAGCGCTACAACCGCGAGACGCTCGAGGTCCGCTTCAAGGGCAAGAGCATCGCCGACGTGCTCGAGATGTCGGTCGAGGAGGCGGTCTCCTTCTTCGAGAACGTGCCGAAGATCGCCCGCCGGCTGCGCACCCTGCACGACGTCGGGCTCGACTACATCCGGCTCGGCCAACCGGCGACGACGCTGTCGGGAGGCGAGGCGCAGCGGGTCAAGCTGGCCACCGAGCTCTCCAAGGTCGCTACCGGCGACACCCTCTACATCCTCGACGAGCCGACCACCGGCCTGCACTTCGCCGACGTGCAGCGGCTGCTCGACGTGCTCGGCCGCCTCGTCGACGCCGGCAACACCGTGGTCGTGATCGAGCACAACCTCGACGTGATCAAGACCGCCGACCGGATCATCGACCTCGGTCCCGAAGGCGGTGAGGAGGGGGGAGAGGTGGTCGCCACCGGCACCCCCGAGGAGATCGCCGCGGCCAAGGGATCGCACACCGGCAGCTTCCTGGTCGAGCTGGTCGAGCCGGCGCGTCCGAAGCGCCCCGCGCGCAAGAGCCGCGAGCCGGTCGCCGCCTGAGCCGGCGCGGCCCGGGTCAGGCTCTTAGAGTCCATCTGAAAACCCCCGCGCACGCCTGGCGGCGGCGGACACTGCGCGGGGCGGCGTCCTCGGTCGGCCAAATAGCGCTGCTATTCGTCCCCCCCTGCGTCCTTGCCCCGCTTGGTCCGGCGCTCACCAGCCGCACACGCGGGTTTTCGGATGGACTCTTACACCAGCAGCGAGGCGCCGATCGCGCCGCCCAGGTCGCCCAGCTCGGCGACGTGCATGCGGGGCGGGTTGTCGTCGACGAAGAGGTGCTTCTGCATCTCCTTGACCAGGTGGTCCATGAAGCGGTCGCCGAAGCGCGAGCCGAGGCCGCCGCCGATCACCACCGCCTCCACGTCGAGCAGGTTGACGGCCGAGGCGATCCCGGTCCCCAGGTAGCGGACCGCACGGCGCAGCAGGCTCTCGGTCAGCGGGTCTTTCTCGCGCATCGCGTGCTCCCAGACCGAGCTGGTGAGCCGGTCTTTGCCGCGCTTCTCCATGATCTTGAACAGGTCGGTGTCGACTCCCTTGGCCAGGTCACGCCGCGCCCGCGCCTCCATCGCGGCCCGGCCGGCGTAGGCCTCGAGGCAGCCGCGCCGCCCGCAGGGGCAGCGGGCGCCGTTGCGCTTCACCACGGTGTGGCCGATCTCGCCGGCGGCGCCGCGGCCGAGCCACGGCTTGCCCCCCAGCACGATCCCTCCGCCGACCCCGGTCCCCCACCACACCCCGAGCAGCGAGTCGTAGGGCTTGCCGGCGCCGAGCCGATGCTCGCCTTCGACCGCGACCTGGACGTCGTTGCCGATCCGCACCGCGGTCCCGAGCGCCTTCGACAGCGCCTCGCCGAGCGGGAAGCTGCCGTCCCAGCCGGGCAGGTTGCGGGCGCCGGAGACGACTCCGGTGCCGCCGTCGGCGTCGCCGGGGGAGCCGACGCCGACGCCGCTCAGCTGCTCGGGCTTGACGCCGGCCGCCGAGGCCGCTTCGCGCAGGGTGTCCTCCATCGCTGCGGCGACGTCGGGGGGCCCGCCCGAGGTCGGGGTAGGCTGGCGCGCTTCGCCCCGCAGGCTGCCGCCGGGCTCGACGACCACAGTCTGGATCTTGGTGCCGCCGAGGTCTATGCCGCCGCGCAGGTCGCTCACGCGCGCAGTCTATGCACGCACCCGATCTGGGATGCTGGCGGCGTGTCGGGGCAACGCGGCTGGCGAGCTTGGTGGGCGAAGCGGCGCTGGTACGAGCGCAACCGCCGCCCGCTGCGCCGCTGGCGGATCGCCCGGCACGCCGCCCGCGGCGGCTTCTTCGTCCGCTACCCGGTCGAGGGGGAGCTGCTGGAGGCGCTCGACGAGGGTCGGCTGAGGATCGGCGAGGGGACCCTGCTCGAGCCCGGCTGCTGGCTGACCCTGGCCCCGCAGGGGCGGATCGAGATCGGCGCCGGCTGCTTCCTCAACCGCAACACGATGCTCGCCGCCCAGCGGCTGATCGAGGTCGGCGACCACACGATGTTCGCCAACGGCTGCTTCGTCGGCGACGCCGAGCACCGCTTCGACGACCCCGACACGCCGGTCACCTGGCAGGGATTCGCCAGCAGGGGGCCGGTGCGGATCGGCGCCAACTGCTGGTTCGGGGTCAACTGCGTGGTGACCAGCGGCGTGACGATCGGCGAGCGCTGCGTGATCGGCGCCAACTCGGTGGTCACCGGCGACCTGCCCGCCGCCACGGTCGCCGCTGGCGCCCCGGCTCGTGTGATCAAACGCATCGAGTTCAGCGGCTGAGGCCCTATAATTCACCCCGGCCGTGACCCGAAGGGCATGGACCCCAAAATGAGCCTCCTACTGACTGAGCCCTCGCATGTAAGCGCAGGCGTGAAGATCGTTCGCGCCCGGGACGAGCTGCGCCGTGCGCTGGCCGCGCCCCGCGGCGAGGGGCAGGCGATCGGCCTGGTGCCGACGATGGGCTGCCTGCACGAGGGCCACCTGTCGCTGCTGCGCGCCGCCCGCGCCGAGTGCGACGTGGTCGTGATGAGCCTCTTCGTCAACCCGACCCAATTCGGTCCCGACGAGGACCTCGAGCGCTACCCGCGCGACGAGCGGCGCGACGCTTCGCTGGCCGCCGAGGCCGGCGCCGACCTGATCTACGCGCCGCCGGTCGAGCAGGTCTACCCGGAGGGATTCTCGACCGCGGTCGAGGTCGGCGGCCTGACCGAGGTTCTCTGCGGCGACCCGGCGCGGCGCGGCCCCGAGCACTTCCGCGGCGTGACCACGGTCGTCGCCAAGCTCTTCAACTCGGTCCAGCCCGACGTCGCCTACTTCGGCCGCAAGGACGCCCAGCAGCTGGCGGCGATCCGCCGCATGGTCCGCGACCTCGACTTTCCGGTGCGGATCGAGGGGCTGCCCACCGTCCGCGAGCCGGACGGCCTGGCGATGAGCTCGCGCAACGCCTACCTGAGCGACGCGGAGCGCGAGCGGGCCACGGCCCTCTCGCGGGCGCTGGGCGAGGTCGAGAGGGCTGCCGCCGACTCGCTCGCCGCTGCGCTCGCGGCAGGCCGCGGGGTGCTGGCGGACGCCGGGATCGAGCCCGAGTACTTCGAGGCCCGCGACGCGGAGACCCTGCAGCCGGTGGCCGACGCGAATGGTCGCCCCGTCCTCGTCGCGGTCGCCGCCCGGGTCGGCGAGGCGCGTCTGATCGACAACGTGACGATCGACCCCGAGAACCTGAAAACCGCAACCACGACTGGAAAGTGAGCCGATGCAGAGGCAGATGCTGAAGTCCAAGATCCACCGGGCGACGGTGACCGACTGCGACGTCGAGTACGTCGGCAGCATCACGATCGACACTGAGCTGATGGCCGCTGCCGACCTGATCACGAACGAGCAGGTGCACGTCTGGGACCTCGACAACGGCGCCCGTTTCGTCACCTACGCGATCGACGGCGAGCCCGGCTCCGGCGCGATCCAGGTCAACGGCGCGGCCGCCCACCTGACCCGCCCCGGCCACAAGGTCATCGTCGCTTCCTTCGGCGCCTACGACGAGAGCGACCTCGAGTCCTACTCGCCGGTCGTCGTCCACGTCGGCGAGGACAACTCGGTGACCGCCGTCGACAGCCGCCCCGAGGTGCTTCTATCGTGAGCACGGGCGGACGCTCCCACGCCGCACCGCCGCCGGCTGGCCGGACGGCGATGACGTTGCCGCGCCTTACCGAGATGAAGGAGGCGGGCGAGCCGATCGTGATGGTCACCGCCTACGACTACCCCTCGGCCCGAGTCGCCGAGGGTGCCGGCGTCGACCTGGTTCTGGTCGGCGACACCGCGGCCATGGTCGTGCTCGGCTACCCGGGCACCGAGCCGGTCTCGATGGACGAGATGGTGATGCTCGGCAAGGCCGTGCGCCGCGGCGTGAAGACGCCGCTGATGGTCGGCGACATGCCGATGGGCAGCTACGAGGCGAGCAACGAGCTGGCGGTGGAAAGCGCCCAGCGGCTCGTCAAGGAGACCGGTTGCGAGGTCGTCAAGCTGGAGGCGGGGGGGACGTCGGTCGAGCGCGCGCGGGCGATCGTCCGCTCCGGCATCCCGGTGATGGGCCATGTCGGCCTCACCCCTCAGACGGCGACCGCGCTCGGCGGCTACAAGACCCAGGGCAAGACCGCGGAGGGCGCGATCAAGCTCTACGAGGAGGCGCTCGCCCTGCAATCGGTCGGCTGCTTCGCGATCGTCTTCGAGGCGGTCCCGGCGGCGATCACCGAGACGATCGTCGCCAAGCTCGACGTGCCGACGATCGGGATCGGTGCCGGCCCGGCGACCGCCGGCCAGGTGCTCGTCTTCCACGACCTGCTCGGGATCACCACCGGCCGCGCGCCCAAATTCGTCAAGCGCTACGCGGAGGTCCACGACGCGATGCTGGCCGGGGTCGGGCAGTACGTGGCGGAGGTCCGCTCGCGCCACTTCCCCGAACCCGACCACGTCTACAGCGTCGAGCCGGCGGAGCTGGCCGAGCTCCGCCGCTACCTCGACCAGGAGAGCCTCAGCTCGCCGAAGGCCTGGGACTGGGAGCCGCTTCCGTAGGGACGGTCCCGGCAGTGCGTACCGGGTCAGCTCCAGAGCACCTCGGCCTCGCCTGGGAGTTCCGCCTCCGATCAAAGCGGCGACGTGCGAGCCTGGGACCCCGATCCATTCGATTGGTCACTTGACCCCCGAAAACGGGGGTAAAAAGACCAATCGAGCGCACAGAGATCGAGTTGGAGCTGACCCGGTACGCACTATCCCGGTAAAGCTGGTCTCCGGCGCCGTTAGCATTGCCGCGATGACGGCCGAGGAGCGGCGGGCGCAACTGGTCGAGCTGTACGAGCAGGTCAAGGAGTGCACGCGCTGCCCGCTGCACGAGACGCGGACCAACGTCGTGTTCGGGGCGGGCGACGCCGACGCCGACGTGATGTTCGTGGGCGAGGCGCCGGGCGCCGAAGAGGATCGCCAGGGGCTGCCCTTCGTGGGGCGGGCCGGCCAGCTGCTCAACGAGCTGCTGGGAGGGATCGGGATGTCGCGCGAGGACGTCTTCATCGCCAACGTGCTGAAGAGCCGCCCGCCGGGCAACCGCGACCCGCAGCCACTCGAGATCGAAGCCTGCCGGCCCTACCTGTTCGAGCAGGTGCGGCTGATCGAGCCGCGGGTCGTCTGCACCCTGGGCAACTTCGCGACCAAGCTGCTGAGCGGAAACCCGGCGGGGATCACCAGGGTGCGGGGCGCGCCGCAGGTGCACGAGCTGGGCGGGCGCGCCGTATTCCTGCTGCCGCTCTTCCACCCGGCGGCGGCGCTGCGCACCCCGGCGGTGAAGGAGACGCTGCGCGGCGACTTCGGGCTGCTGGGGGAGCTGCTCGCCGGCCCGGCTCCCGGCGTGCCGCCGGAGGAGGAGATCGAGGCGGAGGATGAGGCGCCGCCCGATCCCCCGCGGCCGCCGGCCGACCAGCTCGACATGTTCGGTTGAACGGGACCGCCGTGCCCGAGCCGTCCCCAGAGCGCCTCATGTCGTCCAGCGCCGCGGACACCGAGGCGCTCGGGGCGCGAATCGCGGCCCGCCTGCGCCCGGGCGACGTCGTGGTCGTCAGCGGCGACGTCGGGGTGGGGAAGACGACGTTGATCCGCGGCGCCTGCCGTGCTCTCGGCGTCGAGGACACGGTTACCTCGCCGACCTTCACGATCGGCCAGCGCTACTCCGGGCCGGTCCCCGTCTCCCACCTCGACCTCTACCGGCTGACCGACCTGGAGCGGGAGGATCCGGCGCTGCTCGAGGACTACCTCGACGCCGCCTCGATCGCCTTCGTCGAGTGGCCGGCGCTCGCCGAGCCGCAGCTTTCCGGCCGCGCGGCGCTGGAGGTGCGGCTCAGGCACGCCGGCGGCGATCGGCGGCGAATCGAGGTGCTGGCCGCATCGGGCCGCGAATAGGTGTGTTTCGATCAGGGCACCTGCGGTGTAGCATCGCCGGCCAAACTCGAACCCAAGGAGGGAGCGCCGAGATGAAGGGACTGAAGACGCTCGCGGCGATCGGGCTGGGTACGGCGCTGCTCCTCGTCGGTGCCGGTCCCGCCGCGGCCAAGGGCGCCGCCTACAGGCACTACGTCGCCTGCGGCCTTTCGAAAAACGCGAAGCCGTCGCACACCTGCCCGAAGTCGCGCAAGAAGGGCGCCTTCTTCCGCAGCACCAAGGCCGACGTCTACTACACGGTCTGCGTCAAATTTCCAACCAAAAAGCATCTCTGCGCGCCGAAACAGCAGGCCGAGGAAGGCACGCTCTACGTCAACAAGATCACCTCGAACATTCCGGGCAGGCACCAGGTGAGCTGGTTCGTGAAGGGCAAGCGGGTCGGCCTCTTCAACTTCTTCGTCTCCGAACGCAGCGGCAAGCGCAGCAGCGGGAAGTAGCCGCGGCGGACCTTGGCTGTCGTCGGTTTCGACACCGCGACCGGCGACGTTGCCGTTGCCGCGACCCGCGACCGCGAAGTCATCTTCGAGACGCTGCTCGGCCCCTCCCAGGAGGGCGAGCCGCGGCACACCACGGCGCTGCTCGGCGAGGTCGAGGCGGCCGCCGCCGCGGCAGGCGGCTGGGAGGCCGTGGAGCGGATCGCGGTCGGGCTGGGGCCGGGCTCTTTCACCGGCGTCCGGGTCGGCGTCGCCACCGCGCAGGGGCTCGGGCTGAGCCGCGGCCTGCCGGTCGGCGGCGCTTGCACGCTCGACGCCCTCGGCTGCGGGCTCGGCGAGGCGGCCGGCGACAGGGACCGTCTCGCGGTCCTCGACGCACGCCGCGGCGAAGTCTTCGCGGCCCTCTACTCGAACGGCGGCGAGCGGCTCTGGGACCCGCTGGTCAGCTCGCCCGAGGGGCTCGCGGAGCGGATCGCCGGCCTGCCCCGAGCGGCGCTGTGCGGCGGATCGGGCGCGATACGATTTCGCCAGCAGTTGGCGAGTCGGGGCGTCGAGATCCCGGACGATGCCGACCCCGTTCACCGGATCGCCGCGCGGCACGTCTGCGCCCTGGCGGCCGGCCCCGGCGGCGGCAAGCCCGGTCCCGGCGGGCCGATCTACCTGCGAGCTCCCGATGCGGAACGTTGGCGTGAGCGAGGCACTCTCGAAAAGGCCGAGTGAGTTGAGCAGCGGGCTCCCGGTGCGGCGGCTCGCCTACAGCGACCTGCCGGCGGTGATCTCGATCGAGCGGCGCTCCTTCCCGGCGCCCTGGTCGCTGGCGATGTTCGTGCTCGAGCTCTCGAAGCCATCGGGAATCTGCCTCGCCGCGACCGAGGGCGACGGGCTGCTCGGCTACCTGGTCTGCTCGCGCTACGACCGCGTCTGGCACCTGATGAACGTCGCGGTGGCGCCGGAGCGGCGGCGGCGCGGAGTGGCCAGCCGGCTGATCGGGCGGCTGGTCGAGGTCGGCGGCGGCGACCTGCCCTTCACGCTCGAGGTGCGGGTCTCCAACCGCGAGGCGATCGCGATGTACGAGCAGCTCGGCTTTCGCTCGGCGGGGGTGCGCCCCCGCTACTACCAGGACAACGGCGAGGACGCCCTGATCATGTGGCTGGATTGACCGCGATGATCTTGGCGATAGAGACCTCCTGCGACGACACGTGTGCGGCTGTGGTCGACGGCGAGCAGATCCTCTCGAACGTGATCTCCTCCCAGGATGCGGAGCATGCCAAGTTCGGCGGCATCGTCCCCGAGGTCGCCTCCCGCCGCCACCTCGAGCTGACCGTGCCGGTGGTCGAGGCGGCGCTGGAGGAGGCGGGCGTCACGCTCGACGAGGTCGAGGCGGTCGCGGTCACCGCCCGGCCGGGCCTGATCGGGGCGCTGCTGGTCGGGCTCAGCACCGCTAAGGCGCTCGCCGCGCCGCGGCGGCTGCCGCTGATCCCGGTCGACCACCTGCAGGGGCACGTCGCCGCCAACTTCCTCGCGCCGCAGCCGCTCGACCCGCCCTTCCTCTGCCTGGTGGCGAGCGGCGGGCACACGCTGCTCGCCGGGGTGCGCGACCGGGCCGGCCACGAGGTGCTCGGGCAGACCCTCGACGACGCCGCGGGGGAGGCCTTCGACAAGGTCGCCCGGATGCTGGGGCTCGGCTTTCCGGGCGGGCCGGCGCTGGAGCGGCTGGCCTCCCGCGGGGACCCCGGGGCGTTCGAGCTGCCGGTCGCGATGGCCCGCGACCCGGGCCTCGACTTCAGCTTCAGCGGGCTGAAGACGGCGCTCGCCTACCTCTGCCGGGACCTCGGCCCGGAGGGAACCGAGGAGCGCCGCGCCGATCTGGCGGCCGGCTTCCAGGCGGCGGCGGTCGGGCAGCTCGGCTCGAAACTCGGGCGGGCGCTGAAGCGGGGCGACTGGGGGGCGGTGGCGCTGGGCGGCGGCGTCGCCGCCAACCGGGCGCTGCGCGAGGCGGTGGCGGAGCTCTGCGAGCGGCGCGGCGTCCGGCTGAAGCTCGTGCCGCCGCGGCTCTGCACCGACAACGCGGCGATGATCGGCTCGGCGGCCCGCTTCGCCCCGCACGTTCCGTATCCCGATTACCTCGCTTACGACGCCTCTCCGACAAAGGTGAATCGGAGCGCGGCGTGAGCAAGCGTCCATCTCAGACCGATTCGCGCAGCGAACGCCCCGCGACTGTTGTGGCGAGCGACGCGTGACCGTTGTGACCGTCTACTCCCGCCCCGGCTGCCACCTCTGCGAGCAGGCGCTGGAGGCGATCGTCGCCCTGCACGACGACGGCTACCGCTTCTCGCTGCGCGAGGTGGACATCGAGAGCGAGGAGCTGCTGCTGCGGCGGATGCTCGAGCGCATCCCGGTGGTCGAGGTGGACGGCGAGATCGTCTCGGAGCTGGTGCTCGACCGCGACTCCGTGCGGGCGCGGCTCGATACTGTGGAGCTCGACGATGATCGAGCGGGCGGTGGAGGAGATTGAAGCGGGGGACGGGTTGATCGCCGAGGGCGAGAGGCTTTCGCTCGGCGTCGCGGCCCGCCTCTCGCGCTACCTGCAGGTGCTGACGCAGGCCCGCAAGATGGGCCGCGAGACGATCTCCTCGCAGGAACTCTCGGATTACACCCACATCAACCCGACCCAGATCCGCCGCGATCTCTCCGGTTTCGGCAAGTTCGGCAAGCGCGGGGTCGGCTACAACGTCGAATCGCTGGTCTCGGAGATCCGCAAGATCCTCCGCACCTCCGGGCAGCACAACATCGCGCTGTTCGGCGCCGGCCACCTCGGCCAGGCGATCGCCAGCTCCGACATCTTCGCCGACCACGGCTTCCAGGTGGTCGCGATGTTCGACGTCGATCCCGAGGTCGTCGGCAAGCGGGTCGGCAGCCTGGCGGTGCGCGACTTCGCCGAGCTGGACACGGTGGTCGCCGAGCAGGAGATCGTGGTCGGCGTGCTCGCCGTCCCGGCCACCTCGGCGCAGGCGGTCGCCGACCGCCTGGTCGAGGCCGGCGTGAAGATCATCTTCAACTACTCCGAGCAGCTGCTCCAGGTGCCGCCGGAGGTGACGGTGCACACCTCCAGCCCCGCCGTCGACCTCCTCTACGCGCTCTACTTCTACCTGGCCTAGTGGCCTGTCTCACAACGTCCGTGCCGGAGCCCCTGTGACTCCCCTCGACCTCGACCTCGCTCGGGAGACATTCGAGTCGTCGGTCGACTTCACGATCGGCCTCGAGGAGGAGTTCGCGATCGTCGACCCGGCGACGTTGGAGCTGGAGCATCGCTTCGAGGACGTCTTCGCCGCCTGCCAGAAGGACGACGTGCTGGCCGGCTCCGCGGCCGGCGAGCTGATCGCCTCGGAGATCGAGATCCGCTCCGGCCGCGCCGCCCGTTTCGCCGAGGCCGTCGCCGCGCAGCGCGAACGCCGTGCCCGGCTCTTCGAGCTGGTCGACGGGATGGGCCTGGGGCTGGCTGCGATGGGCGTTCACCCCTGGGCCAGCTACCTGGACCAGCGGATCATCGACACGCCCCATTACAACCGGCTGCGCAGCGAACTGGGCTGGGTCGCGCAGCGCAACAACACCTGGAGCCTCCATGTCCACATGGGGGTCCGCGGCGCCGACCGGGCGATCGCCGTCTGCGACTGGATGCGCGAGCTGCTGCCGCTGCTGCTTGCGGTCTCCGCCAACTCGCCCTTCCTCGACCGTCGCGACACCGGCCTGCACACGGTGCGCACCGAGATCTTCACGCGCACCTTCCCGCGCTGCGGCGTGCCCAGCCCGTTCGGCGACTGGGACACCTACGCCGACTTCGTCGGCATGCTGCAGCGGACCGGCGCGGTGGTCGAGTCGACGCAGCTGTGGTGGAGCGTGCGCCCGCACCACGAGTTCGGCACGGTCGAGGTGCGCGTCTGCGACGCGCAGACGCGCGGCGAGGAGTCGTTCGGCCTGGCCGGGCTGATCGCCGCCTGCATCGCCCAGACCGCGCTCGACTTCGACCGGCACGGCTACGACGGCGCCGGCTCGCCGCTGCCCGACCGTGAGATCGAGGAGAACTTCTGGCGGGCGATCCGCTACGGGATGAGCGGCAGGATGATCGACTTCCGCCGGGGCGAGGAGGTCGAGGCGCGGAGGGTGCTGGATGGGTTGCTCGGCTGGACCGAGCCGGCCCGCGCGCAGCTCGGCATCGAGGTGCGGCTGCCGGAGCGCAACGGCGCCCAGCGGGCGCGCGAGGCGTTCGACGCGGGCGTCGCGATCGAGGACGTCTACCGCGACTCGGTGCGCGAGACGCGGCGCACTTACACGGCGGCGAAACAGGCCGCGTAGGCAGCCCCCGGGGCCGGGGGACGCCGTATCCGCGGGCCCTTATAGAGTCCCGGACCGCCAAACCAGCGGAGGAACTCACTTGACCAGCTTCTTGACCGAATACGGAGTCGTCGTCGCGCTCGTTTGCGCAGGGGCGGCGGTTGTCTACGGACTTGTCATCCCCCAGCGCCTCCTTTCCCGCCCCGCCGGGAACGAGCGGATGCGCGAGATCTCGGGAGCCGTGCAGGAGGGCGCCGGCGCCTACCTGCGTCGCCAGTACGCGATCATCGCCGCTGTCGCGGTCCCGATCGCGATCCTGCTCTGGATCCTCCAGGACTACAAGACGGCGATCGGCTTCGTGCTGGGCGGCACGCTCTCCGGCTCGGCCGGCTTCATCGGCATGAACCTCTCGGTGCGGGCGAACTCCCGCGTCGCCGAGGCGGCTCGCGGCGGCGTCCCGCCGGCGCTCGACGTCGCCTTCAAGGGCGGCTCGGTGACCGGCATGCTGGTGGTTGGCCTGGCGCTGTTCGGGGTGGCCGGCTACTACGGCCTGCTGGTGCTGACCGGCAGCAGCGACAAGGAGGCGGTCGACGCGGTCGTCGGCCTCGGCTTCGGCGGCTCGCTGATCTCGGTCTTCGCGCGGCTCGGCGGCGGCATCTTCACCAAGGCCGCCGACGTCGGCGCCGACCTGGTCGGCAAGGTCGAGGCCGGGATCCCCGAGGACGACCCCCGCAACCCGGCGACGATCGCCGACAACGTCGGCGACAACGTCGGCGACTGCGCCGGGATGGCGGCCGACCTGTTCGAGACCTACGCGGTCACCTCGGTCGCGGTGATGCTGCTCGGCGTCCTCACCTTCACCGGCTCCGGCGGGGACTTCTCCCGCGAGGTGGCGATCTACCCGCTGGTGATCGGCGCCGTCGCGATCCTCGCCTCGATCGTCGGGGCGCTCTCGGTGCGGACCAAATCCGACCGGGTCGAGGGGGCGCTCTACCAGGGCCTGATCGTTTCCGGGATCCTCTCGATCGCCGCCTTCTACCCGATCACCGACTGGCTGATGAGCGATCCGGTGCGGCTCGGCCTCGGCACCGCGGCCAAGGCGGTCAGCACCACCGATCTCTGGCTCTGCGCGGTGATCGGAATTGCGGTGACCGGGCTGCTGTTCGTGATCACCGACTACTACACCTCGACCCGCTTCCGCCCGGTGAAGACGATCAGCCAGGCCTCGGTGACCGGCCACGCGACCAACATCATCCAGGGGCTGGCCCAGGGCTTCCAGTCGACCGCGGCGCCGGCCTTGGTGATCGCCCTGGCGATCCTCGGCGCCAACGAGCTGGCCGGGATCTACGGGATCGGGATCGCCGTGATGGCGCAGCTCTCGCTCTGCGGCCTGATCGTCGCCCTCGACGCCTTCGGGCCGATCACCGACAACGCCGGCGGGATCGCCGAGATGGCCGACCTGCCCGAGGAGGTCCGCAACGTCACCGACCCGCTCGACGCGGTCGGCAACACGACCAAGGCGGTGACCAAGGGCTATGCGATCGGCTCCGCCGCGCTGGCCGCGCTGGTCCTCTTCTCCGCATTCAAAAGTGAACTCGCAGGCGAGGCGCCGGCCGGCTTCGACCTCGGCGGCCTCTTCCACCTGACGACGCCCGCCGTGCTGATCGGCCTGCTGATCGGCGGCATGATGGTCTACCTGTTCGTGGCGCTGGCGATCGAGGCGGTCGGCCGGGCCGGCGGCCAGGTGGTCGAGGAGGTGCGCAAGCAGTTCCGCGAGCACCCGGGAATCATGGAGGGGACCGAGAAACCGGCCTACGGGAAGACCGTGGCGATCGTCACCGCAGCGGCGCAGAAAGAGATGATCCTGCCTTCGCTGATCCCGATCGTCGTGCCGGTGGTGGTCGGCCTGCTCAGCGTCGACGCGCTGGGCGGGCTGCTGATCGGCGTGATCGTGGTCGGCCTCTTCGCGGCGATCTCGATGACCGCCGGCGGCGGTGCCTGGGACAACGCCAAGAAGCTGATCGAGGACGGCGCCCACGGCGGCAAGGGCTCCGACGCCCACGCCGCCTCGGTGACCGGCGACACGGTAGGCGACCCCTACAAGGACACCGCCGGCCCGGCGATCAACCCGATGATCAAGGTGGCCAACATCGTCGCCATCCTGATCATCCCGATCGTGCATTTCTAGGGGTCCTTACGTTCGGGGAGGGGCAGAGCGCCCCTCCCGCTTGCGTCGGTGGTGGGGACGAGCAGGGTGTCCCTCTCGCTTGCTGGGTTTTCGCCAGCTGCGATAGCGGCGGTCCGCCGACCGCTCCGGGGCGAAAAGAGGACGCCGCTGCGCGAGAGGGACACCCTGCTCGTCCCCGGCGTGGAGCGGGATACTCCCCCTTCCTTCAGGCCCGGCGCCTTCGAACCGGCGCAGGTTTATCAGGACGCCACCTCGTCGTTTTAGCTCGTTGAGCGCAGTCGCTTCCTGAGCGCTTCGGCGACCGCGGCCGGCTCGTCGGCCACCTGCTTTTCGCTGAGGCGGAGGACCTCGTAGCCGCGGAGTCGCAGCTTCAGGTTGCGGTCATGGTCGTCCTGGAAGGCGACTTCGCCGCGGTGGTAGTTGTAGCCGTCGGTTTCGACGATCAGCCTGGCGTCGCGCCAGAGGAAGTCGGCCTCGATGCCGTCGACCTTCGTGTTCACCTCCGGTTTCGGGATCCCGTGGCGGTCGCACAGGGCGAGGAAGTCCAGCTCGAGGTCGCTCCGCGTTCGGCCCACGAGCCTCGACTCGACGGGAAGCCCGAACACGTTCGCCTGCCGGACCGCCCGCCTCAGTTCCCTCTCAGAGACGACGTGGCGAAGGTCGGCGATGGTGTGCGCCGGCTGGGTGACGGGGATGCCGTGGCGGCGGGTGGTCTCGGCGGCGGTCAGCGTCCGGGTGCAGTGAAGCCGGATTCCGCGGCGTGCCGCCCTGCCGCCGAGTCGCGGCACTGAGACGTGGACCGGACCGGACCTCGGCAGCAGCAAGCCCCATAGGATCGCGGCGCTTCGATGGCTGACGACGGAGCCCTTCCCGCAGGCCAGGACGGCCGCCATCCACCACCCATGTCGGCAAAGCGCGGTGTGGCCTACCGCGTAGACGCCGCGGTGGACCCTGTGCAGGCGGCCCGACTCGACGCGCCGGGCGACCGCGCTCTTGTCCAGGCCGGCCGCGGCAAGCTGGGCATTGGACGCCACGCCGTGCTGCCGCGCGGCCACCTCCGCCACCGCCCGGTCGGCTGTGACGACTTGTTCTCGCATACGGAGACCAAGTCGTCACGCCCCGAAACTCGCCCCCCTCCCGCCTGCGGAAGGGACGCCCGCCCCAGCTTTGGGGCGGACTCCGAGCGGCTCAGCCGCCCGAGTTGACTCGTCTGGTCAGCTTGGTCACCCGTTCGTTCGTCGCGGTCACGCGGGAGTTGAGCGTGTTTACCTGGTTCTGCAGCGAGCCGACCTGCTTGCTCAGCGAGGCGTCTTGGTCGGCCGACCTTTCGAGCGCGGCCGTCTCCTTCTCCAGCGTCGCGACGCGGTTGTTGAGGCCGCTGACCGCGCTGCGCGATTCCTTTTCGACCTGATTCGCCTTGCCCTGCAGTTCCCGCTGTTCGCCGGTCAGGTCCGCCTCGGCGATGCCGAGCCGGCCGATCAGGTTGGAGAGCTCGGTGGAGACTTCGTCGACCGACTTCTGGCTGGCGGCGTCGTCGCTTGCGCTCTTCGCGTTGAAGGCGACGATCAGCGCGATCACGCCCAGCACCAGGCCGAGCGCGGCGATCCCGATCAGGATCCAGGACTGACGGCTTTCGTTCTCCACGTTCTACCCCCCGGGGTGGTTGGGAGCTCGGGCGAGCTCACTGACAGGAGCATTCTGTCGCGATCCTCTCAACCCCGGCGGTCGCCATCGGCGCCGGGCTCCACCGCCGCGATCTCGGCTAGGGTCGCCTGACTGTGATCGAGGGCCTGGTCAGCGTCGCCGACTTCGAGCGGGTTGCGGGCGAGAAGCTGGACACCGGCGTCGCCGGCTACTTCTTCGGCGGGGCCGGCGACGAGCTGACCCTGGCCGAGAACGTCGCCGCCTGGCGGCGCTGGCGCCTCCGCCCGCGGGTCCTGGCGGGGATCGGCGAGTGGCGAACGCGCACCGAGGTGCTGGGCGAGGAGGTGTCGATGCCGATTCTCGTCGCGCCGGTCGCCTACCAGGGGCTGGTCGAGCCGGCTGCCGAGCCGGCGATGGCGCGCGCCGCAGCCGCCGCCGGCACCGTGATGTGCCTCTCGACCCTGGCGACGACGCGGCCGCGCGAGGTCGCCGCCGGAGCGCCGCAGGGGCGGCGCTGGTTCCAGCTGTACTGCTTCAAGGACGAGGGCGTCACCCGCGCTCTGATCGACGAGGCGGTCGAGTGCGGCTTCGAGGCGATCCTCATCACCGTCGACGCGCCGCGCGGCGGCAATCGCGAGCGCGACCTGCGGACTGGCTTCGAAGTCCCCGAGGAGATCGGCGTGCCGAGCGTCGAAGCGGCGCTCGGCTCCGGACGGGCGGTGACGATCGAGGAGACCTTCGGGCTGATGGACCCGGCGCTCGGCTGGTCGGACCTCGAGGACCTGGCCTCCGAGTGCGCCGTGCCGGTCCTGGTCAAGGGCGTGCTGACCGGCGAGGACGCGGCGCTGGCGGTCGAGCACGGCGCCGCCGGGGTCGTCGTCTCCAACCACGGGGGCCGCCAGCTCGACCGCTCCCCGGCGACCGCGGAAGCCCTGCCGGAGGTGGTCGACGCGATCGAGGGGCGCGGCGCCGTGCTGGTCGACGGCGGCATCCGCCGCGGCGTCGACGCGGCGATCGCCCTGGCTCTCGGCGCCGACGCGGTGCTGGTCGGCCGGCCCGCGCTCTGGGGGCTCGCGGTCGGCGGCGAGGACGGGGCGCGGCGGGTTCTGGAGCTGCTCCGCGAGGAGCTGGAGCTGACCCTCGCCCTCTGCGGCTGCGCCTCGCCGGAGGAGCTGGGCCGCGCTCACGTGAGGCGGGCCGCGCCAGCCTCCGTATATTCGGGCTAGCGGGATCGTCGAGATGGCCCAGCGCATACCCAGAGACGAATCGCTGAGCCGGGTCCACGGCGTCGGGGCGCTGTTCTCGGCCGCCTACGGCAACGTCGGCTCCTCGATCTACTACGCGCTCGGGGTGACCGCCGCCTTCGCGCTCGGCCTCACCCCCGTCGCCTTCGCGATCACCGGCGTGATCTTCATGTTCACCGCCGCCACCTACGCCGAGGCGACCGTGATGTTCCCGGAGGCGGGCGGCTCCTCCAGCTTCGCCCGCCACGCATTCAACGAGCTGGTCAGCTTCATCGCCGCCTGGGGCCAGATGCTCAACTACGTGATCACGGTCGCGATCTCGGCCTACTTCGTGCCCCACTACCTGGCCGTCTTCTGGCGGCCGCTGCACCACGGGCCGGGCGACATCATCCTCGGCGCGGCGCTGATCGCCGGCCTGGCCCTGCTCAACATCCGCGGCTCCCAGGAGTCGGCGAAGCTCAATCTGGTCCTGGCGATCGCCGACCTCGCCACCCAGGTGGTGCTGGTCTGCATCGGCATCGTCCTCGTCCTCAACCCGCAAGTGCTGCTCGACAACGTCCAGCTCGGAGTTGCCCCGACCTGGAGCGACTTCGCGCTCGGGATCGCGGTCGGGATGATCGCCTACACCGGCATCGAGACGATCTCCAACATGGCCGAGGAGGCGAGGGACGCGGTGCGGACGATCCCGCGCAGCGTCGGCTTCACGGTGGTCGCCGTGCTCGGCCTCTACCTGCTGATCCCGGTCGTGGCGCTCTCGGCGATGCCGGTCACCGCCGACGCCGCCGGCCACTACACGACCGAACTCGGAAAGGAGTTCGCCAACGACCCGATCCTCGGCATCGTCGAGAACCTCGGCCTGGGCGGGGGCCTGACCGAAGCGCTGCGCTTCTACGTCGGAATCCTCGCCGCGGTGATCCTCCTGATCGCCACCAACGCCGGCCTGATCGGAGTCTCCCGGCTCACCTACTCGATGGGCCAGCACCGCCAGCTGCCCGAAAGCCTGCGCCAGGTCCACCCCCGCTACCGCACTCCGTACATCGCGATCATGGTCTTCGCCGCGGTGGCGATAGTCACCCTGGTTCCGGGGAAGACCGAGTTCCTGGCGACGATGTACTCGTTCGGGGCGATGCTCTCCTTCACGGTCGCGCACGTCTCGGTGATCCAGCTGCGCCGCGCCCTGTCCGAGCAGGAGCGGCCCTGGAGGCCCCGCCTCAACGTACGCGCCTTCGGCTTCCTGGTGCCGATCACCGCCGTGCTGGGGGGGCTCGGCACCTTCTCGGCCTGGATCGTCGTGATGGCGCTGAACCCGCGCACGCTCGCGGTCGGCACCGGCTGGATGGCCCTCGGGATCCTCGTCTACGTCCTCTACCGGCGCCAGCAGCGGCTCCCGTTGACCGAGACCGTCAAGGTGCTTCTGCCCGAGCCGCTCGGGGTGGAGGAGATCGAGTACCGAAGCGTCCTCGTCGCCTTCGAGGAGGGGGAGCCGTTCTCGGAGGAAATGGTCGCGACTGCCGTCAAGCTGGCCTCGAAACGGCGCCGCGGCATCCACATCCACTCGATGCTGACGGTGCCCACCCACCTGCCGCTCGACGCCGAGATGCGCCAGGGGGAGTCCGAGGCGCAGAGCAAGATCGAGCAGGCGAAGCTGATCGGCGGCAGGCGGGTCACCGGCCACGTCGAGCGGGTGCGGTCGGGGCAGGCGGGCTACTCGATCGCCGCGGAGGCGAAGCTGATCAACGCGGCGGCTGTGGTGGTCGGGCTGCGCTACCGCAACGGCAGGCCGCTCTATGACAAGACGCTGCAGACGGTGCTCGGGCAGCGACCCTGCCGGGTGATCGTCGTCTCGGAGAAGGGCGGCCAGCGGGGCGCCGATCTGACCCCTTCGCTGGCCTAGAATCGGCCAGATGTACAACCGCTCGATCCGGGCGCTCTCGCTCTTCTTCCTCGCGCTCGGCCTGGTGTTGCTGGGGCGCACGCTTGCCGCCGGGGGCGGCCCGCTATCGCTCGGGGTCTTCCTCGGCTTTGCCTTCATCGCGGTCGGCATCGCGCGGCTCTGGCTGGCGGCGCGGATGAGCCGGTGAGCGCGCCCGACGCAAGCGGGGCGGACGGAGGGGCGCCGGTTCAGCCGCCGTCCCGCTCACGCCTCGAGCCGCTGCTGCGGCGCGGGGTCGGCGTCCCCGGCCTCTTCGTCGCGGTCTACTCGGCGGTCGGCTTCTCGATCTACTTCGCGCTCGGGGTCGTCGCCGATCGCGGGCTCGGCCTGACGCCGCTGATCTTCCTCGCCGCCGGGCTGATGTTCGCGCTGACCACGCTCAGCTACGCCGAGGGCGGCGCGATGATCCGCGAACGCGGCGGGTCGTCCAGCTTCGCCCGTCACGCCTTCAACGAGCTGATCGCCTTCATCGCCGGGTGGGCGATCCTGATCGACTACCTGATCGTCGCGGCGCTTGCGGCGATCTCGGTCCCGCATTACCTCGAACCGGTCACGCCGGACCTGACCGAGGCCTGGCTGCAGATCGCGATCGCCGGCTCGGTGGTGGTAGCCGCCTGTGCTCTCAACGTGCTCAACGTGACCGGGCGGGGGCGGGAGTGGCTGCTCGGCGGGCTGGCGCTGGCCGACATCGCCCTGCAGCTCGCGGTGATCGCGGTCGGCGCGCTCGCGGTGCTGCATCCCGAGCGGCTGACCGACCAGATCGACCTGTTCACCACCCCGACCCTTCGGGACGCCGTCTACGCATCGGTGATCGCGACGCTCGCCTACGCCGGGATCGAGGCCGCCTCCGACCTCGCCCCCGACATCGAGGTCCGACCCCGCGATCTGAAACGGATCGTCTCGCTGGGCGCGGTCGCGGTGCCGCTCGTCTATGCGGGGATGGCGGCGATCGCGCTGATGGCCGTTCCGGTGGTCGCTGGGCCGGACGGGCCGCAGACGGCGCTTGGCAGCGAGTTCGTGGAGGCGCCCGTGCTCGGCGTGGTCTCCTCCTACCACCCGCCCTGGGTTGCCGACGCGATGCGCTGGATCGTGGCGGTGGTCGCCGCGCCGGTGCTGTTCTGGGCGACGGCCACCGCGATGCTCGGCGTGTCCCGCCACATCTACACGCTGGCGATCAACCGCCAGATCCCCAGCTGGCTCGGCAAGCTGAACAGCCGCTACGCGACGCCGCACGTGGCGATCGTGCTCTCCGGGCTGGTCGTGATCGGGCTGGTCGTGCCGACCGACGTCAAGCTGTTGGCCAGCATCTACGCCTTCGGCGCCACCCTGGCGATCACCATCGCCCACCTCTCGATCCTGCGGCTGCGCCGCGCCGAGCCGGACCTGCCACGGCCCTTCCGCGTTCCCTGGAACGTCTCATGGCGGGGTGCCCAGCTGCCGCTGCCGGCGCTGTTCGCGGCCGTGCTCAGCGCCCTGGCGTTCGTCAGCGTGCTCGTCCTGCACGACACCGCCCGCTGGGTCGGCGGCGCCTGGATGGCGGCTGGCCTGCTCTTCTACGTCATTTACCGCAAGGGCGTTGAGGGGACCTCGCTGACCCGGCGCGTCTCTGTCACGGAGCGGGCGCTCACCAAGCGTGTGCCGGAGGTCTCCTACCGCAGCATTCTCGTGCCGGTCTTCGGCACCGAGCTCGACGACGACATCGTCTCGACTGCGGGGCGCCTCGCCGCTGCGGAGCGGCGAGGCGCGGACGGCGAGGGAGGGGAGGCGCGGCTGGCGCTCGCCTACGTGGTCGAAGTGCCGCTGACCGAGCCGCTGGACGCGGCGCTGCCGCCGCAGCGCGAGCAGGCGGCGCGCGCGGCGCTACAGCGGGCGAGGGAGGTCGCGGAAGAGTACGAGGGCGTGGCGGTCAGCACCGAGACGGTCCCCGCTCGCAAGATCGGCGCCGGAATCGTCGACGCGGCGCGGCGCAGCGCCGCCGAGGCGATCGTGATCGGCGGCGAGCCGCCGACGAAGATCCGCGGCGGCGCGACGATGGGCGGCGTCGGCGCGGCCAGGCCGGCCGAGATCGGCGCGGCGACCGAGTACGTGCTGAAGAAGGCGCCCTGCCAGGTCCTCCTCACGGCGCCCCCCGAGGGCGCCCAGGTCTCCGGCGCCTGACATCTAGAGGCCTGATGTGGGTTATCCACGCACGCGGATGACGCCGCATACCGGCGCTGGATCGCCACCCGCGGGCTTGCGGGTAGCACCCACTACCCGCTTCGCCCGCGTGCGGCGCCCAGCTTGGTCTGCGACGCCCCCGCGCACGCACCTAACCCACATCAGGCCTCTAGTATCCGTGGCGTGTTCATCCTGATCGTCGGTTGCGGAAGGGTCGGCTCCTCGGTCGCCCGCACGATGCTGCACGAGGGCCACGAGGTCTCCTGCCTCGACGAGGACCCCGAGTCCCACAGCCGGCTCGAGGTCGGGCTGGAGAAGGGCTGGGAGGACCTGGGCGGCCAGTTCACGGTCGGCACCGCGCTGGAGACGGATGCCCTGGTCGCCGCGGGGATCGAGCGGGCGGACGCCTTCATCGCCTCGACCAATGGCGACAACACCAACGTCGTCATCTCGCAGATCGCCCAGCGCCGCTACCAGGTCCCCAACGTGATCGCCCGCATCCTCGACCCGCTGCGGGCCGAGTGGTACCGGCAGCAGGGCCTGCACACGATCTGCCCGACCCGGGTGGCGATCGACATGCTCGAGGGCGCGGTCCGCGAGGGTGCCGCCCGCGAGGTTGCGTAGGGGTCATGTACATCATCGTCGTCGGAGCGGGGAAGGTGGGCTGGAACCTGGCCCGCGAGCTGCTCGAAAAGAACCACGAGGTGACGGTGATCGAGAGCAACCGGCGGCGCTACCTGACCGTCGAGCAGGAGTTGGAGCACAACGTCACCTACGGCGACGCCTCGGAGCTGTGGGTGCTGGAGCGGGCCGGGATCCAGCGGGCCGACATGGTGATCGCGGTGACCGGCGACGACGAGGACAACATGCTGATCTGCCAGGTGGCGCGGGAGAAGTACGAGGTGGAACGGATCATCGCCCGGGTCAACAACCCGCGTAACCGTGCGCACTTCGACCTGCTCGGCGTGAGGCCGTCGGTCTCGGCCACCGACCTGATCCTCCGCCTGCTGGAGCACGAGGTGCCCGAGTACGGGCTGGTTCACCTGCTTGACCTGCAGGAGGAGCAGCTGGAGATCATCGAGATGCTGCTCGGCAAGGACTCGCGGGTCACCGGGAGGCGGGTCGGTGACCTGGCGATGCCCGAAGGCAGCCTGCTGATCTCGGTGCTGCGCAACGGCAAGGGCTTCGTGCCGGGCCCCGAGACTGTCCTCGAGGCGGGCGACGAGGTGCTCGCGGTGCTCGACCCGGGCCGCGAGGAGGATCTGAAGGACCTGTTCGGCCCCGAGATCGGCGGCAACGGGACGGGCTGAGGTGGCTGCCCGCCAGGTCGACTTCCTGCTGGTCGGCGGCGGCATGGCCTCGGCCCACTGCGCGGCGGAGCTGCGCGGGCGCGGCGCCGAGGGCTCGATCCTGCTGGCCGGCCGCGAGCCCGAGCCGCCCTACGAACGACCGCCGCTCTCCAAGGAGTACCTGCGCGGCGAGGCGGAGCGCGCCGACGCCTTCGTCAACCCCGCCGGCTGGTACGAGGAGAACGGGGTCGAGCTGCTGACCGGCGTCAACGTGATGTCGCTCGACCCGGCGGCGCGCACCGCGAAGCTGCAGGGCGGCGAGGAGGTGGCGTTCGGCAAGGCGCTGCTCGCCACCGGCGCGATGGTCAACATCCTTCGGGTCGAGGGCGCCGAGAACGAGGGAATCCACTACCTGCGCGCCTTCGGCAACTCCGACGCGATCCGCGCCGACGCCGAGGCGGCGGAGCACGTGGTGCTGGTCGGGGGCAGCTACATCGCCAGCGAGGTCGCCGCCTCGCTGGCCGCGAAGGGCGCTCGCTGCACGATGGTGATGCTCGAGCAGGTGGCGCTCTCGCGGACCTTCGGCGAGGACGCCGGGCGCTGGTTCCAGCAGAGGCTGGAAGAGCACGGGGTGACGGTCCACGGCGGCGAGGAGCTGGCGGCGTTCGAGGGCGACGGCCGCGTCAGGGCGGTGCTCACCAAGGGTGGCCGGGTGATCGAGTGCGACGCGGTGGCGGTCGGCGCCGGCGTGCGGGCCGACGCGATGCTCGCCCAGCGGGCCGGGCTCGAGGTAGACGACGGGATCGTCTGCGACTCGAAGCTGCGGACCTCGGCGGAAGGGATCTACGCGGCCGGCGACTGCTGCTCCTACGACAGCGTCGTGCACGGCCGGCGGCTGCGGGTCGAGCACTGGGACGTGGCGATGCAGCAGGGCATGCACGCCGCCCGCAACATGCTGGGCGAGGAGCGCGACTACGACGTCGTCCCCTACTTCTTCAGCGACCTCGCCGACTGGGCGAGCCTCGAGTACGTCGGGCCCGCCCACGAGTGGGACGAGGAGCTGTGGCGCGGCGACCGCGACGCCGGCGAGTTCTCCGTCTGGTACCTGAAGGGCGGCCGCGTCGCCGGCTGCCTCAGCGTCGGCCGCCCCGAAGACCTCGCCGAGGCACGCCGCCTGCTGGCCGACCGGGTGGACGTCTCAGGCGCCCGGGATGCGATCGCCGACCCCGATTCCGACCTGGGCTCGATATCCTGATGATCAGGTTCGGCATCCGCAAATTGGGCCGAACTTTTTCTACTCTTTGCGCCCTGGTGTAATTGGCAACACGCCAGCCTCTGGAGCTGGATTTCGGGGTTCGAGTCCCTGGGGCGCAGTTAGCTCGCCTCTGCGTGCTAGATGTGTTGTCTGAGCGAATTGCGATGATGTGGCGATGGAGCACACTTCGACGAGATCGCTCTCCGCTTCCCAGAAACGTGAGTCAATCCGAGGTATGCTCGAAGAAGGGCTTTCGCAAGCTGAGGTCGGTCGTCGGATGGGTCTCGCAAAGGCGACGGTCTCCTACCATGCGCGTCGACTCGGCTTGCCGGCTCGCGACGAGTGTGCGCGTCGGTACGACTGGGCGGAGATTCAGCGTGCGTACGACGCTGGTCTGTCGGTGCGGGACTGCGCCC
>Ga0210101_1000125_pt1 | contig 26334 bp, 23 predicted proteins | sample Muzzi_PWC_D1_FD_185534 | JGI IMG/M metagenome (GOLD analysis project Ga0210101, IMG submission 185534) | Wetland microbial communities from San Francisco Bay, California, USA, that impact long-term carbon sequestration - Muzzi_PWC_D1 (SPAdes) | ecosystem: Environmental > Aquatic > Marine >... | reverse complement strand
TCAGGGCGGCGAGGTGGAGGAGTGGCCCGCCGATCCCCGGGCCGGCCGGGTCGAGCGCCGCGGTCATCGCGCTCAGGGCGGGCTTGAACGGGAAGAGCGCCGTGAGGACGCGGATGGCGTCGTAGAGCGTCGCGCCGACGGCGCCCGAGGGGACCAGCGAGAGCAGCGCAATCGGCAGCGCCAGCATGAAGGCGAGCAGCGAGACCGCGCGCACGTCGCGGGCGCTCGCGCCGAGTGCCGCCCCGGCCGCCGCCAGAGCCGCCCCGCCGAACAGCGCCGCCGGCACCCAGAGGCCGAGACGGCTCCACTCGAGTGCGGCGAAGAGCTGCACCCCGGCCAGCATCAGCAGCGTCACGACCAAGCCGGCGGCGGTGCCGAGCCCGATCTTCTCGACCAGCAGCGCGGAGCGTGAGACGAGGCCGCCGGTCAGCCGCGCGAAGGTGTTCTCCTCGCGCTCCAGTGCCAGCGAGCCGGCGACGAGCAGCAGCGTGACGAAGGTCAGCGTCAGCGTAGCCGCAACGGCGATCGCGAAGACGTCCAGCGGCGGGGTCGGGGCGCTGACCGTCTGCTTGTCGACCGCGATCGGCTGGGCGAGGCGGGCGATCAGCGGCTCGGCGACGTCGAGGTTGTCGCGGGCGCGGGTGGCGAACTCGATCACGCGGTCGAGCTCGGCCCGCTGCGGCGGCGAGAGGCTCGGCCGCAGCGCCTGCAGGATCGAGGCGACGGCGCGCAACCCGAGGATCTCGATCGGCCGGCCGATCACCTCGACCTCGCCGCCGTCGACGATCAGGTTGAGGTAGCGGCCGCCTTCCTTGGCGATCTGGCGGGCGATGTAGAGGTTGGCCTCGGCCAGCAGGGCGGCGATCCGGTCGTCGACCGCGCGCGCCTTGAGCGGGTCCTCCTCGTTGACGATCACCTCGACTTCCGGCGTTTCGGGACTCAGCGTGGAGAGCGAGTTGAGCCGATCGATCAGGTCGGCGGGCAGGATCAGCGCCGCCAGCACCTCGCCCTCGCGAACCTTCGCTTCCGCATCGGCGCGGTCGGCGACGTCGACGCACTCGACCCGGCTGCAGATCCGCCTGTCGACCCCGATCGCCGGCAGCCGGCCGTTGCCGCCGGCAACCCGCGCCCCGTCGGGGATCTCGTTGAGGAAGGCGACCCGCGGGTTGCCCGGGTCGCGCGAGATCGCGAAGCCGATCAGCAGCGCGATCAGCACCGGGTAGGCGATCAGCAGCGCCGCCTGCAGCGGCGAGCGGCGCAGGATCCGCAGGTCCTTGAGCAGCAGCCAGCGCATCAGTGCCCCCGGTGCTGGAGGAAGGCGACGAAGGCGGTCTCGAAGTCGGCCCCGGCGGCCCCGGGCGCCTCCTCGCCGACGGCATCGCGCAGCTCGTCGGCGGAGCCGTCGAAGAGGCTCTCGCCGTCGGCGAGGACGAGCAGCCGGCGGCCGTAGCGCTCGGCCTCCTGGATGTCGTGGGTCGAGAAGACGACGCTCGTGCCGCGCCCGGCCAGCGCGCCGATGAACTGCCAGAGCCGCGCCCGCTGGCGCGGGTCGAGCCCGACGCTGGGCTCGTCGAGCAGCAGCACCGCCGGCTCGGCGAGCAGCCCGATCGCGATGTTGACCCTTTGCTGGTTGCCGCCCGAGAGTCGCGCGACCAGCTCGCCGCGGCGCGGCTCGAGGCCGGTCAGCTCGAGCATTTCGGCCACCGACCGATGGGGATCGGCACGCCCCTCGAGCCGCGCGAACAGCAGCAGGTTCTCCTCGACCGTCAGGCGCCGGTACAGCGCCGCCTGCTGCGGCACCCAGCCGACATCCCCGTTCGGCGAGTCCACCGTCCCCCCATCCGCCTTCAACGTCCCCGCAAGAATCGAGAGCAGCGTCGTCTTCCCGGCCCCGTTGGGCCCGATAACCGCCACCAGCTCCCCGGGCTCCGCCGAGAAATCAACCCCCCGCAGAGCTTCCCGCTCCCCATACTGCTTGACCAGCCCCCGCGCCTCCACGGCCCCGAACGCTACTGCGCTCGGGGCACCGGGAGTGTTAGCTGCGGCTTGTGAAGCAGGGATGGGGACACTCGGCTGCGCTCGAGGAGGAGGACGGGGATACCCCCGGACGGGCGGATACTCAGAGCGGGCGAAGCCCGCGAGTCCGGGCGGGGGTATCCCCGTCCTCCTCCCCTAAACTCGGCCCGATGCAGTTCCCAAGCACCCGCATGCGGCGTCTGCGCCGCACCGAGACCCTGCGCGGCCTGGTCCGCGAGACCGACCTCTCGGCGTCGCAGCTGATCCAGCCCGCCTTCGTCGTCGCCGGCGAGGGCGTGCGCGAGGAGGTCCCCTCGATGCCCGGGATCGAGCGCTTCTCGATCTCCGAGCTGGTCGCCGAGGCAACCGAGATCGGCGCGGCCGGGGTCGGCGCGATCCTGCTCTTCGGCGTCCCCGCCGCCAAGGACGAGACCGGGTCGGGTGCATACGACGACGAGGGAGTCGTGCAGATGGCGGTGCGGGCGCTGAAGGAGGCCCATCCCGACCTGACCACGATCACCGACGTCTGCCTATGCGAGTACACGTCGCACGGGCACTGCGGGTTCCTCCGCGACGGCGAGGTCGACAACGACCTGACGATCGAGCTGCTGGCGAAAACCGCGATCTCGCACGCCGAGGCCGGTGCCGACGCAGTCGCGCCGAGCGACATGATGGACGGCAGGGTCGGCACGATCCGCCACCAGCTCGACGAGGAGGGCCACTCCGGCACGCCGATCGTCGCCTACAGCGCCAAGTACGCCTCGGCCTTCTACGGGCCTTTCCGCGATGCGGCCGAGTCGACCCCGGAGTTCGGCGACCGGCGTGGCTACCAGCTCGACCCGGCCAACGCCGCGGAGGCGGTGCGCGAGGCGATGCTCGACCTCGACGAGGGAGCCGACATGCTGATGGTCAAGCCGGCGACGGCCTACCTCGACGTCGTCCGCCGGATCAAGCAGGAGACCGGCGCGCCGCTGGCCGCCTACCATGTCTCCGGCGAGTACTCGATGCTGAAGGCCGCCGCCGCCAACGGCTGGATCGACGAGCGCGCCGCCGTGCTGGAGACGCTGACCTCGATCCGCCGCGCCGGCGCCGACGCGATCGTCACCTATTACGCGAAGGAGGCAGCGCAGTGGCTTCGCCCGTGAAGGCCCCGCAGTCGAAGGCACGATCGCGCAAGGACGGCGCGGCGATCCCGCTCGACGAGGCCGACAAGCGGTTGATGAACCTGCTGCAGTCGAGCTTCCCGCTCGACCCCGAGCCCTTCGCGATGCTCGCCTCCGAGGCGGAGCTGGAGCTCGACGACGTGCTCGCCCGCGCCCGCAGGCTGCTCGAGCAGCGGATCATCCGCGAGATCACGCCGATCTTCGACACGCGCGCGCTCGGCTACGACTCGATGCTGGTCGCCGCCAAGGTCGACGCCGAGAACCCGCAGCGCGCCGCCGCGGCGGTCAACGCTCACCCGGGGGTCTCGCACAACTACCTGCGCACTCACGACTTCAACCTCTGGTTCACGATCGCCGTGCCACCCGACTCGGCGCTCGGCATGGCGGGCACCCTCGAGGCGCTGATGGAGGAGACCGGCGCCGAGTCGATGCGCCAGCTGCCGACCCTGACCCTGTTCAAGATCAACATGAACCTGGAGATGGAGAAGGGCACCGAGGCGCTCGCCGCCGCGGTCGAGGCGGCCCCGCCGCGCGAGCTCGAGCGCCAGCCCTACGACGAGCGCGACATCGCGACGATCCGGGCGCTGCAGGGCCCGATGGAAGCGGTCGAGCGCCCCTACGACGCCGCCGCGGCCGAGCTCGGCATCGAGACCGAGGAGCTGCTCGAGCGGTTGCGCGGCATGGTCGAGCGCAAGCTGCTGCGCCGTGTCGCCGCGATCCTCTTCCACCGCCGTGCCGGCTTCTCGGCCAACGGCATGGGGGTCTGGAAGGTGCCCGAGGGCGAGATCCTCGAGACCGGCCGGCGGATGGCTTCCTTCCGCGGCATCTCACACTGCTACCAGCGGCCGACCTACGAGGACTGGCCCTACAGCGTCTTCACGATGGCCCACGGGCGCTCGAAAGAGGAGTGCGACGCGATCCTCGACTCGATCGCCGCCGAGTGCGGGATCGGCGAGGACGGCCGCGCGACGCTCTACTCCTCGACCGAGTACAAGAAGATCCGCCTGCACTACTTCACCGACGACTACGACCGGTGGGACGCTGACCACTCGTAGCTCCGAGCTGTACGGGCGGGCGCAGCGTGTCCTTCCCGGCGGCGTCAACTCGCCCGTGCGGGCGATGCGGCAGATCGGCCGCGAGCCGATCTTCGTCGAGCGCGGCGAGGGCTGCGAGCTGATCGACGCCGACGGCAACCGCTACGTCGACTGGGTCTGCTCCTGGGGGCCTCTGATCCTCGGCCACGCCGACCCCGGGGTGCTCGCCGCGCTCGGCGAGGCCGCCGCGCGCGGAACCAGCTACGGGGCCGCGACCGAGGCCGAGGTCGAGCTGGCCGAGGAGGTTGCCGCGCGGATCCCCTCGGTGGAGATGCTGCGCATGACCAGCTCCGGCACCGAGGCGGCGATGGGCGCGGTGCGGCTCGCCCGCGCGGCGACCGGACGCGACGTCGTCGTCAAGTTCGCCGGCGCCTACCACGGCCATTCCGACGGGCTGCTCGCCGACGCCGGCTCCGGCCTCGCCACGCTGGCGATCCCCGGCAGCCCCGGCGTCACCGCGGCGCAGGCGGGCGACACTGTCGTCGTCCCCTGGAACGACCGCGAGGCGGTCTCGCGGGCGCTCGCCGAGCACGAGGTCGCGGCGCTGCTGGCCGAGCCGCTGCCGGCCAACATGGGCCTCGTGCCGCCCGCTCCCGGCTTCCTCGAGTTCCTTCGCGAGGCGACCCGCGAGGCGGGCGCGCTGCTCGTCTTCGACGAGGTGATCAGCGGCTTCCGCGTCGCCTCCGGCGGCGCCCAGCAGCTCTACGCGGTCGAGCCCGACCTGACCGTGCTCGGCAAGGTGCTGGGCGGCGGCCTGCCCGCCGCCGCCTTCGGCGGCCCCGGCGAGACTATGGAGCGAATCGCCCCGGCCGGCGACGTCTACCAGGCCGGCACGCTCTCCGGGAACCCGCTGGCGATGGCCGCCGGCCTCGCCACCCTGCGCCGCCTCGACGCCGACGCCTACGCGCGGCTCGCCGAGCTGACCGACCGGCTCGCGTCGGGCCTGACCGGGCTCGCCACCGGCCGCCCCCTGCAGATCGCCTCGGCGCCGGGCCTGCTGACCCTCTTCTTCAGCGCCGAGCCGGTCGGCGACTTCGCCGCGGCCTCGGCCTGCGATCTCGACGCGCACGCGCGCTTCTGCCGCGCGATGCTCGGCCGCGGCGTCTACCCGCCTCCGTCGCAGTTCGAGGCCTGGTTCGTCTCGCTCGCCCACGACGAGGACGCGATCGACCGCACCGTCGAGGCCGCGGGGAAGGCGCTGGCGGAGGCTCTCGGTGACTGAGCTGCAGGCACTCGCCCGGCAGTTGCGGGAGGAGGCCACGCCGATCTCCGCCCACGCGATCGAGCCGACCGGGGAGGCCTCCTTCGCGCCCCCCGGCGAGCGGGCCTACGTGCTCGAGGCCGTGCGCGAAGGCTACCTGCTGCATTACGGCGAGTCGCGCCTGCTAGAAGGCCACGACGACGACCTCGCCCTGCTCGCCGGCGACTACCTCTACGCCCTCGGCATCGAGCGCCTCGCCGCGCTCGGCGATACCGCCGCGGTGCTCGTCCTCGCCGACCTGATCAGCGCCTCCGCGCAGCTGCACACCGAAGGCCGCGCGGACGAGCTGCCCGCCCGCTGGCGTGACGCGGCCACCGCGGTGGGCCGGTCTACCTGACCTTGCAGTCGCGGATCAGAGTCGTCGTGACCTTTTGCCCGCCGGCGAAGCCGAAGTTCGCCCGGGCGAACGGGTAGACCGCGCCGGGAAAGCCCGCCGGCGCAGCGCAGCCGGCGCTGATGAAGCTGTGCCGCCTGCCGCGATAGGTGTAGATCCGGCGCAGCTTCATGTCGAAGTGGGTCACGTAGGCCCACTTGCGCGCCCCCTTCGGCAGGCTGGTCTTGATCACGGTGCCGAAGGTGCCGCCGCGGTTGACGATCTTGAAGGTGAGCACGAACGCCGAGGGCGGCCTGCTGCCGTAGACCTGGGCGAGCAGGCGGCGCTTGCCACCGGAGCGCTTGGCGTGAAAGACCAGCATCGGGCCCGCGAAGGTGAAGGGCACCTGGTTCTCCAGGCCGACCCGCACGCGCACGTGGCCGCTGCCGACGATCGCGCCGCCGCAGATCCGCCTCGCGGCGGCGATCGTGGAGGGCTGGATGCGGCGCACCTGGCAGGTCGGCAGGCCGCGGTCGAAGATCCTGCCGCCGCGGTTGATCCCGATCGCTATCTGGCGCAGCTGCGGCGGCGGGTCGCTGCCGTCGACACTGGCGAAGCCGCTGTCGACTGTGACCGAGACCGGGGCGGCTCCCGCCCGCGGCAGCGCTCGCGGGCTGATCCCGCCGTCGAAGCTGACGATGACGTTTCCGTCGATTGCCTTCTCTGCCTCGGCCGCGCCCGCCGCACCGAGCGCGGCGAGCAGCGCCAGCGCGATCAGGCCGGCCGATCTCAAGCTAGATGAACCTCGAGGAGTCGATCCGGCATTCCCTGAAGCCGAACGCGATCACCGTGTTGTTGGCCTGGTTGTTGTTCCTGTTCAGCTTCACGGCGAGCTTCTGCGCCCTGAACTTGTTGTTCGACTTGAGCGACTTGCCGATCAACCGCAGGAAGGCCTTCTCCCGCACCAGGTAGCCGAACCACTTGTTCAGCTTGGTCGTGTCGGCGGCCGGCTTCGGAACGCTCGCCATCTGGCGGATGCTGCGCCCGAGCGCACCGGAGGCGCGGATGAAGCGCTTGCCGGCCGGGACCAGCTTGCGCTTCTGCACCTGCTGTTTGACGCCCTTGAGGATGCGCGAGTTGGCCCTGCCGTTGGCGGCGCAGATCGGCTCCAGCTTTTCGACGTATTCGCCCCGGCTCAGCTCTCCTTCGGCTGCGCCGGCCGTGGGCACGACGACGAGCAACGCCAGCGCGAACGCAAGCACGAGCTTGGACAGAGACGACGAATTGACTGAGCTTCTCACCTGGATCATTCCTCCTGTCTTGCGCAGGATCACCCCCGGCGCGCAGCTACCCGCCCGGGCGCCCCCCGACTTGAACCCGACGACAAAAAAATACACGAGTTCCCGATGTTCCTTCCCCACTAACCCGCGCGGGAGCCGTGAAGATCGATATCGGGCAAGATTTTCTCAAGCCAGCGGGGCAGCCACCAGACACGGTCGCCGAGCAGCAGCATCAGGGCCGGCAGCAGGACGATGCGGATCACGGTCGCGTCGAGCAGCACGGCGACCGCGAGGCCGGTGCCGAGCTGGCTGACCAGGGCGACGTCGGCGCCGGCGAAGACGACGAAGACGGCGAGCATGATCGCCGCCGCCCCGGTGATCACCCGCGCGGTCTTCTCCAGGCCGAAGACGATCGCCTCCTCGTTCGAAGAGCTGTTCTCGTAGTGCTCGCGCATCCGCATCAGCAGGAACACCGCGTAGTCGATCGAGAGCCCGAAGACGATGCCGAAGATCCCCGCCGCGCCGATCGCGTCGACGTAGCTGTGCCCGCCGAGCGGCCAGCCGTCGGGGACCTCGAAGAGCAGCGTCAGCACGCCGAAGGCGACCGCGACGGTGACCAGGTTGAGCGCCACCGCGATCGCCGCCAGGAGCAGCGCACGCAGGACGACGACGAGGATCAGGAAGGTGGCCAGGGTGATCACGGCGACCATCAGCGGCACCCGCTCGGAGATCGCGTCGGTGTAGTCGATCAGCTGCGCCGCCCCTCCGGCCACTCCGGTGGTCGTGCCGCTCGCCGCGGCCAGTCCGGTGGCGTCCTGCTCGAGCCGGGTGTGGAGTGCGCGTGAGCCGTCGGTGTTGAAGGTGTAGCGGGGGATCACGACCATCTGCGCCGCCTGGCCGCCGCGCTCGACGTCGACGATCTGCTCGGCCGCCTCGCGTTCGCGCCGGGGGGCGCCCTGCAGGGCGGAGAGCACGAAGTAGCCGGAGTCGAAGATGCCCGGCGAGGAGCGCCGTAGGCGGTCGAGTTTGCGCCCGGCGCGATCGGCGCTGACGGTGACCTCGACGTTGGCGCGGCGCAGGCCCCGCTGCAGCGGCTCGGAGCGCCGGTAGCCCTCGCCGAGGTTCTCTTCGAGCGCACCGGCGCCGCCGGTCAGCTGTTCGAGGCCGTCGACGAGCTGCGCAGCGCCGCCACGCAGCTGCTCGAGCCCGCCGGGCAGTTCTCCGGCTCCCGCCGAGAGCCTTTCGATCCCATTCTGCAGTTTGCGGTTGCCCTCGGTCAGCCTGACCTCGCCGTCGTACAGGCGCTCGGCGAGGCTGTCGACCCGCTGCGCGTCGTTGCGGGCGATCGCCAGCGTCTGCACCAGCCGTTCGGCCTCGCGCAGCTCGCCGGCGAGGCTCGGGTCGGCAGCAGCTCGCCGCTTCAGGTCGGCGCGCAGCTCGCGCGCTTCCTCGAGCGCCCGGTCGCGCACGCGGCGCAGCAGCGCATCGGTGTCGCCTTGCAGCGAAAGCGCGCCGAGCTGCGCTTCCTGCTGGGCCTCGGTCAGCCGTTTCGATCCGTCCTCCAGCCGGGCGACCGCCGCGGTCGCTTCTTCGGCCCCGGCGGCCGCCTTCGCCAGACCGGCTTCGAGTTCGGCCGCGCCCTCGCCGGCCCGGCCGGAGCCGGTGGCGAGCAGCCCGGCCCCGTAGCTCGCCTTCGAGATCCCTTCGCGCAGCTGCTTGACCGCGCTCGCCGCGCCGCCGAGTCGCTTGCCGAGCTTCTCGAGTTCCCGCGGCGTCGCCTCGCCGCGTTCGGCGAGCAGGTCGTTGCCGCTCTTGCGCAGCTGCCGCGCCTGGGGCCGGATCCGGGCCGGCCCGATCACCGCCTGCACGCCGGGGTCCCTGGCGATCCGCCGCTGCCAGCGGCTCAGCGCGGCGAGCTTCTGCGGGCCGGTGATCGGGCCTTGCTCGGAGACGGCGACGAGCACGAAGGGCGCTTCCCAGCCGGGCCCGGTGGCGGCCGCGATCCGCTCCGCGTCCTCGCGCGCCGGGTTGTCCTCGGGCAGCTGCTCGGCCGAGGGCGGGCCGGTCTGCAGGGCCAGCACCGGCCCCGCCAGCAGCAACAGCAGGCCGCCGATCAGCAGGGCGGCCAGCAGCGGCCGGGCGAGCGCGCCGCGAACCAGGGTCATCAGGCCGGCGCCATCGCCGGCGCCGCCGATCCGCCAGCGGTTGACGTTGTGCCCGGTGACGACCAGCAGCGAGGGGCCGACCAGGGCGGCGACTAGGACGCTGATCGCGGTGACCAGGATCGCCGTGCCGGCGAGCGAGATCAGCAGCGTGCCCGGCATCACGAAGAGCAGCGCCAGCATCGCCAGGAAGAGGGTCGAGCCGGCGAAGGCGGTGGTGCGCCCGGCCGTGCGCCGCGTCATCCGCGCCGCCTCGAGCGGCTCCGCCCCGGCGGCGAGCTCCTCGCGGAAGCGCGAGACCATCAGCAGCGCGTAGTCGACCCCGAGCGCCAGCCCCATCATCGAGCAGACGGTCAGCGCGAAGCCGTCGATCGCGACCCAGTCGGCGGCGATCGCGAGCACACCGCGGGCCGTGATCACGGTGACGGCGCCGAAGGCGAGCGGGATCGCGGCGGCGACCGGAGAGCGGAAGACGAGCAACAGGACGAGCAGCAGGAAGGGGATCGCGATCAGCTCGGCCCGCTCGGTCGAGGCGAGCGTCTCCTCCTGCAGGGCCCGCAGCAGGCTGGCGAACCCCGACTGCGTGGCCCGCACCGGCGGCGAGATCCGCTCTTCCAGGGTGCGTTCGAGGTAGGGGACCGTCTCGTCGACGGCCTGCTCGGAGTCGACGTGGAAGTCGACCAGGATCAGCGCCTTGCGCGGCCCCGGCCGCAGGCGTTCGACGCTGCCGCGGTCCCAGGGCGAGACGGTCGAGACCGAGGGGTCCTCGCGCAGCGCCCGGATCAGCTCCGGCCCCTGGCGGTCGAGCGCGCCCGGCGGGCCCTGCAGCAGGATCGCGAACGGCGCCGAGTCGCCGAAGTGCTCTTCGACGAGCGCGCCGGCGCGCTCGGAGTCGGTCCCGGCGATGCCGATCGAGACCGGGCGCAGTCGGTCCTTGACGCCGATCCCGGCGATGCCGAGGACGGCGATCGCGACGATCGCGACGACAAGGACCCTCCCCGGATGGCGCAGCGTCACCCGTGCAAAGCTAACGGACGGCCGAGGCAATAAACTGCGCGGCCGTTCGAGAGGCAGATATTGGCTGACGAGGAAAACAAGCGAAACGGGGCCGAGGGCGCGAGCCCGCCGGCGCGGTCGAAGCCCGACCCTCCGGGGTACTTCGAGGGCGAGTCGATGACCCGCCGCCACGCCTTCACGATCGCCTCGCAGGCGCTCGGCGGCGTCGCCGGGGCCGCGATCGTGCTGCCCGCGGTCGGCTTCGCGGTGGCGCCGATCTTCCATCGCGGCAAGGAGCGCTGGGAGGCGGTCGGCCGGGTCGACGACTTCGTCGAGGACACCTACCGCCAGGTCGTCTTCACCGAGACCGAGGGGATCGGCGACGCCGGCAAGACGACCGCCTACGTGCGCCGCGGCTCGAAGTCGCTCGGCGAGGACCCGAAGCAGATGATCGCGGTCTCCAACCGCTGCGCCCACCTCGGCTGCCCGGTGCGCTTCGTCGAGGCCGCCGGCAACTTCATCTGCCCCTGCCACGGCGGCGTCTACGACTTCCAGGGCAAACGGATCGGCGGCCCCCCGGTGCGCCCGCTCGACCAGTTCCAGGCCCGGATCCGGGGCGGCCAGGTCGAGTTGGGCCCGCGCTACAGCGTCACCTCCCAGCTCGAGCCGGTGCGCGCCCGCGACCCCGGCGAGTTCACCGGCGGCATCTGGGAATATCTGTACCCGCCCCGACCGTCCACCTTCCCGCCCCCGAGCGGCTGATCGGCGGCTGAGACGAAGCGATGAACCTCGACTCACTGATACCGGCGCCGCTGCGCAAACCGGCCAAGCCCGGCGAGGGCAATGGCGCCAAGGGCCCTGCTCCGGCCGACCTGAAGACCGCGCCGCCCGAGCGACCCTCCGAGGCGGCCAAGCTCGGCGGCAAAGCCAAGGAGGCGCCCGCCGACGTGCTTGCCTGGGTCGACCAGCGCACCTCGGCCAGCGGTTTCCTCACCGGGATGCTCTTCCGCAAGGTGCCGAAGGGGACCAACTGGTTCTACACGCTCGGCTCGGCGACGCTGTTCGCGTTCATCGCCCAGGCCGTGACCGGCGTCTTCCTGGCGATGTTCTACACGCCCTCGACCACCCAGGCCTACGCCTCGATCTCGCACATCAACAACGAGGTCTTCCTCGGCGCGCTCGTGCACGGCATGCACAAGTGGGGCTCGAGCGTGATGGTGATCCTGATCTTCCTGCACATGGGGAGGACCTTCTTCTTCGGCGCCTACAAGTACCCGCGTGAGCTCAACTGGGTGATCGGTGTGGTGCTGCTGATCCTGACGATGACGATGGCCTTCACCGGCTACCTGCTGCCCTTCGACCAGCGCTCCTTCTGGGCCTCAGTGGTCGGGATCAACATCAACGGCACCGGTCCCGTCGTCGGCCCGTACCTGAGCGACTTCCTGCGCGCCGGCCCGGAGCTCGGCGCGACGACGCTCTCGCGCTTCTACGCGATCCACATGCTGCTCGTCCCCGGCGCGATCATCGCCCTGATCGGTGCCCACATGTACCTCGTCGTCAAGCTGGGCACGACCGCGCCGCCGTGGCTGCGGGCGGCGAAGCCGAAGAACGCGGCGCCGACCGCGCCGCTCGACGCGGGCGTCGAGGGCAACGGGGGACCGCGGTGAAGCCGAGCGACAAGCAGGCCTATCTCGAGGAGTACGAGCTGCTGAAGAAGAAGGGCAAGCCCTTCTTCCCCTACGCGGTGATGAAGGACTCGGCGATGGCGCTGCTCGTCGTCGGCGTGATCATCCTGATGTCGGTCGTGCTCGGCGCCGAGCAGGGCCCGAAGGCCGACCCGACCTCGACCACCTACGTGCCGCGTCCCGAGTGGTACTTCTTCTTCCTCTTCGAGCTCCTGCGCGTGATCAAACCGCCGGAGCTGGTCCCGATCGCGACGATCGGGATCCCGACGATCTGCATGGTGCTGCTGCTCCTGCTGCCCTTCTACGACCGCGGGCCCGAGCGCAACCCGGCCCGGCGGCCGATCGCGACCACCGCGGGCGTCCTGACGATCGTCGCAATGGCCTACCTGACCTTCCTCGGCGCCACCGCCGGCTCGCCGACCGAGATCGAGATGGAGGTCGCCCCGCAGTACGAGGCCGGCAAGGAGGTTGCCGCCGGTGCCGGCTGTCTCGCCTGCCACAACATCGGCGAGAACGGCAACCACGGGCCCGGCCCGGAACTGACCCACATCGGCTCGCAGATCCCGCGCGCGGCGATCCTGCGCTCGGTCGAAATCGGCCCCGGTATCATGCCCTCCTTCCGCGATCTGCCTCCGAAGAAGCTCGAAGAGCTCGCCGATTTCCTCGCCTCACTCGACTAACCCCGCCAAGCCGTCCAGGGACTCCGCCCAGTTCGCGGGGCAGGTCAACCGCATGTTCGACCGGATCTCCGGTCGTTACGACCTGCTCAACTCGGTGATGACCGCGGGCCTTCATCACCGCTGGCGCCAGCGCGCCGCCGAGCGCGCCGAGCTGCAACCCGGCGACGCCGCCCTCGACGTCTGCTGCGGGACCGGCGACCTGACGCTCGAGCTGGCCGGGCGGGTCTCGCCCGGCGGTCACGCGATCGGCTGCGACTTCTCCGAGCCGATGCTCGACCTCGCCCGCGAGAAGGCGAGCGAGAGGGGGGCCGGGGGGGCTCGTTTCGAGTGGGCGGACGCGCTGAAGCTGCCCTACGACGACGGTCGCTTCGACGCGGTCACGGTCGGCTTCGGCGTGCGCAACCTCTCCGACCTCGATGCCGGGCTGGCCGAGTTGAGCCGCGTGCTGCGCCCCGGCGGGCGTCTCGTCGTGCTCGAGATCACCCAGCCGACCCGGCCGCCGCTCTCGATCTTCTACTCGCTGTGGTTTGACCGCGTGGTGCCGGTCCTCGGCCGGCTCGCCGGCGACCCCGAGGCCTACAGCTACCTGCCCGAGTCGGTGCGCAGCTTCCCTGGCCCGCGCGGGCTCGCCGAGAAGATGGATGCCGCCGGGCTCGGCCGGATTCGCTGGACCGTGCTCGCCGGCGGGATCATCGCGATCCACAGCGGCGTCGCCGGCGAGTGACCCGCCACTCGGCAGTGCCGCCGCCGGTGACGGCGGTCCTCGACGCCTCGAGCAGCTGGCTGCCGGCTCGGCTCGGCGAGGTCGAGCGGTCGCTGCGCGAGCAGGTGGGGGGGCATGGCGAGGCGTTGGCGGGAGACGCGGCCGCGACCCTCGAGGCGGGGGGGAAGCGCCTGCGGCCGATGCTGGTGCTGCTCTGCGCCGGGGAGGGCGCCGGACCGCCTGAGGTGCGCGCCGCGGCGGCGATCGAGCTGGTCCACATGGCGACCCTGGTCCACGACGACGTGCTCGACGCCGCGCCGCTGCGGCGCGGCCGGCCGACGGTGGCGGCGACCTCGGGTCGGGCGCGGGCCACCGCAACCGGCGACCTGCTCTTCTCACGCGCCTTCGCGCTGCTCGCGGCGGCCGGCGAGCGGCGCGCGATCGAGCTGCTCTCAGCCGCCTCGGTGGCACTCGCCCGCGGCGAGCTCGCGCAGCGCCAGGACGCCTACGACACCTCGATCGGCGAGGCGCGCTACCTGGAACGCTGCCGGCTGAAGACTGCCGCCCTGTTCGAGTGCGCCTGCCTGCTGGGGCGCGACGAGCCGGCGCTGGGCGAGTTCGGGGCCGCGATCGGGCTCGCCTTCCAGCTGCTCGACGACGTGCTCGACGTTGCCGGGCCGGCGGAGCGGACCGGCAAGGCGCGCGGCACGGACCTGCTCGACGGGACGGTGACCCTGCCGCTGATCGCCGCCGCTGAGAGCGACCCGGAGCTGCGCGACGCCGACCTCAGGGGCCTCGATGCCGCCGCGGCGGCATCGCTCTGCGACCGGATCGAGGCGAGCGGTGCGCTGCGGGCGGTCCGCGCCCGGGCGCTGGAGCAGGTCGCCGAAGCAAAGCGCCGTCTGGGCGCGGCAGGGGTCGAGCCGGAGCGCCGCAAGCTGCTCGAGCTCGTCGCCGACGGCGTCGTGCAGCGCTACAGCTAAGAAAAATCGTCCGCGGTGATCAGGTCGGCGGCGAGCGCGGTCGCGAAGGTCTCGACGATTTCGCGCATCGTCTCGTGCTCGAGCTCGCGCAGCTCGGTGGCGAGCGCCGCGGCGCCGTCGTCGAGCTGCTCGTCGAAGGCGTCGATCTCCGCTTCGCCGTGGACCCCGTCGCTCTGCCACTCGCACTCGGGGCAGCGCCGCCAGAGATGCCAGAGCCCCCGTTTGGCGGTCTGCTCCCAGCGCGTCGGCTGGACCAGCGTCGAGGCGCACTCGGGGCAGACGTGAAGCCCGGTCTCCGTCTGCGTCCCTGTGCGACTGGCGTTGTTCATGGTCTGACCTATCGAACACGCGAAACGGCGGTTTTATCCGCAGTTCTTCCCGCCGATCGCAGAAAACCCCAGAATCGGGTAGCGGCCGGCGCGCACTTCGAAGTGATCCAACCGCGGCCGACGCCCGTTACCATGGGTCGATGCTTGGAAACATCGGCCCCCTCGAGATAGTCGTCGTGCTGATCATCGCCCTGGTCGTCTTCGGCCCGAAGCGCCTGCCCGAGCTCGGCCGCTCGCTGGGCAAGGGGATCCGCGAGTTCAAAGGCTCGGTCACCGGCGAGAACGACGACGACGACGAGCGGCCCGCTCCGCCGCCCGAGATCGAGGCAGGTGCAGGCACGCCCGCAGCCGCCCCCGAGGACCCGGTCGCCCAGAAGCGACCGTAGGGCCGGGACGGGATGTCCCGCCGCGTCAGGCCGGTCTCCCACGACGACCGCCTCAGCCTCGTCGAGCACCTCGACGAGCTGCGCACCCGGCTCGTCGTCTGCGCCGCCGCCTTCGCCGTCGCCCTGGCGCTCTGCTTCTGGCAGAACCACCTGCTGCTCGAGATCGCCTCCGGCCCGCTGCCCGGCGACAAGAAGCTGATCACCTTCGGCGTCACCGAGCCGTTCACGACGACGCTCACCGTCGCCGCCTACGGCGCGATCGTGCTCTCCCTGCCGATCGTGCTCTACCAGGCCTACGCCTACGTGCTGCCCGCCTTCAGCGAAACCGAGCGCCGGGTGGCGCTGCCGATCATGCTGATGGCGCCGGTTCTGTTCCTCGCCGGCGTCGCCTTCGCCTACTTCATCGTGATGCCGGCGGCGGTCAACTTCCTGCTCGGCTTCAACGACAGCGAGTTCAACATCCAGGTCCGTGCCCGCGAGTACTACAGCTTCTTCTCGACGACGATGCTCGCCGGCGGGCTCGTCTTCCAGCTGCCGCTGGCGATTCTCGCCGTCACCCGGCTGGGCATCGTCCAGGTCGAGCAGCTCAGCGCCAACCGCCGCTACGCGTACCTGGCGATCGCGCTGCTAGCCGCGGCGCTGCCCGGAGTCGACCCGATCTCGATGCTGATCGAGATGGTCCCTCTGCTCGCTTTGTACGAGTTGAGTATCTTGCTGGCACGCGCCTTCGGTAGGCCGAAGGCGACGGGAAGCGTGGGCAAACCTTCGACCCAGGAGAGATAGGAAGCGATGGCAGAGGGCGAGCGACGGATGCTGTTCGACACGCGGGGGCGGCGCAAGCACGTGATCCGCGTCGTCTACGCGGTCCTCGCCCTGCTGATGGGCGGCAGCCTCTTCCTCGTTGTCGGGCCCGTCAACATCGCCGAACTGCTCGGCGACTCGAACAGCACCAGCGCCTCCAAGGTGCTCGACGAACAGGTCGAGCGGCTCGAAAGGCGGGTGGCCGCCAACCCCGAAGACGAGCAGCTGCTGGTGACGCTGACGCGGGCGCAGATCTCGGCCGGCAACACCCAGATCGAACCGGTCGCCGAAGGCGAAACCCCGATCGTCAGCGCCGCCGCCCGGAAAGACTTCGAAGCCGCCTCGCAGACCTGGAACCGCTACCTGAAGCAGACCTCCGAACCGAGCGCGACCGCGGCCCAGCTCGTCGCCGGGACGTTCTTCCAGCTGGCGGAATCGAGCACGACCGTGAGCGAAGCGCAGGAATACGTGGCGAAGGCGGCCGGAGCACAGCGGATCGCCGCCGAAGAGAGCCCCACCCTCGGCTCGCTCAGCACGCTCGCGATCTACGAGTTCTTCAAGGGCGACTTCGCCGCCGGCGACAAGGCGACCGAGCAGGCGGTGGCGAAAGCCCCCTCCAAGTCCGAAGCCAAGGGCATCGAAGAACAGCTCGCCGAATACCGCAAACGCGGCAAGGCCTTCGCGAAGCAGAAGAAGGAATTCGCTAAAACCGAACGCGAACAGGGCAAGGAAGCGCTGCAGAACCCCTTCGGCGGATTCGGCGCCGCCGCTCCCGGCGGTTAGGCGGCCAGGCAGCGCGGGCCCTTCGCTCACCGCCCGCGCTTCCTATACTTGCCGACCCCGGGCCGTTAGCTCAGTTGGTAGAGCAGGAGACTCTTAATCTCAAGGTCGTAGGTTCGATCCCTACACGGCCCATCGAACCCGGCTCAGCGGCGCATGCGACAGGGCTTGAAGACGCTGCCGTAGACGACGTTGCCGTCGTCGAAGGCGAAGTAGCCCTGGGTCTGCAGGATGTAGTCCGAGCAGCGCGCTGAAACGTAGCTGCGACGGGTGCCGCGGAAGCTGTAGCGGCGGCCGATCCTGGCGTCGATGTGGGTCAGCGCGCCGGCGCCGCCGGCGATCACGGGGATGTCGAAGCTGGTGCGGTAGCCGAAGGTGCCGCGGCGGCGTTCGATCGGCGCGATCACGACGTAGCTCTGGAAGACGGGCACCGTCGTCTGGGCGTGGGCGACGACGACGATGTCGCCGCCCTGGCGCGGGCCGTTGAAGAGGGTCAGGGGGGAGCGCACATCGATCCGGGTGGAGCCGAAGTCGAGGATCGCGCCGACATGGCCGCGGCCGACGATCGCGCTGGCGCAGCGCCGGCGCGCCTGCTTGACCGTGGTCCCCTCGATGCTGCTCGGCGCGCAGGTCGGCAGCCCGGCCGTGGCCAGCCTCCCGTCGCGGTCGAATTCGACCTTGACGTGGCGCAGCGCCGGCGGCACCGACCCGTCCGTGGTCTTGATCTCGCCGTGCCCCTGGAAGTGGATCGGGGCGTAGGAACGCCGGGGCAGCACGTGCGGCTGAAACCCTCCGTCGGCATGCAGCACGAGCGTCCCGACCCTGACCGTCGCGCCCTGAGCCGACCCGACCGCGAGCGCCGCGCAGGCGGCGAGCAGGAACCCGAGTCGCAGCAGCCGCTTTTTCCTCATCGCCATTGAAAACCCCCGTACCGACCAGGGTAGCGGCGGCCCGAGGTCGGGCTACCTGCGCACCTTGCAGGGCTTGAAGACCGTGCCCTGGACGAAGCTGCCGTCCTTGAAGCTGAACTCGGCCTTGGCCTGCAGGCGCCCGTCGGCGCAGTGCGCGTTCGCGTAGCTGAGCATCCTGCCCTTGTACTTCCACTTGCGGCCGATCGTCAGGCGGCCGGAGAGCGGCGAGCCGTAGTCGTTGACGATGCGCGGGAACTTCGCCACCGTCTTGAAGCCATAGCGGCCGTTGTGGATCCGCTGGATCTCGATCAGGATCACGTAGGTCGTCGGAGCCGGGTAGTCGAGGTGGGCGTGGCCGAGCACCGAGGGGTTGCCGCGCACGCGCGGGCCGTTGAACAGGGTCAACGGCGAGGAGGCTGCGATGCCGCGCTGTTCGGGCAGCTCGATCAGCGCCGTGCCGAAGCCCTTGCCGACGATCGCGCCACGGCAGTTCCTGCGCGCGATCGGCGTCGTCGTCGCGATCAGCTTGCGCATCGAGCATTTCTGCAGGCCGCGGGTCTCGACCTCGCCGTGCTTGTCGAATTCGATCGTCAGCTCGCGCAGCGGCGAGGGCCGGGTGCCGTCGGTGGTCGAGAACTTGGCGTTGCCGTAGAGCTTGATCGGCGCGTTGCGGCTCTTCGGCAGCTTGGTCGGCGAGAAGCCGCCGTTGGCGACGATGACGATGTTGCCGATCCGCAGCTTGATCGCGTGCGCCGCGCCGGCCCAGATCCCGATCAGCGCAAGCGCGCTCAGCAGTGCCAGCGTCCTTAACAGAGTCTTCCGCATCCTCGCCCCCTCGGTGGTCCCCGACCAGCCAAACTAGCACGGTGCGTTTGCGCAGGAGCACGGCCAGGGGGGGTGGCGAGCGGCGGGTGCTCGCCGTGGGCCTGATCGCGCTCGTCGCGCTCGGCCTGCTCGGCGCCGGGGTCGAGGAGAAGCTCAGCCCGACCAGCCTCGAGATCCCGGGGACCTCCTCCGCGCGCGCCAACCGGATGCTGCGCGAGCACTTCGGCGACAGCGCCCCGTTCGTGATCCTCCTGCGCGGCCCGGAGCGGGCGCTCGATCGCCAGGGCCCGCGGCTGGTCCGAGCCCTGCGCCGCGATCCGGCCGTGACCACGCTCTCGCCCTGGGACCTCGGCGCGGTGCAGCGGCTGCGCCCGAGCCCGCGCGAGGCGATCGTGATCGCCGACTTCCACGTCGAGATCGACGCGGCGGTGAACGAGATCGTGCCCGAGCTGAACGAGACCCTGGCGACGACGATCCGGCCGCCGGTGCGGGCCACCCAGACCGGCTACGCGACGCTCTCGCGGGCGATCCAGGAGGACTCGATCGACGCCACCGAGCGCGGCGAGCTGATCGCCCTGCCGATCCTGCTGATCGTCCTGCTGATCGTCTTCCGCTCGCCGGTCGCGGCGGCGATCCCACTCGCCTTCGGCGCCGTCACGGTGATCGCCTCGCGGGGCCTGCTCGCGATCGCGACCGAGTGGTTCAGCGTCGACGCCTTCGCGCTCACCGTCTGCACGATGATGGGCCTGGCGCTCGGCGTCGACTACGCGCTGCTGATGGTCTCGCGCTTCCGCGAAGAGCTCGCCGGCGGCAGGAGCCCGCGCGAGGCGGCGCGGCTGACCCGCCGCACCGCCGGCCGCACGACGATCTTCGCCGGCAGCACGCTGATGCTCTCGATGGCGGTCGCGTTCTTCATTGTGCCCGGCTCGCTGCTCGGCTCGTTGGCGGCGACCCTGCTGCTCGTCGTCGCGCTCAGCGTGCTGGTCGCCGTCGTCGCCGGGCCGGCCGTGCTGACCCTGCTCGGCCCCAACGTCGACCGCTGGCGGATCGGCCCGGCGCCGGGGGGCGGCCGCACGGCGCTGATCGCCTTCGTCACCGCGGCGCTGCGCCGCCCGGTGCCGGTGGCGCTGGCGATCGGGCTGCTCCTGCTCGCCCTCGCCGTGCCCGCGCTCGGCCTCAAGACCGGGCCGCCGAGCCAGACCCAGCTCGCCCACGACGACCCGATCCGCGAAGACTTCGAGACGATTGATCGGGCGATCGGGCCCGGCTACGACGCGCCCTTCGTCGTCGTCGCGGTCGCCGAGGAAGGGACGGTCACCGAGCCGCGCCGCCTGGCTGCGCTGAGCAGCTGGCAGCGGCGGATCGCCGAGCTGCCGGGGGTGCAGGCAGTCGTCGGCCCGGCCGAGGTCTCCGCTGCGGTCGGGCCGCTGCGCCAGGCCGGCGCCCTGCTCGCCGGCGGCGACTCGGGGCCGCTCGCCCAGCTGGGCCGCCTCGGCCGCAACCTCGGCCGGGCCGCTGCCGGAGTGGGCCAGTTGCGCGACGGGGTCGCGCAGGCGAGCTACGGGGCCGGCCTGCTCGCCGAGGGCTCGGGCAACGCCGAGGACGGCGCCGAGCTGCTCGCCTCGGGCCTGGCTCAGGCCGAAGCCGGCAGCGCCCGGGCGGTCGAGGCGCTGCAGACCTTCGCCGCGGGCACCCGCAAGTTGGCCGGCGCCCAGCACCGGGCGGCGCTGGCCTCGCTCAACATCAAGTTCGCCCTGCAGAGCCTCCCGACCAACCTGCGGCGCAACGCGCTCAACCGCTCGCGGCGGCTGGAAAAGTCGCTGAACGAGGAGGCGAACGAGAACGTCCCGCGATTGCAGCCGCCGGCGGAAGAGGCGCAGTCCCAGCTGCAGACCGCGCTCGATCGGCTCGAGGCGATGACGACGGGCAAGACCGATCCCGAATACGAGGCGGCGCTGACCGCTGTGCGCAGGGCGCTTGCCGCGGTCAGCGGCACCGACCCGGTCAGCGGTGCGCCCTACGCGGACGGATACTCGGGCCTGCCGGCCGAACTGACGGCCCTGCAGGAGCGGCTGCTCGCCGACGCCGGCGAAGCGAAGCAGGTGACCGACTGGCTCGAGTCGGGGATCTTCCTGATCAAGCGGCTCAGCCGCGGGGCGACCAAGCTCAACGACGGCCTGCGCCGGCTCGAAGCCGGCGGCAAGCGCCTCGCGCACGGCTCGGCCCGCCTGGCACGGGCCGCAGGCGGGCTCGAGGACGGGGTCGAGCGCCTCGCCTCCGGCGCGACCGCGCTGGCCGGCGGCCTGGCGCGACTGCGTGACGGCGCCACCGCGCTGGAAGAGAATCTCGCCCGCGGCTACACGGAGTCGGAGCCGCTGCAGTCCGGCCTGCGCCGCGCGACCGTGCAGGTGCTCTCGAGCAACGCCAGGCTGAAGCGGCAGGCGCGGCGGGTGCGGCGGACGACCCCGGGCCTCTTCGACTCCGGCTACTTCGTCCTCTCGGCGCTCGACGGCGCCCGCCCGCGCACGCGCGAGCGGGCGGCCGAAGCGATCGACCTGAACGGCGGCGGCCAGGCGGCCGCGATCCTGGTGATCTCGCGCTTCACCTTCAACTCGCCCGGCTCGATCGCGCTCGACGCGCGCCTGCAGGAAGAGGCCGACGCGCTGGGCCGCGAAGCGAACCTCGAGACCGGCGTCGCCGGCGGCCCCGCCCAGCTCAACGACTACAGCAGCGTCACCCGCGCGCGCATCCCCTACGTGATCGCCGCGATCACGCTCGCCACCTTCCTCGTCCTCGTGCTGATCCTGCGCGCGCTGCCGCTGGCGGCGATCGCCGTCGGCCTCAACCTGGCCACGGTCGCGGTCGCCTTCGGCGTGCTGACGCTGCTCTTCGAGCTGCCCCAGGACTGGCCGCTGGGCGGGCGCAGCTACGTCGACGCGGTCGGCGCGACGGCGATCTTCGGGGTCGTCTTCGGGCTCTCGATCGACTACGCGGTCTTCCTGCTCGTGCGGATGCGTGAGCGCTACGACCGCGACGGCGACAACCGCGCCGCGATCATGTTCGGGCTGCAGCGCACGGCGCGGGTGATCACCGGCGCGGCGGCGATCATGATGGCCGTCTTCGTCGCCTTCGCGGGGGCGCCGATCGCGACGGTCAGCCAGCTCGGCGTCGGCCTGACCGTGGCCGTGCTGCTCGACGCGACCGTGGTCCGCATCGTGCTGCTGCCGGCGCTGATGCTGCTGCTCGGCGACCGCGTCTGGTGGCTGCCGCGCCCGCTGGCCAGGGCAATGCCGCGGATCGACGTCTGAAAGCCGCCTGGGGACGGCGGATGCAGCGCGTTGACTTCCAGTTAAGCCAGGCACGGCCGCAGGCGTGGCGGCTGATCGCTCGGATACGATTCTTGCGCTCGTTCCTCTGTATGGAGGCGGGGGAACCGCAAGCGACGATCCGTGGCTGCTAATTCCTTAGGCGAGGAGAAAAGCTCGGCTCAGACCCGGGGGGTCTCCCCTGCGCGGATCGCCGCGATTGCGGCGCTGGCGATCGTCGTGGCCGCCCTCGCCTACATCCTGCTCGGCGGCGACGGCGACCACAAGTACAAGCTGGTCTTCCAGAACGCGGCCCAGCTCGTGCCCGACAACCAGGTGCTGATCGGCGGCCAGCCGGTCGGCTCGGTCGAAAGCATCGACCTGACCGACGACAACCTCGCCGAGATCGAGGTCAGCGTCGAACAGCAGCTGCACGAGGGGAGCACGGCGACGATCCGCGCCACCTCGCTTTCGGGCGTCGCCAACCACTACGTCTCGATCAGCCCAGGTCCGAACAGCAACCCGGCGCTCGACGAAGGCGCCGAGCTCGGGCTCGGCTCGACGACGACCGAGGTCGACCTCGACCAGTTCCTCAACACCTTCCCGACGCCGGTGCGGCGCGCGCTCGGCCAGTTCATCCAGGGCAACGCCGACCAGTTCCGCGATCGCGGCGAGGACGCCAACCGGACCTTCAAGTACTTCGGCCCGGCCCTGAACCGCTCCGGCGCCTTCCTGAAGGAGCTGAACGCCGACCAGAAGCTGCTCGAGCGCTTCGTGGTCAGCTCCAGCAAGCTCGCCACCGCGGTCGCCCAGCGGGGCCCGCAGCTCTCCAGCGCCGTCGCCAACGCCAGCCAGGCCTTCGGCGCGATCGCCGGCCAGAACGAAGCGCTCGACCAGACCCTGCGCCTGCTGCCGCCGTTCATGCGGCAGACCAACACGACGTTCGTGAACCTGCGCGCCGCGCTCGACGACCTCGACCCGCTGGTCGAAACCGCGAAGCCGGCGACCAAGAACCTGGCGCCCTTCCTCGCCGAACTGCGCCCGGTGCTCTCGAAAGCGGTGCCGGTCTTCCGCGATTTCCGGCTCAGCGCCCGCCGCAAGGGCTTCGCCAACGACACCGCGGAAGCGCTCGGCTTCCTGCCGGCCGTGCAGCAGCGCGCCTCGCGCGCCTTCCCGCACGCGGAACGGGCGATCGAGGACTTCCAGCCGAATCTCAACTTCGCGCGCAGCTACACGCCGGAGATCTTCAACGGCTTCGGCAAGCTCGGCCAGATCACCGGCTACTACGACGCCAACGGCCACTACGCACGCGTCCAGTTCGCGCTCAACCTGTTCGAACGCGAAGACGGCGGCAGGCTCGAGCCGATCGCGCCGAGCGAACAGTACGGTTTCTTCGGGGGCTCCGCCTCGGTGCGGCGGCCCTGCCCCGGCGGCGCCACGCAGGACGCCGCCGACGGCTCCAGCCCCTTCGCCGATCCTCCCTTCGCGGGCTCGGCGGCGAAGGCGGGCGCCGATTGCGAGCCGGGGGACTCGCCATGAGGCGCTGGTTGCTGCCCGCGATCGTCGTCGTCGCCGTCGTGGCGATAGTCGCCCTGCTCGCCGGGGCCGGGGACGACGACGAATACGTAGTGCGCGGGATCTTCGACAGCGGCGGCTTCATGGTCGCCGGCGAGGAAGTGCGCGTCGCCGGCGCCACGGTCGGCGAAATCGAGTCGGTCGACGTGACGATGCCCGGCGAGATCGACAGCTACGAGGACGGCGAGCCGCAGGCGCTGCCCGGCAAGGCGGTGATCGCGATGCGGATCGAAGACCCCGGCTTCCAGGACTTCCGCGCCGACGCGAGCTGCAACATCCGCCCGCAGTCGCTGATCGGCGAGAAGTTCGTCGACTGCCGCCCGACCCTGCCGCGCGCGCCCGGCTCGGAGCCGGCGCCGCCGCTGAAACAGGTTCCCGACGGCGAGCCCGGCGCCGGCCAGTACCTGCTGCCGGTCGAGAACAACACCACCAGCGTCGACCCGGACCTGATCAACAACATCAACCAGCTCACCTACGCGCAGCGCTTCCGGCTGATCCTCAACGAACTCGGCGCCGGCCTCGCCGGTCGCGGTGAGGACATCGAGGAGGTGGTCAAGCGCGCCAACCCGGTCCTGCGCGATGCCGACCGTGTGTTCCAGATCCTCAGCGCGCAGCGCAAGCAGCTCGCCCAGCTCGCTGCCGACTCCGAGCGGATCCTGGCGCCGCTGGCGCGCGAGCGGCGCAGCGTCGCCGGCTTCTTCGCCAACGCCGGCGCCGCCGCCCAGGCCAGCGCCGAAGAGGGCGCCTCGGTGGAAGCCTCGCTGCGCAAGCTGCCCGCCTTCCTGCGCGAGCTGCGCCAGACGATGGCCAGCCTCCAGTACTTCTCCGACGCCGGCACGCCGGTCTCCGAATCGCTCGCCAAGGCGGCCCCGGCGCTGACCCAGGCGACCCGGGCGCTGACCCCGTTCTCGGCCGCCTCGACCGTCTCGCTGAAGTCGCTCGGCGCCAGCGGCGAAGTCGCCGGGCCGAAGATCCGCTCCGCCGACCCGGTGGCGAAGAAGATCCGCAACCTCGCCCGCACGGGGGCCGACCCGACGACCGAACTGGCTCGCTTCCTGGCGAGCACCGTGAACACCGGCGGCTTCAACAGCCTCGCCGACCTGATCTACAACAGTGCGGGCGCGGTCAACGAATTCGATCAGTACGGCCACTTCGGCCGCAACATCATCGCGCTCACCGATTGCATCGACTACTGGATCGCCGAACCACGCAGCGGCTGTGTGGCCAACTTCAACGGCCCCAACGCCAGGTCGACCGCATCGGCTGCTGCTGCCTCCGCCCTTTACCGCCGGCAGCAGGAAGCCGAAGACGGAGAAACGGGCGGAACGGCGGCCGGAATCAGCCAGCTCGGGGGGCGTTCCGCCAAGCCGGCGCCGCGGCAGCCCGGCCTCGGCGACAACGAGCGGCTCGGCGCCAAGGCCGGGGCCGCGGAATCGCAACGCGCAGCCCTCGACTACCTCCTCGGACCATGAAAAACCGCAGCGGCATACAGGGAGTGGCAAGCAGCCCGGTGATCGTCGGGGCGGTCACGGTGCTGGTCGTGATCGTCGCCGTCTTCCTCGCCTACAACGCCAACAACGGCCTGCCGTTCGTCTCGACCTACGATCTCAAGGCGCGCGTGCCCAACGCCACCGCCCTGGTCGAAGGCAACGAGGTGCGGATCGGCGGCTCGCGGGTCGGCGTCGTGCGCATGGTCACCCCGGTGCAGCTCGACAACGGCGCGGTCGTCGCCGAGCTCGAACTCAAGCTCGACAAGAGCGCCGAACCGATCCCGGCCAACTCGACGATGATCGTCCGGCCGAAATCGCCGCTCGGGCTGAAGTACCTGCAGATCGTCCCCGGCGACTCCCCGCGCGGGCTCGAGGCGGGCGAAACGATCCCCGTCTCGGCGGCGCGCCCGGAACCGGTCGACATCGACCAGTTCTTCGACACCTTCGACGAGAAGACGCGGACCGGGATCCAGCGCAGCAACGCCGGCTTCGGCACCGCCTTCGCCGGCCGCGGCCCGCAGATCAACGCCGCCTTCGCGGCCCTGCGCAGCGCCGCCGAACACGGCCAGCCGGTGCTGCGCACCCTGGTCGAGCCGAGCACCAACTTCGGCGCATTCTGGGAAGCGCTCTCGGCGCTCTCGGCGACGGTCGCCCCGGTTGCCGAGCAGCAGGCGAGCATGTTCGTCGCGCTCGACCGCACCTTCGCCGCCTTCGCCCGCGTCTCGCGCCCCTACATCCAGGAAACGATCGTCAAAGGCCCGCCGACGCTGGAAGAGGTGACGGCCGACCTGCCCGCACTGCGCCCCTTCTTCCGCAGCAGCGGCCGTTTCTTCACGGCCCTGAAGCCGGGCGCCCGGGCGCTCGGCGAAACCTCGCCGACGATCAACGCCGCCCTGCGCGCCGGCATCCCGGCGCTGAACCGCTCGCCGACGCTGTTCGCGCAGCTCGACCCGACGGCGGAGGCGGTGCTCGACTTCCAGGCCGAGCCGGGGGTCTTCAACGGCCTCGACCTGCTGATAGACACCAACGGGGTGCTCGATCCGGCGATTCGCTTTCTGGCTCCGGCGCAGACGACCTGCAACTACCTGACCCTCGCATTCAGCAACCTCGCCGATGCCTTCAGCGAAAACAACGGCGAAGCCCACTGGCTCAGCGCGCTTTCCTTCGAGCCGGCCTCCGGACCGAACTCCGAGGGCCGCCCCGCTTCCGCGCCGGCCGGCGGGCCGGAACCGAAGAACTTCCTGCACTTCAACCCCTATCCGCGCACGGCGGCGCCCGGTCAGGGCAAGGTTTGCGAAGCGGGCAACGAGCGCTACGTACGCGGCAAGACGGTGATCGGCCGGGCGCCCGAATTGTGGGGCACTACGACGGTGAACGAGGAATAGATGGGACGCCTGCCGGAGAGAGACACCAGGGCCGGGGCCACCGACAGCCGCTTCAAGTGGCGGCCGAGCAACGCCGCGATCGCTCTGATCTTCATCCTCGTCTTCACGCTCGGCCCCTACCTGGCCTTCACCAAACACGTGCCCTTCACCGGCTACGGCTACACGCTCAACGCGACCTTCTCCAACGGGGTCAACATCTCGGTCAACTCGC
>Ga0210101_1000124_pt1 | contig 26339 bp, 30 predicted proteins | sample Muzzi_PWC_D1_FD_185534 | JGI IMG/M metagenome (GOLD analysis project Ga0210101, IMG submission 185534) | Wetland microbial communities from San Francisco Bay, California, USA, that impact long-term carbon sequestration - Muzzi_PWC_D1 (SPAdes) | ecosystem: Environmental > Aquatic > Marine >... | reverse complement strand
GTACCAGGGCCGGAATTTTCTCTTACCGGGCGGCTCCTATACAGGTTAACTACCTGGGTTACCCGGGGACGATGGGGGCGCCGTATATGGACTATATTATTGCCGATAAGATACTGATTCCTCCTGCCAATCAGGAATTCTATTCAGAGAAAGTCGCGTACTTACCTGATTGCTTTATGGTTAATGACAGCACCCGGGAAATTTCAGGCACAGCAATGAGTCGCGCTGACTTTGGTTTGCCCGAGGGGGCGTTTGTTTTTTGTTGTTTCAATAATAGCTATAAAATAACCCCGGATGTATTTGATATCTGGATGCGCCTGCTTGACAAGATTGAAGGTAGTGTCCTGTGGCTTTCCAGGGCAAATGAATCTGCAGAAAAAAACCTGCGTAATGAAGCACAAAGGCGGGGTATCAGTGGAGATCGATTGATTTTCGCTGAACGTATGACGCTTCTTTCTGAACATCTGGCGCGACAACGTTTAGCCGATTTATTTATAGACACTTTTAATTATAATGCGCACACCACGGCCAGCGATGCCCTGTGGGCCGGGCTGCCGGTGCTGACGAAGATGGGCGAGGGTTTTGCCAGCCGGGTTGCCGGCAGCCTGCTCACGGCTGTCGGACTACCCGAGTTGATCACGACGACGGTTGATGACTATGAGCGGCGTGCCCTGGAACTGGCGACGCAGCCGCAGCAACTGGCGGAGATCAGGGTGCGGCTGGCACGTAACCTGAATACAACGGCGCTGTTCGATACGGTTCGCTTTACCCGGAATATCGAGGCAGCCTATGTACAGATGTTCGAGAGTTATAACAAGGGCCTTGAGCCCGAGCATTTTTATATCTAAAAAATGATCCAGTGTCTAGTGTCCAGGGCTGACTGCCATCATGTTTACTTACAGTAATTATTTAAGAGATCCTGTGCATGAAAAAAATACCCAGAGTAAATTACCAGGGCTGTCCGCTGTGTGATTCAACCGACCTTGAAGTGGAAGTCAAGGCTGACTGCTCAAGGCATTCGCTCTATTCGTCAAGATTACCGGAAATCATTACCTGGCTCCGTTGCCGAGGATGTAATCATAGTTTTACCGACGGGTATTTCGATGCCAGGGGATTTGACGAGCTGGCAAAAAAAAGTCATGAAAACCAGGTGTTTTCTGCGCAACAGGCAGAGCAATGGCGTTTTGTCGCCGGCCGGATGGTTACAACGGTCAGTAATCTACGTAACAGTTATAGTGGCCGCTGGCTGGATATCGGATTTGGCAATGGCTCTCTGTTGCTTGCTGCCCAGGAATTCGGCTACACGGCTACCGGGATAGATATGCGACATTCAAGCATCGAAGCGCTTAAGCCGTACATAGAAGATGTTCGTCATCAGGATTTTCTGGATGTTGATGAATATGAACAGTATGATGTGATTTCGATGGCGGATGTGCTTGAGCACGTACCTTTCCCTAGAATATTTTTAGAACATTCGACCCGGCTTTTGAAGCCTGGCGGGGTGATCTTTATTTCCTTGCCAAACATGTCTGCGCCAATCTGGGATATCTTAAACAGGCACAAGGCTAATCCATATTGGGGAGAAATCGAGCATTTTCACAATTTTTCCCGGGAACGCCTTGTCTCCTTGTTAAAGGAATATGATTTTGACTATTGTCATTATGGAATCAGCGAACGTTACAGGGCGTGCATGGAAATGGCGGCCAGAAAAATAGTAAACGGGTAAGTTGAATCGCTTTCGGCTTCCGGCCCTCGATACAGTGATGTGCCATCATTATGTCGCCGCATTTCGTTGTAGTTAAGATAGTCTGTGTCCCGGACAGATGAGTCACCAGGCGTTCAATTTCGCGAAGTGGACAAACTATATCACTGCTTGTTCTGAATATATTTTGGATTTGATATATGGGCAGTTGGCTGGAGGTAGACCTTACGTGAAACGCAGCTGCCGGTATTGACCACGTACCCGCAGGTCCGGGGGGGTAACTTAAGATCAATATCGAGGTGATAGCTGGCCAATAGTCCGCTCTGGGATATAATAGCTGATTAACGATGAATGGAAATAGTGATCCTGTATTGGATGTTAATCAGACCGGTTTTGTGAATGTGGAGGGCTTTAATGCAAGTGCAGGTTAACGGCGAGATGCGCAAAGTGCGTGATGACCTGACGGTGGCCGAACTCGTTGGTGAACTGGGGTTTGAAGGTCGCCGGATCGCGGTTGAAATCAATCTCGAAATCGTGCCTCGCAGCAGCTATCAGGATCGGCGTTTACAGGGTGGTGATCGGGTTGAGATCGTCCAGGCTATCGGTGGCGGTTAATAGAGGATAAATGAATTATGGAGCAATCTGAATGAGTGCGATAAAGCAGGATAATGCGCAAAGCGGTGACAGCCTGTGGATTGCCGGTGTCGAATATGAATCCCGGTTGCTGGTCGGTACCGGTAAATATCGTAATCTGGAACAGACACGCCAGGCCCTTGAGGCCAGCGGGGCGGAAATCATCACGGTGGCCATCCGCCGGACGAATATCGGTCAGAATCCGGATGAACCGAATCTGCTCGATGTCGTACCGCTGGATCGCTATACGTTATTACCGAATACGGCCGGATGTTATTCGGCGGAAGAGGCGGTGCGTACCTGCCGGCTGGCTCGGGAACTGCTGGACGGACATGATCTGGTCAAGCTCGAGGTGCTGGCCGATGACAAGACCCTGTTCCCTGATCTGGTACAAACCTACCAGGCGGCGGAACAATTGATCAGCGATGGTTTCAAGGTCATGGTGTATACCAATGACGACCCGGTCGCCGCCCGGCGGCTGGAAGATATGGGCTGTGTGGCGGTGATGCCATTGGCGGCACCGATAGGCTCAGGGCTGGGTATACGTAATCCGTATAATATTCTCACCATTGTCGAGAATGCTTCGGTACCGATCATTGTCGATGCCGGTGTCGGTACCGCTTCGGATGCGGCCGAGGCGATGGAGCTTGGATGCGCCGGGGTGTTGATGAATACGGCCATAGCCGGTGCCCGGGATCCGTTGTTGATGGCCGCGGCGATGAACAAGGCGGTGCAGGCTGGGCGCGAGGCCTGCCTGGCCGGTCGTATACCGCGCAAGCGTTATGCCAGTGCCTCATCACCTGTGGACGGTGTGTTTTTCTGATAACCGGTTCCGCGGACAGTGCTGCAGCCATGATAAATCCGTACCGGCTGGTGAGTTGCTGATGGGTCATTCCGTGGCCGGCGAGTCGGTTTTGCGACGTGTGCGCAGTTTTGTCCGTCGTCAGGGCCGCATGACCGAGGGCCAGCGGCGCATGCTGGAACTGCACTGGCAACGCTATGGTGTCGATCATCATGACGGCATGCTGGATCTGGATCAATTGTTTGCCCGCCAGGCGCCACGCATACTCGAAATCGGTTTCGGCATGGGCGGCTCGCTGTTGCAGATGGCCCGCAGCCATCCACAACAGGACTTTCTCGGGATCGAGGTCCATCGACCGGGGATCGCCAGCCTGCTGCGCGGCCTGGAACAGGAGGCGATCACCAATGTGCGGGTGATCTGTGATGATGCCGTGACCGTACTGGAGCACAATATCGCCCCGCATAGCCTCAGTGCCGTGTATCTCTACTTCCCCGATCCATGGCCCAAACTGCGGCATCATAAACGCCGTATCGTCCAGCCCGCCTTCGTCGAACTGGTGGCCAGCCGCCTGCAGGCCGGGGGCGTTTTCCACATGGCCACCGACTGGCAGCATTATGCCAGCCAGGCGATGTCGGTATTATCCGCCAGTCCGTCATTGTTCAATCGCGCCGGTGAACAGCGATTCTCCGAGCGTCCGGGATACCGGCCATTGACGAAATTTGAACAGCGTGGCCGGCGTTTGGGGCACGCAGTCTGGGATTTAATTTTTGAACGACGTTCGGATCGGGGCTGACAGACGACCGGCCTTGCCGGATTCAGTTACCGGTGAGTAGACCTAGTACCCCTTCCAGCCCGCAGTGGTTCAAAACGGTATCCGCCTGTTGCTGCACAGCCGGCTTGGCGTGATAGGCGACCGATAGTCCGGCATGTCCCATCATAAGCAAGTCATTGGCGCCATCACCCATCGCTACCACCTGGTCCGGATTGATCGACATTTCGCTGCATAACTCGGTGAGGAAATCGGCCTTGCGCCGGGCGCCGACGATAACGCCATTGGCGAGCCCTGTCAGTTTGCCGTCGGTATCAAACGCCAGTTCATTGGCCAGGGTAAAATCCAGATCGAGACGCTGTTGCAGGCGCTGGGTAAAATAGGTGAAGCCACCGGACACCAGCGCGATCTTGATATGGTTCCGGCGCAGGCCGCGCAGCATGATGTTCGCACCGGGATTCAGTTCGAGCCGTTCATTGTAGACATGCTGCAGGGTGCTGTCATCGAGGCCTCGCAGTAAATCGATGCGCTTTTTCAGCGAGGTTTCGAAGTCGATGTCGCCGCGCATGGCCGCCTCGGTAATTTCGGCTACCCGGGGTTTGATGTCAAGATAGTCGGCGATCTCATCGATACATTCGATATTGATCAGCGTCGAGTCCATGTCGGTTATCAGCAGGCGGATGTTGCCGGCATCAAAGCCGGCAGGTAGTTGATTGATATCGAACGGGTAGTGCCGGCGCAGTTGGGCCAGCGTCGTCGCATCGAGTGGTGATGCCAGGCCCAGGCGATGACACTCCAGTCCGGTTTCCTTATCGCTGATCAGGGTATGGTCGCTCACGCCGATCATCGCGGCTTCCAGCGAGGCGGTGATTTCCGCAACGGATTCCCTGTTCAGGCCCGGCCCCTGCAGTATTAACGGAGTTTTCAATAGTGTCATCGAGTTTTCGTGTGTCCTGTGTCGCCTGGTCGACGTATAAACAAGTTTGTTGTCATCATACACCATCTACAGGCCACACATGGCCTACATGAACAGTGTCAACAACTCGTTCAAATATCGCTGGCCGCTCCCGGTTGCACGGATGCGGTGAATATCACGATGCAGCAACCCCCGTTGTTCAGCCTCTCGCAAGGGTTTTTCGATCAGGGCCAGCGGCTGGCCGCTGCGTTCCTGGAACTGGTGGACAGGGAAACCCTGCTGCAGTCGCAGCGTGTTCATCATGTATTCGAGTCCGACCTCATCACGCGTAACTATATGTTCCTTGCCAAGCTTTTCTCCCCGGCGGGCGGAGTCGATATAAGCCTGGGGCTGACGGGGCTTGGTTGTACGCCGGATATGCTGTTTGAAGGCATCGGTGATCTTGCCATGGGCACCGGCGCCGATACCGACATAGTCACCGAATTCCCAGTAGTTCAGGTTGTGCCTGCAACGGCGACCATTGCGGGCATAGGCTGAAACTTCATAGTGTTCGAAGCCGATTGCGGCCAGACGTGACTGACAGGCGAGTTGCATGTCCCACAGGGTTTCGTCGTCCGGTAACGGCGGCGGCCGGCGATGAAAGAGGGTATTGGGTTCCAGTGTCAATTGATAATGTGACAGGTGTTCGGGCTGCAGCACCAGGGCCTGCTCGAGATCGGCCAGCGCCGCGTTGACATCCTGCTGCGGCAGACCATACATCAAATCAAGATTGATGTTGTCGAAGCCGGCGTCGCGGGCCATGGCGAAGGCGTGGAGGGCCTCGGCGCCGTCATGCACACGCCCCAGCCCGGTCAGGGCCCAGTCGCTGAAACTCTGCACGCCGATGGACAGACGATTGATACCAAGCTGGCGGAAGTCCCTGAACTTTGCCTGTTCAGCCGTACCGGGATTGGCTTCCAGTGTAATTTCCGCAGAGGATGCCAGCGGCACCAGCATGCGGATTCTACCCAGCAGTTGATCAAGACCTGCTGCCGTCATCAGGCTCGGCGTGCCGCCGCCAAAAAAGATACTTTGAATGCCGCGACCCCAGATCCCCGGTAGTTCCTGTTCCAGATCGGTGATCAGGGCATCGATGTAGGCCTGTTCAGGCAGCTCGCCCTTAAGCTCGTGAGAATTGAAATCACAATACGGACACTTGCGCAGGCACCAGGGCATATGCACATACAGGTTCAGTGGCGGCAGTAGAGTGAAGTTAAACAAAACTAAATATTATTTGGGTGTTACTTACGTTCCGCCTTTTCAGCGATTATATTCAAGCTGACGGGTATGCCCTCAAATTCCAGGTTGCTTGAGTCATCGAATATGCCGAACGATTTAGTACGATGAAGGTTTACAAAACCTGCATTAAATAAAAAACTCGCCAGAAACTCCTGGTTCAAACCGACCATATGATAGTCATATTCATCCTGATGTCCCCCGAATAACATTCGCATGACCCAGAAACGACCCTCGGCATTGAAATTCTTTTTATCGAGGAATAGTCTGCATAGCATATCCATGTCAGGGACACTGATATAGAGTTTGCCTTCTGCGGCAAGTACCCTGTGCCACTCGCCGAGTGTTGCCTCAAGTTCGTCCTTGTAATCAAGGTGTTCTGCGATGTGTGAGGCATATATCGAGGTGAATGTGTTATCTGGAAATTTTGAAAGATCTTTGGCATCTCCCAGGTGGTCTACATGTTCTCCAGGGACAGCGTTAAGAACCTCCCAGCCCTCTGCGCGAACTTCACCACCTATATGTAGTTTTCTTTCAATTTTCGGTTCACCGGGATATTTCATAATTATATAAGTTTATCAGTTAATGCCTTGACGATTTTTGTTAATGCCTGGCCACGGTGACTGATGCGGTTCTTGGTTTCGGCATCCAGTTCTGCCGAGGCGCAATCGTGATCGGGGACATAAAAAACCGGGTCATAGCCAAAGCCGTTGTGACCGCGTGACTCGAACAGGATACGGCCTTCCCAGGTACCCTGGCAGATCAGCGGTGTCGGGTCCCGCGCATGCACCATGAATACCATCAGGCACTGAAAACGGGCGCTGCGACCGGCCTCCGGTATATCACGAAGCTCCTGCAGTAGTTTGTCGACGTTATCGCGGTCGCTGGCGTTTGCTCCGGCGAAGCGCGATGACCAGATACCCGGTGCCCCTTGCAACGCATCGACCTCGAGACCGGAGTCGTCGGCCAGTGCCGGTAGCCCGGACGCTGCCGCGGCATGACGGGCCTTCAGGATGGCATTCTCAACGAATGTCAGGCCGGTCTCTTCGACCTCTTCAAGGCCGAATTCAGATTGCGGTATCAGCGTCAGTGTCAATGGTGTCAGCAGGGCACTGATTTCAGCGACCTTGCCCGCATTGCCGCTGGCCACTACGATTTTTTTCATTTACCCGGACGTAACTTCATGCTAATTCAAGTACCGTCCGCTGTTTCTCGATCAGCTGTTTGATGCCGTGGTCGGCCAGTTCTGTCATCGCCAGCAACTCATCGGCACGGAAGGCATGGCCCTCGGCCGTACCCTGAATCTCGATAAAGGCGCCGGCCTCATTCATCACCACGTTCATGTCGGTTTCAGCATTGGAATCCTCGTCATAGTCGAGATCGAGTATCGGCGTGCCGCGGTAGATGCCGACCGAGACCGAGGCGACATGACCATGAATCGGATTCTTGGTGATCCGGCCTTTATGCAGCATCTGATTGACGGCATCGACAAGGGCTACATAGGCCCCGGTAATCGAAGCGGTACGTGTCCCGCCGTCGGCCTGGATGACATCGCAATCGATGGTAATGGTATGTTCTCCGAGCGCCACCAGGTCGATCGCGGCCCGTAATGAACGTCCTATCAGTCGTTGTATCTCCAGGGTACGCCCGCCCTGCCTGCCGCGGGCGGCCTCACGGGCCATGCGACTACCGGTGGAACGGGGTAACATGCCGTATTCGGCCGTCACCCAGCCTTTCCCGGTACCCCTGAGAAACCTGGGTATACTGGTGTCGATGCTGGCATTGCATATAACCCGGGTATCACCAAACTCGACCAGCACCGATCCTTCGGCATGGCGGGTAAAACCGCGGGTCAGGGTTATGGCTCTTAGCTCATCTGGGGATCGGCCGCTGGGGCGCATGGTCACTCCTTCATAACAGTCAAAATGCTGATTATACCCTGCTTGTCAATCAGCGGTAGAAATTGTCCAGTTTGTGTCCGTGAGGGCGGATTTGCTGGTAAGGTATAGCCTTGCAGAGGTTAAGGGGAGAGGGGGCGGTGAGAATATGATCAAAAGCATGACAGCCTTTGCCCGCAAGGAGACCGAAACCGGGGCGGGTCTGTTGAGCTGGGAATTGCGCAGCGTAAATCATCGTTATGCCGAGTTCGGCCTGCGCCTGCCGGAGGAATTGCGTGCGCTGGAGCCCCAGGTACGGGAGGCGATCGCGGCTCGGGTCAAGCGTGGTAAGGTCGATGCGGTGCTGCGACTGCGCCCGCGGCTTGAGGCCATAGAGGCCCCGGTGGTCAATACACAACAGGCCCAGTCGGTATTGCAGGCCTGTGCCGATATTGAGGCGCTGATGGATAATCCTGATCGCATCAGCGCCCTCGATGTGTTGCGTTGGCCCGGTGTATTACAGACCACGGAGATCGATATGGGCCAGGTAAAGGATGAAGTCCTGAGCCTGCTCGACAGTGGTCTGCAGGATTTGATCGATTCACGGGCCCGGGAGGGCGGCAAGATTGCCGAGTTATTGCGGCAGCGCAGTCAGGCTATTGCAGAACAGGTTGCCAGGGTGCGTGAGGTCCTGCCGGACATCCTGGAGGCCCAGCGGCAGCGCCTGTTAAAACGATTGGGGGAACTGCAGGCTGGACTGGATCAGGATCGCCTTGAACAGGAAATGGCCTATATCGCGCAGAAAACGGATATCGAGGAGGAACTTGACAGGCTTGATGTCCATCTGGCGGAAATGGCGCGGATACTGCAGCAGTCCGAACCAAACGGCCGGCGTCTGGATTTTCTGATGCAGGAGTTTAATCGCGAGGTCAATACGCTGGCGTCAAAATCGGTGTCCGAGGTGACAACCCAGGCGGCCGTGGAGATGAAGGTGCTGGTGGAGCAGATGCGTGAACAGATCCAGAATGTTGAATAGGTGACGGTGATGAGCAATGCTGCCGTGACAAAGGGTTCTCTCGATATCGTTGCCGCGCCCTCCGGGGCCGGCAAGACCAGCCTGGTCAAGGCGTTGATAGCCAGCCTCCCCGGCCTGGTCGTTTCGCTGTCGACGACGACCCGACCGCGCCGGCCAGGTGAGGTCGATGGTGTGGATTACCATTTTGTCGACATGGCGACGTTCGAGGCACAGGTGGAGGCCGGCCAGTTTCTTGAGCATGCACGGGTATTTGACAATTACTACGGCACCTCAAAGGCCAGTGTGCAGGCGCAGCGGGACCAGGGTCTCGACGTGATACTGGAGATCGACTGGCAGGGCGCCCGGGTGGTGCGCGAGAAGGTGCCGGAATGCCGCAGTATCTATATCCTGCCGCCATCGCGGCAGGTGCTGGAACAGCGTTTGCGTAACCGCGGCCAGGATGATGAACAACAGATTGCACGCCGTATGCAGGATGCCGTCAGCGAGATGGTTCATTTCGACGAGTTTGATTATATCGTGGTTAATGACGATTTTGATCAGGCGGTAGAGGAATTACGCTCAATCTTTCTATCGCGACGCCTGGAATCAGTAGCCCAGTCACAGCGCCATCGCGATTTGATCAGGCAACTGATATCGTAAAGGTATTAATAGACGGGCCGCTCGTTGTATAATCAGATATCCGACCCGCGATGAAGGCGGGCAGCTGTCCGGCCGTTAGTGAACGGCGGGCTGGAATCCAATTAAAGTTGAGGAATAATCATGGCCCGTGTGACCGTTGAAGATTGTCTGGAAAATATCGATAACCGTTTTAACCTGGTGTTGGTGGCGGCCAAGCGCGCGCGGCAACTTGCCAATGGCAAGGATGCGACCCTGGATTGGGAGAATGACAAGCCGACTGTGGTGGCCTTGCGGGAGATTGCCGAAGGTAATATCAGCGCTGCAATCATGACTGAGATTTCAGCCCGCGAGCATGCCGAACTGTCGCGGGTTGAGGAAGATGAACTGCAACAAGAGGTTCAATCCCAGCTACCGGCCGAATAGGATTGGACGCCGTAACGGTGGTGCCATCGGCCAGTCTGGAGTCTGTCGCCTAATCTCATCAGGGTGTGTAATCCATGAGTCCGTGGGTCGGCTCATGGCCTTTACAGGATACGTTCTGCATGGGTGTCTGCTATGAGCCAGGTTTCTGTCAGTCAATTACATGAGCAAGGCTCCAGGCCCGAATCATTGGCTGTGGAGCTGAGTGAATCCCTGAGTAGTTATCTCGAACCCGATCAAATCGATATCGTCTATCAGGCCTATCAATTTGGTGCTGCCGCGCATAAAGACCAGATGCGTCAATCCGGCGAACCCTATATCTGTCATCCCCTGTCTGTGGCGCGCATCCTCGCCGGCATGCATATGAATACCGAAAGCATCGTTGCCGCGATTCTGCACGATGTGATCGAGGATACCGATATCACCAAGGAGGATATCGCCTCACGCTTTGGTGGTGAGGTGGCCGGCCTGATAGACGGCGTCAGCAAGCTGACCCAGATTCAGTTTGAAAGTCGCCTGCAGGCCCAGGCCGAAAATTTTCGCAAGATGCTGCTGGCGATGGTCGAGGACATACGTGTCATCATCATCAAGCTGGCCGACAGGCTGCATAATATGCGTACCCTGGGCGCCATGCCCGCCGTCAAACGTCGCCGTATTGCCCGCGAGACACTGGATATCTATGCCCCGATCGCCAACCGTCTGGGCATGAATACGATGCGTATCGAACTCCAGGATCTGGGTTTCGCCGAATCCTACCCGATGCGCTATCGCATATTGTCACAGGTGGTCAAACGGGTACGGGGAAATCGTAACGAGGTGGTGTCAAAGATCCGCGCCGCCATCGAGTCCCGCCTGCAGGAAGAAGGTCTGAACGCCAAGGTCGAGGGTCGGGAAAAGCATCTGTACAGCATCTATCAGAAAATGAAATCAAAACAGCTGTCATTCAATGATGTGCTGGATGTCTATGCCTTTCGCATTATCGTCGACAGTGCCGACAGTTGCTATCGTGTGCTGGGAGCGATGCACAGTTTGTACAAGCCGGTACCGGGGAAATTCAAGGATTATATTGCCCTGCCCAAAGCCAATGGCTACCAGTCCTTGCATACGGTACTGTTCGGGCCCTATGGTTTGCACATCGAGGTGCAGATACGCGCCGATGATATGGACAAGGTGGCGGAGGCGGGTGTTGCTGCACACTGGTTGTACAAACTCGGTGATAGTGCCGGCAGCAGTGCCCAGGCGCGCGCCCGGGACTGGATGCGTGGTCTGCTGGAGATACAGAAGAGCGCCGGTGATTCGCAGGAATTTCTTGAAAGCGTCAAGATCGATCTGTTCCCCGATGTCGTCTATGTCTTTACCCCGCAGGGCAAGATCATGGAGCTGACCCGTGGCGCCACGGCGGTTGATTTTGCCTTTGCCGTGCATACCGATATCGGCAGCAGTTGCGTGGCAGCCAAGATCGACCGTCACCTGGCGCCGTTGAGTACCCCGCTGCACAATGGTCAAACGGTGGAAATCATTACCGCTCCCGGAGCGAGGCCGAATCCTGCCTGGCTTAATTTTGTCGTCACCGGCAAGGCCCGGGCGACGATTCGAAGTTATCTGAAGAACCTGAAGGCTGACGAGGCGGCCGGGCTGGGTCGACGAATGGTCGAGCAGGCACTGAAGGTATACCAGCTGAGCATCAATGATATACCGGAAGTTGCGACCAAGGCGATGTTAGCCGAAGTCGGGTGTGAAACGATGCCAAAGCTGTTCGTCGAGGTGGGGCTCGGTAATCAGCTGGCGCCGTTTATCGCCAAACGTCTGGGTGAGGGCCTGTCGCCGGTGCAGACAACCCCGGGAACCAATGCCATACGCAATGTCTGGAGTCGTTATATGCCTTCCTGGCTCGGCGGCGCCGCTGAAAGACCGGCCTTGTCCATCAAGGGAACCGAGGGTATGGTCATGAGTTATGCAAAGTGCTGTTACCCGATTCCCGGTGATCCTATCGTCGGCTTTGTTTCCGCCGGCCGCGGCATTGTTATTCACCGGGAGTCTTGCAAGAATCTGGCGGAAGTTCGCAATCGCCCGGAGAAATGTATCGAGGTACAGTGGGAAACGAATGTCGATGGTGTCTTCCCGGTCGAAATTCGGGTCGATGTCATCAATCGCCTGGGGGTGCTGGCAACACTGGCAAAGACGATTTCCGAGCAGGGTGCCAATATCAATAATGTTGATATTGAAGAACGCGATGGGCGTATAAGTTCGCTTGGTTTTGTCATTACCGTGCATGATCGTCAGCATCTGGCTTCTATCATGCGTCATGTCCGGGCACTGGAGCAGGTAACCCGGATCCGGCGCCGCAGTTGAGTCGGTATTTGTGTGGTGATGTGATATGGTTCTGTTTTTTTACAGGTAGTCTAAGGAGGGAGAGAGATGTCGCGGGTTATTGTTAATACGAAGGCTGCACCGAGTGCCATAGGGACCTATTCCCAGGCTGTAAAAGCAGGTAATTCGGTTTACCTTTCAGGCCAGATCGGCCTCGATCCTGAGACCATGGAACTGGTCGATGGCGGTATCGAGGCGCAAATCGTTCGGGTCTTCGAAAATTTGCGTGCAGTGGCCCAGGCAGCGGGAGGGAATCTGAATGACATCGTCAAATTGAATATCTATCTCGACGATATGTCCAGTTTTGCGATCCTTAACGAGATCATGGGCAGTTATTTTTCAGAGCCTTATCCTGCCCGGGCAGCGATGGAGGTCGCGTCTCTGCCGCGATCCGCGCTGGTGGAGATGGATGCGGTCATGTATCTCAATCACATGCCTCGTTGAATATGACCTTATTCTAAGGCGATGACACTCATCGTTCATCCTCGGTCAGATACGGCGCGAAAACAGCCCTTATCATTACAGTCACCATTGCGGCAGTTACGGGGTGTCGGTGAGCGTGGCGCTGAAAACCTGGCACGCCTCGGCCTGCGCTATGTCCGTGATCTGTTGTTTCATTTACCGCTGCGTTACCAGGACCGCAGTCGCATTGTGGCGCTGGGGGCCCTGCGGGCCGGAGATGAGGTACTGATCGAAGGCGAGGTGTTGTTGTCGGAGCTGCGTTATGGACGTCGGCGCATGCTGATGGTGACGATCGGTGACGGCACCGGCATGCTGTTGTTACGTTTTTTCCATTTCAGTGAGCGACAGCGAGAGAGACTCGGCCGTGGACAATGGCTGCGCCTGTACGGTGAAGTACGAAATTTCAGCGGTGGTGGCCTGGAAATGGTGCATCCTGAATACCAGCCTATTGAACACAGGGGGATGCCGTTGCCGGAACAGGGACTGACGCCCGTCTATCCACTTGGTGAGGGTGTCCATCAGCCATTGTTGCGCAAGCTGCTTGATCAGGCCCTGGCCGTACTGGGTTCGGACCCGCCGCTGGCGGCGGCGATTGAATGGCTGGATGTTAATGAGCGCCATGAAGCGGGACTGATGGCACTGGATGAGGCCTTGAGAACCGTGCATCATCCCGCGGCGGATTCATCGCTGGCGCTATTGCGTGAGCGTCGCCACCCGGCCCAGCGTCGACTGGCGTTCGAGGAATTGCTGGTGCAGCAGCTCAGCTTTCGGCAGATGCGTGAGCGCATACGTTCCCAACTGGCGCCGGTTTGTTGTGGAAATGGCCATTTGCGTCAGCGCCTGCAGGCTGGCTTGAAATTCTCGCTGACGGTTGCGCAGCAACGCGTGATCGATGAGATCGCAACCGATCTGGGCAGCCACAGTCCCATGCAGCGCCTTATCCAGGGGGATGTCGGTTCCGGCAAGACCGTCGTTGCCGCGATGGCGGTCCTGCAGGTGGTAGAGTCCGGATTCCAGGCGGCGGTGATGGCACCGACAGAATTACTGGCGGAACAGCTTTACCAGGCATTTTGTAACTGGTTACAACCGCTGGGCGTAGAACTGGCCTGGTTGGGTGGCAAGTTAAAGGGCCGCGGGCGTTCGCGGATGCTGGAAAATATCAGCTCGGGCCAGGCCAGGGTTGTTGTCGGCACCCATGCCCTGTTCCAGGAGCATGTGGTTTTTGATCATCTGGGGCTGGTCGTGATCGATGAGCAACATCGATTTGGTGTCCATCAACGGCTGGCACTGCGGGAAAAGGGTCGCCGACGCGGCCTGTGCCCGCATCAGTTGATCATGACCGCTACTCCGATACCGCGGACCATGGTGATGACGGCCTATGCCGATCTGGATGCCTCGATTATTGATGAATTGCCGCCCGGAAGACAGCCGGTTCAGACGGTCAGCGTGCCCGATTCACGCCGCGATGAGGTATTGCAACGGGTGCGCCAGGCCTGCTGCGAGGGCCAGCAGGCCTACTGGGTGTGTACACTGATCGAGGAGTCCGAGGCTTTACAGTGCGAGGCGGCCACGGAAACGGCAACACAACTGGCCGAGGCCCTGCAGGATGTAACGATCGGATTGATCCACGGGCGCCTGAAGACGAGCGAAAAAGAGGGGCTGATGGCCCGCTTCAGGGCCGGTGATATCGACCTGCTGGTGGCCACGACCGTGATCGAGGTCGGTGTCGATGTACCCAATGCCAGTCTGATGGTGATAGAGAATGCCGATCGGCTGGGTCTGGCCCAGTTACATCAATTACGGGGACGGGTCGGGCGCGGCAGCCGGCAAAGTAGTTGTGTATTGATGTATCATCCCCCGCTGGGGCAACGGGGACGCGAGCGTCTAGCTACCCTGCGTGACACGAATGATGGTTTCGAGATAGCTCGCCGGGATCTGGAATTGCGAGGCCCGGGCGAGGTGCTGGGTACCCGGCAGACCGGTGAAATGCAGTTTCGTGTTGCCGATCTGTTACGGGATCAGGACCTGATTCCCGTCGCCAATCGAGTCGCAGCGCGATTGTTCAATACGGCGCCACTGCGCGTCAAGCCGATCATCGATCGCTGGTTGGGCAGTGCAACACAGTATGGTGATGTGTGACAATGAAGTGCTGAGTGCTGAGTGCTGAGTGCTGTGTGTGGGGCTTTATGTCATGTAAATGCCTTATGGAATGAATATGGGTTTTTGACTTGAAAGACGATGTGATAACAAACGGGCGCTGGATAGATGCGGATGAAGTGCGGCGCCGGGCCCTGTCGGCCGCGATGCGTGCCTGGTTGTTCGATCCCTGTTCGTTGACGCAGCGTCTGCAGCAGGCTTGCGCTGACAGCGGCCGTGGTGGATTCGCGGTGCGGGTATTATCCCAGTGCCGTATGCGACCCCATCGCGATGAACGGCGTCTGCTGGGTATGCCGGAGCATCAACTGGCCCTGGTACGGCAGGTGCATCTGACGTGTGCCGGTCAACCTTGGGTATTTGCCCGCACGGTGATACCTGTACGGTCTTTATCGGGTCGCGGCAGACGGCTCGCTTGTCTGGGTAACCGGCCGCTGGGGGCGATGTTGTTTGCTGACAGGAGTGTTCAGCGCGGCCGCCTGCAGGTCGCCAGGCTGACGCCGGGAAATGCGGTATTTACGAGCGCCGTCAGTGGACTGGTGAATATCCCTGATGAAATCTGGGGGCGACGCTCGGTTTTTCATTATGCTGGGCGACCGTTGCTGGTTAATGAGATATTCCTGCCGGGTGTCGGACATTGTCATTCGCGCAGCCCGCTACGCAGCCGCTACCGGCAGGCGGCCTGAATGGTGGTGACGCGGGACCGGTTGCTGGAGCGCAGTCTGCAATATTATTTGCTGATGCGCCTCAATCGACCTATCGGTATTTTTCTGCTGTTGTGGCCGACGTTGTGGGCGCTGTGGATAGCGGCGAAGGGGACCCCTGACGGCCGCGTGCTGTTCGTGTTTATTACCGGGGTTGTTTTGATGCGCTCGGCGGGCTGCGTCATCAATGATATCGCCGACCGGGATATCGACCCGCACGTCCGCCGCACGCGGCAACGGCCGATCGCTACCGGGCAGGTCAGTGTCAGGGAGGCGTTCGCATTATTCGCCGGCTTGTGTCTGCTGGCGTTTATCCTGGTGCTGACGATGAACCGCCTGACTATACTGCTGGCCTTTGTCGGCGTGTTTCTGGCGGCGACCTACCCGTTTATCAAGCGCTATACCTATCTGCCGCAAATCTATCTCGGTATGGCCTTCGGCTGGTCGGTGCCGATGGCCTTTGCCGCGCAAACCGGCAATGTCCCGGTGATCGCCTGGCTGGTGTTTATTGCCACCGTGCTGTGGGCGACGGCCTACGATACCCTGTATGCGATGGTCGATCGGGAGGATGATCTGCGTATCGGTGTAAAGTCGACGGCGATCCTGTTTGCCGACGCCGACCGGGTGATCATCGCGATCATCCAGGGCCTGTTGTTGTTGGTCCTGTGGCTGATCGGCCTGCGCCTGCAGTTGGGCGGTTATTACTATACCGGCCTGCTGATCGCCCTGGCGCTGGTCGTGTATCAGCAGTACCTGATCAGAGAACGACAGCCGGAGATGTGCTTTCGGGCCTTCCTGAACAATAACTGGTTGGGTGTGGCGATATTCGCTGGTCTGGTGCTAAGTTACACTGATTGATCGACTGGAGACCAGAGGGCGTGCGAGGAAAAGCTGTCTTCACCGGCCCCATCAGATTAAAATAAGTGCCATGTCAGCTATTCCATGCCTTCCCGTGACGTCGGCGGTCCGACTACCATGCGACGACCCGAGCCGGGTAGCGGTAAACGTGTTGTTCTGTCCATGCTGATCTCGTTGCTGGCGATTGGGGTGGGGTTTGTGCTGCTGGTCTGGGGCGCTGAGCGCTTCGTGCTGGGTGCCGCTTCAACGGCCCGCAGCTTTGGCGTTTCACCGCTGATCGTGGGTCTGACGATTGTGGGATTTGGTACCTCGGCGCCGGAATTGCTGGTCTCCGCGGTCGCCGCCTGGAACGGTAATCCGGGCCTGGCTATCGGAAATGCAGTAGGCTCCAACATTACCAACATCGCCCTGGTGCTGGGCGTCGCGGCGCTTGTTGCACCACTGACGGTTCATTCGGAGACCTTGCGTCGTGAGTTGCCGATACTATTGCTCATCATGATGCTGGGTCTGGTGTTGTTGATTGACGGTGAACTCGGTCGTGGCGACGGCCTGCTGATGCTGCTGGGTATGGTATTGATGATTTACTGGCTGGTGATGCTGGGATTGCGCTCCCGCTCTGACCCGTTGATCAATGAGTTTGATTCGGAGATGCCGAAACAGATGCCGGTTGCGACGTCGTTGATGTGGCTGGCGCTGGGTATGGTCGTATTGTTTGTCGGCTCGCGTATCCTCGTCCACGGGGCGGTTGATATCGCTACCCGGCTGGGGGTCAGTGACCTGGTCATCGGTCTGACGATCATCGCCATCGGTACCAGCCTGCCGGAACTGGCGGCCACGATTATGAGCGCCGTACGCAATGAACACGACCTGGCGATAGGCAATGTAATCGGTTCGAACATGTTTAATATGCTCGGCGTCATGGGGCTGCCCGGACTGTTGGCGCCGGGTCCGGTTGATTCTGCGTTCCTGACGCGGGATTATGCCCTCATGGTCGGGCTGACGCTGGCGCTGTGTGTCATGGCCTATGGCTTTCGCGGGGGGCATGGCCGTATTAACCGGCCCGAGGCTGTGCTCCTGGTCAGCGTCTATGCTGTTTATTTATATGTGATCTATCGTATGTCAACCTGACATGTGGCCGCTAAAGGGATACGGTTGCATGCGAAAATTGGAGGATTCAAGGTGCAGAAAGAAAGCTTCAACGTAGCGAATGTCAAATGTGGTGGCTGTGCCACGACGATTAAACAGGGCCTGCTGGATGTTGTCGGCGTCGATGACGTCGAGGTCGACATTGCCGAGGGCCGGGTCGAGGTGAGCGGCAAGGTGTTGACGCGGATGGCGTTGCAAAACAAACTGACTGAGCTGGGTTATCCTGTCCGTTGACGCCGGGGTACTAAATATCAAGGTGGGAAGCTTATGATCAAAAACAAGGGTTCGGTTACCGCTGCGAATGGTGAACTGGAGGCGCAGAAGCTGAAACAGCTCGGCCGGGCGGTACTGCAGATAGAGGCCGACGCGGTACTGGCGCTGCAGCAGCGGGTTGAAGACAACTTTGTTGCTGCATGCCGTTACATGCTGGCCTGCAAGGGACGTATTGTCGTCGTCGGTATGGGTAAATCCGGTCATATCGGCAGCAAGATCGCCGCGACTTTCGCCAGCACCGGGTCACCGGCGTTTTTTGTCCATCCCGGTGAAGCCAGTCATGGCGATCTGGGTATGATAACGCCCGTTGACGTCGTGGTGGCCATTTCGAATTCGGGTGAAACAGATGAGATCCTGACGATACTGCCACTGATCAAGCGACTCGGTGTCCCGCTGATTACACTGACCGGGAATCCGCATTCACGCATGGCGCTGGGAGCGACGGCCAATATTGATGTCAGTGTCGCAAAGGAAGCCTGTCCGCTGGGTCTGGCGCCCACCTCCTCGACCACGGCCACGCTGGCCATGGGTGACGCACTGGCCGTGTCGCTGCTGGAGGCGCGGGGGTTTACCGCCGAGGATTTTGCACGATCACATCCGGGTGGGCGGCTGGGGCGGCGTTTGTTGTTATTGATTGACGAGGTCATGCATACCGACAGTCATATTCCGAAGGTGGCTGAAACAGTCAGTCTGAGTGAGGCGCTGGTAGAAATGACACAAAAGGGTCTGGGCATGACCGCCGTGGTTGCCGCCGATGGTCGGCTGGTTGGCATCTTCACTGATGGTGATCTGCGACGGGTGCTGGATCGCCGCATCGATATTCATAAGGTCGGTATCAGGGAAGTGATGACGGTCGGTTGCAAGACGGCCCGTCAGGGTATGCTGGCGGCAGAGGCCTTGCAGATGATGGAAGAATACAAGATCAACGGGCTGCTGGTGGTTGATGAACATGAGCAACTGGTCGGTGCCTTAAATATGCATGACCTGCTGAGAGCCGGGGTTGTTTGACCGGTTGGGCGGGTGTCAGATAGTCGAGGAAGGGATATGCGTGAAATAAGTGAACGTGCGGCCAGAATTCGACTGGTCATATTTGATGTTGACGGGGTGTTAACCGATGGCAGCCTGTATATCGATGCCGATGGCCGCGAACTCAAGGCATTCCATTCCCGTGACGGCCACGGCATCAAACTGTTACAGGGTTCGGGGGTCAAGGTCGCGGTCATCACCGGTCGTACATCCGAGGTGGTTGAACATCGCATGACCAGCCTGGGCGTAGAGCATGTCTACCAGGGGCAGCAGGAAAAGCTGCCGGCCTTCCTCGATCTGGCGGATAAGCTGGGGCTGGACCCCGTCCAGATTGCCTATGTCGGTGATGATGTTGTTGATCTGCCTATCATGCGCCGTGTGGGACTGGCCATTGCCGTTCACGATGCCCATGCTCTGGTGTGCCGGTATGCCCACTGGCAAACGATGCTGGCAGGCGGGTGTGGCGCCGCCCGTGAGGTGTGCGAACTGATCATGGCGGCTCAGGGTTCGCTGGATGCCTGTATGCAGCAGTATACCGGTATGCCGGCCTGATCCTCGCCGGCGATGCCTTGATGTACCAATATCAACATCATGGCGTGAAGGCATGAACGCTATATATGTGCGCCGGCGTTTTTCGCTGGTCCTGATTCTGTCCATTACGGCGGCACTCGGCTGGTGGTTGTCGCGCGGACCGGAGGACCTGCTGTTTATCCCGAAGCCCACGTTGCGACATGAGCCGGATTATATTCTCGAAGACTTTACCCTGACATCGGCCGGTGATGACGGCCTGCCCCGTTACCGCATGACGGGTGCAATGATGACACATTATCCGGATACCGAGGTGGCGCAGGTTGAACAACCGCGCCTGGAGTTCATCACCGTGGCCGGTGAACGATGGATCATTACGGCCATACATGCGCAGGCGGAACAGAAGGGGGATTTTGTCAAGCTGCGGGGTGAGGTGTCGGTGTTTCGCGATGATCATGTGCGGCAGGGTCAGGGTCCGATACAGTCGTTAAAAACCGAGTCCCTGGATGTCCATGTCGCTGAAGGCTATGCCGAAACCGATGAGGATGTCGTGATCACCCAGTCTTTTGGTGTCACCAGGGCGCAGGGGCTGCGTATCAATTTCCGCCAACGGCATTTATACTTGAAATCCCGAGTCAGAGGTGAGTATGTTTTGCCGGCTGGTTAAAGTATCTGGATTTTTGCTGCTGCTGGCGTGCGCCCCGGTCATGGCGCTGGACAATGACCGTCAGCAGCCTATATATATAGAATCAGATGAGCTGGAGGTCGATGACCAGCAGGGAGTCAGTGAATACCGGGGCGCCGTGCGTTTTACCCAGGGGAGTATCCATCTGCAGGCGGACAAGGTTGTGGTGATTGAGATGGAACAGCGTCTGCATAAGGTGATTGCCTATGGTCAGCCGGTTCATCTGCGCCAGTCACTGGATGATGATAAGGGTGAGATGCGTGCCATGGCTGACAAAATAGAGTATCTGGTCAAGGATGACAGCCTGGTTTTGCACGGCAGTGCCAAGTTGTGGCAGAGGGGTAACGAGTTCAGTGGCGAGGAGATCACATATCATTTGAGCACTGAGACCGTTGTCGCCCACAGCGACAAGGAACAGGAAGGACGGGTGCGGATTGTTATTCAGCCGAAGACCGAGGCGAAGGATCCCGCCACGGATGTTGAGGCGGGTCCACCTTGAGCGTGCTTGCGGTACAACATGTCTCCAAACGTTACCGTGACGTACAGGTCGTGCGTGATGTATCACTACGCGTCAGTGGCGGTGAGACCGTCGGCCTGCTGGGGCCTAACGGTGCCGGAAAAACCACATGTTTCTATATGATTGTCGGCCTGGTTCCTTGCGACAAGGGGGCCATTACCATGGGTGACCTGGATCTGACACGTGTTCCGATGCATGCGCGCGCGCGTCTGGGCCTGGGTTATTTGCCGCAGGAGGCATCGGTATTCCGCAAACTCTCGGTTGCCGATAATATAAGGTCCATATTGCAGTTCCGGCCAGACCTCGATAATAACGGTATCGAAAACAGGCTGGCGGCACTGCTGGAAGAACTCCATATTACCCATCTGGGCAGCAGCAAGGGTATGAGCCTGTCGGGCGGTGAGCGTCGTCGCGTCGAAATAGCCCGGGCGCTGGCGACCGAACCAAAATTCATTCTCCTTGATGAACCCTTTGCCGGTGTTGACCCCATCTCGGTCATTGACATTCAGCGTATCATCAATCACCTGAAAGAACGGGGTATCGGGGTGTTGATAACTGATCATAACGTCAGGGAAACGCTCGGGATTTGTGACCGCGCCTACATCGTCAATTCCGGCGAGGTGATTGCCGAGGGCACCCCCGATGCAGTGCTGGCCAATGAGCATGTGCGGGATGTTTATCTGGGGCAGAGTTTCCATTTATAACGCTGTATTGCATCCAGGTTTGGGGTAAAATCAGGGCAAATGAATCAGTATTCTATGAACCGGAGTATGGGGACGCCATGAAGCAGTCTATACAGCTGCGCATGGGCCAGAGCTTGACCATGACACCTCAGTTGCAGCAGGCCATCCGCCTGCTGCAACTGTCAACAGTGGATCTTCAGACTGAAATCCAGCAGGCTCTGGACTCCAACCCCATGCTTGAAACCGAGGATGAGGCCGGTGGCGGAGTCGATAATTCTCAGTCGGTTTCTGAAGCAGAGACGGCAGGCGAGGATTTTACCTCTGCTAATGATATTGCGGCTGGAGACAGCGCCGCCGATGCACCGATTACGGATATACCGGATGAGTTGCCTGTAGACAGTGCCTGGGAGGATACCTTTGAGAACCTGCCCTTGGGCGGTGCCGGTGGTACGGCTGCCGCCGGAGAAGCTACAAATTTTGAAAACCAGAGTGGTGCCAGTGAAACGCTGCAGGAACACCTGATCTGGCAGATGCGCATGACCCAGTTTACAGAGCGTGATATGTTGATTGCCGAGGTATTGATCGACGCCATTGACGAGCAGGGTTATCTGCGGGCCACGCTGGAAGATATACGCGAGGCGATTCAACCTGAAATCGTCGCCGGGGGTGATGATGGCGAGAACGAGGTCCTGGAGCTTGATGAAATAGAAGCAGTGTTGCATCGCATTCACACCTTCGACCCAATCGGTGTCGGCGCGCGTGATCTGCGCGAGTGTCTGCTGGTGCAGTTGTACCATCTGGATAAACAGACGCCGTGGCTGGAGCAGGCGCGGGTCCTGATCGGTGAGCACATGGACCTGTTGGGCAGCCGGGATTATAACCAGTTGCTGCGGCGCATGGGTTTGTCTGAACAGGAACTTGGCGAGGTGGTCAAGCTGGTACAGTCATTGAATCCAAGGCCGGGTAGCCTGGTCGCCGGGCGCGCGACGGAATATATCGTACCGGATGTTATCGTGCGTAAGGTAGGTGATAGCTGGCGCGTGGAGTTGAACAATGAAACCATGCCGCGCCTGCGCATCAATGCCGGCTATGCCGGTCTGGTCAGGCGGGCCGATAACAGTTCTGACAACACCTATATGCGCAACCAGTTGCAGGAGGCCCGCTGGTTTATTAAAAGTTTGCAGAGCCGCAATGAAACCCTGTTAAAAGTGGCGACCTGTATCGTTGAACGTCAGCGCGATTTTTTTGAATATGGCGACGAGGCGATGAAAGCGCTGGTATTGCATGATGTGGCCGAGGCCATTGACATGCACGAATCCACTATATCCAGGGTAACGACCCAGAAATATATGCATACACCGCGAGGGATATACGAATTAAAATATTTTTTCTCCAGTCATGTCGGTACCAGTAGCGGCGGAGAATGTTCCGCTACCGCGATCCGGGCGCTGATCAAGAAACTGATAGCCGAGGAAGAGCCACGCAAACCGTTAAGTGACAGCAAGCTGGCAAAAATTCTGGGGGAGCAGGGAATTAATGTCGCCAGGCGTACTGTAGCCAAGTACCGCGAATCTATTTCAATTCTTTCATCGAGTGAACGTAAACGACTGATATAGTCATAAGGGGTTTAGTTATGCAAATAAATGTAAGTGGCCATCATGTTGATCTGACATCATCTCTGCGTGATTATGTGACCAGCAAGCTGGAAAGGATCGAAAGACATTTTGACAATGTTGGCAACGTCCATGTTGTCCTGTCAGTGGAAAAAAATGAGCAGAAAGCCGAGGCTACTGTCCATCTGGCGGGAGGCGAATTATTTGCCGATGCCAAGCAAGAGAACATGTATGCAGCAATAGATTCACTGGTAGACAAACTCGATCGCCAGATCATCAAACACAAGGAAAAACAAACCAACTATCATCGTAACAGTGATGTTGGTCAGGTATGATTGTAACTCTGGTAATATTCTAGGAAATCACAATGACAGAGATCGCGGAAATAGTATCCCTCAGCCAGGTTGCCTGTAGGGGGAATGCCAATAGCAAAAAGCGTGTGCTTGAGATATTGAGCGATTTGATCGTCAAGGATGATCCGAACCTGACACAGATGGAGGTGTTCAGCAGTTTTTTAAATCGTGAGCGTTTGGGAAGTACGGCGCTTGGGCACGGTGTTGCGATCCCGCATGGGCGGCTCAGTAGTATCAATAAGCCGGTGGGCGCATTCCTGCAACTCAGGCATGGGGTGGATTTTGAGGCACCTGATAATAAGCCGGTCAACTTGTTTTTCGCCTTGCTGGTGCCGGAAAACTCAGCGGACCAACATCTGGATATCCTCGCCCGCCTGGCGGAATTATTCAGTGATGAGGCAGTCTGTGAGCGATTACGCGCAAGCCGTGAACAGGAAGAGCTTTACAGGCTTCTGACCATGTGGAGACTGTCCGACACCGATGTCGGCGGGGGTATAAGCAAGGTCGGTAATTAGTCTTGGCGGCCTCGTGGTGCGGGGTCTGGAGTGTGATATGACCATGCATAGTTTCTACAGCGATATTAAACGCGGGGCGCGTTCACAGGCCGGGAGGACCCGCGGTGATGGCGCAGATGCCGCCGCCTGCGGCATGACCCTCGATCTCAGTACGGATGGCTAACGTACCAGTTATGCACGAGACTCTGACAGCCGGGGAATTATTTGCCAGTCATCGTCAACAACTGTGCCTGCAGTGGGTGGCTGGGAAGGCCGGGCATGAGCGAAAGTTGCGTGAAGGTATCGCTGCCCATAATGCCAACAAACATCTCGGCGCCCTGGTTGGCCATATGAACCTGAGCCACCCTAACCGGATTCAGGTATTGGGTGAAGATGAACTGACCTACCTTAATTCACTGGGCAAGAATTCGCATCTGGATGCGGTAACGCAGCTGTTTACCGATAAGCCGGCATTTATAGTTGTTGCCGGCGCGGCAGCGGTTCCCGATGAATTGATACAGCTGGGTGAACAAACCGCAACCCCGATATTTACTTCGATTTTACCTGGTCACAAACTTATCAGCCACCTGCAATATTATTTGTCCAATCTGCTGGCCGAAAGGGTAACCTTGCACGGTGTATTCATGGATGTCATGAGCATCGGCGTTCTGATCAGCGGTGACAGCTGCATGGGGAAAAGCGAGCTGGCTTTTGAACTCTTGACCCGTGGCCATCGTTTGATAGCCGATGACGCACCCGAATTTTCCCGTATAGCGCCTGACACCATTAATGGCACCTGCCCACCGGTGCTGGACGGGTTTCTCGAGGTGCGTGGTCTCGGCGTCCTGAATGTACGTGCGATGTTCGGTGATAATGTTATCAAGGCCAACAAGTATCTGCGCCTGATTATCCGCCTGGAGGATATGCAGGAGGATGACCTGTGGGAGGTCGATCGCTTGCACGGCAGTGTCAGGATGCGCAATGTGCTGGAGATCGATATACCGGAAATCACCTTGCCTGTGGCGCCGGGCAGAAATCTTGCGGTGCTGGTCGAAGGGGCGGCATTGAACCATATCCAGCATCTGAAGGGTTATGACGCCGCCCAGGATTTTATCGATAGACAACGCCGTATCCTGGATGGTAAGCAATTGTGAAATTGCTGGTAATCAGTGGCTTGTCCGGTTCGGGCAAAAGTATCGCCTTGCAGGCGCTCGAAGACATGGATTATTTCTGTGTCGACAATTTGCCTATCAGCCTGTTGCCGGCGTTTACTGTGCAAATGGAAGCACGTCAGGCAGATCGCAATATCGTGAATCTCGCCGTCGGCGTGGATTCTCGTAATACGGTTGAGGATCTGCAGGGATTCCGTGCAGTGATGGAGTCTATCAGGGACCGGGGAATGAAGACCGAGATTGTTTTCCTCGAAGCGAATGATGCCGTGCTGCTCAAACGCTTCAGTGAAACGCGGCGAAAGCATCCGTTGACGAGGGATAATCTGCCGCTGGCGGAAGCCATCAAGGTAGAGCGAAACCTTCTGGCGCCGCTTGCCGTCGACGCTGATCTGCGCATCGATACCTCACGCAGTAATGTGCACCAGTTGCGCGCCGTAATACGGGACCGCATTGCCCGACATACCGAAGCGGCGATGTCGATCCAGTTGATGTCATTCGGTTTCAAGCACGGCGTGCCGGAGGATGCGGATTTTGTCTTTGATGTGCGTTGTCTGCCAAACCCGCATTGGGATCCTCGCCTGCGATTGTTCAGTGGGCGTGACCAGGAAGTTATAGATTTTCTCCAGAGTGAGCCCTCCGTACAGGCAATGTATGATGATATCCGTACCTTTCTGGAAAAATGGATCCCTGTATTCAGGGATGAAAACCGTAGTTATATCACCATCGCTCTTGGCTGCACCGGCGGGCAGCATCGCTCTGTGTATCTGGTGGAGAAACTGGCGGCTTTTTTCAGGCAGGATGATGGCCAGATACTGGTCCGGCACAGGGAGCTGGTGTAATGGCGGGTTTGTTATTGATTACGCATGGCCACGTTGGCGAGACGATGTTGGCAATAGCCGTGGAGATGCTGGGTAAATGCCCTTTAACTGCCCGCTGTCTGGAGGTGAAGGCTGACGACGAACCGTCTGAGTTATTGCTTGAAGCAAGGAAGTTGATAACCGCGTTCGATGGTGATGATATCATCGTGCTGACCGATATATTCGGCTCGACGCCAAGCAATATCGCCGCACAGCTGGTGCAGGAATTCGACAATCTGGTTCTGATTGCCGGTTTGAATCTACCGATGTTAATCCGCCTGCTCAATTATGCCGGTCAGGCTACTTCGGTTCTGGTGGAGAAGGCTCTTAGCGGCGGTCGTGACGGCATTATTGTTTTTGAACCGGGACGCGACGCGTGAGTAATGTTAACGGCGG